>Ga0207906_1000114_pt1 | contig 61931 bp, 48 predicted proteins | sample LinPmetageLP37_FD_184050 | JGI IMG/M metagenome (GOLD analysis project Ga0207906, IMG submission 184050) | Marine viral communities from the Pacific Ocean - LP-37 (SPAdes) | ecosystem: Environmental > Aquatic > Marine > Oceanic | place: Pacific Ocean | collected 2010-06-16 | reverse complement strand
TTTTGTAAAAACAAAACAATGGGCCTTCCTATTAATGAAATAATCACGGCTATGGCAATATAAACAAGTACAGATGTTATTTGGTATAAAAAGTAAAACAACAAAACGACTCCGAATATCATGGCTATAGCCCGTATAATACCGTTTGATATATCTTTTGAATTCATTTAGTAAATATAATAAAACAGTTTACAAAAGTTGCTTGGTGATTTCATATAAAGCAATATTAGCTGCTTGTACCACATTCATACTGCTATTTTGTCCGTACATATCTATATGAATAACATCATCAGATGCCTTAAGGACAGCTTCAGAAATCCCAAAATTTTCATCTCCAATAATAAGTGCTATTGGTTTTTCTTTTGAAAATTTAAATGTGTGCAGCGCTTTGCTTTTATTAGTAATTTCCAAAGAAATAATTTGATATCCTTTATTTTTTAAGGTTTCAATAACTTCTAAAGCAGAATTGGATAAGGTGTACTTAACAACTTTTTCTGTAGCTCTTGAAGTTTTGGTTAATTTTCTACCAAAAGATACAGTTTCACCACAAAGGATTAATTTTTCAATTCCAAAGGCGTCTGATATTCTAAATAAACTACCAATATTTGGTGCATTGGTAACATTCTCTGATATTAAAATTATTGGAAATGATTTTTTTTTGAAATTGGTATTGTAGTGGTTGAGTTGCAATTGATTTTTATTTAGGCTAAATCATTAATTTTCAAAAACATATTTTATAATGTTTGCTCCCATCTTCAGTGCTTTTTCTCTTACTTCATAGGGGTCATTATGTACTTCTTCATCTTCCCATCCGTCACCTAAATCACTTTCATAAGTAAATAAAAGCACCAATCTACCTTCATAAAAAATCCCAAAAGCTTGTGGCCGTTTTCCATCGTGTTCATGAATTTTTGGAAGCCCTTCCGGAAATTTATAGACACTACTAAAAATAGGATGATTTGCAGGAAGTTCAATTAATTCTTTATCCGGGAAAACTTTTATAAGTTCTTTTTTAAGATAAGGTTCCATGCCATAATTATCATCAATGTGCAAAAAGCCGCCCGAAATAAGGTAATTTCTTAAATTCTGAGCTTCATCATCATTAAAAAAAACATTACCATGACCTGTCATATGTAGAAACGGATATTGATAGATATCAGGACTCCCAACTTCAACAGTGGCCGGTTGTGGCGTTATTTTGGTGTTAATGTTGGCATTACAAAATGTTATTAAGTTACGTAATGATGTAGGATTTGCATACCAGTCTCCACCACCTTTATATTTAAGAAGCGCAATTTCTTGGGAAAAGGAGACAAAAGATAAAAGACAAAAAACACATGAATAAATCAGTTTCATTTAATACTGAGTTTGATTAATAAAAGCCACACTATGGCAAGCAACAATAGCTGCGGTTTCAGTTCGTAATCTTGTATCTCCTAAAGTTACGGGTTTAAAACCATTGGTTATGGCCATTTCAATTTCATTAGTACTAAAATCACCTTCTGGACCAATTAAAATGGTGTAATCCTCATTTTTTTTAAGCAGTTTTTTTAATGATTTTTTATCAGTTTCTTCACAATGCGCTATAAATAATTGACCATTAAATTCGTGGTTGATAAAATCTTTAAAGGTCATTGCGTCATTTAATTTAGGCAAATAACAGCTCAATGATTGCTTCATGGCAGATTGAACTATCTTCTCAAAACGTTCCAATTTAATAAGTTTTCTTTCGCTGTGGTCACAAATTATTGGGGTTATGGTATCTACGCCAATTTCTACCGCTTTTTCTAAAAACCATTCGTATCTGTCGTTCATTTTAGTTGGTGCAACCGCTATTTGTAGGTTATAAGCATGCTTTAATTTAAATTCTTTTGAAATAATGGTAACTAGGCAACTTCTTACATCAGGGATAGTAACTTCAGCAATAAATAACCAACCTTTACCATTTGTGATATGCAATAGGTCTCCGGCTGTTTTACGCAAAACTTTTACAATATGTTTGCTTTCTTCTTTATCAAAAGAAAATTGAGTAGTCTGTTCGTTTATATCAGAATTATAAAATAATTGCATTAATTAATAGGTTGAGCAATTTTTAAAACTTTAATCTCAGTAATATTTTTTGGATGGTTTGTTTTGTAAGCAATTAATGAAATTAATTCCAAAATTATAGTTAATACTTTATTAAATACCATCATTCGTTTAAAATCCAATAGAGTGATTTAAATTTTTAATCTTGCAGAAGCCATGACATCTTTTTTAGCGAAATCACCTTCTAAATATTTTAAATAGCCCACAATGGCAATCATAGCTGCATTATCTGTAGTAAATTCAAATTTAGGCACATAAGTAGTCCATCCAAATTTTTGTTCCCCATCTTTCAAAGCTTGTCTAATCCCAGAATTAGCAGAAACTCCGCCGCCAATAGCAATATGTTTAATACCTGTTTGTTTTGTTGCTAATTTTAATTTATCAATTAATATTCCTATGATGGTATATTGAATAGAAGCACAAATATCATTTAGGTTTTCCTGAATAAAATCAGGGTTCTTTTTAGTTTCATTTTGTACAAAATAAAGTATGGCTGTTTTTAATCCTGAAAAACTAAAGTTTAAACCCGCAACTTTCGGTTTTGTAAATTGAAATGCTTTTGAATTGCCTAATTTAGCAAGTTTATCAATTATAGGGCCTGCCGGATAACCTAACCCTAATATTTTTCCACTTTTATCAAAAGCTTCCCCAACAGCATCATCAATGGTTTCTCCAATAACTTCCATATCAAAATAGTTGTTAACCTTAACAATTTGGGTATGCCCACCCGAAATAGTCATGGCTAAAAATGGAAAAGGAGGCTTATTAAATCCTTCTTCATCTATAAAATGTGCCAATATATGCGCCTGCATGTGGTTTACATCAATTAAAGGAATTCCCAATCCGTAAGCAAAAGATTTAGCGAAAGAGGCACCCACTAAAAGGGAACCCATTAATCCTGGTCCTCTGGTAAATGCAATGGCATGAAGCTGATCCTTAGTTATTTTGGCTTTTTCTAAAGCCTGATAAACTACGGGGACAATGTTTTGCTGATGCGCTCTGGAAGCCAGTTCAGGTACCACGCCACCATAAGCTTCATGAATTTTTTGACTCGCAACTATATTGCTTAAAATTTCACCATTTTGTATTATGGATGCAGCAGTATCATCGCATGAAGATTCAATTCCAAGTATATAAATATTTTGTTTTAACATTAATTAGAATTAGGCACAATAATTGTTAATTTTGACATAGAAAAGAAGCCTGAAAATTTCTTTAATTTGTAGATGCAAAACTAGGTAATTATTTTTAAAAGAAACCTGAAAATAGTTTAGGTAGTTTACTTTAGATGAATGCTGGAATAATACTAATACAAAGGAATTGTAGTTTTTTATTAAATAAATTTTAACTTTAACAACTATCAAAAAGTTTCTAAAAATATTATCTAAAATAATAGGCACATTCCTTTTGTTGTTTATCATTTTAGTGTTGATATTATCTATCCCTGCCATTCAAACTTTAGTGGGAAATTTTGCTACTAAAAAAATTAATGAATCATACGGTACCAATATCAATATAGATAAAGTTGGCTTACAATTTAATGGTGATGTGGAACTTAAACACATTTTCATTGAAGACTACAAAAAAGACACACTAATTAATATAGTCGAATTAAATACATCTATTTTAAATTTCAGGAATTTATTTAATGGTAAATTGGCCTTTGGCGATATTGACATTTATGGTTTAATGTTTAATATTAAAACATATAAAGGCGCCAGTGACACTAATCTTGATGTTTTTGTGGCCAAGTTTGATGATAACAACCCAAGAAAAGAAAAGAGTGGTTTTTTGTTGTCATCTAGTGATGTTTCCATTTATGATGGGGTTTTTAAACTATATGATGAAAACAAAGAAAACGCAAAAATGCTTCATTTTGAAGGTCTAAATATAAATGCAACCAATTTTTTAATAAATGGAAGTGATGTAAGTGCAAGAATTAATACGCTTGCATTAACTGACAGTAGGGGTGTTACCATAAAAAATATGGTGACAAATTTTTCATACACACTTACTGATATGACTTTTGCGAACCTTGAAATTGAAACCGTCCATTCTGTATTAAAAGGAGATCTTAAATTTTCTTATAATCGTGAAGATTTTAAATATTTTGAAGATAGAGTAAAAATATCGGCCACATTTAAGGATTCAAATATCCTTCTTAACGAACTCAATACATTTTACAATGAATTTGGGGTCAACCAACGTGCCAAATTCAACGTAAACCTATCAGGTTCCTTAAATGATTTATTAGCTAATAATTTGGTTTTAAATACAAGCAGTAAATCACAGATTGTAGGGGATTTTAATTTTAAAAATTTATTTAATCAAGAGGAAAATAATTTTTATATGCTTGCAAAGTTAAAAAATTTGACTTCTACATATAAAGATTTGACAGCCTTATTGCCTAATGTTCTGGGGCAATCAATTCCATCATCATTTGATAGATTGGGAAAATTCAAAATAGTTGGGCAGTCTGAAGTAACGTCTTCAACGATTAGTGCCGATTTAAAGATTGAAACAGATTTAGGATTTGTAGATTCAAATTTAAAAATGACTAAAATCAATAACATTGACAATGCATCCTATAACGGGAAAATTATATTTAATGATTTTGATCTGGGTACTTTTATTAATGATCCTAGTTTTGGCAAAGTGTCATTAGATGTAGATGTAAATGGAAATGGATTTGTTGCTGAAACGTTAGATACACATATAAAAGGAGAGGTGTTTCAAATTGAATATAATAACTACAATTATAATAATTTAAAAGTAGCAGGAAACATAAAAAATAGGATTTTTGATGGGAATCTTATAGTTAATGATGATAATTTAAAACTTAATTTTAATGGTTTTGTTGATTTTTCTGAAAAGGTAAATAAATATGATTTTGAGGCCAATGTGTATTTTGCCAATCTTAAAAATTTGAATTTCGTAAAAAATGATAACATATCTGTTTTTCAAAGTAATGTGAAAATGAATATGAATGCGAGTAATTTAGATGATGCTTATGGTCAGGTTGTCTTTAAAAACACATCATATGAAAATCAAATAGACACCTATTATTTTAAAGAATTTGCAATAACATCTCATTTTGAAAATAACACTCGTTTTATTACAATTGATTCACCGGATATTATAGAAGGATCTTTAAGTGGTCAATTTGTTTTTAATGACATTGCAAAATTATTTCAAAACTCCTTAGGTAGTATATACACTAATTATATTCCTTATAAAGTAAAAAGCAATCAATCTATCAGTTTCAATTTCAAAATTTATAATAAAATCATTGAAGTGTTTTATCCTGAAATTAAACTTGGAAAAAACACTTTTATTAAAGGTCAGGTAGAAAGCAATGAGAAAGGCTTTGCATTAACATTTAAATCACCAGAAATAAAATTTAAGGATTATTTTGCAAGCAATATAGAATTGCAGGTAGATAATAATAACCCACTTTTTAATACCTATGTTGAAGTAGATAGTATTAAAACAAAATACTATGACATATCTAAATTTAACCTCATTAATGTTACTGTTAATGATACGTTGTTTATGCGTTCAGAATTTAAAGGTGGTAAAAAAAATAACGACAGTTATAATTTGAGTTTTTATCATACCATTAATAAAGAAAACAAGTCTGTCATTGGTTTTAAAAATTCTGATTTCACCATAAAAGATAACATTTGGATTATTAATGAAAACAAGGATAATTTCAATAAGGTTACATATGATAAGAATCTTGCTGCTTTTGAAATTGATAAATTCAGAATCAATCATAATAATGAAGAAATTAAACTTTCTGGATTTCTAAAAGATTCAACACAAAAAGATATTCAACTTAATTTTAAAGATGTTGATCTTGCCAAAATAACACCGGATATAGAAAATTTATCGCTTACAGGAAATGTTAATGGGAAATTGGATCTACTTCAAAAAAATGGCGTTTACTTACCAAATTCAACCATTACCATTGATGATTTTAAAGTAAATAATTATGATTTAGGCTCATTTAATGCAAATATTAAGGGGAATGAAAACTTAACCAAGTACGCTGTAAATGTGACTATAAAAGATGATTTACTAAAATCATTTAGTGTTGATGGTGAAATAGATGTAACAGGAAGTCAATCAAATGTTGATGTGGACCTAACATTTAACAAATTCAATTTAGTTCCATTAAATCCTTTCTTGACAGATGTTTTAAGTGATATAAGAGGAACCGTTACGGGTAAAACCAAAGTTACTGGTAATTTAAAACGACCAGATATTATTGGGGAAATGGTTATCAATAATGGAGGGTTTGGAATACCATACCTCAATGTAGATTATGCTATAGCAGACAATACATCTATAAATTTAAAAGAACAGAGTTTCATTTTTGATAAATTACAGTTAACGGATACTAAATTTCATTCTAAAGGAGAACTAAATGGCTCTTTAAGTCATATAAATTTTTCAGATTGGAAATTAAATTTTTATTTAAACACCCCAAGGTTATTGGTTTTAAATACAGTAGATTCTGAAGATGCCTTATATTACGGAACGGGGTTTATTGGAGGTATGGCAAGCATTAATGGGCCAACAGATCAGTTGGTTGTAAACGTTGTTGGAGAAACAAAATCAGGAACAGTATTTAAAATCCCATTAAATGATACAGAATCTTTTGGCGATAATTCATATATCCATTTTTTAAGCCCAGACGAAAAATTAGCTAGACGTAGTGGCATAGATTTTAATTTTCGGGAAATTAATGGACTCGAGCTTGATTTTGATCTGGACATTACTGAAGATGCTGAAATAGAAATAATAATCAATAAAGATACAGGGCATTCACTTAAAGGTAGAGGTATTGGTGGCATGCTTGTTGAAATAAATACCAATGGCAAATTTAATATTTATGGTGACTTTGCAGTATTTGAAGGTGTTTATAATTTTTCATATGGTGGATTAATAGGAAAGAAATTTATTGTACAGCCAGGTGGAACTTTGGCTTGGGATGGAGATCCTTTAAAAGCACGAATTAATATGAAAGCCGTTTATAAAACCCAGGCCAATCCATCACCATTACTTGATAATCCTATAAACAGAAGTATTCCTGTGGAATTAAATATTAATTTAACAGGTAGCTTAGAACAGCCTCAACCAAGTTTTGAATTTGTATTTCCAAACGTAGACTCAACTGTAAAATCAGAATTACAATATAGACTGGAATCTACTGATGACAGACAAAATCAAGCGTTATATTTATTGTCTACTGGTTCCTTCTCTAGGGGATTAAGTGAACTAAATTTTTCTGGAACCATTGCCGAACGGTTGAATGGTATTTTAAATAATATTTTCACTAATAGTGACGGGAAACTTAACATAGGTTTAAATTATGAAGTAGGGGCAAACAGGCCCGATTATAAAACAGATGACAGATTTGATTTAACATTTCAAACACAAATTAGTGATTGGGTATTGATAAATGGGAAAGTTGGTGTGCCAGTTGGTAGTGAAACTCAAACGGCTATAGCTGGAGATGTGCAAGTGGACTTTTTATTAAATGAAGAAGGAACATTAAGAGCTAAAGTTTTTAATAGAGAAAATAGTATAAGAAATTTTGGTGAAGAAATTGGTTACACACAAGGCTTAGGTATAGCCTATAATGTAGATTTTGAAACCTTTAAGGAATTACTTCAAAGACTTTTTACAAAACCAAAAAAAACAGCGGTAACCGTTAAGGATGAAAAAGCAACCCAACCAGAAAGTTCTTTGCCTGATTTTATAGAAATCAAAACGGAACCAAAGAAAGATAAATAGTAAAAAGCACCATTATTATTCCCAGTTATTTTTAAAAAAGTTTGTTTTTTATTAACTAAATCGTTGTAGTTTTGGCACTTATGTAAAAAAAGCCAAATGCTATAAGTTATCTGATTTTTGTTTAGTAATTTTACTTTTTAATTAGAGATTAAATGCCAAATAAAATAAAAAAAATAGGTGTTTTAACATCAGGAGGTGATGCTCCAGGAATGAATGCAGCCATTCGATCTGTTGTCAGAACATGTGCTTATCATGAGATAGAATGCGTAGGGATTTATCGCGGATATGAAGGCTTAATGGAAGGTGATTTTAAATTCATGGATGCCCGTAGTGTTAAAGATATCATTAATAAAGGGGGAACTGTTTTAAAATCTGCAAGATCAAAAGAATTTAGAAGTGTTGAAGGAAGAAAACAGGCTTTTGAGCAAATAAAAAAAGCTGGTATTGACGCTTTAGTTTTAATCGGTGGTGATGGAACTTTTACAGGTGGAATGATTTTTAATAAAGAATTTAATTTTCCTGTCATTGGAATTCCTGGGACCATTGATAATGATATTTTTGGAACAAGCCATACTATAGGGTTTGATACCGCATTGAATACAGTTGTAGAGGCGGTAGATAAAATTCGTGACACAGCCAGTTCACACAACAGATTGTTTTTTATTGAAGTCATGGGAAGAGACGCAGGACATATAGCTTTAAATGTTGGTGTTGGTGCCGGTGCAGAAGAAATATTAATCCCTGAAGAAGATTTAGGATTGGATAGGTTGGTTGACACCTTAAAACGAAGCAGAAAATCTGGAAAAACGTCAAGTATAGTTATTGTTGCTGAAGGTGATAAAATTGGGAAAAGCGTTTTTGAACTGAAAGATTATGTTGATGAAAACATGGAAGATTATGACGTTCGCGTTTCGGTATTAGGTCATATGCAGCGCGGTGGTTCCCCTTCTTGTTTTGATCGTGTTTTAGCTAGCAGAATGGGCGTAAAAGCCGTAGAATCTTTAATGGAAGGCAAAACCAATTATATGGTAGGATTGATAAATAATGAAGTCACATTAACGCCTTTATATAATGCCATAAAAGGAAAATCAAAAATAAATTTAGAATTATTGCGTGTTTCAGAAATAATGAGCACTTAACATTTATATACATAAATTATGTCAAAATTAAAATTAGGAATTAACGGATTTGGTAGAATTGGTAGAATTGCCTTTAGAGTTGCAGTAGCAAGACCAGATATTGAAATAGTAGGAATTAACGATTTATTGGATGTTGAACATTTAGCATACTTATTGAAATTTGATTCTACACACGGTCGTTTTAATGGTACGGTAGCTGTAAAAAACGGTAACTTAATAGTTAATGGAAAAGAAATTAGAATTACGGCTGAACGTAACCCAGAAGATTTAAAATGGGATGCTGTTAAAGCAGAAATAGTACTTGATTGTACAGGGATCTTCACAACATTGGAAGGTGCGCAAAAACACATTACAGCTGGTGCTAAAAAGGTTGCCATCTCTGCGCCATCAGCTGATGCACCAATGTTTGTAATGGGTGTAAATCATAAAAAAATCACCACAAAAGATACTATTGTATCTAATGCATCATGTACAACTAACTGTTTAGCTCCTTTAGCTAAAGTTATTAATGATAACTTCGGAATTATTGAAGGATTAATGACAACAGTTCACGCTACCACAGCAACACAATTAACGGTTGATGGCCCATCTAAAAAAGATTGGAGAGGTGGTAGAAGTGCACTTATTAACATTATACCATCATCTACAGGAGCTGCAAAAGCTGTTGGAAAAGTAATTCCTGAATTAAACGGAAAATTAACAGGGATGTCTTTCAGAATTCCAACTCCAGACGTATCAGTTGTCGACTTAACGGTTAGAACTAAAAAATCAGCCACTTGGTCTGAAGTTAAGGCTGCCTTGAAAAAAGCTTCAGAAAATGAATTAAAAGGTATTTTAGGGTATACAGAAGAAGCAGTTGTATCTCAAGATTTTGTTTCAGAACCTATGACAAGTATATTTGATGCCGAAGCAAGTATTGCTTTAAATGATAATTTTTTTAAATTAGTAGCTTGGTACGACAATGAATTTGGTTATTCTACTAAACTGGTAGATTTAGCACAATATATTCATTCAGTATAAATATTAATAGCTCCAAAGAATTCGTATTGTTTTTAAGTAGTGATTCTTTGGGGTTTTTTATTTTAAAAAATTATGATTTTAATAGTTGATAGTGGTTCTACAAAATGTGATTGGATTGCAATGGATAGTGATGGCAACCAATTACTTGAAAAAATGCGTACTAAAGGACTTAATCCTGAAATTCTTTCTGAAAAAAAACTTAGGAAAGTAATTAAAAAAAATGCGCTTTTAAAAGAAAACAGAAACATTGTAACCCATATATATTTTTATGGTGCCGGATGTGGAACAGATAGGGCCGCTGAACTTTTGGCAAATGTTCTTAAAGAGTTTTTTATCAATGCGAATGTATTTGTTAAAGAAGACACCATGGCTGCAGTTTTTGCAACCCTTAATCATGATAAGGAAGCAGCTGTTGTTTGTATTTTAGGAACCGGATCAAATTGCAGTTACTTTGATGGTGAGAAATTGCATCAAAAGGTAGTTTCTTTGGGATATTCCATTATGGATGATGCCTCAGGTAATTATTTTGGTCGTCAGTTGTTAAGAGATTATTATTTTAATCAAATGCCAGAAGACATTAAAGTGGCCTTTTCAAGTAAATATAATTTAGATGCAGATTATATAAAATACAATATATACAAGCAACCAAATCCGAACGCTTATTTGGCAAATTTTGCTGAATTCATGTATTTAAATAAAGATTCAAAATACATTACAGGCCTAATCAAAAAAGGTATAAAATTATTTGCTGAGAACATGATCATGCAGTTTAAGGAAGAAATTAAAACCGTTCCTGTCCATTTTGCAGGGTCAATTGCATTTTTCTCACAGAATGAAATTAAAGAAGTTGCTTCACAAATGGGCTTTACTGTTGGTAATTTTGAAAGAAGGCCCATTGAAGGACTCATGACGTATCATTCAAAAAAATTGCAATAAATCTCTATACGTTATAACAAAACACCAATTTAATATTTTTCTGAGAAACAATTCGTCTTTAAAAGATTCTGATTTATCTATTAAATCTACCTGAAGTGTTTCCGTCTAAAATACCCATAACTTCATCGACCGTGGCATAATTTACATCACCTTCATAGGTGTGTTTTAAGGCACAAGCGGCACTTGCAAATTCCATGGATTTATAATCGTCAAATTTTTGGAGACCATAAATTAATCCGGCAGCAAAGGCATCGCCCGTTCCAATTCTATCAATAATATGGGTGATTTCAAAATCGGTTGTTTCCCTAAATTCCTTACCATTCCACATTCTGGCCCTAATTTTATGCCATGAAGCATTAATGGCAGTTCTAATTTTATCAAACACCTTTTCAACAGAAGGGAATTTATTTATCAAGGCTTTACTGGCTTCAATAAAATCATCGTTCGAATCATTAAAGTTGGTTTCTAGAATTTCATTTATTTCATTAATTCCTCCAATAAAAATAGTTGAATAATTCATCAAATCATTTAATACATCCTTAGCATTTTCGCCATATTTCCAAAGCCCTTTTCTATAAGTTGGGTCAGCAGAAACGATCATCCCTTTTTCTTTAGCTAATATTAAACCAGCTTTAAGCGTTTCATAACCGCCTTTACAAAGAGCAGGCGTAATTCCTGTCCAATGAAACCATTTCCCTTTTCTTAAAGCTTTATCCCAATCTACCATGGAAGGTTCAATTTCTGAAAAAGAAGAATGTGATCTGTTATATGAAATAGAACTTGGGCGCATGACAGCACCTACTTCTAAGAAATAAACACCTAATGGCCTATTTGATCTAACAATTGCAGACGTGCTAACTCCAAATTTTCGTAAATAAGCAATGGCAGTGTCTCCAATGAAGTCGTTTGATATGCAACTAACGTGTTTTACATTTTCACCAAAATTAGCAATAGATATTCCAACGTTAACTTCAGTACCGCCAAAATAGAATTCCAGTTTATCAGCTTGAATAAATTTTTTATTTCCTTCAGGCGATAAACGCATTAAAACTTCTCCAAAAGTTATGACTTGATTCATGATAATATTATTTAAAAAATAGGAATTTATGTTTCTCTATCAGTGTTCTTTATTAATTCCTTATGGATTATTTAGCAGCACTAATCACTCCGTATAAACTCTATTTTCTTGTTCTTCAACTCTAATAAACGTAGTTCGTTTAGTAAGTTCTTTTAATCGTTGAGCACCAACATACGTACATGTACTGCGTAAACCACCTAAAATATCTTGAACCGTAGTTTCAACTTTTCCTCTATAGGGTACCTCAACAGCTTTACCTTCACTGGCTCTATAATCAGCAATGCCTCCAACATGTTTTTCCATGGCTGTTGATGAACTCATCCCATAAAATTTTCTAAATGGTTTTCCATTTCGTTCAATTATTTCCCCACCACTTTCATCATGACCTGCCAACATGCCTCCAAGCATTACAAAATCTGCACCAGCACCAAATGCTTTTGCAACATCACCTGGATAAGAACATCCGCCATCACTTATAATTTGACCTCCTAAGCCATGAGCTGCATCGGCACATTCTATGATAGCAGATAATTGAGGGTACCCAACACCGGTTTTTACTCTGGTAGTACAAACAGATCCAGGACCAATACCAACTTTAACAATGTCTGCTCCAGATAATAAGAGTTCTTCTACCATTTCACCGGTTACAACATTACCGGCTATAATAACTTTGTCAGGATATTGTTTTCTGGTTTTATTGACGAATTTTGCAAAATGCTCTGAATAACCATTTGCAACATCAATACAAATAAATTTTAAATGGGGGTTTTGCTTAAATATTGAAGCTAACTTTTCTGAATCTTTGTTACCGGTTCCTGTACTGATTGCGATTAAGTTTTCAATACCTTTGGGTGCATTGGCACAAAAAATATTCCAATCATTAATAGAATAGTGTTTGTGAATAGCTGTAAATAATTTTTTTTTGGATAAGGCTAAAGCCATTTCAAAAGTACCAACAGTATCCATATTCGCTGCCATTATAGGAATGCCTTCCCAAATAACAGAACTATGTAAAAATTTGAATTCGCGCTCTAATTTTACTTGTGACCTGCTTTTTAAGGTAGAGCGTTTTGGACGAATCATAACATCCTTAAACCCCAGTTTTAAATCATATTCTATGCGCATTTGTCTGTATCGTTAATGTATTTTCAAAAGTATTGTTTTTTATATTCTATATGATATATAAAAGTAATAAATTATAGGTAGCCATTTTTAATATTATTAATTAATATATTCATGAAAACTGAATAATATAAATCAAATAAAATATTATAAAACTAATATTTAGAATAGTTTTGTGTATTACATCAAATATAAATATGTTTGTATAAAACCAATTAAATATGGCGTTCTTTTTACAATCAATACAGTCCTTTAGAGTTAGGATAACATTGATTTTTTTTACTCTCATTTTATTAATCATTATACTTTTTATTGGGTATTATAAAATTGAGAAAAGGAATGATAATTTATTTGAAGTTGTTGATCAACTGAATATTATTAAATATAATTTCTCAAAAAACGCTATCAATTTTCAGGCATCCTTAATACATGATTATCAGTCAGAAGGCAATCTTGATAAAGTAAAAAATGATTTGGGACTATTCAGAACAAGTTTAAACTCTTCTAAATTAAAATTAGAAGTTATTAAAAATGAATTGGCTAATCAATTTATTAATATCCACAATGATTTAAGTGAAATAATTGTGGATATTAATATTATTCAAAAATCTACGCTTAAAAACAATAATGTTGAAGAATCTACTATTCAGAAGTTCTTTAATATTGTTAACGCAAACCATTCAAAATTAGATGATAAATTAAATTCTCTGATACTTAAATTAAATCAACAGGCTGAAAAGAAAAATAAAGATTTAAAAATTAACATCACGATTTTATTCATTTTGATGGTTATTCTAGTTTTAGGGTTCACATATTTTTTGGCGCATAGATTAACAAGAGATATAAGAACTTTAGATTTGAAAATGAAAAATTTCAATGATTTTAAAGAAGAACCTTTAATTTCAAATATTGAAGATATCAATAGTTTAGATAAAACCTTTGAATTGGTGAAGTCAAAATTAAGGGAGTTGGAATCTGATTTGGAAGAAGCCATTAAAATAAGTGAATATAAATCTGTTTTTTTGGCAAATATGAGTTATGAAATCAGAACACCGCTTAATTCTGTCTTAGGAATGATAAATATGTTGAAGCAAAGTGATTTAACTACAGAGCAACAAATTCAATTGGAAATTGCTGAATACTCTTCTGAACACGTTTTACAATTGGTAAGCATGATACTTGATAATTCAAAAGTTGAAGGAGGGGATATTCAATTGGAATTAACAGCGATTGATTTAAAATCAGATTTATCTAAACTGGTTAAGGTGTTTGAATTTGAAGCGTGGGACAATAGGCTGGAATTTGAATTTAAGTTTCTGGCAGATGAAAACCAGAAATTTTTGTTGTTAGGGGATTTAAAACGAATAAAACAAATTCTAACAAATTTATTAAGCAATGCCCTTAAATTCACAAATTCTGGTAAAATTTCGTTAACCGTAGACCAAACTGTTGGTCCGGATGATTACCAGATTGTTACTTTTTATGTTAAAGATACAGGTATTGGAATTCCACCTGACAAAGCAAAAAGAATTTTTAGTGATTTTGAAAATAATCATTTATCAATTATGGATTATTATGGAGGAACAGGGCTTGGGCTTATTGCATCCTGTCAACTTATAAACTTAATGGGAGGTGAACTAAAGCTTGAAAGTAAAGAAAATGAGGGCTCCATATTTTATTTTAGTATTCAATTAAAGAAAACATTGAATCTGGAAAGAGAACTTCCGGTGTCGGCACCCATATTGAAAAATCAGTTTGATTATAAATTTTCTGTTCTTGTTGCGGAAGATAACATAATGAATCAAAAAGTAATCAAGTTTCTATTAGAACAACAAGGAGCAGATTGTACTTTTGTAAAAAATGGGTCTGATGCCGTTAAACTTTTTAAAATCTTAGATTTTGATATGGTATTCATGGATATTTTTATGCCAGAAATGGATGGGTACGAAGCAACAAAACTCATAAAACACACTAAAAAATATTCAGAACATCATATACCAATCATTGCAGTTTCCGCAAGTGCTTTTGCTGAGGATATTGAGAATGCAAAGAAAGCGGGCATTGATGATTTTTTAGCTAAGCCAATTGAAACTCAAAAACTAAAAGAATTGCTGGTAAAATATACACCACGAAATACTAATTTCAATTAAAGTTAAACACTACTATTTGATGGCAATCATGCTAATTTCAACATGGACATTTTTAGGTAATTGTGCAACTTGTACAGTTTCGCGTGCCGGTGCATTGGCTTCGTCAAAATAACTGCCATAAACGTCATTGATTTTAGAAAAATCATTCATATCAGTGATAAAAATAGATGTTTTTACCACATCATTAAAGGTCATGTTTGCAGCCATTAAAACGGCTTCCATGTTTTTCATAACCTGTTGAGTTTCAGATGTTATATCATTCAAAACCAATATTCCATTTTCTGGATTTATAGCAATTTGTCCAGAGGTATATAATGTGTTTCCTTTTAAAATAGCTTGATTATAAGGGCCAATGGGGGCTGGGGCTTTGGTTGTATGGATAACTTTTTTCATTTATTAAATTTTAAGCATTATATGTAAAAACTTTCAATTTTTAAAGTTGAAGATCAGGTTGATTTCGTTTGTCATATTTAAGGTCTTTTAATATGCTGGATTTTATTCCAATAAAGAAATACCATGAGGCCCTAGAACTAAATGGGACCCAGCTAAAATTTATGCGCCAGCTCATTAAATCACGTTCAAATCGCAATTGTGTGTAGGTGAATCCTTGATTTTTTAAATCGTATCCTGATGAAGCACCTACCTTCCATTTTGGAGATAATTCAATATCACCAGAAAACATAAGCGAGTGTGATGATATTTGATTCTCACGCCTTGAATTAGTATAATTAACCGCATAGGCTACACGTAAACTCCATGGAATACTGAAATTATAGAATTCGCTTGGTTTTTCATCTTTTCTCTTTCCATCTTCAATTTGTTGGTTTGAAAAATCCTCTGATAAACCAAACAAGTCATCATTACGACCTCCGCTGCGTACATTTTCTTCTATGCCTCTATTTTTCTCAGTGTCATTTTTGGCACCATCTTTACTTGAAAGTGAATAACTCATGGTTAAATTAGCGCTTGTAAGCCTAAATAAACTACCGCCATTATTAACATTGAATTTAGCAATTTTTTGATTATTATTATCTAAAGCATAAGGGTCCAAAGTTGCTCCAAAATTGACACTCATTTTATTTTTAAATAATTGAGTGCCACCGCTCATCCTAACCGGGCTCCATTGTAATGAATCACCTGCTAAATTATATGATGTTGAAAAATTTAGGTTATTAAGAAGGATGAGTTTTTTTGCCTCGGTTTTTGTGCTGTCTTTGTCTTTTACTTTAGCTTCCAAATTGTTTGACAAAGATAAACCCAATGAACTGGAATAGGTTTTGCCAGGTGAACCAAAAATGCCCTGCTCAAAGCGTGTATATTCTACATCATTTGTTGTTAAACCATCGGCACTAACAACCTCATAGGTATCATAATATTTATCAAAAGCAGGGTTAATGCTATAACTTATTGATGGCCTCATAACATGCCGTATTGCTTGGATTTTAGGGTCTCTACCTTTCTTTTTAAAGTCGAACATACCATAAATGGTGGTGCCCAAACTTGCACTAAAATTATAGGTTCTAAATAAATCAAAGCCATTTATTGTTTCTGTTAATGTGGTTTCGGTTGTTTGATCATACGATTTTTTAATAGTATTAAATGTCCAAACTTCATTATAATTTGTGCTTGCACTTATGCTAAAATATTTAAAAACCTTAAAATTGGTATTTAAAGGAATGGAATGTTGAAAACCGGCCTTGGCATCTTTAAACATTTCCTTTTTAAAGAACAAAGAATCTGTAGTTTGAATTCTGTTTTCAGCTCTTAAATTATACTGAAAGTTTATGTTTTCAATGAACCCTTTTTTAGAACCTGTTTTTGGTTCAAAAGGAAAAATCCTGCTCACACTCCCTTGAAATGTTGGCAGGGTCATATTGATTTGTTCTGTTTTTGTATTTTGTGAATGGGTGGCCGTAAGGCTAATATTTACTTGCGGTTCTCCTTGAAATGCTTTTGAATAGGATACGGATGAAGACAGGGTATTATTTAAAAAACTACCTGTATTTACTTGATTTATGGATGTTTGATAATAGTTGCTGCTGCCAAGGTTTACGGAAGCAGAAAAACGAGAATTTGGATTGGATTTCCCATCTTGACTATGAGACCACCGTAAATTATAAACTGTTGACTTTGCGTAATCTGGGAAACCGCGTTCGCTATTAATTAAACTTTCATAACGAAAGCCAAAATTACCCCTAAATTTATAACGTAACGCATAGTTGCTTTCTAAACGCAAGCCATAACTTCCATTGGTGTAGTAATCACCCAAAACAGCTAAATCCACATAATCACTTATGGCAAAATAGTAACCACCATTTTGTAAAAAATAACCACGCTGGTTTTGTTGGCCAAAACTAGGGATAAGAATACCAGAGGTCTGTTTTTCTGATTGTGGAAAAAAACCAAAGGGCAATCCAATAGGGGTAGGTACATCATAAATAAAAAGGTTGGCTAAACCGGTAACAATTTTTTTTCCCGGAACAATCTTTGCCTTTCTTAGTAAAATGTAATATTCAGGGTCTTCCAGATTTTCAGAAGTAGTGTATTTACCTCTAAAAATAAAATATACAGAATCATTTTCTTTTTTGGTTATTTCAGCAATAACGGTACCTCCAGATTGTTCCGTTTTAGAATTAAAAATGAGCGCTTTTTGGGTTTTCGTATTGAATATAATTGAATCAGGTTCTACAACATTACTGCCTTGTTTAAAAACCGGTGCCTGAGAATAAGTGCCAACAGAATCTTTAATTCCTTTGGCGTATACTTCGTTTTTACTATAGTCAATTGTGATACTTCCAGCCTTAATATTCATATCGCCATAGGTAATTTCAGCTTCATTGTATAAATATAGTTTTTGCTTTTTTTGATTAAAAGAACTGTAATCAGTAGCTTTGTAATCAACAATATGTTCTAAAAGGCCTTTCTTTTTAATCTTTAAGGTATCTTGTTTTATGGTGTCCTGTGCTTTTTCCAAAACATCAGGTTTTGGTATATCGTGGTTATTTAGCGTTAAACTATCATTTGTTTTTGGTTGAATAACAGCGCTCTTTTTTGGGATATCTTGCGCAAAGCTAAACATGTTGAAAAACAGTGTAAAACTTAGTGCAAAAAGTAATTGAAAGTTGTTTGTATGCAATGCTTTTAAATGTATTTTTGTAAAAGTATGGCTCGGTTTTTGAAAAAGTCAAAATTACATATATTTTTTTTGTGATTATTTCTTTATCAAATAAAATTTAAAATTAAAAGAAAGCATGCTTTTAAGTTGTTAAACCACTATGAAAACGCATAAAGTATTAATTTTCGTATCATTTATAATTGTATTAACATTATCCTCATTTATATCTGGTAATTCAGGTATTACGCATAAGTTTGTAGTTGTTCTGGATGCAGGTCATGGAGGAAAGGATCCAGGAAGACCTACAAAAATGGGTTATAAAGAAAAAGACATTGCCTTGAAAATTGTTTTGGCAATTGGGAAAGAGCTTGAGAAGCATTCAAATATAAAGGTTGTTTATACTCGAAAAACAGACGTTTTTATTGATTTATTTGAAAGAGGAAAAATAGCTAATAAAGCCAAAGCAGATTTATTTGTTTCAGTGCATTGCAATGCACACAACACCCAGGCTGAAGGTACTGAAACCTTTGTTTTGGGAATAAACAGGAGTAAAACAAATTTTGATGTGGCTAAAGCAGAAAATGAAGTTATTTATTTGGAAGAAGATTATGAGAAAAAGTATGCAGGATTTAATCCTAATTCGCCTGAGTCTGTGATTGGTTTAACATTGGCTCAAGAAGAATATTTAGATCAAAGTATTCAATTGGCAAGTTTTGTTCAAAAAAACATAACCAATAAATTGAAACGTAAAGATCGTGGTGTAAAGCAAGCAGGATTTATAGTTTTGCATCAAACCGTAATGCCAAGCATCCTTATTGAAACAGGATTTATAACAAATAAAAGTGAAGGTGCTTATTTGAATTCAAATACAGGTCAACAGGAAATATCAAAAATAATTTCTGAATCCATTCTTGAATACAAGAATACTTTAGAACAGAATGTTGGTGATGAAGTGTTTATTGCAGAAGAAACCCCTGACATCAGTTTTGAACAACCTAATTTGATTGACTCAAACATTATTTATAAAGTTCAAATAGCGGCCGGTTCAAAAAAAATTGAACCAAAACCCTATAATTTTAAAAAGCTGGATAGTATTTCAAGAGAACTGGATGGTAATTTATATAAATACTATTACGGTGCTACCTCAGACTTTAATACCGTAACTAAATTAGAAGCAACTGCCAAAAATATGGGCTTTAAGTCTAGTTTTATTGTCGCTTTTAAAGAAGGAAAAAGAATTCCTTTAGAAGAAGCTTTAAAAACATCTGCTAATTAAGGTAGATGTTTTTAAATTTATTTTAAATTTGTTTCTCTAAAAGCCAGTTACTTTGAAAATATCAAAAGAAGTTAAAACAGCCATTCTCGTATTATTAGGAATCATACTGTTTATTTTTGGGTTTAATTACCTAAAAGGACAAAATTTGTTTGAACCAAACACTACCTATTACACAGAGTTTGATTATAATGCATTAAGTCAATCTTCAATTGTTACCGTTAAAGGTAATCAAGTTGGTAAAGTTTTAGATATTGTTTATGACTACAACACAGGAAAAACCAAAGTTGCATTTTCAGTAAACAAACAATTAAAATTTTCGAAAAACAGTGTCATACGTTTATATGAAACAGGTTTAATGGGAGGTAACGCCATTGCTATTATTGTTAGTAAGGATGGTGAGGCAGCAAAACCGGGGGATGTATTAAAATCTGAAGTTGAAGTAGGCCTAATAACAAGTCTGTCCAAAAACTTTTCTGGATTGAGTACCGACTTAAATGTGACCTTAAAATCAACAGATACGCTTATAAGAAGCTTAAATGAAATTATGATTGATGAATCAGATGATGGTTTAAAGAAAACCATTTCACAGTTAAACACCACATTAGCTGCCTTTAAAAAATTAGCAGAATCTATTAATGGTGTGGTTTCTCAAAATGATGATAATATTACTACAATTCTTAATAATTTTAAAACAACAAGTGCTGATTTATCAGAAATTTCAGCTGAATTGAAATCAGCTAATCTAGGAAGTAGCATTGAGTCGTTAAATGCAACCTTAACCAATGCAAATACACTTCTTAAAGGTTTAAATAATGGAGAAGGAACAATGGGGAAATTGCTAAAAGATGAAGCTTTATACAAGAACCTTAAAGGCGTTTCAAAACAAATGGAGGATTTAATTATGGACATAAAACTGCATCCAAAACGATATTTCAGAATTTTGTCCAAAAAGGAAATTCCTTATACAGCACCTGTTGAACCAAACTTAAATTAATGAGTTTTTTACCAAATATTCTTTTTGCCATTGTACTTATTATAGGTATTGGTTATTTTTCCAAAAACATAAAAAAACTTATCCGTAATATTAAATTGGGGCAGCCACTTGAGGTAAGTGATAACAAATCACAAAGGTGGAAAAATATGGCGATGATCGCCCTTGGTCAAAGCAAAATGGTGCGTCGGCCAATAGCAGGTTTATTGCATATAATTGTTTATTTAGGATTTGTTGTTATAAATATTGAGGTACTTGAAATTATTATTGATGGCGTTTTTGGAACTCATAGAATTTTTTCTTTTATCGGTAGTTTATATGGGGTGTTAATTGGAACATTTGAAATTTTAGCCCTGTTAGTTTTTATAGCTGTAATTGTATTTTGGATTCGAAGAAATATTATAAAATTACAACGCTTCTGGAAAAGTGAAATGACCAGTTGGCCAAAAAATGATGCGAATTACATTTTGTATTTTGAAATGGTATTAATGACCTTATTTTTGGTAATGAATTCGACTGATGTTCATTTTCAAGCCATGAACTCGGGTAATGTAATAAGTCAATTTATTGCTCCTTGGTTTAACGGATTGCCAGAAACGACTTTACACATGATTGAAAGATCAGCATGGTGGCTGCATATTGTTGGAATTTTGATATTTTTGAATTACCTGTATTTTTCAAAACATTTACATATTTTACTGGCATTTCCCAATACATTTTACGGTAGTTTAAAACCCAAAGGAGCTTTCAATAATTTAGAAGCTGTTACTAAAGAAGTAAAAATGATGATGGATCCTAATGTTGATCCGTTTGCAGCGCCTGCAGAAGGTGCTGAAATGCCGGCAAAATTTGGCGCAAGTGATGTGCAGGATTTAAATTGGTTGCAATTACTCAATGCTTATACATGCACAGAATGTGGCAGATGTACAAGTGAATGTCCTGCAAATCTAACAGGCAAAAAACTATCTCCTCGTAAAATCATGATGGATACACGTGATAGGCTTGAAGAAGTTGGAAAAAACATTGACTCCAACAATGGTGAATTTAAAGATGACGGGAAACAGTTATTAGGCGATTATATTGCAGCTGAAGAACTTTGGGCGTGTACCACATGCAACGCATGCGTAGAAGCATGTCCCGTAAGTATCAATCCATTATCCATCATTTTGGATATGCGCCGATATTTGGTAATGGAGCAAAGTGCTGCCCCTGTAGAGCTTAATAATATGATGACCAATATTGAAAACAATGGAGCACCTTGGCCATATAACCAAATGGATAGATTAAATTGGAAAGATGAGTAATAAAGTGTTTGGGGGACGGACTTGCAACTCTTAATAATAATTACTAGAAGTCAACTCCTAATATAAATCGAGCAACAAACAGACTCAAGATATGAGTGAACAACTTAAAGTGCCAACCATGGCAGAATGTATGGTAGAAGGCAGACAACCAGAAATTTTATTTTGGGTTGGATCTGCGGGAAGCTATGATGATAGAGCCAAAAAAATAACCAAAGCATTTGTAAAGATTCTAAACAAGGCAAATGTGGATTTTGCTGTTTTAGGAACCGAAGAAAGCTGTACGGGCGATGTCGCCAAACGTGCAGGAAACGAATTTTTGTTTCAAATGCAAGCCGTTACAAACATTGAAATTTTAAATGGGTACCAAGTAAAACGCATCGTTACCGCATGTCCACATTCCTATAACACCTTAAAAAATGAATATCCGGAACTTGGTGGACAATATTACGTACAGCACCATACCCAATTTATTGATGAATTAATAAAAACAGGTCGTTTAAAAATAGAAAAAAACTCAAATTTAAATGGCAAACGTATCACCTTTCACGATCCTTGTTATTTGGGCCGTGGCAATAATGTGTATGAGTCTCCAAGAGCTTTATTAAAAAATTTGGGTGTGGAATTGGTGGAAATGAAGCGCAATCAGAAAACTGCTTTATGTTGTGGAGCAGGAGGTGCCCAAATGTTTAAAGAACCCGAAAAAGGAGACAAAGATATTAATGTATTAAGAACCGAAGATGCGTTGGAAACCCAAGCAACCATTATAGCCACAGGTTGTCCTTACTGCAATACTATGTTGACCGATGGGATAAAAACGAAAGAAAAGGAAGCCGATGTAGCGGTTATGGATATTGCGGAATTGATAGCTAGTGCCCAAGATTTGTAATATTCCTGAGCAGGCAGGAATCTCATTTGTCATAAAGTTAAAAATATAATATTTGTCTGAGTGCGTCGAAAATTTATTAATCTCGCATTTCGACTTCAATCAGAGTTAATCAAAATCCGTAAATCAAAAATCGTAAATCGTAAATCAAAAAAAATGCTTGTAGAATTTAACACATTACCCGAAGAATCAAAAGTTTGGATTTACCAAGCAAATCGTTCCTTTTCAGATAAGGAGATTGAGGACATAAAATCCAGATTAGATATTTTCCTTGAAAACTGGACAGCTCACGGAAGTGATTTAGAATCTGGTTATTGTATTAAATATAAACGATTTATAGTCATTGGCTTAAACCAAAACATCAATAATGCTTCCGGGTGCTCTATAGATGCATCTGTGCATTTTATTCAGCAATTAGAAAAAGATTTTTCAGTAGATCTATTGGACAAAATGAATGTGTCCTATAAACAAGGTGAATTTGTTGCTTATAAAACACTTACTGATTTTAGAAAGATGGCCAAAGAAAAAGCGGTTTCTAAAAACACCATTGTTTTTAATAATTTGGTAACTACTATAGCTGAATTTAATGAAAACTGGGAAGTACCTGCCAGTGAAAGTTGGCATAATAGGTTTATTAAATAGCGTATTTACGTTTTGAAGACTTCACTAATAAAAGATTCTATTTTAAAAATTTTATAGGATAGCATATGGCTAATGAAATTATTTTATTAAATATTTGGGGGCAAGACAAACCAGGATTAACCTCTAGTTTAACTGGTGTTTTAGCAGCATATGGTGCTAAAGTATTAGATATTGGACAAGCAAATATTCATGATACATTATCCTTAGGTATATTATTTGAAATTCAATCTGGGGCAAATTCAGCAGCTGTATTAAAAGATCTACTTTTTAAGTCCTATGAACTTGGTATAAAAACCAAATTCACACCAATTACGCTTGAAAACTATGAAAAATGGGTAGGTCTTCAAGGGAAAGACAGATACATTGTTACGCTTTTAGGAGAAAAACTAGTAGCCAAACAAATATCGGAAGTTACCAAGGTGATTTCAGAAAAGAATTTGAATATTGATTCCATAAAAAGACTTACAGGCCGTACATCACTTATTAAAGAAGAAGAATATCCAAGAGCTTGTATTGAGTTATCCATTAGAGGTAAAATTGATGATAAGACTGTGTTTACTGAAAAATTCATGCAAATTTCAAGAGATTTAGATGTAGATATTTCGTTTCAAGAAGATAATATTTTCAGACGAAACAGGCGCTTGGTTTGTTTTGATATGGATTCTACATTGATTCAAGCTGAAGTTATTGATAAATTGGCAGAATTAGCAGGCGTTGGTGATGAAGTAAAGGCCATAACAGAATTGGCTATGCAAGGGGAGATAGACTTTAAGGAAAGCTTCATTAGTCGTATGAAACTCTTAAAAGGCCTAAAGGAAGAAGTACTTCATGATGTTGCCATTAATCTGCCTTTAACAAAAGGAGCAAGAAGACTAATGGATACTTTAAGAAGCTACGGATTCAAAACAGCTATTTTATCTGGAGGCTTTACATACTTTGGCAACTATTTACAAGAGGAATTGGGTATTGATTATGTTTATGCAAACCAGCTTGAAATTAAAGATGGGGTATTAACCGGTGGCTATCTTGGTGATATTGTTGATGGAAACAAAAAGGCAGAGTACCTTAAAGAAATTGTAAAAAAAGAAGGTATAGATATTGCTCAAACCATTGCTATTGGTGATGGTGCAAATGACCTGCCAATGCTTAATCTTGCGGGTTTAGGAATTGCTTTTCATGCCAAACCAACGGTAAAAGATAATGCACAAAGTTCTATTTCAAGCATAGGGTTGGATGGGGTACTCTATTTGTTAGGTTACCATGACCGACATATAGATTTACTTGAATAGTGTAAAAAAAGCAAAGTACCTGCAAGCAAAATTTTTCGCAATTAAACGAAAAAATATTCAATAATATGATAAATATTCAATATTTAAATTTTGTTTACAAACTTGTTATAAAACTATCTTAAAGTGCTTTATTCTCAATGCAAAAAGTATTAATTTAGCATGTTTTTTTGTGTTATACTTTTTTAACCATTTACCTTAATTAATCCATGTTTATGCGTCATTTCATTTTTGCTATTTCTTTATTTTTAATTGTCAATTTTTCCTTTAGTCAAAATATAAAAGATCCATTATTAGCTTCCAATATTAAGGGGCAACAAAAATGGGTGGATAGTATTTATAATACCATGTCTTTAAAAGAAAAAATAGGGCAATTATATACAATTCAGGTATTTTCTGATCAAGATGAAGCAACAAAAGCTGCAAACATTCAATTAATTAAGAATTATAATGTTGGTGGAATTATTTATTCAAAAGGAGGTCCTGTAAGGCAAGCTAAATTAAATAATGAATTACAAAGCCTATCCAAAGTTCCTTTATTAATTAGTATGGATGCAGAATGGGGTTTAAGTATGCGCCTAGATTCTACCTTTGTGTTTCCTTGGAACATGACACTTGGCGCCATAAAAGACAATAAACTTATTGAGCAAACAGGAAAACAAATTGGTGAACAGTGTAAACGTTTAGGTGTTTATTTGAATTTTGCTCCTGTAGTTGATATTAATACGAATCCTAAAAACCCAATCATAGGAAATCGTTCGTTTGGAGAAGACAGGGATAATGTTACCGAAAAATCTTTGGCTTTTATGAAAGGCATGCAAAGTGTTGGGGTTTTGGCCAATGCAAAACATTTTCCGGGGCATGGTGATACAGATTCAGACTCACATAAAACCTTGCCAACCATTGAGTTTGATGCGAAACGCATTGATTCTATTGAAATGTATCCATATAAAAAAATGATAAAAGAAGGGCTTTCCAGTGTTATGGTGGCCCATTTAAATGTGCCAAGTTTAGAATCCAGATCAAAATATCCTTCATCCTTATCCAAACATATTGTTACAGATATTTTAAAAGATTCACTAGGGTTTCAAGGCCTTGTGATTTCTGATGCCCTTAATATGAAAGGTGCTGCAGATTTCGCAGAATCTGGAGACATAGATTTGGCTGCTTTTTTAGCTGGGAATGACATCTTATTAATTTCTGAAGACCCTGCAAAAGGCATCGGAAAAATAGTGGATGCTTATTATCAAGGGGATATTTCAGAAAAAAGACTGGAATATTCAGTAAAAAAAATATTAAAAGCAAAATATAAAGTTGGGTTGAATGCCTATAAACCTATTGCATTACTAAATTTAGTTGAAGATTTAAACAGAATTAAAGACGATGTTTTGTATGAAGATTTAATTGAAAATGCATTAACCATTATTAAAAATAAAGCAGATTTACTTCCCATTCGGAAATTAGAGACTAAAACCATTGCCTATGTTAAGATGGGTGGTGGTGATGGTTCCGCATTCTTGGAAGAATTAAAAAAATACGGGAAGGTACATGAAATTGAAGCAGAAAAATTAGATGAACTATTAACACGATTACAACCATATAATACGGTTATTATTGGTTTTCACGGTTCAAATAAATCACCTTGGCAAAGTTCTGAATTTACGGATCAGGAATTGGTTTGGCTTTATGAAATTGCAAGAACTCACACGGTGATTTTAGATGCTTTTGTAAAACCTTATGCACTTTCAGAACTTAGTACCGTAGAAAACATAGAAAGTATTGTAGTTAGTTATCAAAACAGTGAAATAGCACAGCAAAAATCAGCGCAATTAATATTTGGTGCCATACCTTCAAAAGGAAATTTACCGGTTTCAATGGGAAGTTTATTTAAAGTCGGTGTTGGTATCATTAACAATGAGATTAAACGACTAAGTTACACCATTCCTGAACGAGCAGGGATGAGTTCAGATAAATTAAAAAAAATAGATTCACTGGCCCAATATGCGGTTGATAATAAAATGACCCCGGGAATTCAATTGTTAATAGCAAGAAAAGGGAAGGTTATTTACAATAAAAATTTTGGAAAACATACGTATGATGGTGATGAGATGATTACTTCAAATGATATTTATGATGTAGCGTCCTTAACAAAAATTTTAGGGACCTTACCATTACTTATGGAATTAGAGGAAAATGGGACTGTTTCATTGGATAGTAAATTATCTCAATTATTACCGGAGTATAAAAAATCGAACAAAAAAAATATTACTTTAAAGCAAATGTTATCGCATTATGCAAGATTAACCCCTTGGATTCCATTTTATATAGCAACATTAGATCCGGTTACTAAAAAACCGAGTGCGAAATATTACCGAAATACTGCCAGTGGTAAATTTAATATTGAAGTTGCTCATAACCTTTATTTAAGGAGTGATTATCAAGATAGTATGCAACGTATCATAAAAGACAGTAAATTGTTAGATCGTTTAAAATACAGATATAGCGATTTGCCATATTATATTTTAAAGGAATATATTGAGAAGCATTACAAAAACACGTTAGATAATTTAGTTCAAGAGCATTTTTACGAATCGTTAGGAGCAAATTTAACTTTGTATAATCCATACCACACCATAAGTAATAAAAATATTGTGCCTACTGAAATTGATGATTACTACAGATATCAAGAAATTCAGGGCTATGTACATGATATGGGAGCGGCCATGCAAAATGGTGTAGGTGGTCATGCAGGCATATTTAGCAATGCAAATGATGTTGCAAAAATTATGCAATTGTATTTGCAAAAAGGATTTTATGGTGGAAAACGGTATTTAAAACCAGAAACAATTGATAAATTTAACACGTGTTATTATTGTAATAAGGATAATAGGCGGGGTATTGGGTTTGATAAACCACAATTAAGTGATGAAGGCCCAACATGTGGATGTATATCCATGACAAGTTTTGGCCATTCAGGATTTACAGGAACATACGCATGGGCAGACCCGGAGCAAGAGATTGTTTATATATTTTTAGCTAACAGGACCTACCCAAATGATAGTAAAAACTTACTTTTGAAAGAAAGTATTAGAACAGAAATACAACGCTTAATATATGAAGCGATAGAAAATTAATATAATAATTAAAAAAAAAGTTATTATACTTTTTAAGAAATTAAAATGAAATAATTATGCGAGTAGGAATAGTTTGTTATCCAACATTTGGTGGGAGTGGTGTAGTTGCTACAGAACTTGGTTTAGAGCTATCAAAACGAGGCCACGAAATTCATTTTATTACGTATAACCAACCGGTAAGGTTAGAATTATTGAGTAATAATGTGCATTACCACGAAGTGAATGTTCCGGAATATCCGTTATTTCATTATCAACCCTATGAGTTGGCACTATCCAGTAAATTGGTTGATATGGTGAAACTTCATAGAATTGAGATTTTGCATGTACATTATGCCATTCCGCATGCCTATGCAGCTTATATGGCAAAAAAAATGTTGCAAGAAGATGGTATTTATATCCCCATAGTTACCACGTTGCACGGAACGGATATTACGCTTGTGGGTAGTCATCCGTTTTATAAACCCGCTGTGACATTTAGTATAAATAAATCGGATGCTGTTACAGCCGTTTCAAAAAGCCTAAAGGAAGATACATTACGATTATTTGATATTAAAAATGATATCAAAGTGGTGCCTAATTTTATTGATTTGGATAAATATAGCAATACGTTTACTGATTGTCAACGTGCTATGATGGCTAAGGAAAATGAAAAAATCATTACACATATCAGTAATCTAAGACCAGTGAAACGAGTTCATGATGTGATAACCGTTTTTAATAATATTCAAAAAGTAATACCAGCTAAATTAATGTTGGTAGGTGAAGGTCCGGAGCGAGAAAAAATAGAGTGGCAATGTCAAAAATTAGGCATTTCAGATAAGGTTATTTTCTTCGGAAAAAGTAATGAAATAGATAGAATATTGTGTTTTAGCGATTTGTTTTTATTGCCATCAGAGACAGAAAGTTTTGGATTGGCGGCATTAGAAGCTATGGCATCCAGTGTTGCTGTTATTTCAAGTAATACCGGGGGAATTCCTGAAGTTAATATTCAAGGTGTCACAGGGTTTTTAAGTAATGTTGGTGATGTAGATGATATGACCAAAAATGCCTTATATATTTTAAGTGACAATAAGCGTCTTGAAACTTTTAAAGCCAATGCGCGCAAGGAAGCTTTAAAATATGATTTACATAAAATAGTACCACAATACGAAGCTATTTATGAAGACACCTTATCAAAGTGTATGCTTTTAAGCTAATTTATGGATACATTTAGGTTGAATTTAATCTAATGAATTCCCCGATGGCTGTGCCTCGGGGTTTCCGATTTATCTCTCCTTTGGAGAGGTCGAAACTGCCCTTTTTGGCAGTTTCGGGTGAGGTAAAATACAAAATTTCGGTTTTTGGCCCTGAGGTCAAAATGAAATCGGCGTAATACCCCTATGGCTTGCCTCGGGGATAGTCGGTTTCAAGAATTTTTTTATTTTAAACTTTAACTTCCATCACCTGATTGGTTTCCCGACTTTTTTCAGCCATAAAGCCCATCACATGACTTTCAATTGATGCATCTATTGTAGAGGTTAACAAGTTAGGGTTGTTTTCAGAAACAGCATGAATCCAATCTGTTACAAGACGCCAGTCTCCACCACCATGACTATCACTTTCCTGTTTCCATTCGGTTTTAATACCGGTTAAAAAATCAGTCATAACAAATGAACTCATATCGCCAGCAACATCACCTAAACTACCCATGATTCTGGTTCTTCTTCCATCGTAAGAAGTAAAAGCTTCCATTGAAAATGCAGCGGTTATTCCACCTTCAAATAAAATATTTGATGTATAATGGTCTGGTTGATCGTTATCCATTTTGTAAACACATCGACCATAATCAGTGGTTTTAAGTTGTTCTAAAACGTAAGCCGCTTGTTCTGATTCATCTTCCGGTAAATCAAACACATAATTGCGTTGTCTTTTACGGTAATATATTTCTAAAGCAGAATATGGACAATTTGCTTCAACAGTACAACCATCTGTGCATCGGTTTGTGCTGCCTTCCGGTGCATTTTTATTAGTAAACCAACTTAAACTTCCAAAAGCTTGAATTTTTTCGCACGGTTTATTAATCATCCATCTTAATATATCAAGATCATGACAGGACTTGGCTAATATGATTGGGGTTGTTTCTTTACTATTGTGCCAGTTGCCTCTTACATAAGAGTGACTCATATGAATATGCTCAATAGGTTCCAAATGTTGTATACTAACTACTTCACCAAGAACACCACTTTGAATGATCTCTCTGAGTTTTACAAAATAAGGCGCATAACGCAGCACATGGCAAACAGCAACGATTCTTCCGGTTGATTTAGCAAGTTTCAAAATATCCCGACATTCTTTTTCACTGGGAGAAATGGGTTTTTCCAACAACACATCGTATCCCATTTCCAGAGCTTTTATGCACGGGCCATAATGCAAGTTGTCTGGAGTTGTTATAATAATGGCATCAGCAAATTTTGGTCTTTTAAAAACGTCTTCCCAAGTATCAAAACGGTTCTCATTTATGATGTTGTGTTTTGTGGCGTAACGTTCATTTCGAACCTGAATTGGTTCAGCAACCCCAATAATATCGAGTTGTTCAGGGAATGCGAGTGCATAGCCTCCATAAACATTACCTCTATTACCAGCTCCACAAGTAATGGCTGTTATAGGCTTTTTTAAATCGAGTTTTTTGTTTGGTAATAAAATAGGATTTTTGTTTTCATCAAACGAAAATGTTGAATTTGGTATGGCGAAAGCCCCTAAAGTTAAACCTAAGGATTTTATGGCATCACGGCGTGTCCATTTGTTTTTCATGAAAATTGGAATTTAGATTAATTTTTAAACTTTCATATTTGGGGCATAAAGAGTTTCTTAATGATAATTTTCAAGACAGGTATTCTTATGCTTGATATTCACTTAGTTTAAATATAGCAAAAAGAATTGAATTTGAGAATTCTAATACTTTCCAGTTTTATATTTAGTCATTTTTTAAAATTAAAATTGGTACTATTTCTTTTATATAAAATAAAACATGAAGCCATCTGGTCAATTAATTTGTATATTTAATTAATTAATAGCTAAAACAATAACGACATGAAAAAAAAAGCATCTTATTTAATAATAGTTTTATTATTAAGTTTATTTACAAGTACCATGAGGGCTTCTGAAAACAACCCAGTATTAAAGAATGCCGTAGCGACAGAAATCCCTGTTGAAATTAAAACCATGCTCAATAGATTGGACGAAATAAAAGCAATGGATAAATCCGATTTAAAATCAAACGAGAGAAAAGAACTCCGAAAAGAAGTTAGAGAAATTAAAAGAGAAGTAAGAGCATCTGGTAATGGATTGTATATTTCATCAGGAGCAATTATTATTATTTTATTATTAATCATTATATTATAATATACTGAAAAAGACAAAAAGAGGCTGTCTAAAAAGTGTATATTAACCGTCATTACGAGAAATTTTTATTTCGAAGTAATCTGTAAATCAACTACTTGCAATTTGCAGATTGCTTCTCCCGATAGCTATCGGGACTCGCAATGACGACTTTTTAGACAACCTCTTTTATTTTTTAAAAGGGTTTCATTAAAACTGATAGCGAATACTTAAAGCAACATCAAAATCTAAATCGTTATTATTCAAAGTGTCATTACCAAATCCTAATTCTGGTCTAAAATCCAATGACAGCATTAATGGAATGTCAAAACCATATTCAATACCCAAATCGCCAGCTGCGTAAACAAAAGTATCATTATAACCGTTTAAATTGTTTTTTCCATCAAAGGAACCCAATCCTCCACCAGCACCAACATACCAGTTAAAACCTCCGTCTAAAGCATATACCCATTGGTAGAGTCCAGTTAGTTTAAAACCATTGTAATCGTTTCCATTTCTCCATCCTAAATCCAATTCTAATCGGTTATCACCTCCTAATGCACGTTGATAGGATACTTCAGCACCCATACCATTGCTGTCACCTAAACGTAAACCAATGGCATTATCAGAAATATTTTGAGCATGTAAAAAGGAAGAAAAGCCAATAAATATAACGGCTATTAAAAATAATTTTTTCATAATTTATAATTTTTGTTTTTATAATTCATATACGAGCAATTTTAAAAAATAGCCCATTTTTATAATTCTTATTGTAATAACAAAAATAACGCCAAAAATGTATTTATATTTAACTCTAATATAAATTTATAAACAATTTTATCAAACTATGGTGTTAACACCAGATTTACAATTATTAAAAACCTCATTATCAGGAGAATTGTTTTGTGACAACTTAATGAAAGCCTTGTATGCTACAGATGCTTCGGTCTATAGAATGTTGCCATTAGCTGTTGCGTATCCAAAGAATAAAGAGGACATTAAAAAACTCATTGCCTTTGCGAAAAAACATGAAACCTCATTAATCCCCAGAACAGCAGGCACATCACTTGCCGGACAATGTGTTGGTAAGGGTATTGTTGTTGATGTGTCAAAATATTTCACTAAAATTTTAGATATTAATGAAAAAGAACAAACCGTTACTGTACAACCAGGTGTTGTTAGAGATGAATTGAATAATTATTTAAAACCGTTCGGTTTATTTTTTTCTCCAAATACTTCAACATCAAATCGTTGCATGATTGGTGGAATGGTAGGTAACAACTCATCTGGAACAACTTCAATAAAATACGGAGTTACCAGAGATAAAGTGTTGGAGTTACAAAGTATCTTAAGTGATGGAAGTGAAGCAACTTTTAACGTAATTTCTGTTGATGCATTTAAAAGAAAATCTGAATTGGATTCATTGGAAGGCCATATTTATAAAATGATTTATTCTGAATTAAACTCTTCAGAGGTTCAAAATAATATTATTGCTGAATTTCCAAAACCCGAAATACACAGACGAAATACGGGGTATGCTATTGATGAATTGATAAAGAGTGATGTGTTTTCAAAGTCATCGCAACAGTTCAACATGTGTCAATTACTTTCTGGGAGTGAAGGTACTTTGGCTTTCACAACACAAATCACTTTAAAATTAGATAAATTACCTCCACAAGAAGCTGTTATGATAGCAGCACATTTTATTAGCATAGAAACCTGTTTAAATGCTGTTGAAATGGTCATGAAACATAATTTGTATACTTGTGAAATGATGGATAAAACCATATTGGATTGCACGAAACATAACAAAACCCAGCAAGAAAACAGAGAATTTATTGTAGGGGACCCGAAAGCTATTTTAATGTGTGAAGTGAAGGCTTATACAAAACAGGACGTTGATATTTTAGCAGAAAAATTAATAAAAGATATAGAGTATTCAGGATTAAGTTATGTATATCCTAAACTTGAAGGGATTGAAATTGAAAAAGCAAATAATTTACGCAGTGCAGGATTAGGCCTTTTAGGGAATATTATAGGTGATAAAAAATCTGCAGCATGTATTGAAGATACAGCAGTCGCTTTATCTGATTTAGCAAATTACATAAAGGATTTTACTGCTTTGATGAAAGGTTTTAATCAAGAGGCCATTTACTACGCGCATGCAGGTGCTGGCGAATTACATTTGCGCCCAATCTTAAATCTAAAAAAGAGTGAAGATGTTGTTTTATTTAGAAAAATAACCACGGATGTTGCTCATTTAGTCAAAAAATATAAGGGGTCCATGAGTGGTGAACACGGTGATGGCATTGTTAGAGCAGAATTCATATCGTTTATGATTGGGGAATCTAATTATAATATTTTAAAACGTATCAAAACAGCTTTTGACCCTGATAATATTTTCAATCCAGGAAAAATTGTTGACCCATTCTCCATGGATACATCCTTGAGATATGAGATTGATAGAAATGAACCTGAAATTGAAACCGTTTTGGATTTTTCATCGTCATTGGGAATTTTGCGAGAAGCAGAAAAATGTAATGGTTCAGGTGACTGTAGAAAGCTTCCTGAATTTGGTGGTACCATGTGTCCAAGTTATAGGGCAACCAGAAATGAAAAAGATACCACACGGGCCAGAGCAAATGCCTTACGTGAGTTTTTAACCCATTCAAATAAACAAAATAAGTTCAATCATAAGGAGCTTAAAGAAGTGTTTGATTTGTGTTTAAGCTGTAAAGCTTGCGCCAGTGAATGCCCAAGTAGTGTTGATGTTTCCAGTTTAAAAGCGGAGTTTCAATATCAATATCAAAAAGCAAATGGGGTTTCTTTACGTACTAAATTGTTTGCATATAACAATAAATTAAATGACTTTGGAAGCAAATTCCCTAAGGTTACAAATTTTATATTTTCTCATAAACTTACATCTTCTATTTTAAAGAAAACCTTCGGAATAGCTAAAAAAAGGAGTTTACCTATGATTTCAACTAAAAGTTTAAACAAAGAATTTAAATCATATGAAAAACAAACAGTTAGTAATAAATATATGAAAACAGTTTATTTGTTTAATGATGAATTTACCAACCATTTAGATACTCAAATAGGTTTGGATGCCATCACTTTATTAAGAGCGCTAAATTATAATGTTGAGCTTATAAATCATGCGGAATCTGGACGTGCTTTCCTTTCTAAAGGATTGCTTTTACAAGCCAAAAAATTAGCCAATAAAAATGTTAGTATTTTTAAAGATTTAATTACTTCAGAAAGCCCGTTAATAGGTGTTGAGCCTTCAGCAATTTTAACGTTTAAGGATGAATATTTAAGGTTGGCGGAGGATAAAGCTTCCGCTGAAAATATTGCAGAACACACTTTTTTAATTGAAGAGTTTATTCAACAAGAAATAAAACTAGGTCATATTACTCCAGAACAATTTACTTCCGAAGAAAAAATTATTAAATTCCATGGGCATTGTCATCAAAAATCCCAAAGTAATCAATTATCTAGTTTTTGTGTTTTAAATCTACCTAAAAACTATAAAGTTACTATCATCCCAAGTGGTTGTTGTGGAATGGCAGGAAGTTTCGGATATGAAAAAGAACATTATGAGATCAGTATGCAAATAGGGGAGCAAACCTTGTTTCCGGCAGTTAGAAATGCATCTATTGACACCATAATTTCAGCAAATGGAACTAGTTGTAGACATCAAATAAAAGATGGAACTAACCGAAAAGCATTGCATCCTATAACTATTTTGAAGGAAGCGTTGTTATAATTTTATAACTAATTAAGGGATAACAATTTTTGTTTCTCTAAGAATAAAATTACTTTAGCGTAAAAATATAATTTATGGCAGGAAATTCCTTTGGAAAATTATTTAATCTTACCACATTTGGCGAATCCCATGGAACCGCTTTAGGAGGCGTTATTGATGGATGTCCGTCTGGATTGGATTTAGATATAGAGGCAATTCAAAACGAACTAAACAGACGAAAACCGGGTCAATCTGAGATCGTGACACAACGTAAGGAACCAGATAGTGTACAATTTTTATCTGGTATTTTTGAAGGAAAAACAACAGGTACTTCAATTGGGTTTATTATTGAAAATGCCAATCAAAAATCAAAAGATTACTCACATATTAAGGATGTATATCGTCCAAGCCATGCCGATTACACCTATGATCAAAAATATGGTGTCCGTGATTATCGGGGTGGTGGACGTAGTTCTGCACGTGAAACAGCTTGTCGTGTTGTGGCGGGGGCTATTGCAAAACAGTTATTAAAACATGTAAAAATTAATGCATTTGTATCCTCGGTTGGTGATATTTTTCTTGGAAAACCATATCAAGAACTGGATTTTAATTTAATAGAATCAAACATGGTTCGTTGTCCAGATCAGGTTGTTGCAGAACAAATGATTGACAGAATTAAAGAAATTCGAAAGGAAGGTGATACGATTGGAGGAACGGTTACCTGTGTCATTCAAAATGTCCCCGTTGGTTTAGGTGAACCTGTTTTTGATAAATTACATGCAGAATTAGGAAAAGCGATGCTGTCCATAAACGCTGTAAAAGGATTTGAATATGGAAGCGGATTTTGTGGTGCCAAAATGAAAGGCAGTGAGCATAATGATATTTTTAATGCCGATGGCAGCACAAAAACTAATTTATCGGGTGGTGTTCAAGGAGGGATCAGTAATGGAATGGATATTTATTTTCGCGTAGCATTTAAACCTGTAGCTACCATTATGCAAAATCAAGAAACCATTGATAAAGATGGGAATATAGTTGAAATGCATGGAAAAGGTCGTCATGATCCTTGTGTAGTTCCAAGAGCAGTTCCTATTGTTGAAGCTATGGCCGCATTGGTTATAGCAGATTTTTGGTTACAAAATAAAGTGTATAATTAGAAGCTTTTACCTGCTTTTCGCTATATCTTTTTTGTGCTAAACTCAAAAAGTATCAAAATGATACTGAAACGGTTCAGCATAAAAAGGATGTCGCTGCAATCAGGGCTAAAAAGTAGTAAATAATTATTTAAAGTTTAACTAATAAAAGTCCCTCTCCTTTGGAGAGGTTAGGAGAGGAAGTATGAAAAAGCTCGCACTGCATTGGAAAATTCTAATTGGAATGATACTTGGAATCATTTGGGCTTTATTGTCCAGTACCTTAGGATGGAGTGCGTTTACCATTGATTGGATTGATCCGTTCGGAACCATATTTATTAATCTATTGAAATTAATAGCTGTTCCGTTAGTATTATTTTCCATAATTAGTGGTGTCGCCAATATTGGCGACCCAAAAAGTTTAGGTAGAATGGGAGGGAAAACCCTGTTTATTTACCTAATTACAACCATAATGGCCATTTCTTTGGGTTTGGTATTAGTAAACACTATTAAACCAGGAAAACTCATTGATAAAGAAAGTAGAATTGATAATAGAATCAATTACGAAATTTGGGCGAATTCAGAAGGGCACGACATTAAAGATGGTGTCCATTATTTAAAAGACCCAAAATATGCGGACAGAGTAGCGGCAATTTCTAATCTTACCCATGATCAGATTACTGAAATGTCGGTTTCAGATAAATTAGAAAAAGCTAAACAACAACAAAATGTTTCGCCTTTACAACCATTGATAGATATAGTTCCGGATAATTTTTTCTATTCGCTTTCCAATAACGGGTTGATGTTACAGGTTATCTTTTTCGCCATTTTTTTTGGAGTTTGTTTATTATTTATTCCCAATGATAAATCACAACCGGTTTTAAACCTCGTAGATGGTATCAATGAGGTTTTTTTAAAAATGGTGGATTTGGTTATGCAAGCTGCGCCATTTTTTGTTTTTGCTTTATTGGCTGGTGTAGTTAGTAAAATGGCAGGAAATGATATAGGTAAAGTTGTTGAAATATTTAAGGGGTTAAGTTGGTATTCTTTAACAGTTTTAATTGGTCTGTTATTAATGATTTTTATTGTGTATCCTTCCATATTGAAAGGCTTTGTGAAAAAGATTCCGTATGTTGGGTTTTTCAAGGCCATGGGTCCGGCACAAACCTTGGCTTTTTCAACATCAAGTAGTGCTGCTACATTACCGGTAACTATGGAATGTGTTGAACAAAACCTTGGTGTTGATAAAAAAGTCAGCAGTTTTGTGTTACCAATTGGAGCAACTGTAAACATGGATGGAACCAGTTTATATCAAGCGGTGGCTGTTATATTTTTGGCTCAATTACATATGATTGATTTAACTTTTGGTCAACAATTAACCATTGTGCTTACCACAACGTTGGCTTCTATTGGTTCAGCCGCCGTACCAAGTGCAGGGTTGGTTATGTTAATTATTGTATTGGATTCTGTTGGTTTAAATCCGGCATGGATTGCCATAATTTTTCCTGTTGATAGAATTTTGGATATGTTTAGAACCGTAGTAAATGTTACAGGTGATGCCACAGTATGTTCTATTGTTGCTGACGGAGAAAACATGTTAAATTACCATGATATAAAAGATCCGTCAGAGACATTTGATTTAGATTCTTAATATGGTTATGATTAACATTACAGAACCAATAGTTTCAGTTTCTTGGTTGTACAAGCATTTAGAAGCGGATAATCTGGTTATTTTGGATGGCACTATAAATAAGGAGTTTGCCGCCTCTCTATTTCAAATTCCTAATGCACGATTATTCGATATAAAAAATAAGTTTAGTGATACCTTGGCGCCATTTCCATCCACATGTCCATCACAAGAACAATTTCAAAAAGAGGCCAGAGCTTTAGGAATTAATATGGGCAGCGCTATTGTGGTTTATGATGATAAAGGCATTTACTCAAGTGCGCGTGTTTGGTGGTTGTTTAAAGCTTTTGGGTATGAAAATGTGGTTATTTTAAATGGTGGATTTCCGGAATGGAAAAAAACTGGTTTTGCAACAGAATCCATGAAACTTTATTCGGGTAAATCAGGAAATTTTGAGGCTAATTATAAATCAGGACTTTTTACTTTTTTTAATGATGTTAAAAAAGCATCAAAAAGCAAAAGTCACGCCATAATTGATGTGCGAACTAAAAACAGATTTAAAAGCTTAGAACCAGAACCAAGAGTAGGCTTACGCATGGGAACAATACCTAATTCTACTAATTTACCTTTTGAAGATTTATTGGTAGATGGTAAATTAAAATCTAAATCTGAAATTGAATCTACTTTTATGAAGGTTGTGCCAAAAGAAAAAGATATTATTTTTTCTTGCGGATCAGGCATTACTGCTTGCGTATTAGCATTAGGGGCTCAAATTTCAGGATATAAAAACATCTCTGTATATGATGGTTCCTGGACCGAGTGGGGGAGTTTGGTTCCTGGTTAAAAGTCATGTCTACCGAAGGGAGACATCACACAAGTAGCTAAAAACTATAACTTAAAAACCAATATTATGTGACCTCTCACTTGCGTTCGAGGTGACTCAAGTTAGTCATGTCGAACAAAGAGAGACATCACAAAAGTAACTTATAAAAGAGGTAGCTCGTTTTTAAAAATATTTATATTTTTAAAATTATAAATCAATTGCTTAATGCTGCATAATTATTTCGTTTATATCATTACTAACGAGTTCAGAACCACACTATACATAGGGGTCACAAATAATATCCAAAAACGATTATCACAACATTATTTTGATAGTCAAAATGCAAAACTATCATTTGCCGGAAAGTATAACTGTAATTTTTTAGTGTATTACGAAGGATTTCAATTTCCCAAAGAAGCCATAGCAAGAGAAAAAGAACTTAAAAAATGGAGAAGAGAAAAGAAAAACAATCTTATATCTGAGTTTAATCCTAAATGGGAAACTTTAAATAATCAAATAGTTTAATCATGTCGAACAATTAGATTGGTTTGTCATGTCGAACAAAGTGAGACATCACACAAGTAGCTAAAAATAATTAGACTTACAGCAAAAATAATGTGACCTCTCACATGCATTCGAGGTGACTCTCGTATTCATTTGGAACCGTGGGTTGGTTAATCAATAAGGAAAGTATCTAATCTAAAAACTTACTCCTTAATTCTGGAGTAGGAATCATGCACGATTCTTTTTTGCCATACCATTTGTAACGGTTTTTTGCAATATAATCATACACCCAATTACGAATAAATGGGGGGATTATAAAAAAGACGCTTATAAAACGGTTTGGGAATCCTAAATCATAAGCTATTTTTAGTGCAGCTGTAGATTTTAAGACAATGCCATTTTCTGGTGTATATAATAAAATTGAATCCGTTTTATTGGTGTCTATATTATACTCTTTAATGATTTGCTGGCCAACATCACTTTGCAATGCAGTAAACATGAAAATGTCTTTTTGGTCGTTCTTTATAACGTATTGAACAGATGCATTACAAAGATTACAAACACCATCAAATAATATGAGTTTTTTGCCTTTTTCCAATTCCATATATACAAATTTCCATTAATTGAATTTGTTTCCACAATATTTGAATATTGCGCCTGAATACTGAATACTGTTTACTTTTTTACAGCTTCAACAAGCTCCAATTGTTCCACACTCACATTAGTCGTAAACATACCATAATTTACAATCGCTTTATTTTTTTCAATTTTATCAATGCTTCCAATGGCACGACCATCATTCATACGAACTCTGTCTCCAATTCTAAGGGTAACTTTCGGTTTTGGTGTTTGAATGGCTTTTTTCTTGGCTTCCTTTTTCTTTTCGCGTATGACTGTGACTATTTTTTCAGCTTCTTTTTTAACCTGTATTTCTTTAGCTTTTATAACCTTTTTTTCTTTAACGGTTACTTTTTTACGTTTTGAATTTTCTATTTGAACTAATTTAAAAAGCTCTTCCATTAAAGGTTTTTTCTGTTTGCTCTCGAAATACTTTTCAGCTATATCATTTACTTTTTGTCCTAAATAAATCAAGCGTTGGTTGTCATCATATAATTCCTGGTAGCTTTCTAATTTCTTTTGGATTTTTGTATTAATTTCTTCTAATTTATCGGCTTCCTGACTTGTTTTCTTCTCATTTAATCGTAACGATTCGCCCGTTTTTTCAAGTTTGGAACGTTCTTTTTGAAGTTTTGCAATCGTTGCATCAAATCGAATTTTACTGCGTTCAATTTTCTTTTTTGCTCTGTTAATTAAACTATATGGAATGCCGTTCTTTTGTGCGACTTCAAAAGTAAAACTACTTCCAGCTTGCCCGATGACCAATTTATATAATGGTTCTAAGGTTTTTTCATCAAACAACATATTGGCATTGAGCATGTAAGGCAATTCATTCGCTAATATTTTTAAGTTTGAATAATGTGTTGTTATGATTCCATAAGCTTCTCGATGATAAAACTCTTCTAAAAAAGTTTCTGCCAACGCGCCACCAAGTTCAGGGTCACTTCCTGTTCCGAATTCATCAATTAAAAAGAGTGTGTTCTTATTGCATTTTTTTAAGAAATAATTCATCTGTTTTAATCGGTAGCTATAAGTGCTCAAATGATTTTCAATGGATTGATTGTCACCAATATCACTCAAAATTCTATCAAAAAAACAAACCTTGCTACGCTCATGTGCGGGAATCAATAAGCCACATTGCAGCATAACCTGTAGTAAACCAACCGTTTTTAACGTGATACTTTTTCCGCCGGCATTAGGGCCAGAAATAACAATGATTCTGCTATCTTTTTTTAATTGAATGGTCTGCGGAAAAGTTTTTTCTTTCTTTTTTATATTATTTAAATAGAGCAATGGGTGATATGCATCACGCAAGAAAATGGCTTTTTCTTCTGAAATTTCAGGAAGAATAGCATTCATGGATTTGGCGTATTTTGCTTTGGCAGAAATAACATCGATGTTTGTTAAAAAATCTTGATAGGTTTCTAAAAGCGGTAATAACGGACGAATATAATTAGTGAGTTCTTTTAAAATACGAACCACTTCTTCTTGTTCTTCAAACTCTAAATTATTGAGATCTCTTGAGTATTGCAGGGTTGTTTCGGGCTCCATATAAACAATGCTCCCTGTTTTGCTGCTGCCCATAATGGCCCCTTTAATTTTACGCCTGTGCATGGCTTTTACCGCCAAAACACGTCTGTTATCCACTACAGACTCTCGAATATCATCTAAATATTCAAGTGAATGATACATGTTTAAAGCGGTTGCAAAACTCTGGTTGATTTTTCCTCTTACGCGGTTAATGGATTGTCTTAAGTCAAAAAGCAAAGAAGACGCATTATCTTTAATATCACCAAAACGGTCAACAATGGCATCAACTTTTTCTATGATGCTTTTGGTGACTTCTATGTGTGAAGCAAACGCATTAAGATTCGGGTAGTAATCTTCAAACTTATTTAAAAACGCAACTATTTCGTTGGTTGTAAGCGATATGGAAACAATTTTTTTTAAACTATGAACTTCTAAATAGGTGTTTTCTATGCGTAATAATTGAATTTCTTTGGTAATGGCATCAAAACCATGATTAGGAATTCGGTTATTATTATGAAATGAGGACAGGTATTCATTGGTTAATTTTAAGGCTAATAAAATATCTTCCTGAACTTTAAAAGGAGCTATTTTTAAGGTTTTTTCATTGCCTAAAACTGTCATACAGTGTTCACTTACCTGTTTTAAAACGGTTTCAAACTCTAAGTCTTTTATTGTCTTTTCATGAATGTTTATCATAGGAAATAGCTACTTACAAACCAAGTGTGTAAAGTTAAACATTCTAATTGAAATGAAAGAAATGATGTAGGTTTGGTTGGCATCTTTCAATCTTCAATATCTGATATCATAAGATTATAATCATATTGCAAATCTTCATGAAGTGTAGATATTATTTTTTTGGAAAGAAGTATTTGTCTTTCAAAAATATTTGTAAGTGTAACGTTATGTTTTATAGATGGTTTAAAATCTTTTAATTTTTGACAGAAATAAAGAAGTAATTCAACTTCAGTGTCTTTTTTAAGGGAGTAACGTGCATATTTTTTAATGTTCCGTAATATTTTCCGAACACTTTTTTTAATATAAAAATAACTGTTAGTATTTATGAGTTCAAATTGCGCATCAATTTCTTGTTTTACTACTTCAATGTATCCGGTTTCATCATGAGATTCAAATAGTAAATAGGTGAGGAGTTCTTTATTTTCTTTTTTGAACTTAGCCAAACGTAAACACAACTCAGTTAATTCTTCAGCAGAACGATGCTCTAATTCTTTTTTTATGGTAACAACTGAAACGGCTTTCATCTATTATTTGACTTGAGCCGTAAATTTAAGACTTCTTACTTTTCTATTGCGAATTATTAATAAAATTTAAAAATTCAGCTTTATATTTTTGTCCTATAGGTATTTTATAACTGGAAACAGAAATTTGATTCCCACTTACAGCTTTTAATTGTTTAAAATTAACAGCAAATGACTTATGGGTGCGGATAAAATCATTCTTTGGTAGAGAATCTAAAACAGCAGTAAACGTACAATTTGTAAGTATAAATTTATCCTCTAAATAAACTTTTACATAATCTCCATATGCCTCAATGAATAAGACGGTTTTTGAATCAATTTTATAAATTGTCTTATTTGATTTTATCAATAAATAGTGATCTTGATTTGTTTTAACAGTTTGTGTACAAATTTTTTCAACAACTTTATTAATTGCCGTAAAAAAACGATCAAATGAAAAAGGTTTTAATAAATAGTCAATGGCATTAACTTCAAAGCCTCTTACTGCATATTGTGGATAGGCAGTTGTGAAAATAACTTCGGGAGGGTTTTGCAACGATTTATAAAATGTTAATCCAGAAATTTTAGGCATGTTTATATCTAAAAAAAGAAGATCGATAACATTATCCTCTTTTAGCATTTGAAGTGCTTCAATGGCATTGTTACAAGTTCCTGAGAGCTCTAAAAAATCAACATCGCTGATGAATTTTTTCAAAACATTTTGAGAAGAAGGTTCATCATCTATTATTAAGCATTTAATTTTCATTGTTAAACAATTTTAAAATCACTGTAAATTGATGTTCAGTTTTTAATATTTTAAACTCATGCCTGTTTGGGTAAATAATCTCAAGATTCTTCCTTATGTTTTCTAAACCTATACCAGAAAACCCATTGGATTCAATTAAGGAAGTTTCAATATAATTATTCTCAATTTTAAAGATAAATTCTTCATTTTTTTGTGATATATTAATATGAATGAAGGTATTGTTTATATCTCCTTTAATTCCATACTTAAAGCTATTTTCAATTAAAGGCAATAATAGCATGGGATAAATGCGATAGGTGTCATTATCTACATTTACCTCAAATTTTATTTTTTCTGATTGGTGATGTCTGAATTTCTGAAACTCTATATAATTCTTAAGTAAAATAATTTCTTCTTTTAAAGGAACTTGTGTTATACTGGAGTCGTAAATCACATACCTTAAAATATCAGATAATTGTATAATGGCATTTGTTGTTTCTTCCTTTTTTTCTAATGCCAAGGCATAAATTACATTAAGGGAATTAAAGAGAAAATGAGGATTTATTTGTGATCGTAAGGTTGATAATTGGGTTTGAATTTCCTGATTTTTAATTTTTAATTCCTGGTTTTCATTTTTATTAAAATAGATCCAGTCAATGGATAGTTTTATAAACGTTGTGCCAAGTAAAAAAACACTGAATATGGTAATTAATTTTGTTCTGGAATGATAGGATATAAAAAAATAATCTGGAAAAAAATAATCAATAAAATAATCAAAAAACCAAATATTAAGTTGAGTGAAAATAATAATAGTTGTAATAAACGCAACAACAAATAAAAAATATTTTTCTCTTTTTAAAAATTTAGGAATAAGAAAATATAAATTTAAAAGTACTGGTATAATGATAGTTACCAGAAAACTGCCAGTATATATATAGTCAATTTTTTTGGGAATGCTGTCTTCAGAAAAAATAAATAATAATATTATAAAAGAGCAAAACCACAATACACTATTAAAAATGAGTGCCTTGTGATTATGGCTAATTATTAATGGTGAATTACTGTTTTTCATTAACTTTTTTTAAGTTAAACTCTACATCAGTTTTCCATTTATCTTCATCTTTAGAATCCATGTATTTTTTTATAAACTTAACAAGCTCTTCTGAGGATGCTGTTAATAAAACGGTTTCGGCAAACCCAACTTTTTCATGTTCAATTTTAATTCTTTGTTCGTTTAAAAGTTGTTCAAGCTTTTTTGATGAAAGCCACTTAATACTAATTTCGTTGTCATTTAAGGCATCAAATTTTGCTAAGGTGTGCGTTTCAATTAAATGTAATTTATATAAATCGTTTTTTGAATCATCACTTTCTTTATCTTCAATAGGTGTAAAATCAAGAAATAATTGATTGTTTATTTTAAATGGCATTGCTAAAAAACTTGATTTAGTGCTGTCTTTTTCAAAATATACTACGTAGCCGTTTTTGTACGCATTAAACATTCTAAATTGGTCATCATCAAGTTCAGATGGGTTATTTTTTTTATTTTCTTTTAAAATAACATCTCTAAAAGCTAAAATTTGCCATCTAGCATGTTCAGTATCTTCCCAATCACCAATAAATTTATTTTCAAAATGGATAATGTCTTGGGTATAAAATGGATGTAATGATTTAATTACACAAGAGCTAAGAATTAATAATGCTAATAAAAAAATAATAAGTCTAGGTTTCATGATATTCAAATTTAATTATTTAAACCAAAGTAAAATAGATATAAAAGCAAAAGCAATAAATTTCGTTGAACAAAGTCGATTAGTAGTCAAACATATTAAAAAAGAAGAAATAATTTAATTATAATAGTGTTAAGAACAGCTTAATTGTATTAAAATTTTAAAAATGGTGAGATTAATTATATTATCTCAATTTGGGAAAATCATCTGGACTCATTTCATGCATGACGTTATAAACAGCTTCAAAAATATCTTCAGCAGACGGTTTTGAGAAATAATCACCATCCGTCCCATACGCTGGTCTATGTGCTTTGGCGGTTAATGTTTTTGGTTGACTATCTAAATATTGATAACCATTTTGCGTGTTTAAAATCTCATTCAAAATATAAGCTGAAGCACCACCAGGAACATCTTCATCTATAATCATGACACGATTTGTTTTAGATATACTCTTTGCAATATCATGATTTAAATCAAATGGCAGCAATGATTGTACATCTATAACTTCAGCATCAATATCAACCAGTAACAAATCTTTAGCTACGTCTTCAACAATACGAAGTGTAGATCCATAAGAAACCAATGTAATATCATTTCCTTTTTTAACGGTTTCAACAACACCAATTGGGGTTTTAAATTCTCCAATATTATTTGGTAGTTTTTCCTTAAGTCTGTATCCGTTTAGGCATTCAATGACTAATGCAGGTTCATCACCAAGTAATAGTGTATTGTAAAATCCTGCTGCTTTAGTCATGTTTCTAGGAACCAGAACATGAATCCCGCGGACTAAGTTTATAACACCTCCTAATTGGGATCCAGAATGCCAAATGCCTTCTAATCTGTGACCACGAGTTCTTATAATGAGCGGCGCTTTTTGACGCCCTTTGGTTCTGTAATGTAAAGTGGCCAAATCATCACTTATAATTTGTAAGGCATACATTAAGTAGTCTAAATATTGAATTTCAGCAATAGGCCTTAAGCCGCGCATGGCCATACCAATACCTTGACCTACAATAGTTGCTTCTCTAATACCCGTATCAGCAACCCTAAGCTCGCCATATTTTTCCTGTAAGCCTTCAAGTCCTTGGTTTACATCTCCAATATAGCCAGTATCCTCTCCAAAAATTAAGGTTTCTGGGTGGTTGTTAAAAATAAAATCGAAATTATCGCGAATAATGATTCTTCCATCAACTACCCCGGCATCTTTATCATACGTTGGTTTTACTTCTTCTATTGTTATAGGGGATTTATCAGTTTCTGAATATAAATGTGAGCTAAAATCCGATTGATTTTCCTGTAAATAATTATTTAACCAGTTAACGAGATGTTGTCTTTCAGGAGAAACATCGCCTATGCTGTGATGCAATAATTTTCTTGATTTAGATAATAAATCCTTTCTTGTTGGCTCTTCAATAGCCAGTAAAATATTTTTTGTTTTTAATATAAAATCGGAATGAACACTTGAAGAGGCATAATTTGTTAATATAGTTACCAGTTCCTGACTACTTTTTACTATCGGTTTTAAAAAAAGATCCCAAGCATTTTTTCTGCCGATTCTAACCTCTTTTTTTATGGTTCTTTCAATATCTGTTAAAGTTTCGTTAGTAGCAATACCACTTTCAATAATCCAGGAACGCATTTTTAAATTGCAATCATTTTCCATTTCCCATTTTAAGCGATTTTTGTTTTTATAGCGCTCATGGGAACCAGAGGTAGAATGACCTTGAGGTTGTGTTAATTCTGTCACATGAATTAAAACAGGCACATGGTCTTCTCTCGCTATGGCAGCGGCTTCTTGATAGGTTTCTATAAGATTTGCATAATCCCATCCTTTAACACGCAAAATTTCAAACCCTTTCTCATCCTTTGTGCGCTGAAAGCCTTTTAATACTTCTGAAATGTTTTCTTTAGTGGTTTGATTTCTTGCGTGTACTGAAATACCATATTCATCATCCCAAACACTAATTACCATTGGAACTTGTAATACGCCTGCAGCATTTATAGTTTCAAAAAATAAACCTTCACTTGTGCTAGCATTTCCAATAGTACCCCAGGCAACTTCATTTCCTTGTATAGAAAAATTTGTAGTATCAATGCCTTTAACGTTTCTGTAAATTTTTGAGGCTTGGGCTAAACCAAGCAAACGTGGCATTTGACTTGCAGTAGGTGAGATATCTGCACTTGAATTGTATTGTTTGGTTAAGTCTTTCCAATGACCATTTTCATCTAAACTATGCGTTGTAAAATGACCGCCCATTTGTCTGCCGGCAGACATAGGTTCTAAATTTAAATCTGTATTTGCGTACAAACCTGCAAAAAACTGCTCAACAGTCAATTCACCAAGAGCCATCATAAAGGTTTGGTCACGATAGTACCCTGACCGGAAATCCCCTTTTAAAAATGCCTTTGCCATTGCCAATTGAGGCACTTCTTTTCCATCACCAAATATTCCAAATTTAGCTTTTCCTGTCAATACTTCACGTCTACCAAGCAAACTGCATTCACGACTTGTTACCGCAATTTTATAGTCATTTAAAACTTCAGTTTTAAAATCTTCAAAAGACATATTATTTTTTAAATCAGGAATAGGTTGCATGAGGTGTTGGTTTGACTTTTGACAAATTTAAGTAAAGTTTATGGTAATGCAATGAATTTTATTTCAATCAATTAAAGGATTCTTAGTGAAATAATTTAATTGAATATTTTTTTTGCGAATAATTAATCAAAAAACAATATTAATCAAAAATAAATTAATAAATTAACAATTTTAATACCAACGCCTCCTGAATAAACCAAACAAGGATTTTGGGTCAACCGTAAATTTGAATCTGATTTTTTGATCATAATTTGGTTGACCAATTTCCCAACCTAAATTTGAATATATTGGGAAATAGATTTCAAAATAATCAATCACCAAATTAATTCTAATACCAGAGTCATGGACAAATTCTGTTGGTGCAAATTTATTTTTTACAAGACCAAAATCAGAATAAAATAAAATATCTCTCCATAAGGTTGTGCTTGCATTAAAAGTCGTCATCCATTGGTTTGCAAAAGGGTTTTCTAGTTTTGACTTAAAACCCCCTTCAGTGTCAATATATTGCTGACTAAAAATACCTGTAGATTCAGATCGTCCTAAATACGCATAATCAAATAAATAATCTGTGGGTCTGTCTAAGGCAAAACTAAAATAATTAGAATCAATTTTATTAATGTTTTTTAAAAAAGCCCCAGTGAATGCTCGCAGGTTCAATTGGCGGTTATTTTCAAACAATTTACGGTATTCATAGTTAAAAGAAACTTTTGTAAATGTTTTTGCTACTTGAAAATCGGCATACCAACTATCATAATTAACTAAATTATCATTTGAATGCACGTACCTCATGTTAAGGATGTTGTAATTTGGTTCAGAAGTATTTAAAATATTATAAATGTCACGGTCACGATTAATATCTAAATATCTTAGATATAATGCATTTCTTATATTTGAACGAAAATCTTTATCGTCTCTAAAGAAAAATGACAAGTAAGGTGTTATTTCTCGTACAAACAAATTTTCAGCATAAGATTCATAACCTCCTCTAACGCCATAGTTTATTAAATAAAGATTGCTGTTTTCAATATCATGAATGTTGTAAATATTTGCAGATCCTGTTAAAGACTTAGATTTTAACGAATATTTAGGCTCCAATTTATAATTAAAATGCTTTCTTAATAGGGTTTTATTGTAGGTTTTAACCCCTAATGTTAAACCATCATAAATATTATTAAATTCAATAATTGGCATGAAAAACACTTGATTGTAATTAGGGTCTTCAATATCTTTGAAAACTCTAAATTGCAAAGGTTTATTATTAAAAAAGAATCCTTTTAATGACTTCCAGTTATCTCTTAAATTAATTTCCGGGATAATATTTTCATAATTTAAAACCAATTTATTAGCATCATTTCTGGGAATTGTTATGGTTTTACTTTCGGTTATATTTTCAATCCATGTTTTTGAAACAACACTGTCATTATTTAATGTGTATAATGAAATTGGCATATTATTGGCAACCTTATTTTTAATGGTTAAGGTTATGGAATCTTCTGTTTTTGAAACATTTTTTATTTTAAAATCTATTTTCCCCCGAGTTTTTAAATAATCACTAAAAAACCACTCAACATCTTTATTTGTCTTGCTTTTCAAAAAGGTTTCAAAATCTTGTCCTGATGTTTCTTTTAGGCTATTTTCAACTAAAAATGATTTAATTGTGGTTTCCAACACATCTGAATTTATAAAATCATCGAGATATTTAAAACCAATTCCCGCTTTATATTTATTAGCTATATTTTTATTGAATTTCAGCAAAGAATCTTTTGCCATAGTTAATGGCTGGTCTCTATTGGTTCTTGCCATCATCATATAAGCAAGCATGTATTTGTCGTTAAAATTTAAATCGGCCGCATGAAAAGAGCGTATTCCCCAAACATTAGCAAAAGAGCCCAAAAACTTCATATTGGGGTAGTTGATCTCTACATATTTCATTAAATAATATATTTGTAAACCATCAAGTAACCATTGATCTTTTCTTGGATTCACAAGTAATACGTTCTCTAAATAATTATATAGGGCAATTTTTAAAATCTTTAGTTCATATTGAAAATTTTCAGGATATGGATGAATGAATTTTGGCAGAAAATTCAAGCCATAAATAGGATTTTTTTCGTAATCAATATTTGTTAAAAGTAGCTTTTCATGAGGATATGGACCCAGGTTATCAAATATAAAATTCGATATTTTTTCAGAGATTAAAACCTTATCAATAACAGCTAGGTTTTCATCTTTTATATTTGAAATTAACGAAAACTTATCACTTTTTATAGTATTAAAATCCGGGGTTTTGCTTAAAAATAATTTATTATTTACTACATTATTTCCTTTTAACTTAACTGTTTGATTTACAGAATCTTTAATAACGCTACTTACATTTAATTCAGAAGTAATTTTATAAGCTATGGGACACACTATTTCCAGATTTACATTGGCTTCTGGAATAAATAAATCATCCAAATCTTTATTGCTGAAATATTGCCAGCTGCCATTGTAAATGGCCGGTGTAATGTACCAATATCTTAAATTGATATCACCCAATGGTGTTATACCGTAACTAGTAAATTTATCACTTGGGATTTGAACAATGTAAGAGAGGTTTATGTTGTAAAATTCTTTGGGTTTTAATGGTGTTTTTAGTTCAACTTTTATAATATCCAAGTGGCCCTTTACGTTTTCATAAAACAGTTCTTCATGATTTTGTTTTATGGAAGTAATCACAGAATAACCCCTGTCTTCATTTTTTGCCAGGTGAAATTCATATTTGTATTCTTCAGCAATCCTGTTTGCCAATGGCGTTTTTTTTGTGGCGTAACTATTGTTCCAATCGTTCAGGTAAATAGTTTGAAGCACATCATTTGAGGTGTTTTGGTATTGAATGGTTTGAGATATGGTGATTTGTTTTTTTTCAATATTGAATACAGCTCTCAGGTCAATACTATTTTGACCAGAAACAGTATGACATGCAAAACTTATCATTAAAAAGCTTAATAGTTTAAATCTCAATTTTTTAAAAAAACATTAAAAGGTTATTATTTAAGATAGCTTGGTTTGGCAATATAACAAAATTTAGTATTTGTAATTGATATGTGTTAATGGAATTAAAACGTTTGAATTGCACTAAAAATTTGGACTAAAGTCAGATTCTTTATAAAAAGCATCCAAAATGCCAATGACTTCATTTTCAGTATCAACTACATGAATTAAATCTAAATCTTTCTCACTAATATTCCCAAATTCGTTTAATAGAGTCTTTTTTATCCATTCAAATAGGCCTTTCCAAAATTCAGTTCCAACTAAAATAATTGGGAATTTTTCAATTTTATGGGTTTGAATTAAAGTAACTGCTTCAAACAATTCATCAAGTGTCCCAAAACCACCGGGCATGACTACAAACCCTTGTGAATATTTCACGAACATGACCTTTCTGACAAAAAAATAATCAAAATCCAAACTTTTATCACTGTCTATATATGGATTGTCATGTTGTTCAAACGGCAACTCAATATTCAATCCAACAGAGGTTCCGCCGCCAAGGTGGGCGCCTTTGTTTCCAGCCTCCATAATTCCTGGTCCGCCACCTGTTATAACGCCGTATCCAGACTCTACAATTCGTTTTGCTATTTTCTCGGCTAACAAATAATAGGTGTCTGTTGGTTTTGTCCTTGCTGACCCAAAAATAGTTACGCATGGGCCAATTTTACTCATTTTTTCAAAACCGCTGACAAACTCTCCCATGATTTTGAAAATAGCCCAGGAGTCATTGGTTTTTATTTCATTCCATCCTTTTGAATGCAGTTCTTGCCTCATATTTTTTGATTTTAACCTTGCTAATTTAGTTCTTTTTTCAAGAATTGGGCTGTATAGCTTTTTTTATGTTTTGCAACCTCCTCAGGCGTGCCTTCCACAATAATTTGTCCACCTCCTTTTCCGCCTTCATATCCAATATCTATAATATGGTCAACCGTTTTAATAACGTCTAAATTATGTTCAATGATAAGCACGGTATTTCCCTTATCAACCAATTTATTCAAAACAACCATCAAAACCCTTATATCTTCAAAATGCAAGCCTGTAGTGGGTTCGTCTAAAATATAAAAGGTGTTGCCAGTATCACGCTTGCTTAATTCTGTAGCAAGTTTTATACGTTGAGCTTCACCACCAGAAAGCGTGGTGCTTTGTTGCCCTAGGGTGATATAGCCCAAACCAACATCTTTAATGGTTTTTAACTTATTGTGTATTTTTGGAATATGCTCAAAAAAGGTCACGGCTTCATCAATGGTCATATCCAAAACATCACTAATTGATTTGCCTTTATATCTGATTTCTAAAGTTTCCCTATTGAAGCGTTTCCCTTGACAGGTTTCACATTCAACATAAACATCAGGTAAAAAATTCATTTCAATAACCCGTAAACCGCCACCTTGACAGGTTTCACATCTTCCTCCGGAAACATTAAAACTAAATCTACCGGCTTTGTAGCCACGAATCATCGCTTCTGGAATTTTAGCATATAAATTTCTAATTTCACTGAAAGTTCCAGTATAAGTTACCGGATTGCTTCTGGGCGTTCTTCCAATTGGTGATTGATTCACATCAATTACTTTATCAATATATTTTAAACCGTCAATGCTTTTATAAGGCATTGGTCTTTTTACACCATTAAAATAATAAGCATTCAGAATGGGGTAGAGCGTTTCATTTATTAAGGTTGATTTACCGCTTCCGGAAACCCCTGTGACACCAATCATTTTTCCTAACGGAATAGATACTGTTACATTTTTAAGGTTATTACCGGTACAGCCTTTTAAAGTAATGGCATGACCGTTGCCTTTTCTTCGTTTTGTTGGTATTTCAATTTTTTTGGTTCCGTTAAGGTAATCAGCCGTTAACGTTTGATGCGTTTTTAATTCCTCTGGAGTTCCTATACTTATAATTTCGCCACCGTGTTTTCCAGCTTTCGGGCCAATGTCAATCACATAATCAGCACGTTCAATCATTTCCTTATCGTGCTCAACAACAATAACTGAATTCCCTATATCCCTTAAAGAAATCAGTGAGTTTATAAGTTTTTCATTGTCACGCTGATGTAAACCTATACTGGGCTCATCAAGAATATATAACACACCAACTAGTTGTGAACCTATTTGGGTGGCTAACCTAATACGCTGTGCTTCACCACCGGACAATGATTTGGAACTTCTGTTTAACGATAAATAATTTAAGCCCACATCTATTAAAAACTGAAGCCGTGTTTTAATCTCTTTAATTACTTCTTCAGCTATTTTTAATTGTTTTTCTGATAGATGGTTATGCAGATCATTAAACCAAACGCTTAGTTCTATAATGTCCGTTTGAGCTAAATCGGCTATATTTTTATTATTTATTTTGAAGTAAAGCGATTCTTGTCGAAGTCGGCTACCATGACATTCTGGACAGGTTATTTTATCCATATAATCTTTAGCCCATCGCTTTAAAGACCTTGATTCTGCTGTGTCATATTGATTTTCAATGAAATTAGCAACGCCTTCAAAATCAATTTTATAATCGCGTGTTACCCCTAAGGTTTTACTTTCAACAGAAAACTTTTCGTTTCCACCAAACAAAATCATTTGTTTAGCGTCTTCAGGAATATCTTTATAAGCATCGCTTAATTTAAAATTGTAGCGCTGTGCAATGATTTCAAATTGTTTGAATATCCAACTGTTTTTTTCTGGGCCGTGTGGAGCTAATGCCCCATTTTTAATTGAAAGTGAGTCATCTGGGATAATCTTCTTTTTATTAACTTGGTACAATGAACCTATACCGTTACATTTTGGACATGCCCCTTTTGGTGAATTAAATGAAAAATTATTTGGTTCAGGATTGGGGTATGAAATTCCAGAGGAAGGGCACATTAAATTTCTACTGAAATATCGTGCTTCGTTCGTGTCTTGGTCAATAACCATTAAAACATCATCACCATGATACATGGCCGTGTTTATGGTCTCAGTGATTCGTTTGTCATTATCAACGGTATTATCAATGACCAATCTGTCAATCACAATTTCTATATCGTGCATTTTGTATCGGTCAAGTTTCATACCTTTTTTAAGGTCCTGAATGTCACCATCGGTTCTTACTTTTACAAAACCTTGTTTGGCAATTTGTTCAAATAATTCCCTATAATGCCCTTTACGGGACCGCACAACCGGTGCTAATATATTGATGCGTTTTCCTTTGAAATCGTTAATGATGAGTTCTTTGATTTGCTCATCACTATAACTTACCATTTTTTCTCCGGTATTGTAGCTATACGCATCAGACGCGCGTGCAAACAATAATCGCAAGAAATCATAAATTTCAGTAATGGTGCCTACGGTTGAACGAGGCGATTTACTCGTTGTTTTTTGCTCAATGGCAATAACCGGCGACAATCCATCAATTTTATCAACATCAGGGCGTTCTAAACCACCAAGAAATTGGCGTGCATATGCAGAAAAAGTTTCAATATAACGCCTTTGCCCTTCAGCATAAATGGTATCAAAAGCCAATGATGATTTACCGCTACCAGACAATCCGGTAATGACAACCAGTTTTTCCCTGGGTATAAAAACATCTATGTTTTTTAGGTTGTGAACCCGGGCGCCTTGAACCTCTATATAGTCTTCGATTTTGGTCATAGAATTGCAAATCTGCCAAATTCGGCAGACAAGTTTGCAAAAGTACAATTTTTGAGCAGAAAAATAAAATGAAGTGTATTTATGGTTTTGTAAAAAAAAATTCTGTTTTCAGAGTGTGTTGAATGGTCTTATTTTACAAAAGATTTATAGCCATTTTTACTAATTATCACTAATTTTACTGTTTTAATGCAAATCTCGTATTATGAAGCAAGACATACGTTGGCATCAACGATTAAGTAATTATAGTAAAGCACTTGAAAGACTTAACAAGGCTGTTGCCATAGCCAGTAAAAGAGCATTAAATGAACTTGAACAACAAGGTTTAATCCAATGTTTTGAGTTTACGCACGAATTGGCTTGGAATGTGATGAAAGATTATTTTTATTATCAAGGCAATGTTGAGATTAGAGGCAGTAGAGATGCAACTCGTGAAGCATTTAGTTACAATTTAATTAGTAAGGGGGAAATTTGGATGGATATGATAGTAAGTCGTAATAAAACGAGTCATACTTATGATGAGGAAACCGCAAAAGAGATTGTTGACAATATTTTAAATGATTATACGGCTTTATTTAACAGTTTTAATGATAAAATGATAGCTTTGAGAGAAGAGGAAGATAAATAATTTTTTTGAAAAAAGATGAGATATGGCTTAAGCGATAAGGTTATTGAAAAAATACTTAATGTGTTTAGAAATAATTCCAATATACAAGAAGCTGTTATTTTTGGGTCAAGGGCAATGGGAAATTATCGGGAAGGATCGGATATAGACATTACTTTAAAAGGGAATGTTTCTTTTGATAATTTATTAAGGATTGAAAGTCAAATAGAAAATGAGATGTTGCCATATAAATTTGACGTATCACTATTTGAAAAATTGGACAATCAAGAATTGTTAAGGCATATTAACAAAGTAGGAAAGGTTATTTACAAGAAAGTCAATTAACGGTTTAAGTCCATAATGTTTTCCACTACCATATTGCTCTGCAATGACCAGTTGTTTTTCCTTTAGGAAGAAACATCAATACTTTAAGGATTGTGAACCCTGGCTCCTTTTACTTCAATAAAATCGTCGAATTGGCTCATAAATTATTGCAAACCTGCCTGTATTCGGCAGACTGGAGTGCAAAGAGACAGATTCTATAATGAAAAATGAAAAGAAGTGTATTTACGGTTTTGTAAACAGAAAATCCTCAAACACATTGGTAATTGAGGATTTTTGATGAGAGAAAAGACAATTCATGTTTGCTTATTTATAAACCTTTTGTTTTTTAAATCATACGTTTTTATTGACCATACTAAAAGGGCGTAAACGAATAATAGTTTTTTAACTTACAGCCCCAATGCCGCTGTATTAAAAACCTTGCCGAAGGTTGTTGTTAACAAAAAAAAATATTATACCTTAATTTCAAGATCTTATTAAAGACATTTCACCGGAATTTAATGATTTAGTATAATTAGCCTTTACTTTTTTAAGATAGCTAAAAAATTTTCCGCCATTCTTTTTTTCTAAAACAACATAAATGTCTCCATTCTCTTTTTTTGTAACATTCTTAATTATTACATAGTTGCCATGAACACTTTTGTAGGTAGCTTGACCTCCTCTTTTTACAATAAAATTTAATTTAGGGAAAAAAATGTGGTTGTAAGTGTTTCCAGAAGATTCATTAATTACTAGAACATCTCCTACTTTAGGTTCGTTTAGTTCTGGTTTAAGCACTTCCGCATTGTATGCAAAAGTAAACCCAGATATTAAAAACAATAAAATGCATATTTTTTTCATGATTAATTTTTTAAATGGTTCTTAATTTAAACTTTAAGGTACAAAAAGAAAACAAGCATTAAACATCATTTTAGAATTTTTTAACGTTTTAAAACACCCAACAAACAATCGACAATCCTTGTTAAAAACAGGAGCAATAGTGGTTTGTAATATTTTTGGCTGTTTAATACTTGTCTTTTTTAATGTCTGAGTTTGTTACATATATATTTTTTCACAAATAACCCTTTTTAATAGTGGGGGTTTAAAAAAAAACATTTGTTTGGTGTTTTAATAAAAATAAGATTTTTAAAGCAACCTTTAAATATAAAATAGTTGTTGCGTTTTTTGAAAAAGTTTAAACCAGTTCATTGTCTTTCTAAGATTTATTATGTTTGTAATGGATTAATTTTTATTAAAATGGCTCGTATTCTATAAATGCCTTATGTATTGTGGAAATTAGTTTAAACTAAAATATTAAGATATTGTTTAACATTTAATAATTTTCGGTTTTACCGAATTAACAAAATTTATATTTATGAAATTATTAGGAATAGGCTCTCGAATTAATCATTCAGAATACGGAAAAGGTGTGGTAACCAACGTGACATCACAACATTATTGGGTGACGTTTATAGAAAACGGATTGGAAACCATAGATTTAGATGATGACTTTGAAGTTATTGAAGCTGCTGATAGTGATGTGGATACGATTAGTTTTTTTGATGTAGAAAGAAGTCTTACGGACATATTAAAAAAATGGAGTGATGTTTCAGAAATTATCCCAATTGCAGATAAATGGAAAGGTGGTAAGTTGATTTTAGAACCAGGTGATACTAATTTAAAATCAAGTGAAATACCTATTGACACGTTTTTTCACAAAATAACAATGGTGCGGGATAGGTTAAGGGTTATGGAACAGCGCATAAATTCAAGCAATCTTGATGAGCAGGGAAAAATTGATTTACAACAATATATTACACGTATTTACGGGAGTTTAACCTCATTTAATGTGTTGTTTAAATTAAAAACGCAACAGTTTGTAGGGCAGAAGTCTGGTTAAGTTTTCAGTTATCAGTCACAGTTTACACAATATAAAATAAAATAAATTTAAATGATAGCCACATTTTATAAAATTGAAGAACTTATTAAAGGCCTAAATTAAATACCGCCAACTGCGACTGAATACTGCCTACTTATTTAGTTCCTTGAATATCAGTAATATCAATTCCGATAAAAAGAAGTTTGTGCAAGGTAGGTAGTTTAGCACCACTTTCAGTAATTGTCCAGTCAGTCCAAGAAGCTTCAAGGCCTTTTATAGGTAAAATGGATGTCCACATTTTAAAACTTTTTGGCATGCCATTCGTATCAAGCAACCAAAGATAAGAATCACCTGGAGTTGAACCGCCCGATGTATAGGTAATCAGTAATCCATCTTCGCCATCATTTAATTTTACAAGCCTTCGTTCAGTACCAGAATCAAAAACTTTATAGGGTGCAACCAGCCAAAAAGAATCATTATTAAAATAAGAGATAGCTTTATTGATTAATTCTTTACCCATATCACCTTTAATCGTAAAACCATGAACATAGGCTTTATTTAAAGTACTATTATTTAAGTTAAGAACCACTTTATAATCTTCCCAAAAAACGGTGCACAAATTTTTGCTTTTTTCCCATTTGTAATGATGACGATTTTTAAAGGTCCACTCTATATAATTAGTGTTTTCGTAAGCATCATTATCTAAAGCATCAAGCATTTTATACGCCAAATCATCCGCATTTTTCCCTTGAATTCCTGAAGGAAGCGGTTCATTATATTTAAAAAACAAATAAACAAAAAACAATAAACTGGGCAACGTAAAAAACACGATGACACCTGCTATAATTTTAAATGTTTTTTTAGTTTTCATCGATGAAGGCAACAGTAATTTGGTCTTTAATTTTAAGTAAATAAAGACCAAAATATAAAATAGAATCGGTTCACTAAAACAATAGACTTAAAAACCGACCGCTGTATCATCACCTCGACGATCTGCACCGCCTTCGAGCTTTTTATCGTTTAAAACCATAATCCCGTCCACTTTGCCAATTACTGGAGAGTTTGTTTCATCTAAAATATATCCTTTATTTTGAAGATGTTGAATAATATTTTCATCAAACGAATTTGGTTCCATTTGAATGGCATCTGGCAACCATTGATGATGAAACCTTGGGGCATCAACAGCATCTTGCATGGTCATATTAAACTCATGAACATTTAAGATGGTTTGTAGTACAGAAGTTATAATTGTAGATCCTCCAGGTGTACCAACAGACATAAATAATTTCCCGTTTTTTTCTACAATAGTTGGTGTCATAGAACTTAGCATACGTTTCCCTGCGGCAATGCTATTTGCTTCTCCACCTGTTACTCCAAACATATTAGGTACTCCCGGTTTGCTGCTAAAATCATCCATTTCATTATTTAAGAAAAAACCGAGTTCTGAACAATATAATTTAGAGCCGTAAGCACCATTTATTGTCGTGGTAGTTGAAATTGCATTTCCAAACTGATCAATAATGGAATAATGTGTGGTTTCATTGCTTTCAACAACTTCAATATTTCCGTGTGACACATCAGAAGATGACGTTGCATGATCAAATGAAAAATCAGACATTCTTGATTTTAAATACGCTTCACTAATAAGTTCTTCGGTTGGAATTGAAACAAAATCCGGGTCACCTAAATAATAGCTCCTATCAGCGTAAGCACGTCTTTCAGCTTCAGTAACTACCTGAATATACTTTTCTGAATTATGGCCATATGTATCTAAATCATAAGGTTCAATCATTTCCATAATTTGGGCTAAACATATGCCTCCGCTGGATGGTGGAGCCATAGATATGATTTTTAAATCATCATAATTAAAAGTTATAGGGGTTCGCCATTTTACTTCATATTTAGCAAGGTCTTCTTCAGTAATGATACTGCCATTGTCTTGTAAAAATTTCACAAGAATTTTAGCCGTTTCACCATGATAAAACTCATCTTTTCCATTTTGTAAAATGCGTTCTAAAGTTTTTGCCAACGCATCATATTTAATGGTGTCATTTTCTTTCCAATGGTTGTAAAAAATAATGGAGTCTTTATTTACCTTTCTAAATTGTGACTGATAATAATTAAGCGTTTCAGCTTGCTTTTTTGTAACGACTACACCTTTTTTTGCCAACTTAATAACCGGTTCAAGGATGTCTTTTATGGGTAAGGTTCCTAATTTTTCATGAACTGCAAAAATGCCAGCAATGCTTCCTGGAACGCCAACGGATAAAGAACCTAAGGTGCTTTTGTCTGGAATCACATTTCCATTCTCATCTAAATACATGTTTTTTGTAGCCGCAAGCGGTGCTTTTTCACGGTAATCAATACCACCAATCTCTCCATTTGCCAACCTATATACCATAAATCCACCACCGCCAATATTTCCGGCAAAAGGATATGCTACAGCCAATGCTAAACCAGTAGCAGCCATAGCATCAAATGCATTCCCTCCCTTTTTAAGAATATCTACACCTATTTTTGAAGCTTCTTCACGTGCAGAAACTACTATAGCATGATCAGCAACCACACCTGTTTTAATGTTGCTCTGAATATTTTTGTTTTCAGCGTTTTTACAAGAAAAACTGAAAACGACTATTAAAAGGGTACAAAAAAATCTATTCATTATATGTAAGTGTTAATTCGTTTAATTTGTTTTTAGAAAATACGATTAATTCATCGAAAAATTGGGTGAATTCATTTTCAAAGTCAGCATAAAATTCTTCAAGTTCAATAACAGCTTCATTCATACTTGATATGTATTTTGTACGCCTATTTACGCCTTCTAATGCTTTGGTAATCCCTTCAATGGAAGCATAACTAACCAACCAATTATTGGTTGTCATATAAGGCGTCATTTTTTGGATACGTAGTGGTAATAATTCATAATGTGTTTCTAACGAATCATAAAAAGCACCAACATATTCACTTAATGGCGTATCGCAGTATGCATTCCAATTTTTTGCTAAAAAATGATCATAAAGAATATCAACAATAACACCAGAATAATGACTATATTTTTCATGAAGCCTTTTGGTGCTTTTTCTAACCGTTTTATGTGCATCTGTAAACGTGTCAATATGCCGGTGCAACAAAATGCCAATTTGTATTTCTTTAGGGAATTTCAGGTAATTTTTTCCTTTAATACCATCCGCAATAAAATTGCCTATGGTAACGAGGTCGTTTTCTCCTGATAGATATATATGGGCTAGATAATTCACTTGTGTAATTTACAAATTCATATGTAAGAATAGTATTTTATCATAAAAATAATTCATTGAACATTTTTTAAGGTTTATTGAAATACAAGCTGAAAAAAATATGTAGGTTTGTTAAAAATATGAATCAATATGACATTAATAAAATCAATTTCAGGAATTAGAGGCACTATTGGAGGACAAGTTGGTGATAACTTAACACCTATTGATGCTGTAAAATTTGCATCTGCGTATGGCGTTTGGTTAAAACAACAACGTAATAAAGAACATTATAAAGTTGTAGTAGGAAGAGATGCCCGAATTTCAGGAGAAATGATTCAGAATTTAGTAATGAATACCTTGGTTGGACTTGGTATTCATGTCGTTGATTTAGGACTTTCCACTACACCTACAGTTGAAATAGCTGTACCCATGGAACATGCTGATGGGGGTATTATTTTAACAGCAAGTCATAACCCAAAACAATGGAATGCATTAAAACTATTAAATGATAAAGGCGAGTTTTTAGACGCAGTTGAAGGAGCAAAAATTTTAGAAATTGCAGAAAGTGATGCTATGACTTTTGCCGATGTTGATAACTTAGGGAAAATCACTAAAAATAAAGCCTATATAGATTTACATATTATTGAGGTATTGGATTTACCACTAGTCAATGTAAAAGCCATAGAAGAAGCTAGATTTAAAGTGGTTGTTGATGGCGTAAATTCTACTGGAGGTATTGCTATTCCATTACTTTTAGAGCGGTTGGGAGTAGATGTGGTTAAATTGTTTTGTGAACCAAATGGAGAGTTTCCACACAATCCGGAACCATTAAAAGAACATTTAGGGGATTTGTCTGAAAAAGTAGTTAAGGAACGAGCTGATTTTGGTATTGTGGTTGATCCAGACGTAGATAGATTAGCCTTTATGGATGAAAATGGAGACATGTTTGGGGAAGAATACACACTTGTTGCCTGCGCTGATTATGTTTTGAGCAGAACTCCCGGAAATACTGTTAGTAATATGAGCTCAACAAGAGCATTGAGAGATGTAACTGAAAAATATGGTGGAACCTATGAAGCTAGTGCTGTTGGAGAAGTTAACGTAGTTAAACTAATGAAAAAAAACAAGGTTGTTATTGGTGGTGAAGGGAATGGCGGTATTATTTATCCAGAGTCTCATTATGGCAGGGATGCACTAGTAGGCGTTGCCCTATTTTTAAGTTTGTTAGCTGATAAAAACATGAGTGTAAGTGCGCTTAGAAAAACCTACCCTAATTACTTTATGAGTAAAAAGAAGATTGAATTAACACCAGGTTTAGATGTAGATGGCATTTTAAAAGCGATGGAACATAGGTATAAAAATGAAAAACTAACAACCATTGACGGTGTAAAAATTGATTTTTCTGAAAGTTGGGTGCACTTACGTAAAAGCAATACAGAGCCAATTATTAGAATTTATACGGAAGCTAAATCACAAAATGAAGCGGATACTTTGGCGGATAAGTTTATAGAGGAAATTGGAACGCTAGCGAAAAACTAATATTTAAATACACTACTAACCGACAAAAAAAATATTAAGGAGCTATCCAGAATTGGATTAGCTCCTTTTTCATATTTTTAGTTTACT
>Ga0207906_1000113_pt1 | contig 62475 bp, 52 predicted proteins | sample LinPmetageLP37_FD_184050 | JGI IMG/M metagenome (GOLD analysis project Ga0207906, IMG submission 184050) | Marine viral communities from the Pacific Ocean - LP-37 (SPAdes) | ecosystem: Environmental > Aquatic > Marine > Oceanic | place: Pacific Ocean | collected 2010-06-16 | reverse complement strand
GCGGATTCCATAAAGGCTCGGGCAGAAAGTGCCCAATCAGAAGCCGGATATACGACCGCAACCGTTCTTCGGGCTGCCAGGACATTAACCGTCGAATCTACGGCTTGCGGGAGGCGTCCATATACGATTCGTTATACGTGAACTGCGTCGGTCGACGCTCACTGAGCTAACCAGCGGACCGCAGAGCCCGACACACCATTAGAAAGAATTTCTAAATCTGAACTTACCGGTAATCGTCGCTGACGGGAAGACGCAGGAATAGGTCAAAGGTCGCGGATTCGGAAAGGGCTGAGAGCTAGAAAGACGGGCGAAGGCTCAGCTACCGGCTGCAATTCGTTAGCAGACTATTTAGCTTGACCGAAATAAGAACTAACCGCCGTATAACGCCGAAGCTCAGTTGTGGCCGCGCTAGCGGGCATCAACTGCAGCGCTTCGTTGTACGTGAACTGCATAGATTGATGCTCCCCCGAGCTGGCCTGCGGACCACCCAGCCCGGCACGCCTACGGAAAGAATTCCCCAGCTCCGAACTTACCGTGAATGGCCGCTAACGGGAAGGCTCCCGGGCAGATAGAAAGCGGCTAACTTTTTGAGTTACGCCATGGCGAGAAAGATGGGCCAAGGCTCAACTACTGGCTGCGATTTGGTAGCCGACTTTTCAGCTCGACCGCAACACAAGCTGACCGCCGTACAACGCCGAAGCTCAGTTGCCGCCGGAGGAGGCGTAGCCTGCGGAGGGAACCCAAAACGCGGCAGCGTTTTGGGCGGTCAACTGCAGCGACCTGTTGGGTGACTGCATAGCCCGGACGTTACCGCCATTCGGCTGAGCGGAGACGACCAAGTCGACTGAACAAAGCCCCCGGTTTGTAGCTGATAACCCCCATGCCCTGAAGATAGCAAAGCTCGAACGAAACCGCTTGGCTAGCCGCCTACTCTGAGCATCAAACGAGGCCCGCTTTCCAGCTTGAAGCGAAGTGGCCAGAACCGCTTGCGGCTGCAAAGGCAGACTTTGCCGAATTACGCCGGGCCTCGACCGAAAGCGCAATAGCCGAGCAGCCATTTATCTCCGCCGGGCGGGCTGCCGAATAGCAAAGCCGATTCAGCCGTTTTTGTTGGCTGTCAACCCGACGCACCGACACAAAAGCCACAGTTACCCAACGCCAATTCGACGACATTTGTAGGTATAGCACGACAAGTGGGATCGTCGATTATCTACAGCTGAGGCCGCTAAGTTACTGATTAGGTGATCACGCGCGAGCCGAATGTCGGCCTAGTACGCTGGTAAATTATCGACTCGCGTGGGATGTGTCTTACTCGCCTAAAAGCCCTTTGAAGAAGTGCGTCGCGTTGATTTCCAGATGGTCGACGTCGTAGCCGCCTTCCTGGATCACGCAGACTGGTTTGTCTGTAGCGGCCAGCATCCGGCCCATGCGCTCGAAGCCTTCCGAGGTGACGGAGACTTTTGCCTGGGGGTCTTCGTAGTAGGTGTCGAAGCCGAGGGCGAGGACGATCACGTCGGCCTCGAACAGACGGATGGCGGTGAGCGATTCTTCGACTTTTTCGAAGAAGTGTTCTTCGGACGAGCCGTGGGGCATGGGCAGGTTGAGGTTGAAGCCGTAGCCGGCACCCGCGCCGCGCTCTTCCTCATAGCCGGTGACGACGGGATAGAAGTTGGTGGGGTCGCCGTGGATGGAGACATACATGACGTCGTCACGTTCCCAGAAGATTTCCTGGATGCCCTGGCCGTGATGCATGTCCGGATCAAAGATGGCGACCTTGCCAAATTTCTCGCGCAGCGCCTGTGCGGCGATAGCTGCGTTGTTCAGGTAACAGAAGCCGCCGGCAGCGTCCGGGCGTGCGTGGTGGCCCGGCGGGCGGCATAGCGCGTATGAGGTGCTTTCACCGGCAAGGATGTCGTCTGCGGCGGTGAGGGCGGTCTGAGCGGATGTATAGGCGGCGTTCCAGGTGTGCTCGCCGATGGGGCAGCTGCCGTCGGCCAGGTAATACGCGGTTTCGGCCAGAAGGCCGCGGGGGTTGGGCGAGCGGACGAAGATGTTGGACATCACCTCGTTGCCCCAGTCATCGGGAATGGCCATCCAGCGGCGGTGGGCCGATTCCAGATAACGCAGATAGCCCATGTCGTGGACGGCGGCGATGGGGTTCATGCCGTGGTCGACCGGCTTGGATACGGTGATCGACAGGCTGTCGAGGGCGGCGACCAGCGGCGAGGTGCGCGCCGGGATTTCCTGCGGCTTGCGCATCTGGCCGCGGGTCAGATAGCTCTGCGGGATATGTTGATTCTGGCTTTCGTCGAAGTAGGCTTTCACTGCGCGTATCCGTGTTGATGTGGTTGATGGCCAGGCCGCCGGGCGGGGCCGAGGGTAGATTGGCAACATACGCTTGCGGGGCTTTGTACTGCAATGGTCGGCTGTCCGTACGGTGCGCTTCAGTGCGCACATGGTCGCTCGCTGGAGGCCGGCTTGGATCTTGGAGGCGATTCGGGCTGTGATTTCGCGCTGATGCTTGAAACCGCCTAGCCAACACAAAATAAGCCCTCTCTTGCGTCGATGCTTCGCATCGATTCCCTGCGCGGCTCTGGCCAAAAGAGTACGGCCGGAAACTCGCTGCGCTCAGACATCCGGCCGTCTTTCTTTCTTTCGGCCTCCACTGCTCGGCGCTGCGCCAAGGGGTCGGGGAAATTACAGGCGAATGAAGTCAAGAAGACATCCGAGTCGATTTGCGACTCTCAGTTGGTTTTCTTTTTGCCTGTATTCGGGCCCCGTGTGGAGCGACGAGAAGCGCAGCGCCGACGAGTGTCCGAGGCATGCCTCGGTGCGGCCAGCCTGTCTGAGTGCCGCCAAAGCGGCGCGACCATCGTAAGATTTCTGGGGCTGTACCCCTTCGACGTGAGCATCGCATTGTCGCCTCGTACGGCACCGGCGTAGCCGGCGCGTAACCTGGGTGTCTTTACCTGGTTTTAGACAATCAAAACGAGGTCAGGCGTGCAGCAGCGCGAAACCACGGCTGAATCGAAGCCCAGAAGTTCAAATCGAATGCGGCTATAGCCATGCCCGATGAATCACCTCTGCGAAAATTCTCCAAACCAGGCAGGCTCGAATTTTGCGCATAAAAAAGGCGACCCGAAGGCCGCCTTTTAATCTTTTACGCGTAAAACGCAGATCAGCTACCGTCAGGCACGGTCTGCAGTTCGACGTATTCCATCAGGCCATCGTGGCCGCCTTCACGGCCGATGCCGGACTGCAGCATGCCGCCGAACGGGGCGTGCGCGGCCGGGCCGGTGCCGGTGTTGTAGCCGCAATGACCAAAGTGCAGCTTGCTGATGATCTTGTGGGCGCGCTTCTTGTCCTTGCCGAACACGTAAGCGGCCAGACCGAACTCCGTACGGTTGCCGAGCTTGACGGCATCCTCGTCGGAATCGAACTCGATCATCGGCACCAGCGGGCCGAAGGTTTCGTCCGTGCAGCACTTCATGTCGTGGGTGACATCGGTGATGACGGTGGGCGTATAGAACAGGTTCTTGGCCGAATCCAGTTCGTCCGGATGCTTGCCGGCGACGAGCTTGGCGCCTTTGGACAGCGCGTCCTTGACGTGATCGTGCACCTTGTCGAAGCCCGCTTTGTTGATCAGCGGGCCGACGTCGACGTCTTCATCCATGCCGTCGCCGACCTTGAGCGCCTTGACCTTTTCGACGACCTTATCGCTGAATTCCTTGTAGACGCCTTTCTGCACGAAGATACGGTTGGCGCATACGCAGGTCTGGCCGCCGCCACGGAACTTGTTGGCCATGAGATTCTCGGCGGCCGAATCCAGGTCGGCGTCGTCGAGCACGATGAACGGAGCGTTGCCGCCCAGCTCCAGACCCAGCTTCTTGACCTGATCCTTGGACTGATCAATGAGCAGCTGGCCGACGCCGGTGGAGCCGGTGAACGAGATCATCGGCACGTCGGCCGAGCTCATCAGTTCGCCGCCGATGTGCGAGGACGAACCCATGACGAGGTTGATCATGCCCTTGGGCAGCTCCAGCCGGTCGTGCATGAGCTGGAACATGGCGATCATGGTCAGCGGTGTTTCCGTGGCTGGCTTGATGACCACTGGGCAGCCGGCGGCCAGCGCCGGTGCGATCTTCTTGGCGATCATGCCGATCGGGAAGTTCCAGGGCGTGATCAGACCGGCTACGCCGATCGAGCGCTTGTGCAGGGTCCAGCTGAGGCCCTTCGCATCATCGAGTTCCTCCGGCGCCAGTGCTTCTTCCATGGTCTTGGCGTAGTAGTCGAAGAAGCTCGCGGCGTATTCGACTTCGCCCTGAGCCTCTTTCCACGGCTTGCCGTGTTCCAGGCACAGGATGCGACCGATCTCTTCCTTTTCATCGAGCAGGGCGTCGCGCGTGTCTTCGAGCCATTCGCGGCGGGTGCCGACATCGGGCACCGAGTCCATTGCCTTCTTGGCAGCGGCGATCGCGCGCTCGGTCTCGTCGGTGCCCATCTTCGGGATCTCGGCCAGCGTCTTGCCGTTGGCCGGATTGAGCACCTCGATGGTCTCGCCGGAATCGGCATCGACCCATTGGCCTTCGATATAGCCAGAAACATTCTTGAGCAGATAGGATTCGATCATGCCTGTCCTCGGTCCTGTCGGTTTGACGAACGCGCTGCGGTCACGGGATCGCAGGCTATTGGAGTTGAAAGGGCTGTTGCTAAGTCAGAGAGTCGGGGCGCCCACGCACTTTTAAAGCCGTAGATGTGTGGATCAGCCACCGCCCGGCGCATAGCCCTGGCGCTTGCTGACCTCGTTGAACAACGCGTCGCCGCTGCGCCAGCGCGCCAGGTTATCGAGAAACTGATCCATCAGCGCGTCGTGCCAGCCGACGAAATCGCCGGCCATATGGGCCGACATGAGCACGTTGTCCATACCCCACAGTGCGTGGTCGGCAGGCAGGGGCTCGGTTTCGAACACGTCGAGTGCGGCGCCTGCGATCTGGCCGTTCTCAAGTGCCTTGACCAGATCTTCAGTGACCACGATCGGCCCACGCCCGACGTTGATGAAGCGCGCGTGCGAGGCCATGGCGGAAAAACGTTCGGCGTTGAACCAGCCTTCGGTGGCGTCGGTCAGGGGCGCGGCCACTACGACATAATCGGCGTCGGCGAGATGCGTATCGATATCGTCGGCGGCATAGACCGCGGAGAAAATATCGTCTTCAGCGCGGGCACGACGGGCGATGCCGGTCACGTGCATGCCAACGGCCTTGCAGATTTCACCGATCTGGCGGCCGATGGATCCGGCGCCGGCGACCAGCACACGCTTGCCGGCGATCGTTTCGGTATCGCGATGCACCCAGCGCTGCTGCTGCTGGAAGGCGATGTTGTTGCGGGTGTCCTTCGCGAACATCAGGATCGCGCCCAGCACATATTCGGCGATGGCGCGGTCGAAGATGCCCTGCGCGTTGGTGACCGGAATATCCGACGCCACCAGCGCGTCGAACATCAGCTGATCGACGCCGGCGCTGGTGGCGTGCACCCATTCGAGGCTGTCGGCGGTTTCCCAGGCGGCGGCGAGCGATTCGGTACGAAAGTCGGTGACCATGAGGATTCGGCTGCCGGGCAGCGCCTCGCGCAACGTCTTCTCGTCATGGGCGACCCGATAATCCACATGGCCATCAAGCCGCGCGAGTGTCGACGGCCCCTCGGGCGAATCGGACAGCACGGTGATCCGAGGCCGGTCGCCGTTGTTGTCGGCGGAGCGGCTTTCGCCAGGGGTGTTGGATGGCGTCATGAGAGCAGCGTGCAGCCGATGCGCGGCTGCCGGGAATGAGTGGTCATTCCGCACGGTACCCAGAGCTCGGCAGCAGCGTCAATAGAAGCGTGTGCAAGTATTCGCACAACTTGTCTTGACCGGGCTTGTACGACCTGCCTACGCTCACCGAACGGGCCACCTGGCCGGCCCGAATTTTAAAGTTAAAGAGGTTGGAATGGTCGCGAATCTCAAGACGAGCAACAAGGTGCTTGCAGCTGATCCGGGCGAGCGTTATGTGCGCAGCCGCATGGTCTGGAACCCTGCCATGCATGCGATACCGGTCTCCGGTATCCGCCGGATGGTCAATCGGGCCGCCGAACTGGATGACGTGGTGCATCTGTCGATCGGCCAACCCGATTTCGCGACCCCGCGGCATATCATCGATGCGCATATCCATGCGCTGGAAGCCGGCCAGACCGGCTACACCATGGATGCGGGCCTGCCGGAGCTGCTCACCGCGCTCAAGGATTACTACAACGCCAAGTACCGCAGCACCCTGGACGAGGACAACTTCCTGGTCACCACGGGAGCGACCGAGGGCATCTATCTGATGCTCACCGCGATGGCCGCACCCGGGCGCGAATTCATCATCGCCGACCCGACGTTTCTGCTCTACGCGCCGCTGATCCGCATGAACGGCGGTCAGGTGCGCACGGTGCCGACCAAGGCCAGCGAAGGCCACCAGATCGACCCGGAGCGCATCATCAAGATGATCGGGCCGAACACGCATGCGATCGTACTCAATTCGCCCTCCAACCCCACGGGCACGGTCTACCCGCGCGAAACCATCGAATGGCTCTGCCAGGAAGCGGCTTATCGCGGCGTGGAGATCCTCTCCGACGAGGTCTACGACAACCTGATCCTCGACGATATCGATTATCCGAGCGTGCTGTCGTGTGCCACCGATCTGGACGGCGTGTCGGTGGTGTCGAGCTTTTCCAAGACCTATGCGATGCCGGGCCTGCGTATCGGCTGGATCGTGGCCGACCAGAACACTATTCGTACGCTGCGTCGCTATCACATGTTCACCACCACCGTGGCCAGCACTCCGGCACAGTGGGCCGGCGTGGCAGCGCTACTGGGTGATCAGTCCTGTATTACCGAGATGGTTACGGAATACGCGCGTCGGCGCGACCGCGTGGTGGAGCTGGTCGCCAATACAACCGGACTGACCGGATACTGGCCGCAAGGCGCGTTCTATATCGCGCCGTCGCTGCCGGAAGGCGTGGATGCCAGCAACCTGTGCATGCGCATGCTCGAGGAAACCGGCGTCTGTGTGATCCCCGGTGACGCCTTCGGCGAGGATTCCAACAATCTGATGCGGATCAGCTATTCGACCTCGATGGAAAAGATCGAGGAGGCGTTTGCGCGGATGCAGCCGTGGATGGAGCGCCAGCCGGAGTTCCGCGGCTACTAGCCATCGGCGAACCAGAGTGGTTTACCGGGCGCCTTGTGCAGCTTTGGTGAAAATGAAAAAGGGCCGACATCTTGGATGTTGGCCCTTTTTTTTGGTTCGGTCCGCCTCTGAGTGAGTCGAATCGACCGGGCGGTTATGGTCCCGATCAGGGCATGCCGAGCATGTTCGGCAGGCCCAGCGAGACGATTGGCACGTAGGTGATCAACATTAGGAAGCCAATCAAGAGGATCAGCCACGGCGCGGAGGCACGGATGACCGTGGTCAGCGGCTGGCCGGTGACCACCGAGGCCACAAACAGATTCAGCCCGGTGGGCGGCGTGAGCATGCCGATCTCCATGTTCACGACCATGATCACGCCGAGATGGATGGGGTCCACGCCCAACTGGGTCGCAATCGGGAACAGGATGGGCGCCAGGATCAGGATGATCGCCGACGGCTCCATGAAGCTGCCGGCAATAAGCAGCACTACGTTGAGCACGAGCAGGAAGGTCACCTGCGAGAAACCCTGTTCGACCACCCACTGGGTGATCGTCTGCGGGATCTGTTCGGTGGTCAGCACGTGCGCGAACAGCATCGCGTTGGCGATGATGAACATCAGCACCACGCTGAGCTTGGCGGCGTCCAGAATCACGCGCGGGCAGTCGCTGAGCTTGATATCGCGATAGACCACCAGGGCCACGAATGCGGCATAGACGGCCGCCACGGCCGCCGCTTCTGTCGGGGTGAACACGCCGGAATAGATGCCGCCGAGAATGATTACGATCAGCAGCAGGCCCCAGACCGACTTGCGGGCGGCAATCAGCCATTCGCGAAAGCTCACCCGCGGCTGGGCCGGCATTTTCTTGATCCGCGCGATGATATAGATCGCGATCATCAGCAGCAGGCCGAGCACCACACCCGGCACCACGCCGGCCATGAACAGCTTGCCGACCGAGGTCGAGGTCGCCGCGGCATAGACCACCATCACGATCGACGGCGGAATCAGAATACCCAGGGTGCCCGCATTGCACACGATGCCGGTGGCAAAGGACTGGGTATAGCCCGAACGTACCATGCCGGCGATCACAATCGAGCCGACTGCCGCCACTGTCGCCGGCGACGAACCGGAAAGTGCTGCGAACAGCACACAGGCCAGCACCGAGGCGATCGGCAGGCCGCCGCGGATATGACCGACGCTGGCATTGGCGAAGTTGATCAGCCGCTGGGCCACGCCGCCGCTGGTCATGAACGCGCCGGACAGCAGGAAGAACGGGATCGCCAGCAGGGTGTAGTGATCCGAGGTGGCGAACAGCTTGATCGCCAGCGACTGCAGCGAGTCCTGGCTGAACAACAAAATGGTGAGCGCACTCGAAAGGCCCAGCGATACCGCGATGGGCACGCCGATGAACATCAGCAGGAACAGAAGAACGAACAGGAAAGCGATCGTCATCGATTCGATTCCGTTGTGTTCGCGGTCGAGGCCGTGCTATCCGCCGCCTTGCTGTCTTCCAGATGGCGCTCCATGAGCGACAGGGCGTCGCTGGCTTCGTTGGATTGCTCCAGGCCCAGCTGCTTGCCGCGCAGGATATTGATCAGCACCTCGACCAGGCGGGCCACGACCAGGGCCATGCCGATCGGCTCGACGAGTGCGACATGCCACTCCTTGATGCCGAATACATCCAGATCCTCGGCGCCGACGTTGTTGACCATCAGAGACTGTAGCCAGGTAAAGCTGGACACCATGAGCAGGCCCGCATAGCCGATGAAGATCAGACAGGCAAGCACGCCGAATACGCACTGCAGGCGTTCCGGAAACAGACGCACCAGCAGATCCACGCCGATGTGCGCGCCAATGCGTACGCAGTAGGCCACGCCGACAAAGATCATCCACGCGAACAATGTCGTGGTGACCGCCAGGCTCCAGGTCATGCCCTGCGCCAGCGACAACAGGAAATCACCGACCGCAAAGGCCGGTGTTTCCAGTGCCGGGAACGCGTCAGCCAGATCGTAGAACAGGCCGTAGAGATTGGTGATCGCCACATAGGCGAAGGTCACCAGTGTCATGCCGGTCAGGCAGAAGATGACAATTGCCTCTTCCAGCCGGTTCCAGACGCGCATCAGCAGCATCGGCGTCTCTCGTGAATCAGTGTGCGAATCAGGATTCGTTGGACTGCTGCGCGGCCTTGATCAGATCGGGACCGATTTCGTCGCTGAACTGTTCGACCACGGGCTGCATGGCGTCGCGCCATTCCTGGACCTGGTCCTTGTCGAGCTCGTGGATCTCGGTGTTGCCGGCATCGATGATGTCCTGCTTGGCCTGCTGGTTGAGCGCGCTGGCCTTGCCGTTCACGGACTCGGTGACCTCGGCAAGGATATCGTTCAGGGGGCCGCGAACGTCGTTGGGCAGCGAGTCCCAGAACTTGGCATTGGTGATGAGCATGTAGTCGAGCACGCCGTTGTTGGACTCGGTCATGTCGCTCTGGACTTCATTCCACTTCTGGCTGTAGATGTTCGACCAGGTGTTGCCGCCCTGACCATCGACCACGCCGGTCTGCATGCCCTGATAGACCTCGCCAAAGGCCATCTTGCGCGGCAGGGCGTGCAATTCGCTGATCTGTGCGGCCAGCACTTTCGAGGGCTCGACCCGCAGCTTGAGCCCGCGTGCGTCGCGCGGGGTGACCAGCGGCTTGTTCGAGGTCAGCTGGCGCAGGCCGTTGTGCCAGTAAGCCAGGCCGAGGATGTTATGGCCCTTCATCGACTGCAGGATCTTCTGCCCGCCGGAACCCTGCTCAAAACGTGTGAGCGCCTTCAGATCGTCGAACAGAAAGGGCAGATCGAACAGCTGCACGCTGTCGCTGTACTGGCCGAGCTTGGCCATCGACGGCGCAAGCAGCTGCACGTCACCGGTGAGCAGTGCGTTCAGGCCCTTGGTGTCGTCGTACAGCGATGAATTGGGGTAGATCTCGATCTTGACCTTGTCGCCCAGGCGCTCCTTGACGAGTTTCTGCAGCAGCTGCGCGCCTTCTCCCTTGGGCGTGTCGTTGGCGACAACGTGCGAGAACTTGATCACGATCGGGCCGTCTGCGGCAAACGCCTGGCCGGGCACGGCCAGGGCGGCGACAGCCAGGCTCGCCGTCGCTGCGAGCATGAATACGAGGCGCTTGAAGGAATGATGGCGCATTATTTGATCCCTGTTGATGGTCGTAGCGTTGGGGCACGGTCGTCGCTGCGAGCAGCAGGCCATTGCGGGTCGCGAGATTCAGGGCAAACCGTGCAGTCCTTCAAGCTTGATCCATATGTCCGCGACACAGTATTGGCGATTAGTTGCATCCAGCACAGGCAGTGCTTGCGCAGGCTGGCTCAGCGCATAAGCGCATAGCGTCGGCATCCCAGCCTTGACCGACGCGCTTTGCGCGGACCGGGCTGATGAGCGCTTGTGACTACATCAGGCAGCCGCGGCGAGCAGTCGTCCGTCGCTTGATCAGTTTGACGCGCTCACTTGCTGTAGCGTCGGCCGGTATTTAGGCACCACAGCCGTCGGCGGGCGCACCGTTGTCCCGGGCCACATCGGGTATCTTGCTGGCGTAGGTCACGCGCACCGGATACACCTTGCCCGAGGCGTCGTGCATGTTGCCGATGCCCTGGTATTCGAGCAGGTGCCTGGTTTGCGGATCGTAGGTCAGCGTCAGTGAGTCGACAAAATAATTGACCAGGAACATATCCAGTTCGGCGTTGAACACGACCGCCTGCTTGCCCTCGAAGTCGGTCGTGCCGGTTTTGGAGGCTTTCAGATTGACCACGCCCTGTCGGCCGGCTGCCGCAAACTTGAACGGCAGGGTCTCGCCGCTCTGCAGGCTGTCGAAGTTCTGCTGTACCAGTGCGTTGAAGCCGCTGTCGGCCGCCATCGTCGGCTCGATCTCGAAGGTCTTGGTCTCCTCGCTCGCCTCGCTCGATTCCTTGCGGAACATGGTCCAGGTATTGCCATCATGGCGAATGCCTTCGCTGTAACCGTCGGCCGGAATCTTAAGTGTGTAGACCGGCACCGTATCGCTGGCGCTGAAGTCCATATGCTTGGTGGCGATGATCTGGCCGTCATGGCCGACGAAATCCACGTCCCAGGCGGTGACCTTGCCGCCGGAGAGCTGCTGTTCGTGATGCTCGGTGTAGCGGTATTCGCCGCCCTGGAGCGTGTAGGCATAGCCGTTGAAGCAGCGCATGTCGCCGGTCTCGCTTGCCGCTTCGCCCTGGGCGAACACAGGCGTGGCGAGCAGTGCGAAACCGAGCGCACCAATGGGAAAAGTCAGGGCAAGGGCTGTCTTCATGCGGGGTCTTCCTGCGGCGCGGCCGCGGTGTGCGTCGCGCCGGCTCTCGGCGCAAAAAGATAATGAGCGATACCCCATTCATTGCCGTTGTCGTAGCCGAACAGTTCGGCCACGGCCATGAAGAACATCCGCCAGCGGTTGATCCAGCGCTTGGCATTGCGTTCGCCGTAGGTATCGACGAACAGCGATTCAATCTCTTCGGCTGCGGCGTCCATGCGTTCCAGCCAGGCGTTGGAGGTGTCGCGGTAATGATTGCCCGACAGCCACCAGCTGTCCTTGAGGACCAGATTCTCCTGGAACCGGGCGAACAGATTCTCGCTGGGCATGACGCCGCCGGTGAAGAAATGCCGCGCCATCCAGTCGTATTCGCCGTCGTCCTGAAACGGGTAGGCGAGATATTTGTGCGCAAAGACATGCACGAACAGACGGCCGTCGGCGGTCAGCCAGCGGCTGATGCGCGCGAACAGTTCGCGGTAGTTGCGCATGTGCTCGAACATCTCGACCGAGACGACTCGATCGAAGCGGCGCTCGCCGGGGTCGAATACGTTGATATCGCAGGTTTGCACCACGAGATTGGTCAGCCCGCGCTCGGTGGCCATGGCCTCGATGGCCGCGCGCTGAGTGGCCGAATTGGATACAGCCAGAATCTCGGCGCGCGGATAGCGTTTGGCGGCCCATAGTGCGAACGAGCCCCAGCCACAGCCCAGATCCAGAATTCGATGGCCGTCACGCAGACGCGCACGCTCGGCGTAGAGCGCGAGCATGGCGTGTTCGGCCTGGTCGAGGTTGTCGATGCCGGGCTCGAACAGGCAGCCGCTGTATTTCAGATGGGCGCCCAGCACCTGCCTGAAGAACGCCGCCGGCACTTCGTAATGCTGGGCGTTGGCATCGGCGGTGTGCTGGGCTATGGGGCCTGTCGATGCGCGCTCGACAAAGGCACGCATATGCTCGCTGCGCTGCTCCGGGTCCGTGGCTTCGGGGCTGGTCAGGCGCGTGCCGATCAGCCGACGCATGCCCGCGCGGGCCGCGCGATCGGGCACCAGGCCGCGTTCGCAGAGTTCGATGGGTAGGCTATCCAAGACGCAGGCTCCGGCAGATCTGTTTGTGGCTCATTTTCTGGGCGGCCAGGGAATGAAGGCGCTGGTGGTGCGCACATATTCGTCGTGGCCCTCACGTTTATCGGCGGCGTCCTTGCCCTCGATAGTCGGTATGCCCGAGACCTTGAGCAGCAGCCAGGCCATGATGATCGGGCTGCCCAGCGTGGCCCACCAGTAGGGTGCACCAATGGCCAGCACGACATAGGCCACCCAATGCAGGGATTCGAAGAAATAGTTCGGATGCCGCGAGTAGCGCCACAGGCCTTGATTGCAGACCTTGCCCTTGTTCTCGGGTCTGGCCTTGAATGCCTTGAGCTGGGCGTCGGCCGTGCCTTCGCCGACGACCGCAACAAACCACACGGCCAGTGTAAGCAGGACCACCCACCACGACGGCGCCTGCGGCATGTAGGCGACCACCAGAAACGGGATCGACAGAATGGCGGCGATCACCGCCTGGAAGACAAAAAAGCCGAGCATGTAGAGATCGGCCTTGCGGCCCCAGGACTTGCGCGCCGCGGCATAGCGTGAATCCTCCGGCGCGCCGCGCATGCGCACCGCCAGATAGCCGGCCAGCCGAAATGCCCAGGTGAGCGCAAGCGCGGCCAGCAGCACCCGTGCAACGCCCGGCGAATCGCCCAGCAACGCATATTCGGCGCCCAGGATGCCGACCGCGGCGGACCAGACCACATCCACAAGCCCGGCGTTACGGGTCTTGAGCTGGATCAGCCAGACGACGACAAGCAGCACGATGGCCGTGGCCAGGCCAACCCCGAAGGCGGCAAGTGCAGACATCAGTTTTCCGACATTCGATTAATGCACAATAGATTAACAGTCTGCCGGTGCGCACGTGCGGGTCGCGCTGGTCAGGGCGCTTATCTCAAAGCTCAGACAGATCGAGCAGCGGCACCTCGATCCAGCCACTGACCCGCAGGCGACCGGGTATCAGCGAAAAGCTGGTCAGATACTGCGGGTGATAGCCATAAATGAGCACCCCCAGTTCGTCGCCCGGCAACAGCCGTTCGGCCACGCCGTTGAGCTCGATATCACGCACGCCCAGGCCGCGGATCGGGCAGAGCTGGTCGTTGACGAGCAGGGTCGCAGACTGGCCCGCACGCTGGATGCCCAGGCCCACGAATGCCACCGGTGACGGCGCGTCGCCTGTGACTTCCAGCTGGGCGCGTGGAATACCGATCACGGCACGATCGTCCTGCTCGATCCGGGTCAGGCTGATGAAAACGCCGCCGCTGGCCAGTTCGTCGACGTGTTCGGTGGGCAGGGCGTTGACCAGTCGTGCGAGCACGCCGGTGTCCTCGGCGCGCAGGTCTTTGCCGTGGCTTATCCAGAGCCGCTTGAGCACGGCCACGGAATTTTCTACCGTGCCGGTGACCAGCTCCCACAGGCCGCCGAGGGTGTTTTCGCGAAATACGCCCAGCAGCAGATCCAGCCCGCCGGTGACGGCCTGGCCTTCGAACTCGAAGCGTTCGCCGCCGGCGTCCATGCCATGCGGCATCTCGTCGAAGACGACGCCGGTGCGATCGTCGACGATCACCGTACAGTGCGGAAGGGCGTGTTCTGGTTCAATGCCCTTGAGCTTCCAGTCCAGATAGGCCAGCTCGATGGCCGCGGTCTCCACGCGCTGATCGCCCCAGTGCAGGTTGGCCTCGGTCTGATAGGCGATCCGGTCGATATTCTGCAGAAACGGCAGACTATGCCCGTGGCGGACCGCGATCAGGTGCACATCGTTGCCGGCAGCTCTGAGGCCCTGCGCATTGGCCACGGCTTCGTTGAGATTGAACAGGGTATCGCCGACGCCCTGAATGATGAGGGCGTCGACCCTGGGGGCGGGGCGTTGTTGCGGGGCGGCCACGCGTGCGCCGTCGCGGGCGATACAGCCGTCGAAGAACGAGGCCGGGCTGTGGTTGTAGAGCTCGTCTGCGACGTGGTCGGACAAGCCCGCTACCGGTCAACGGCGAGGCCAGCGCCTCGATGAGCGCGCGGTAGAGCATCGGATCCAGGTCGATGCCGGATGTGGGCATGCCGAGTGCGACCAATGCAGCGCCCCAGGCGGTCTTGATGACATTGTCCGGCGCCAGGCTGTAGCTCAGGTCATGCCAGGTGGCGGTGGGCACGATCGCGGTGAAGCGATTGTCCACGCAGGCGCCGATGAACTGGAAGCCGCCACCGTAGGACAGCCCCAGGCCGCCGACCACGGGTCGGCCGTCGCGGCGGGCAAGTCGGTCGGTGTGGGCCATGTCCTGTTCGGCCCAGTCGAGGATCGCACTGATATCGGCTCCTTCCAGGGCCGGATCCATGATGTTGACGTTGCCGGCTGAATCGCCAAAGCCGCGCTGGTCGAAGCTGATCACGAAATAACCGGCGTTGGCGGCCCGGCGTGCCGCTTCGGTCGAGGGCAGCAGGCCGCCCGAGAGCGCCTCGTAGATCGAGCGCTGGTCGCGCCCGCCCAGGCGTGCGCCACCAAAGCCGTGGCCGTGGAGGATCAGCGGTGCGGTTGTGTGCTCGTCCAGCGCGGGCTGCATGACGGTGAACACGATGGCCGTGCCGTCATGCGGATTGACGATCTCGACGTCGTAGTCGCGTGCGCTCAGCGCCGCTGTTTGCCTGTCCTGCTCCATTGTCTGCCCCTGCGGCGTCCCAAGCGGGTCAGCGTATCAGGGCGGCGCGGGGCCGGATGAGCTGTGCGGCTGCGCCCAGCAGTCCCATACCGGCGGATCGCCGACGCTATCCAGCACATGATCGATAAAGGCGCGCACCTTGGGTGCGGCCAGGCGCGACTTGGCATAGACCATATGAATTCGACGCGATTCGGGGCTGATCGCCCAGTCGAAATCAGCCAGTACCGGCACCAGCGTGCCGGCGCGCAATTCCCGGTCCATCAACCAGCTGGGGAACAGCACCAGCCCCTGGCCGAGCAGCGCGGCTTCGAGCAGGCTCAGGGCGTTGTCGCTATAGAGCGGGCCATCGATTTCGAGGCGTTCGAAGGCGGCCTGCGACTGTGGGCGCACAAACCAGAACTGACGGCCGTAGTCGCCCTGATAACGCAGGCAGTCGTGTTCCAGCAGTGCCGCGGGCGTAGTCGGGACACCGCGTGCCTGCAGATACGCCGGCGCGGCCGCCAGCACATAATTCATGGCTGCAAGCGGCCGGGCGATCAGGGACGAGTCGGCCAGCTCGCCCACGCGAAAGGTGATATCGGCTCCGGCCTGTACCGGGTCGACAAATGTATCGGTCAGCCGGAGCTCGGCGCGCACGGCGGGATAGCGACGCTGGAAGTCTGCAATAAGCGGCATGAGCTGACGCTGACAGAAGGCGACCGGTCCGTTGATATGAAGCACACCGCTGGGCGTACCGTCGGCGCGGAAGGCCGATTCCGTAGCCTGGTCCAGGCCGTCGAGCAGCGGGCGTACCGTGTCGATATAGCGCTGGCCGTCATCGGTCAGCCGCACCGCACGGGTATGCCGATAGAACAGGCGCTGGCCAAGCGCTTCTTCGAGCCCGGCAATCTGTCGCGATACCGACGACACGTTGCGCTGCATGCGTTCGGCCGCAGCGCTGAAACTGCCCGACACCGCGACCTGAGCCAGTGTACGCAGGGCGTTGAGATCGACTGGTTTGCGCATATCGCAAAGGACATTTGCCAAGGCATGGATTGTAGCAACAAAGGCTCGGGCTGATAGTGGGTCACACAGAGGGTCGCCGTAGCGAGACCTGCTTCATTCATATCTGGAGTCTTCAAATGCAGAAAGGAATTGCACTCGTCGTAGGGGCCACCGGTATTACCGGCGGCAACCTCGCAAGTTATCTCACCGCCAGCGGCTGGACGGTCTACGGCCTGTCGCGCACCCCGTCGCAGACTGCGGGCGTCATCCCGGTTGCCGCCGACCTGCTGGACGCCGACGCTACAGCCAAAGCCCTCAAGGGCCTGCCGATCTCGCACGTGTTCTATTGCACCTGGACCCAGCGCGATACCGAGGCCGAGAACGTCAAGGCCAACGGCGCGATGATGAACAACCTGTTCGAAGGCCTCGATGCGTCCACGCTCAAACATGTATCGCTGGTCACCGGCACCAAGCAGTATCTCGGTGCCTTCGAGTCCTATGGCAGCGGCAAAGTAGAGACCCCGTTCCGCGAGTCCGCCGAGCGGGTGCCGGGCGAGAATTTCTACTACACGCTCGAAGACATCATGCTGGACGTCGCCAGGCGCTATGACATCGCCTGGAACGTGCATCGTCCGCATACGGTCATCGGCTACGCGCCGGGCAACGTCATGAACATGGGCCAGACGATTGCGATCTACGCATCGATCTGTGCGGCGACAGGCCGCAAGTTCGTCTTTCCCGGTTCGACCGATCAGTGGAATTTTCTGACCGACATGACCGATGCGCTGTTGCTTGCGCGCCAGATGGAATGGGCGGCCCTGGCACCGGGTGCGGCGAATCAGGCCTTCAACACGGTCAACGGAGACGTATTCCGCTGGCGTCGCATGTGGACCGAGATAGGCGAATATTTCGGCGTGGATATAGCCGATTGTCCCGAGACACCGCAGCCGCTGGACGAGCAGATGGCCGGCATCGACGACGAGTGGCGCGCGATTGCCAAGACCCACGAACTGGTCGAGCCCGACGTCGCCAAAATCGCCTCGTGGTGGCATACCGACGGCGATCTCGGTCGCACCCAGGAATGCGTCAACGACGTGAACAAGTGTCGTGATTTCGGCTTTGACGCACATCGTGAGACGCGCGCGTCGTTCTTCGATCTGTTCGACCGGCTGATCGCCGAGCGCATCATTCCGCCCGTCGCTCGATAGCTTGAGTAGGTGACGGCCGCGAGCGGATAGTCTTCGATCGCGGCCGTCTTGCTCTCAGTGGGCGGCGCCGTACGAGCTCGATGCGAGAGAGCGAGCCGCGTGGGTGTCTACAGCGCTGGCTTCTATTGCCTGATCGCCTCGAGTGCGGTGCGCATATCGTCGGGGATCGGCACGGCCTTGTTGGTCTGGCGGTCCACGAACACATGCACGAAGCTGCCGTGGGCACTGGCCGAATCTTCGCCCGTCTTGAATATGGCAATGCCGTAGGTCACCGAGCGGTTGCCGATATGCTCGACCCGCATGCCGGCATCCAGTGCTTGCGGGAACGCGACCGGCGCGTGGTACTGGCAGGACGACTCCACCACGAAACCGACGATCGGCGCGTTATGGATATCCAGCCCGCCAAGCTCGATCAGATACCGGTTGGCGACGGTGTCGAAATATGAATAGTAGGTCACGTTGTTCACGTGGCCATAGACGTCGTTGTCCATCCAGCGCGTGGGCATATCGCAGAACCAGCGATATTCGTGGCGTTCGGGCACGTTGCGAGCCATGAGAGAGTCTCCTGGACATAAAAAAGCCGGGCGGCGCCCGGCTTCATGAGAAATACGTCAGCGCTTAGGACTGCACCTTCCAAGTGCCGTCGGCCTGACGACAGGCGGTGCCGTTGACCTTTTCCGGCTGGCCCTCGACGTTCGCGTTCATGGTGAAGTTGCGGCAGGGCTGGTTGCCGCTGTTATAGGTGTTGGTCGGGGTCACGCGATAGTTGTTGTTGGTGTCCGGGTTGGTCCAGGTCGACGTGTTGCCGGTCTGGTTGGATTCCAGGGCACTGCCGAACTCGTTGCGGTCGCGCTGATCGAAACGCCCGCCAACGCGGTTCCCGAGTGCGGCACCTGCAAGCGTTCCCACGACCGTAGCGATGGTTGCGCCCCGGCCGCTGCCGATCTGCGAACCGACCGCACCGCCGGCGACGCCGCCGAGTACGGTACCGGTATCGGAATTGGACCAACCGGCACAGCCGCTTATCGAGGCGACGGTCAGCACTGCGGCGGCGAAGAGACTGATTGTTTTAGTCATGTGCGATCTCCGGAGTCAGATGGAGCCGCTTGAGCGCGGCCTGTTGGATACGCACGATTCTAAACCAAAACATCCGTGCGCCGCTGAACGGGCGGCGCCCACTGGCCGGCAATGCGCGGCGAGGGTAGGCTGCGCCGTTGGACAATGCGCCTCGCCGATGGAGTTACCGTGCAGAGTTGGCTTTTACTGGCTGCAGCCATCGGGCTGGAGGTTGCCGGCACGACGTGCATGAAACTATCGGACGGCCTGACCCGTTTCTGGCCGACGGTGGCGATCGTGGTGTTCTACCTCGCGTCGTTCACCTGTCTGGCGCTCGCGCTCAAACGTATCGATGTGAGTATTGCCTACGCCGTATGGGCCGGCATGGGTATTGTTCTGGTAAGCGTGATCGCAATGCTGTTCTTCGACGAGGCGCTCACCCCCTGGCGACTGGGCTGTATTGCGCTCATCCTGTTAGGCGTTGTCGGCCTGAATCTGGCCTCCAGTCATTAGTCATTTCAAATCATAAGGAAGTCATCTATGCGTGCATGGTTGGTTGAAGAGCCGGGCAAGCCGGAAGCAATGAAACTGGGCGAACTGCCCGATCCGACGCCCGGTCCGCATGAGGTGTTGGTCGATATCCGGGCCATTGGCATCAACCGGGCCGATGTGATCCAGCGCATGGGTGGTTATCCGCCGCCCAAGGGTTTTGATCCGCGCTGCCCCGGGCTGGAATACGCCGGCGAGGTGGTGGAGGTCGGCGAACGCGTGCTTACGCGCAAGGTGGGCGACGCGGTGATGGGGCTCATCGGCGGTGCTGCCTATGCGGAACGCCTGGTCGCGCACGAGCGCGATACCCTCACGATCCCCCAGCACTATGACTGGGCCCAGGCCGCGGCCATGCCGGAGGCGTTTCTGACGTCTTATCGCGCGCTGTTTCTGGAAGGCAATCTGCAGCCCGGTCAGTGGGCGCTGGTACGCGGTGCGACCTCGGGCGTCGGGCAGGCCGGCCTGCAGCTGATCCATGCGCTGGGTTCGCGCAGTATTGCCACCTCGCGCAGCCAACCCCGCCTGGATGATCTCGACGCGCGCTTCAAGGCCATGGGCTTCGATCGCGGCTTCGATATGAGCGTACTCGACGGCGATGCCGGCGTGGCCGATCAAGTACAGCAGGCCACCGGCGGCGCCCACGTGATTCTCGATTTCGTCGGCGGCTCGGTGCTCAAGGACAACATGGCCGCACTGCGCGACGAGGGCCGTCAGGTCCAGGTCGGCGTGATCGGCGGTGCCAAGACCGAGATCAACATGGGAACGCTGCTGCGGCGACGTCTGAGCCTGGTCGGCATGACCATGCGCAGCCTGCCGATCGAGCGCAAGATCATCCTGGCTCAGCTGTTCAACGATCAGCTGCTGCCGCTGTTCGAGGCCGGCAAGCTCAAGCCGGTGCTGGATCAGACCTTCGCCTTCGAAGACGCGGTCGAGGCGCATCGCACCATGGAGGGCGGTGAACACAGCGGCAAGCTGGTGCTCTTGCGCGAGTGACGGCCGTAGCGCCTGTGCGCTGAACGACGGTATCGGCGGGCCTGTCGTGCGACGGGCCCGCCTGTTTGCACGATTCGTGCAGTGGTTGATCGCCAAGCCCGCGGGAACAGGAAAACGACACCATGGCGGAATTCGTACCGGTCGACCCGTTCGACCTCGTGATCTTCGGCGGCACCGGCGATCTGGCCGAGCGCAAGCTGCTGCCGGCGCTCTATCATCGGGATCGCGACGCACAGTTCAGCGACGACAGCCTCGTGGTGGGCGTATCACGCTCAGACATGAGCAACGTCGACTATGCGGCCTGGGTGCGTGAGGCACTCGAAGAGCAATTCGCGCCCAATCCGGTGGATGAAGACGTCTGGATGCGTTTTTCAGCGCGTCTGCGCCATCAGTGTCTGGATCTGATGGCTGATGACGGCTGGGCTGATCTGGGTGCGACGCTCGACGGCGAGCATGCGCGCGTACGGGTCTATTATCTGGCTACGTCGTCGTCGCTGTTCGGCCCCGTATCGCAGCATCTGCGTGATGCCGGACTGGTCGACGAGCGCTCGCGCATCGTTTTGGAAAAGCCGGTGGGCGAGGATTATCCCTCGGCCTGTGCCATCAATGATGCGGTGGGTGCGGTCTTCGACGAATCGCAGATCTACCGGATCGACCATTATCTGGGCAAGGAGACGGTGCAGAATCTGCTCGCACTACGCTTTGGCAATTCGTTGTTCGAGCCGCTGTGGGAGCGCGGCGCAGTCGATCATGTGCAGATCACCGTTGCCGAGGAACTGGGTGCCGGCAATCGCTTCGAGTTCTACGAGCGCACCGGCGCGCTGCGGGACATGGTTCAGAACCATATGCTGCAGCTGCTGTGCCTGGTGGCGATGGAACCGCCGGCGAGCATGCATCACGACGATATTCGTAACGAAAAGATCAAGGTGCTGAAGGCCCTGAAGCCGATCACGGATGAAACGGTCGACACGGTGACGGTGCGCGGGCGCTATACCGCGGGCATCATCGACGAGTCACCCGTTCCCGGGTACGCAAAAGAAGGCGAGGCGGCCGGCGTGGATCGTGCCGATCATCAGGCCGAGACGTTTGTCGCGATCAAGGCCGAGATCGACAACTGGCGCTGGAACGGGACGCCGTTCTATCTGCGTACCGGCAAGCGCATGCCGCGCAAGATGTCGCAGATCGTGTTCCAGTTCAAACCGGTGCCGCACTCGATCTTTGGCGACCAGGCGCTGGAGCCCAACCGGCTGGTGATGAGCCTGCAGCCGGAAGAGGGCGTCCAACTCACGTTGATGACCAAGGAGCCCGGCCCCGGTGGCTTTCGCATGCGCAGTCTGCCGCTGAACCTGCATTTTTCCGATGCGTTTGCGGTCAATTATCCGGATGCCTACGAACGCCTGCTCATGGAAGTGCTGCGCGGTAATCCGGCGCTGTTCATGCGCCGCGATGAAATTGAAACCGCCTGGCGGTGGATCGATCGCATCATCGACAACTGGACGGCCGAGGATATCGAGCCGGAAGACTATATGGCCGGCAGCTGGGGCCCGACACAGTCGGTGATGCTGCTGGATCGCGATCGTCGCCGCTGGTTCAATCCTGCGCCCGGCCAGAATGCGGTGGACAGTGAAAAAGAATCGGAGATCAAGCAATGAACAGACAGGCCATGCAGAGTTATGACAGCCGCAGCGAGGCCAGCGCGGCATTGGCCGTGGAGGTGGCCGAACGTCTCGAAGCCGGCATTGCCGCGCGCGGGCGGGCAGCATTGGCCGTCGCCGGCGGCAGCTCGCCGGTCGAGCTGTTCGAGCGCTTGAGCGAGACTGCACTGGATTGGTCATCCGTGTCGGTCGTGGCCACCGACGAGCGCTGGGTCGCATCCACCGACGAGCAGAGCAACGAGGGCCTGTTCCGGCGACGGCTTATTCGTGACCAGGCCGCGGCGGCAAATCTCGTGAGCCTGTATCAGCCCGGACGCACGCCCACCGGTAGCCTGTCGGTCGTCACCCGACGGCTGGCTGAAATGCCGTCGACGTTCGATGCCGTCGTGCTCGGCATGGGCACGGATGGCCACACCGCCTCGCTGTTCCCCGATGCCACCAATATCGACGCCATGCTGGCCAGCCCGGCCGATTGCGTGGTGCCGGTCTTTGACGACGATCGTATCGAGCGCATCAGCCTCGGGCCGACCCGCCTGCTGGCCACGCGCGCGCTGTATCTATTGTTTTTTGGCGACGACAAGCGCGCAGTCTATGAGCGCGCGCTGGACGACGGCCCGAGCGCTGAACTGCCCGTGCGTGCGGTGCTGCACCAGACGCGTGTGGCGGCCACCGCGTACTGGGCGCCTTGAGGCTCGTCAGCGCCGGCGCGAATAGCGATACATTATAAAGATCCACTGAATGAGGCAGGCGCCAACCTGTCAGGACGATTTCAATGACTCTGCATCCTGTTATCGACGACGTCACCCAGCGCATCATCGAGCGCAGCCGCGATACGCGGCGTGACTATCTGGCAAGGATTGACCATGCCGCCGCTCAGGGACCGCATCGCGGCAGTCTGTCGTGCGGCAATCTGGCCCACGGTTTTGCCGCCGAGGGCGAGTCCAGCAAGGACGCACTGGCGGCGGGCCAGCGTCCGAACGTGGCGATCGTGTCGGCCTACAACGACATGCTCTCGGCCCATCAGCCGCTGGGCGATTTTCCGCCGATCATCAAGGACGCGGCCTGGAAGGCCGGCGGCGTGGCCCAGTTCGCCGGTGGTACGCCGGCCATGTGCGACGGCGTCACCCAGGGGCAGCCGGGCATGGAGCTGTCTTTGTTTTCGCGGGATGTGATCGCGATGGCTACGGCGGTAGCACTCACCCACAACATGTTCGACGCCACGCTGTGTCTGGGCATCTGCGACAAGATCGTGCCGGGGCTGCTGATCGGCGCGCTGTCGTTCGGCCATCTGCCCACGATCTTCGTGCCGGGCGGGCCGATGCCCTCGGGCCTGCCGAACAAGATCAAGGCCAAGGTGCGCGAGCGCTATGCCGCCGGCGAGATCGGCCGCGAGGAACTGCTCAAGGCCGAGTCACAGTCCTACCATTCGCCGGGCACCTGCACCTTCTACGGCACCGCCAACTCCAATCAGCTGCTGATGGAGTTCATGGGCCTGCACCTGCCGGGTGCGTCGTTCATCAATCCGGGCACGCCGATGCGCGAGGCGCTCACCCGGGCCGCCGCCGAGCGCGTGGTGGGGCTCACCGCGCTGGGCGACGACTATCGCCCGGTCGGGCATATCATCGATGAAAAGGCAGTGGTCAACGGGATTGTCGGGCTGCTCGCCTCAGCCGGCTCGACCAACCACACGATGCATCTTGTGGCGATCGCGCGTGCCGCCGGCGTGCTGATCGACTGGACCGATTTTGCCGAGATCTCGGCCGTGGTGCCGCAGATGGCCAGGGTCTATCCCAACGGCACGGCAGACGTGAATCATTTTCAGGCCGCCGGCGGCATTCAGTACATGATCCGCGACCTGCTGGCCGCCGGGCTGGTGCACGACGACGTGCAGACCGTAGTGGGCGACGGCCTGCATCGCTACACCGAGGAGCCGTTCCTGGACGGCGACGAACTGATCTGGCGCGAGGGCGCCGAGGTCAGCCACGACACCGAGGTGCTCCGCGGCGTGGCCGAGCCATTCTCGCCTACGGGCGGGCTCAACGTGCTGCAGGGCAGTCTTGGCCGCGGCATCATCAAGGTATCGGCGGTGGAAAAAGAACACCGGATGGTAAGAGCGCCGGCGCGCGTCTTTCCCCATCAGGAGGCTGTTCTGGAAGCCTACAAGGCCGACGAACTAAATCAGGACACGGTCATCGTGGTCATCAATCAGGGCCCCAGAGGCAACGGCATGCCCGAGCTGCACAAGCTCACGCCTGCGATGGGCCAACTGCAGAACCAGGGTTACAAGGTCGCGCTGCTCACCGACGGGCGCATGTCGGGCGCCTCGGGCAAGATCCCGGCCGCGATCCAGATCACGCCGGAAGCCAAACTGGGTGGGCTGATCGGCCGACTGCGCGACGGCGACATGATCGCGCTGGACTCCGACGCCGGCACCCTCGACGTCGAGGTCGACCTGGCCGAACTGGAAGCGCGCGAACCCACGACCTTCGACAACGACGTGGACAGCGAATACGGCTTCGGCCGCGAGCTGTTCTCGGTGTTCCGCCAGAACGTGGGCTCGGCCGAGCAGGGCGCCTGTGCGCTCCTCGATGCGCAGGGCTAGTCGAATACAGAACTGTCCGTAGGTGAATGCTAGCTAAAGCAGACGGCATTGATCCGCAGATGAACGCAGAGACACGCAGATGAAGACGATACAGAGCTGCCGGTCGCGAGCTGATGCCGACACAGCAAGGTGATGAGCGCGAATCGGACGGGCCGCTCAGGCACCAGCAGGCTCACATCCCAACCAGAACCAGCTTTGTTATATCTGCGTGCATCTGCGGATAAAAATGTCTTAAAGAAACGAGCAGGACACGAGTAATGAAACAAAGTGAAGTGCGCGACGTCATGGCCATTTCGCCGGTGATTCCCGTGGTGGTTACGCCCAGCGCCGAAGTGGGCGTAGAGATTGCCCGCGCACTGCTGGCAGGCGGCGTAGGTGTGATCGAAGTCACGCTGCGAACCGCCGCCGGGCTCGATGCGATTCGCGCGATCCGGCGCGAAGTGCCGGATATCTGTGTGGGTGCCGGAACCGTGTGGACGGCTGATGATGCCCGGAAAGCGGCCGACGCCGGTGCGGCATTCATGGTCTCACCGGGGATCAGTGATCCGGTAGGCGATTGCTGTACGGCACTGGATCTGGCTTATCTGCCCGGCGCGCAGACAATCAGCGAGATTGCTCATCATCAACGCCGCGGACTCGATGCGGTCAAGCTGTTCCCGGCCTCGATCATCGGCGGGCCGAAGGCGATCAAGGCTTATGCCAGCGTGTTTCCTGCCATACAGTTCTGCCCCACGGGCGGCGTGTCCATCGACAACGCCGTCGACTACCTCGCGCTGGGCTGCATACCCTGTGTGGGCGGCAGTTGGCTGGTCGACCAATCCGCTGTGACGGACGGTGACTGGCAGGCGATCACTCGGCAGGCCGAAGCTGCGGTCCGGCTGGGCTAAGCGCGTTGGCTCGGTAGGCGCCTAGGTGGGCGGCGGGTGATCCACCTGTTGCGGCTTAGACGCATGAATCACCCCGGCTGCGGTACGCCACCTTCGGCTTCCAGCGCACGCCACATATACCAGCTGCCCACCGAACGATAAGGGCGCCAGATTTCGCAGGCCGCTTCGAGCTGTTTGGGCTTGGGCAGTTGGTCCAGGCCGTAGGTCAGGGCATAGCCCTTGCGCACGCCAAGATCGTGTATCGGCATCACATCCGGCCGGCCAAGATGAAACAACAGCAGCATCTCTACGGTCCAGCGGCCGATACCGCGAATGCCAGAATAGGATTCGATCAGTTGGGCGTCGGTGTAATCCGACATCCGCGTTTCGTCCGGCAGTTCGCCGGCACGCTGTGCGGCGGCCAGCGCCTGCAGGCTGAGCATCTTGTTCTGGGACAGGCCCGCACTCCGCAACGTAGCGTCGTTCGCAGCGGCGATCCGCTCGGCACCCGGCGTATCGCCGCCGCCGAGTGCTTCGAGCAGCCGCCGGTGGATGGTGCCGGCCGCCTTGCCGGACAGCTGTTGATAGACAATTGCCCGTATCAGCGAGTGAAAGACATCCGGCGCGGCGGTGGTCGAGGGCACATAGGGCCCGCAGCGCTCCATCAGGGCGCCCAGCGCCGGATCGGCGTCTCGCAGATGCGACACGGCGACCTGGGCGTCAAATGCCAGTTGCGTCGGGCGCTGAGTCGGGGCGTCGCTCATCGACCCTGTAGTGATTCGACGGCGTCGGCGATCGTCGTATCGCCGTCGAGCACCTCCAGTGTGCGGTTATAGGAGGCCGGTGCGTCGACCAGTGCGAGCAGCAGGGCGGCGACGTCGTCACGGGTGACATCCCCGTAGCGGTCCAGCGATTCGGCCAGTTCGACGGTGCCGGTGCCGGCATCGTCGGTCAGCTTGCCCGGCCGCAGGATCGTGTAGTCCAGGCCTGCGGCCCTGAGACGATCGTCGGCGGCCTTCTTGGCGGCGAAGTAGTGTTTCATGGCGTCCGCGCCTTTCTCCGGCGTATCGGCATTGATCGACGACACCATGATAAAGCGCTGAACGCCGTGGGCCACGGCCTGATCAATGAGCGAAATCGCGCCGTCGCGATCCACGGCGTCGGTCTTTTCCGGCGGCGTATGCCCGCCGGATCCGGCCGTGAAGATCACGACGTCGACGCCGGCCAGCACCTCGCTGCAATCGTCTTCAAGGTCGGCAACAACGGTTTCATGCGCGCCGAGCGCCGTCATTTCCGGCGCCTGACCGGCGCTGCGGATCATGGCGATCGAGCTGTGATCGCTCTGGGCGATGACCTTGATCAGACGCTGACCGATCTGACCGTGCGAACCAGCAACGAGTATCTTCATGGGAGCTCCTGTGCAGGGCCGCCGCGCGCAAAGCCGGCCGACGCCTTGAATAAGTGTTTGTGTCGAACAATCTTAGGTTCTACACACACGATACAAGCATACGTCCAAACACGAAGGACCGTTCATGATCGATCTCTATACCTGGACTACGCCCAACGGCCACAAGGTGCATATCGCACTCGAGGAAATGGGATTGGACTACACCGCCCACGCCGTCAATATCGGCAAGGGCGATCAGTTCGAGCCCGACTTCCTCGCGATCAGCCCCAACAACAAGATTCCGGCGATCGTCGATCACGATGGGCCCAAAGGGACGCCGTACAGCCTGTTCGAATCCGGCGCGATACTCTTGTATCTGGCAGAAAAGACCGATCGCTTGTTGCCCAGGGATCCGATCAAGCGCATGGACGTCATGCAATGGCTGATGTTTCAGATGGGCGGCGTGGGCCCGATGCTTGGCCAGGCGCATCACTTCAACAAGTACGCGCCGGAGAAAATCGAATATGCGATCAAGCGTTACGAGAGCGAAGCGAACCGTCTCTACGGCGTGATGGATCGCCGACTGGCGGACGTCGAATTCCTTGCAGGCCACGACTATTCCATTGCCGACATCGCGACCTGGCCGTGGCTACGCTCAGCCGAAACCCAGGGCGTGAATATTGCCGACTATCCAAACGTGCGTCGTTGGTTCGAGGCGATCGGCGAACGCGAGGCTGTGAAGAAGGGGTTGCAGGTGCTGGCTGAGCACCAGACCGACTTCAGCCAGGACAAGAACGCCATGGAAAACATGTTCGGCAGCCGGCAGTACGAAAAGCGCTGATCATCATGCCGCGAAATAGGGGCCGGTTATGCCCATTTGCCCAATCGCCCAGCCATGACCGAGGCCGTTTGACGCGGGCCGTTCAGCCCGCGCCGTTCAGGCTATGACGCAGGCACGACGCGGTGCAGTCGAGCAGTTCTTCAGGGTCAAACGGTTTATGCAGGAAATCCTGCGCGCCACTCGCAATGGCCCGGTCGATCTCATGGGCGCTGGCGTGGCCGCTGATGAACAGGATCGGCGGCTGGTGCCGTGCGCGACTGATCTCGTCCTGTAGCTCCAGGCCGGTCATGCCGGAAAGATGCAGATCCACAAGTAGGCAGCTGGGCGGTGCCGGCGCCGGATGCGCGAGATAGGCCTCGGCGGACGCATAGCTTACGCATTGATAATCGACGGCTTGCAGCAGCGCCTCGAGTGACTCGCGCAGACCATCGTCATCATCGATGATCACCACCGTCGCTTGTCTCGGGTCGAACATGGAAATGCTCCGATAACTCACTGATTTAATAATTTATTCAATGGCGTCGCAACGACAGCGCCTGCATCGATACTTGGCCCGCGGTGCCGCCAGACTGATCAAGCGCCGTGTTTACGACTGTTCGCTCTTACCCAATATCGGCCGGACACCCCCTTGACGATATGCGTCATCGCACGGATATCGCAGCGGCCTCTGGAGCATTGGCGCGTCTGTGAGTGCCGCCAGGCGGTCGACGCACCCCGCAGAACCGCTGATCGAATCCGGCGCGGCTAGCGTTTGAGCCCTCGCATATGTCGGTGCACGGCGTCCTTACAGAGCGTCCGAATACATATGCGGCCGGTCGCCTGAGCACGCGTGGGCAAGCGACGTAGCGGCGCGCCGGGTTTATTTTGAAAACAACCCAGCCCGTTGCGAGCCGGGCCCTTCTGCCTGCGTCTATCCGCACGAGACGCAGCGCACCGGCACGAAGGGCCAAGGTGTGCGACCGCCGGCTTTCGTATCTGAGCTACGACGCGTGTCGGTCGCGACCCGGACGAGCGCGCGGCCTATCTGTCGAATGGGCTGCACGACTACAACCGGTACCGGCCACGCAGCACCTTGAATCATCAACCGCCGATCAGCCGATTGGGGATCGCTATTAACAATGTGGTGGGTTTACCCACCTAGGCGAATGGTCTTATTTGTTTCGCGCTTCGAGCTATCTATGATGCGCATTGATAGCGCCCGTGCGGAATACTGTTCTGTCGCTGGCGCACGAGGGGGCGTTGCGGTGACATGGCCGCGCGGCGGCCGCGGATTTCGATCCGTGCAAGCTGTCGCGGTGTGGGTCAGCGCGGGCAAACGGGACACGGCCGTCGCACACATCGACGGTCTTGCGCCAATTTTTCAGGGAGAGATAGATGGCTTCGATAATGATGTCGATACTGGCATTCATACCGCTGGTGCTGGCCGGCGTGATGTTGATCGGCTTTCGCATGCAGGCCCGTACGGCAATGCCGGTGGTGTTCGTGGTTACCGCGCTTATCGCGCTGCTGGCCTGGGATATGACGTTCACGCGTGTGCTCGCCTCGACTTTCCAGGGGCTGCTGCTCACGATCGCGATCCTGTGGATCATCTTCGGCGCTATCCTCCTGCTGAACACGCTCAAGCACTCCGGCGGTATTGCGGCCATCCGCAACGGTTTTTCCGGTATCAGCCCTGATCGCCGTATTCAGGCGATTATCGTGGCCTGGCTGTTCGGCTGTTTCATCGAAGGCGCATCGGGCTTCGGTACGCCGGCAGCGGTGGCTGCACCGCTGATGGTCGCGCTGGGTTTCCCGGCCCTGGCGGCAGTCGTTGTCGGCATGATGATCCAGTCCACGCCGGTATCGTTTGGCGCCGTGGGTACGCCGATCATCGTGGGCGTGACGGGCGGCCTGAAACAGTCCGAGATTGCACAGACGCTGGCCGGAAACGGCTCCAGCTGGGAAGTGTTCTTCCGCTTGATCACCTCGGAAGTGGCAATCACGCACGCCATCTGCGGCGTGCTGATGCCGCTGATCATGGTCACGGTAATGGCCCGCTTCTTTGGCGAGCGCAAGTCCTGGGGCGACGGCATGGCCGTGGCGCCGTTTGCGTTGTTCGCCGGCGTGAGTTTCGTGGTGCCTTATGCGCTGGCCGGCGTGTTTCTGGGCCCCGAGTTTCCCTCCATGATCGGTGCGCTGGTGGGGCTGGCGATCGTCGTGCCGGCCGCACGCAAGGGCTTTCTCATACCCAAGGAATCCTGGGATTTCCCCGAAGCCAGCAAGTGGCCCAGCGAATGGGTGGGCAGCATGGAGCTCAAGTTCGACCAGATTGCCGGTCGTACGCCGATCAGCACGTTCATGGGCTGGGTGCCGTATGTGCTGCTGGCCGTCCTGCTGGTGATTTCGCGCACCGTCCCGGCCGTGACCGACGGGCTCAAATCGCTCTCGTTGGGCTGGAGCAATATCCTCGGAGAGGACGGCGTGTCCGGCTCGATCGAGCCGTTGTATCTGCCCGGTGGAATCATCTGCATGGTGGTGCTGATCACGTTCTTCCTGCATCGCATGAAGCCGCGTGATCTGGGTGCGGCGTTCTCGGAATCGACCAAGACCATTTTCGGCGCGGGTTTTGTCCTGATCTTCACGATTCCGATGGTGCGTATCCTGATCAACTCGGGCGTCAACGCTTCGGACCTGGTGTCGATGCCGGTGGCCATGGCGCAGCTGGTCGCCAACGGTGTGGGCGATATCTATCCGTTGTTCGCACCCGCGGTGGGCGCGCTCGGCGCGTTCATTGCCGGCTCCAACACTGTGTCCAACCTCATGCTGAGCGATTTCCAGTTCAATGTGGCGGCCACGCTTGGCTTGTCGACAGCGATGATGGTCGCACTGCAGGCCGTGGGTGCCGCTGCCGGCAACATGATCGCGATCCATAACGTGGTGGCCGCTTCAGCCACGGTAGGCCTGCTTGGGCGCGAGGGCACAACCCTGCGCAAGACCATCCTGCCGACTCTGTACTACTGTCTGTTGTCCGGCGTGATCGGCCTGATTGCCTTCTACGTGATCGGTATTGCCGATCCGTTGATGGCGGCCGGTGGCTGACCAATAAAGAACGTGCGGTAAGTGTCTGGCGGCGGCCTTCGGGTTGCCGCCTTTTTTATGCGTCGGCCGCAGGCCTTATAGTGTGTCGACCGAATTCGATTAGAAGGAATGACAATGCAGCAGAAATCAGTGCTCACCCTGACCGACGCCAACGAGATTCTGGACGCGGCGCAGACAGAAGCCGAACAGCAGGGCTGGAATGTGGCGATAGCGGTGGTCGACGACGGCGGTCACCTGCTGGCCCTGCGCCGACTGGATGACTGCGCGCCAATGTTCAGCGCGGTGGCACAGGAAAAAGCACGCGGCGCCGCCATGGCACGCAAGGAAACCCAGGCATTCGAGGACATGATCAACGGTGGCCGTACGGCATTCCTGTCGGTGCCCGGCATTTCGGCAACCATGACCGGTGGTGTGCCGGTAATGGTGTCTGGCCAGGTGGCCGGCGCGGTCGGTGTGTCTGGCGTTAAACCGGATCAGGACGCTCAGGTCGCAAAGGCTGGCGTGGCCGCGGTCAAGGAATAAAGCCGCCATGCGACTGGGCACCTGGCGTGTCCGTCGCTGACTTGTGCAGACAAAAAGCGGCTCTACGGAGCCGCTTTTTCGTGTATGGCAATCGCGCCTGACGACATCATCAATAGACGCCATGCATCTTTGCACGGCGCGGCATCTACGCCGGTGTCGGTCGGTCCGGCGAATAGCCGTAGCGTGCTGCCGTGGCATCGGTGATACCCCGGATGGTCGCCAGTTCGGCGTCGTCGAAGGCGGGGCGGTAATAGCGGGGCGCCTGCAGCCGCTGGGCTGCCACAGCGAGTCCGGGCTCGTCGATCGCCAGGCCACAGTGTCTGTGCACGTCTCGCAGTGTGGCCTCGGAGTTGCTGCATAGGTCTTCGTAGCGGACCACGAGTGCGGCCTCGGCCAGGCGCGTGTCCTGTGTCAGCTGGGTATCGATCGCTGCGTAAATCAGCGCCCAGTAGCGTGCCCAGCCCTCGACTTCCTGCCCGTCAGCCCAGAGCTGCTGGATATGTGCAACGGCGTCATTGTCGCCAGGGTTGATGGCACGCCGGTCCAGGCCGAACTCGAAATGGCCGACACGGCGCATGTGTTCCAGGGCGCGCGGATGTGCGCTCTCGCCGGCTTCGAACAGACGCTGCTGCTTGATGAGCGATGCGATATGCCAGACCGGATCGCGAACCGGCAGCAGAAAGCGGGCATCTGCGAACAGCGTATGCAGATAGCCCAGCCGCATCACGTTGTAGTTGCCCTTGGCCACATAACGATGCGCCTTGCGAACAGCGAGCACCTTGCAGATATGTTCTCGGTAGAACTTCGCGAAGGCCGGATTCGATGTCTCGCGATCGAGCACGCTGCTGTGACCGCTATCGTGAATCTGGGCGAAGAACGCCATCCACAACACTTCTTCGAAGGCCTCCGGGCTGCGCGAGGTGACCGCAATACCGTCGCCATGCGCCCGTTCGGTCGCCGTCTCAGCGGGCTGGGGCACGCGGGCGAGCCAGCGATCCCAGAGCCACGGCGTGAATATCGGCGGGAAATCGCGGTATTGATGCGTGCCCACCTGCTCGTGTTCGGCCAGCAGCTCGAGCAGGATCGTCGTTCCGGAACGCGCCAGCCCGGCCACATAGATCGGTGCCCGGATATCGATATCGGCAGTAGCGTCAGCTGCCATGCGCGTATCGAAATTGCCGAGTCGTATGGCGGCCTTCGGATGGCGATGCTGCCAGCCGCCGACCCGGTGTATCCAGGAGGGTACCGCGAAGCTGGCGATCGCCTTTTCCGACGGTGTGGAACGTGCGCTGCGCGTGTCTTGCCCGGTGTCACTCATTCGATGCGCAGCCCTTTGTACATGGCCAGCGATACGATGAACATCACCGGCATGAATATGGCCAGCCACGAGCGCATCCAGCCTGGCCCGAAACCCAGGTAGTGTTGCTCCGGCAGGGTGATACGGACCTGTTCCAACGGCGCGTTATCGGGCAGGTAGCCAATCGGGTTGGCGGCCAGCCAGTGCCACCAGGGTTTCTTGGTGACGATGCCGACCGGGGCGACCATGGCGATATCGATGATCTCGCCGGCCGACGGATCGGCTTCGCTGGCGCCACTGACATGCAGATGGGGCGGCTCGATGCTGTCGTCCCAGGCGGTGGCAAAGCCTGCGGGCTGGGTCGTGATCACAGGTGTCTGCCCGGCCTCGGGCAAGGCCTGTCCATAGTGGGTCTCAGCCCACAACAGCAGACAAAGCAGCGGCAGGATAGCCAGTACGGTGCCCGGCACCACCAGGCCCAGCTGGCGGAAGGCGGTCGCAAACTGGGCTCGGATCAGTGGCCCGGCGTCGCCGAAGTCGCCGTCGAACGCATTGAGCCGCTTGCGCGCCTCACGTGCGTCTTTCTTGGCCTGGCCGATACGCGCCTGAGGCGATAACAGCTTGTACAGGAACATCGTCACTACCGCGGCGATCAATGCCCAGACAGTCAGCCGAAGCATGGCGGGCATCACGGTGGCCATCGCGCTGTCCACGAGGTTGAACAACGGTGCGGGCAGATCGAACAAGCCCATCGGCTACTCCGGTAGAAGGATATCGAGCATCTCGAGCCCGGCCCGCGCTCTGGCGGGCCGGGCCTGAGCTCAGGCCTGCGGCGGACGGGTGTCCGTCGGCTGCTTGGGTGGGGTGGTTGCGGTGTCCTGGGGCGTGCCGGGATCAGTGCTCTGATGAGCGGTGTGATCCGTAGCCTGTGCCGTGCCAGCCTCGCGGGCCTTGGCCTCCTCGCGCTTGCGCCGCATCATGCGACGCAGCGGCCAGGTCAGCACGAACAGCAGGGCGGCACCGATGGCTGCGACCACGCCCCATAGCGCGCCCAGAAGGCTCAAGCCGGCACCGGGCCCGACATAAGCCTGAGCGGCGGCCAGCGGAGCCAGAGCAAGTGCGGCGATAACCGAGGTGCGTAGCAGCGTTGTCGAACGGTTTGTGGTGTTGCGAGCAAGATTCATAACGGAACTCCTATTGGGCTTCGATGCGTGAGCGAAACGCGGGTGTCATCTGTGCGATCGGCATGCGCTGCCCGGACGAGACGACCGGTATGAATTGATCCTGGTCGCCGCCGCGCACGGGATTGACGAACTCCCAGACGATGTCACCGTCGGGGGCCACTTCAAACAGCCGGCCGCCGTCGGACTCGGTGATCAGCCGGTTGCCGTTGGGTAGCGTGAGCGCCGCCCCGCGCAAAAGGCTTTCGAACGGGTGGTCGTCATTGCCTTCATAGCGCCAGACGATACTTTCGTTGCCCGGATCGATCTCGAGCAGGCGGGTCATGTTGTGTTCGCGGAAACGACCATAGTTGTCGAACAAGGTGAAATGGCCGTTAGGCAGTACGCGGGCCGAATGCTGGCCCAGCCAGGAGCCCTTCATCGCCCAGGTCATCTGGCCACTGTCGAGATCCAGCAGAGCAGCGGTGCCCGGATGTCGCATCGACAGCATCACTTGATTGGCACGACCGCCGGCGGGTGCGAATGCATTAGCCAGACGCGAGTCGATGAATTGCACGCTGTTGGTGTGCAGCGGATCCTCCATCGTCCATACCGGAATCGCCTTGACCAGGGGGCGGTAGCGCGAGTTGAATATCGCCTCGAATAGAGGGAAGCTGCGTTCCTGTTCGCCGGTCTTGCCGTTGAGCACTACCACGTAATCCTCCAGCCACGGGCTCGACAGGTCCGGGAATTCTGGGAATCGCGTATCCACGAAGGCGTGGGTCAGAGCAATCACGCGGCCGTCCGGCGCGATATCGAAATCGTGATGGGTCGCGCCGTGATATTTCCAGATGACGTTGGAATCGGCGTCCAGCTTGACCATCCCATAGCCCCAGGGCGTATCGCCCGCCGCGATATAGATCGCGATCAGGTCGCCGTTGGGATACATGATGGCCTTGCGCCAATACATGAGGTCGTCCGGACGGGCACTGCGGCCGTCGGGCGTCTGGTCCCACAGCGCATCGTAGGGCAGTGACCAGCGATGGACTTCGCGCCCCTGCATATCAATGAGTGCGGCGTAGGTGCCACCACCCGAGGTATACAGGGTATAGCCATTATAGGCGCGGTCCGAGTCGTTGACAGTGACGCCGCGTGCGTCTGTTCGCACCGGCCGCCACTGATCGGTCTGCGTATACCGGTCGTGGATCGCGTCTTGGGCAAGAACCGCACGGCCAGCTTTGTACGCGTCGTCGAAATACTCGTACGGAAAAACCTTGGCCAGAATGACGAAGGTACCACCGACAAACGCCAGAAAAAGACATGCCACGAAGAATGCGGCAAAGCCGACACGATCCGATTTATCCATTCTATGACCCGTTAAGGGGGCCCCCGCCCACTGGACTCGATTATCGGCCCCAGCGTCCTCGGCTCTGTTTCAGTTCGATCATACGATAAAAAGTTTCAAATGTGTCTATCAAACAACAAGACCTGGTCAATATATTGTTGGCGGCAGGGGCGTCGAAGGCCGTCCGGCCGCTACCGACCGATGGATGTGACGATCCACTCGGATGCGTCAGTCGTCTGCGCGGGTCATGCGCAGAAAAACCGCATCGGCCTGCGGGTAGCGGTGGCCGTCGCGGATCTGCTCGTCGTGGGCGGCCGACACCGCTATCCAGCGTCCGTATGGCGTGCTCAGGTGAGTTGTCATCTCGCGGAGGCCGTCGTTCAGCGCATAGCGGAAATCGATAGCGAGACGCATGATCTCGGGTGACCCGGCGGGCTCAACCGCCACCGTGAGATCCGTCGAGCCGGTTTTACCATGGTGCTCACCGACGCCGTCGATATCTATTGTCAGGCGCTGCGCGGAGGCTAGAAAGGCCGCGCAGGGCGGCTCGGTGACAAGGGTGTCGAGATCGATATCGCAGGGATATGGGCCGTAGCGGATATCCAGAGTCCTGGATACGCCGGGCTCGGGTGTATGCGTTGCACAACCCGCCAGAGTTAACCCCAGGGCCACGACACAGGCAGCGCGAAGCAGGCGCGTTTGGGCAGGGACGTTGTTCATTCGTCCGATATTAGGGCCTGTTGCGGTTTCGTACGAGCGCCGCGTTGGAGACCTCAAATCGCGTCAGGCAAGGCCCGCGTTGCCGGTCGTGGCTAGCCACGGCCAAGACTTGCAACGCCGTCTGGGGCCCTTGGAAGATTTTTCAGGGAGGCCCGACCCTTCGGGACAAGGGCTCGCATGAAACGGCAACTGGCACTAGTGTCCTGTAACGCAAATACACCGCACACAACGGCGCATCTCTCAACGCGTCATGCTGTGTTGCGACGCCTCGCCATGGCTCGGCCATGACTCGTTGTCGCGCCTTGCCTGACACAAAAAATCGCTCGAAATTCATGTCTGCGACTTACGTTACAGGACACTAGCCCAGAAGGTTCTTCCGACGATGTGGTTGTCGTTTTTAGCGTGACCAGGCCGGCGTCCGTTCCTGTTGCTGCGAGTCGGCCGTGATCCGGTCCAATCGGGCGACGATCGCGCTCAGTAGCAGCCCGTAGAGGGGCAGAAAGATGAACAGGCTGATGATCATCTTGAAGGCGTAGTCCACCCAGGCGATCTCGAGCCAGTGTTCGGCCATGAAGCTATTGCTGCGGGCCGCGAACGCAATCGAAAAGAACAGCCAGGTATCGACCAGATTGCCGATCACGGTGGAGGTGGCGGGTGCGACCCACCAGCGTCGCATTCGGCGCAGGCGGCCAAAGACCTGAACATCCAGCAGTTGGCCGAACAGGTAGGCAGCAAAGCTGGCCAGCGCGATACGCGCCACCGGCGTATTGAAGTCGGCCAGTGCGGCCCAGCCGGCAAATGCGCCGCCGTCGAACAGCACCGACAGCACATAGGACACGCCAAGCGCCGGGAACATCACCCGAAACACGATCCGGCGTGCCAGCGCCGCACCGAACAGACGCACGGTCAGATCGGTTGCCAGAAAGATGAACGGAAACGTGAAGGCGCCCCAGGTGGTATGGAGTCCGAACAGCTGGAACGGAATCTGCACCAGATAGTTGCTGGCCGCGATGACCGCAATATGGAATAGCGCAAGGATCAGGGCCAGGCGTCGGCCCTGGCTGGAGGCAATATCGTGCATCGAAGACCTTTTTGATGGAATCGGGGTGAGGGAACCCGATAACTGGTGCTGCGTCGATTCTACGGGCGCGGCGCATGATACAAAAGATCGATGCCAGCCGCGTTTTGCTATGTGGTGGGCTCTGGGTCAACCGGGTCGTAGTTGCCTGCAGCAATGGCCTCGAGTTCGCCCATCAGGTCGGCCTCGGCGTGGATATTGCGCAGGATCCAGTACAGCCCGCTGAGGGTTCGCATCAGAAAGACAAGCTCGGGTGCTGCATTGAACAGCTTCCAGTGCTTGAGCGAGGCCCGGATCTCGCCGCGGATGGACTCGATCAGCCCGTCGTCGGAAAACACGTAGAACGGGCGGCCGCGTAGTGGCCCGAGCGTGGCGTCGGCGTGACGCGCGTAGATATCGGCATAGATCTCGCCGTGCTTGTCCCAGCTGCCGGGCGAGACCACGCCGAGTTGTTCCAGCCCGTCGTGCACACCGCGCCAGTTTTCGGCCAGTGCGGCGGCGATCACGTCCCGCAGGGCGATCCGGGTCTTCAGTTGGAAGAACTTCACGCAGCCGAAGTCGTAGAGTGCAATATCACCGGCCTCGGTCACGCCGAAATTACCGGGATGCGGATCGGCGTGCAGCGCGCCGTGGGTGAATACCTGCAGATTGACCGCGCGAACGATCAGCTCGCCGGCTGTTGCCGGTGCGGCGCCGATCGGCCCGGCGTCGACGCGCGTCGAGACCAGCACCTGCTCTCCGCAAAGCGCGTCTACCGGCTCAGGCAACACATGGCCGGGCAGGGCCATTGCGCGCATGGCATGCAGGTTGGACAGCTCGTTGCGGTAGTTGGTCTCCTCGATGAATCGCTTGCGCAGTTCCTCCAGAAGGGCGTCGATATCGGTACCGCGGATAGGCAGGAAACGCGACAGCTTGAGCAGCCGGCCGAGGTTGGCGATATCGGCGTCGACTGCATCCGCCACGCCCGGATAACGGATCTTGACCACCACCGAGCGACCATCGACCAGGCGCGCGGCGTGTACCTGGCCGATCGAGGCGGCGGCCATGGCCTCGTGGTCAATATGCTCGATCTGGCTCCACTGTGCCTTAGTCCAGGTCTCCACGAGCACCGGCTCCAGCCGTTCGAACGCCCATGGCTCGGCGTCGCGTTGCAGGCGCGCGAGCTGATCGGCGAGCTGCTCCGGCAGAAAGTCGCGATACTGCGATGCAATCTGGCCCAGCTTCATGGCCGCGCCCTTGAGATGCCCGAGGGTGTCGTACCAGTCCTGGCCGGTCTTCTGCCAGCTCTTGGCGCGATCGTAGCCGGGCATGGTGTGCATCACGCTGCGCCCGAGACTGCGCACGCCCGCGCCTAGAATGCGTCGACGGCGGCTGCGTTGTTCGTCCTTATCCGACGCCATGAGCCTTCACGCCGGTTTGATTGCGTAACCAGGCATACAGGGCCTGGGCCTGACTCGGCTTGATCGCCGTGCCTGGCACGACCGCTGTCGGGTGCGGTGAGCGATCCAGGAAGAACTGACCCTGTGCCTGAGCGGCGCTCGCGTCGGCGCCGAGCCATACTGCGGTGTCCGCGCCCATGCGCGCATCGCGCAGCAGCCGGCCCATTATCTTGTCGAAGCCGGGCAGTGCCGTCGTGACGCCGGGCGTGGCGGCCCAGCCCGGGTGCATGGCGTTGAAGCGCACGCCGCTGTCTTCATAGCGCCGGGCCCAGTGACGGGTGAGTGCGACCAACCCGCGCTTGGCGCGTGCATAGGCCTTCGTCGCGCTGTACTCGCCAGCCTCGAAGTTCATATCGTCGAGCACCAGCGGCTGCAGATACATGCCGCCGCTGGACATGTTCACCACGCGCCCGCCGGCCGCAGTCAGCGCGCCCATCAGGCCTTCGGTAAGAATATAGGGGGCGACCAGATTGATCGCCACGCCGCGCTCGAAGCCGTCGGGGGTAAGTCGGCGTTCGTCGAACATGGCCCCCGCGTTGTTGACGAGCACATCGATCGCCGGATGATCTTCGACGATACGCCGCGCGACGGTCTCGGTCGCGCCGACATCGAGCAGATCTGCTTCGTAGCAGTGAACAGCGGCTGCCGGCGTGCCGGCGAAGTCGTGGATGGTCTGCACAGCCTTGCGCAGACGCATCGGGTTGCGCCCGATGAGCACCAGCGTGGCGCCCAGACGGGCGTATTCGCAGGCGATGGCCTCGCCGATGCCGCTGGTCGCCCCGGTCACGACCACGGTCCTGGTGTCCATGAACTGGCTGTGCGACTTGTCCGCCATCGCCAGATAGCCGCGCTCGGTGAAGGCCGGCGTAGCGGCGATCACGCTGCGGTCTGCAGCGTAGCTGAACCAGCCCTGGGCAGGCGGCGTGTCGTCGACTTCGAGCGCGCGCTTGAGCCCGGCCACGGCATGTCGGCCCATGCGCCGGAACAGCGGTTTGATGAGCGGCTGTGTCGCCTTGAGGGCCGCGCCCAGCGTGAAGTCTGCGCGATAGTCGATGGTGGTCGTGCCGTCGCTATTGTCGTCGAAGGCAACAATTTCGTGGGTGAACACGCCGGCGCCTTCGCCGCGCAGCTCGATACGCCGGTCGGGCGTCAGGTCGGCGAGCGTATATTCCATGAGCCGCTGACGACCCAACGAGCTCACCGTTACCTCGAAGCCGCTGCCCACCACGGGCGCGCCGGGCGTGATCTTGCGGGCGCGATACACGCCCGGATCCCACTGCTCGCAGGTCGAGAAATCGGCCAGATAGCGATAGCAGTCGGTACGCGCCCGACGCACGCGGATGGTTTCGTGAAGACGGATCATCGAATCTCGATTGCGACTTAGGTCGAATACATCACGATACGCGACTTCGCCCGCCGCGGTTGCTCGCGGCAGACGTCATCCCATGGTCATGGGGCCGTCACGATGCTGTCGCCGTACCCCGGCAGGCTTTGGCACGACCACAACCTGGGGGATTGTTTCGATGACCACTGCGCGTATTCATGTTCGTCGGCTGGCCGTAGCCGCCATTTGTGCTTTGACACTGGTTCTGGCCGGCTGTTCCGACGGCGACGATAACAACGTCGATCTGGGTTCCGGGGCCGGACCTGGCGACAACATGGACGACGGTGGACAACAGCCGGCGGCCTACCGGCTGCAGCTGCTGCATTTTGCCGATATGGACGGCTCGACCGATGCCTTGACCAACGTCCTGAATTTTTCGCGACTCATCAACGCCTTCAAGAGTGTGCCGGGCCTGACCGACAACACGCTGGTGCTGTCCAGCGGCGACAACTACATTCCCGGCCCGCGCTTTTTTGCGGCCGGCGTAGATACCGACGCCACCAGCGCCGCGCTTGGCGTACCCGGCAACGGCCGCGGCGATATTGTCTTTCTCAACGCATTCGCCACGACCGCGTCGGCCCTCGGCAACCATGATCTGGACCAGGGCACGCCGGCCTTCGCAGGCTTGATCACAGCCGACGACGAGTATGCCGGCGCAGCATTCCCGTATCTGTCGACCAACCTGGATTTCACGACCGACAGCGATCTGGCGCCTCTGGTGATTGACGACGGCCAGCCGGCCAACAAGGGCGCGGGCAAGCTCACCGGTTCGGCCACGGTCGAGATCGGCGGGCAAACCATTGGTCTGGTGGGCGCCAGCACGCCGATTCTGGCGAGCATCACATCAACCGGCGCCATTGCTGTCGCGCCCGACGGCTTCACCATGGACGACGCCGGCTACGATGCCCTGGCCGCCGAAATCCAGCCCGCGGTCGATGCGCTGACCGCGCGCGGTATCGACAAGATCATATTGATGACGCATATGCAGCAGATTGCGATCGAAAGAGCGCTTGCCACGCGCCTGAACGATGTCGATATCATCATCGCCGGTGGCTCCAATACGCTGCTGGCCGACAGCAACGATGTCCTGCGCGCTGGTGATACCGCGCTCGATACCTATCCGCTGTCGTTCGACGGGCCCGACGGCTCGCCCACGCTCGTGGTCAACGTCGACGGCGACTACAAATACCTGGGCCGACTGGTCATGAGCTTCGACGACGCCGGCATGCTACTCACCGACACGCTCGACTCGGCCGAAGACGGCGCCTGGGCCAGCACGGATGCCATCGTCGAGTTGCTCGACAATCGCGGATTGAGCACCGATCTGAACGACACTGTCGCCGACGTACAGGCGGCACTTCAGGGCGTGCTTGCCGATCAGGACGGCAATATACAAGGCAATACGTCTGTCTATCTCGATGGCCGGCGGACCCAGGTGCGCACCGAGGAAACCAATCTCGGCAATCTCACGGCGGACGCCAATCTGTTCTATGCCAACGCCTATGTCGATGCCGCCAACGCAAACGGTGCGACCTTGCCGCCCGTGCAGGTATCGCTGAAGAACGGCGGCGGCATTCGCGACGATATCGGTCAGGTGGTGGTGCCGCCGGGCGGCACGGGTGATCCGGAATTCAATCCGCCGCAGGCCAATACAGCGATCAGCAAGCCGGCCGGCGGTATCTCCCAGTTCGATATCGGCGGCGCGCTGCGGTTCAACAACAGCCTGACGCTGATCACCGTCACCGCAGCCGAGCTGCGCGACATCATGGAATATGCGGTCGCCGCGAGCACGTCCGGGGCCACACCGGGCCAGTTCCCGCAGATCGGCGGCATGCGTATCGACTTCGATACCGAGGCAACCGCGCGCAGCGAAGGCCAGATGAATCTGGGTGCGGGCACCGACGGCAGCCGGATCCGCACGCTGGAAATCCTTGGTAGCGAGGGCGATGACGACATTTCGGATCGGATCGTGGTCGACGGCGTGCTTCAAGGCGATGCCTCAAGGCCGATTCGCATGGTGTTGCTGGCCTTTACCGCCCAGTGTGTGTCCAGCCCGAGCTACGACGGCGCGGCCAGCGACTGCGGCGATGGCTATCCGCTGAAGAACCTGGCGGCGGCTGATCGTGCCGATCTGGATCCGAACACCGTGGATGACTCAGACACGGTCGATACGTCCTATGATCCGGGCCTGGCCCGCTTCGCCGGCACGGGCACCGAGCAGGACGCCTTTGCCGAGTATCTGCAGGCGGTGTATCCGGATACGGACAACGCGTTCGACAAGGCCGAAACCCCGGCAGAGGAAGACGCACGGATCGTCAATCTCAAGGCGCGTCGCGACGCCATGTAGAGACACGCTACGTCGGCCTCGGCCGGCAGTAGACCGGGCCGCGTCGAATTCGACGCGGCCTTGTTTGTTGGTCGAGCCCGTGCGTGGGTCTGTGCCTACGCCAGCGCGTCGTCGTGTCAAGCGCCAACAGGCCTTAGACTACAAGGCCATGAACGTCTTCGATCGAATCTATGCGCTGCACAAGCAACTGGCCGGCGCCCGCCGCCCGATTGCCAAGGCCACGCTGGAAGCGCGCCTGGAATGTTCGCCGGCGACGGTCAAACGCATCATCCGTGATATGCGGCTGTATCTGGATGCGCCGATCGAATACGACCGCGAATACAACGGCTACTACTACGCCCACGAGGCAGATACCAACTTCGAGCTGCCCGGGCTGTGGTTCAACGCCGCCGAGCTGGTGTCGCTGCTGGCGATGGATCAGCTGCTGGAAACCCTGCAGCCGGGCCTGCTCTCGGCCGACCTCGCGCCCATGCGCAAGCGCCTGGAGCGGATTCTGGAAAGCCGCGCGATGGGCACCGGTGAGCTATCGCGACGCACCCGTATTCTGCGTGCCACCGCACGTCGTGCCAGCCCTGCCTTTGCCGATGTGGCTGGCGCGCTGGCCATGCGCCGTCGAGTCACCATCCGTTATCACGGCCGCGCGCGTGATCAGGAAAGCGTGCGCACGGTCTCCCCTCAGCGGCTGATCTACTATCGCGACAACTGGTATCTGGATGCCTGGTGCCATGCCTCGCAGGGCCTACGCAGCTTTTCGCTGGATCGCGTGCGCAGCGCCGAACCCAGCGAGGACATCGCCATCGATATGGACGAAGCCGCACTGGAGATCGAACTCGGCAGCGGCTACGGCATCTTCTCCGGTGCTGCCGCGCAGACGGCCGTACTGTTGTTCTCTGCCAACGCGGCACGCTGGGTTGCCGACGAACAATGGCATCCGGACCAGCAGGGCGCATGGCAAACGGACGGGCGTTTCGAGCTGCGTGTGCCGTATTCGGCCAGCGAAGAACTGCTGCGCGACGTGTTGGCCTACGGCGCCGACGTCGAGGTGCTTGAGCCGGCCGCGCTGCGTAAAAGCGCAGCCGAACGGCTGCGTGCAGCCGCGCACCTGTACGCTCAATTGTAAATTCATACATCTGTGGGTCGCGTTCTGACCCACCGGCCAGGCCATCCTCTGTCCATCGCCCGCAAAGGGCTGTTCACAGGGAGCAGATCATGGCCACAGAAACCGCGATGCACCTCATCCATCCTGCCGCGCAGCGCCTGCACCGGGCTGTACTGGCCGAACGCCGGGCGCTGGCACGGGCCTTGGCGATCGAAGCCGACTGGCGCCACCACGATGGCCCCGAGTGGGCCGCGCGCTACTGGGCTGCGTTCGGCGATCTGCAGCCCGCATCGACGACCACTGACGACGACGCCACCGCAATCGCTGTGGCAGGGCACGCCGACTGGCCCGTGCTCGACGACCGCCATGCGGGCCAGGCGCGGGCCATCTTCCGGGCGCTGCTCGCGAGCCTGCACCCCGACGTGCAGCCGCCAGCCGCGGTCGATGCGCGCGCAAGCCACTGGCCAATGGTGCTGCGCGCGTATCGGGGCGGCGATCTGGCCGGCCTGCAGGCACAGCTGAGCGCGGTCAGAAGGCTATCGTTTTCGGCGGCCTTGCCGGTCTGTGTCGTGGCGCTACGCGCCGAGTACCGACGGCTGTGTCATGCCCGGGGCGCGGCGGACCGGCGCCTGGCTGAACTGAGCCAGACGTTTCCGTTCTGTGTACGTGACAACCTCGCCGACGCCGACTGGATTCGGCGTCAGCGCCTGGCGCTCCGCCAGATCCGGGTCATGACCGCGCCGCCTATCGCCCGGCCGGCAGGGCGGGCGCATCACGCCGGTCTGCGCGAGCAGGTATCCTGACGCGCTGACGCCCACCAGCAGACTCTTGTTCCATGGCCGAAGGCCGCCAGCAGGCGCTCGCGCTCGAATCGACCGACCATGGTCCGGTCGATAGCCAGGCAAAAGCGCTACAACTCACCGAATACTGGATCCGTCGGGCGCGCGAGATATTCGAGGTCAGCGCACGCCGCCTGCCGGTGCCGGACGTGCGCTTCGACCTGCGCGGGCGCGCGGCCGGCCAGGCCGTGTTCGCGCGCCGCTCGCGCCAGGTCCATATCCGTATCAACACGGCGCTGCTGGCCTCGCACCCGCAGGAAATGCTCGACGACACGGTGCCGCACGAAGTCGCGCATGTCGTCATCTTCAAGCTCTACGGCCGGCGCGCCAAACCGCACGGCAAGGAGTGGAAGGCGTTGATGCGTGCCTTCGGCGTCGAGCCCAAGCCCTGTCATACGCTGCCCGCCGAACCCACACGCCAGCTCCGGCGCTTTCGCTACGAATGCGCCTGCGAAGAACCGGCTTTGTTAACCAGCATTCGCCACAAGCGGGCCCAGCAGGGCACCGACTATGTGTGCCGGCGCTGCGGCGAAAAACTGCGCTTCGCGGCCGATGAACAGGCCGGATGACGTTCGGAAAACTTTCGGCTCGGAAGATCAAGCGCTTTATCGGCCATGTATAAAGCTCTGTTGACAGCTTGAGTCCGCGTTGATCGCGTGCTTTGCGGCGAAGCGAGCCGCCGGTCGACTGGCGGTGCAACTGGCCATCGTCGCCGCCCTGACAGGCTGGATTTATCCTGCTTTACTTGCGTATTTCGTGTTCATTTGCGGACAGAATATTGCGTTGGAGGCAGCTGGCTGAGTTTCGTATCTAATCGAGGGGCCAGTTGTCCGTGACGCTTATTCAGCCGGACAAGGTTCTGGCGGCTTCTCTGGGGCCGGGAACTGGGCGAGATTTTCGCTATCAGCAACGGGCTCGTACCACTCGTCCTGCCATATGCAGTGCCAGTGATTACTGGGAAGAACCGCGAGTTCAAAGCCCTGTTTGCGTTTCTGCAGTACCGGGACAAACCACAGTCGCGCCCACGCTTCAATCGCTTTCGCGTTGCGCAGCGGACCCGCGTCCAGCGGCGACAGGCCGAGATCGGCAACCATCCCGGCGACAATCTCTTTGGCCTTGATATCGTCGGCCGCAACAAAGCTCGTAACGCGGCCTCCCAGGGACATCGGCTCATCAATCACATTCGAGCCGGCCAACACTATCTTTACAACGCGGGCACCCGGATTCCACGCCTGAATCATCTGTGCGCTTGACGTATCGACCGTACTTTCCAGGTAGCTAGCGTGCGGCAGCACCTGAGTTTCATACATAATCGAGAGGATACTTGATGTTGGAGCGTTCGAACTGCGCTCTGTAGTCATCATCTGTCGAACCATTCGCGGCAAGCCATCGGCGAAATCTGCCGATCAGAAGAATCTGTCACGCGGCAGGGGTCTGCCCGGCCCAGTCACGGGCGAACTGCTCGGCGGTACGGCCGCTGCGATTGCCGCGGGCCAGTGCCCACTGTAGGGCGGCCCGTTCCCAGGGCTCGTCCGCAGCCACGGTACAGGCATGGCCGTGGGCGGCAAGATGCCGGGCGGCGATTTCCAGATAGTGCTGCTGATCGAACGGGTAGAAGGACAGCCACAGCCCGAAGCGCTCGGACAGCGATATCTTTTCCTCGACCGCTTCGCTGTGATGAATCTCGCCGTCGACTTGCTGGGCGGCCTGATTCTCGGATTGATACTCGGGCAGCAGATGCCGGCGATTGGATGTGGCATAGATGAGCACGTTGGGCGGGGCGGCCGCGAGTGAGCCGTCGAGCACGGCCTTGAGCGCCTTGTAGCTGCCGTCGCCGGCCTCGAACGACAGATCGTCCGAGAATACGATGAACTTTTCGGGCCGGTCGGCCAGGAGCGTGACCAGGTCCGGCAGGTCGACCAGCCGATGCGCCGGCACCTCGACCATGCGCAGCCCCTGGTCGGCAAATTCGCCGAGTAACGCCCGCACGATCGACGACTTGCCGGTGCCACGCGAACCCCAGAGCAGGGCGTTGTTGGCGGGCCGGCCGGTGACAAACTGGCGTGTGTTGGCAAGCAGCCGTTCTTTCTGGCGATCGATGCCGTGCAGCCGATCGAGCGGCAGCATGCTGGGCGAGGGCACGGCCTGCAGCCGGCCGTCGTCGCGCCAGCGAAAGGCAATGGCGGACCAGTCGATATCGGCGCCGACCGTGCGTCGTGCTTCGGCCAGGCGTGCTTCCTGCACGTCTGCCAGGCGCAACAGCTGGGCGGCGATGTCTTTCAGGGTGTCTGTATCTTGCATGGGCGCAGTGTAGCCAAAGTCTCGCAGCGCATGAAGCGCTGTGCGATATCGGTCAATCCGGAACTGCTGGGCTCGTTACCGCACAAGCGGTTGAATACTGCGCTCGGTCGTATTGCGCCGATCGACAAGCTGAGCATTGCGGCCTGACTCGGCTGCGACGTTCGCCAACGAAAGCCGGGTTAGCGACAAACAGATCAACCGAATTTCTTTTTAAAGAACTTCTGAAATTCACCCACGATGCCGCTACGAAACGCCAGCACGGTAAGCATGAAGATACCGCCGAGAATCGGGTCCACCCAGTCACGGAAAGCGCTCTGCGACAGGTGATACTCGATATTGACGACAAAGGCGGCACCCACAACCGGGCCCAGCAGGGTGCCCAGGCCGCCGACCAGCGTCATGAGTATCACCTCGCCCGACATATGCCACTGGGCATCGTTGAGCGATGTGAGTTGGAAGACCACGGATTTCATGGAGCCCGCCAGGCCTGCCAGCCCGGCCGACATCACGAAAGCCAGTATCTTGTATCGGTCGACGTTGTACCCGAGAGACACGGCCCGCGGCTCATTCTGATTGATGGCCTTGAGCGCCTGACCATAGGGGCTGGTGACTATCCGCTGGACCAGTATATAACAGGCAAGGAACACAGCCAGGGTGAAGTAGTACATGGCCAGATTGTTGTCCAGACTTATCGCACCGAACAGTGCGCCCCTGGGAATACCGTGCATGCCGTCTTCGCCGCCGGTGAACGAAGATTGTACGAAGAAGAAGAACACGAGCTGCGACAACGCCAGCGTGACCATGGCGAAGTAGATGCCCTGGCGGCGAATCGACAACAGCGCGAACGCGAGCCCCATGATCGTAGCGACCGCGGTTCCCGCGAGAATGCCTGTCTCTGTTGTCAGCCCGGGGTAGGTGCTCAGAAGATAGCCGGTGGTGTAGCCGCCCGTCGCCAGGAACGCGGCATGGCCAAACGACAGCAGGCCGGTGAAGCCAAAGAGCAGATTGAATGCCACCGCGAAAAGCGCGAAGCAGAGAATCTTCATGAGAAACACGGGATACATCGCAAACGGTGCGACCAAAAGCAACAGCAATAGCAGGCCGTTGACGATCAGTCGGTTGCGTCTTTCGGTTTTCTGTTGCGCCAGGATGGCGGTGCCCATATCCGGGCGAATGTCTGATCGGCTCATGATCAGGCTTCCTTGCCGAAAAGGCCGGCCGGTCGGCACATCAGTACCACCACCATGACCAGAAAGATGACGGCGGAGGAGGCAGGCGGATAGAAGGTCTTGGTGAGCCCTTCGACGACGCCCATCAGAATGCCGGTAATGATCGCCCCGCCAATCGAGCCCATACCGCCTATGACGACCACCGCGAATACCGTGATCAGCAGGTGCGAGCCCATGATCGGCGTCACCGAATAGATCGGCGCAGCCAGAGCCCCGGCAAACGCGGCCAGCATGACGCCGAAGCCGTAGGTCAGGCTGATCAGCAGCGGGACGTTTATCCCGAAGCCCTGCATCAGCTGTGAATCCTCGGTGCCGGCGCGAAGATAGGCGCCCAGCTTTGTTTTCTCGATCATGAACCAGGTGGCGAAACACACCAGCAGGGCAACCGCGATGACCCATGCTCTGTAGTAGGGCAGAAACATGAATCCGAGATTCATGCCGCCCTTGAAGACATCGGGCATCGCGTAACGAAGACCGGACACACCGTAGAAATTGGTCAGCACGCCCTGAATCAACAGCGCAGCGCCGAAAGTCAGCAGCAGACTGTAGATGTGATCCTGCCCGGCAATGCGTCGCAGCAGGAAGTACTCGATCACAACGCCTACCAGGCCGACGAGCACGGGAACAACAAACAGAGCCACCCAGTAGTTGATGCCAAATGCGTCGAACAACACCACGGTCGCCATCGCGCCCAGCATGTACATGGCGCCGTGGGCAAAGTTGATGATCTTGAGCAGGCCGAAAATAATCGCCAGACCGAGGCTCAGCAGTGCATAAAAAGCGCCATTGATGACGCCAATCAGGAGTTGGCCCGATAGCACCGCCAGTGGGACACCGAAAATCGTAACCATGCTGCCTACTCCGCCCGAAGCGAAAACGTAATACGGGGTGCGGTTGTCGTGAATGCCCGCAGTTCGCATCGTTTTGACACGCGAACTGCGGGACTACGCTTTCAGCTGTTCTCTACCAGTGGGCATTGGCTTTCAGACAGAGGGCGGTAGGCCTCGTCGGCCGGAATGGTCTGCAGAATCTTGTAGAGATCCCACTCATCCTTGGACTCGGCCGGGGTCTTGACCTCGGCCAGGTACATGTCATGAACCATGCGGCCATCGATACGGATCCTGCCGTTCTTGGCAAACATGTCGCTGATGGGCGTTTCCATCATCTGCGTGCGCACCGTCTGGGCGTCGTCCGACTCGGTGGCGGCTACGGCCTTGAGGTATTGCGTGGTGCTGGAGTAGATGCCCGCATGCACCATGGTCGGGCGCACGCCGGTCTTGGCAAGAAAGCGATCCGACCAGGCCCGGGTTTCTTCGTTCATGTCCCAGTACCAGCCGGTCGTCAGCTGAATGCCCTGCGCCGCTTCGGCGCCGAGCGCATGAACATCTGAAAGGAACAGCAGCAACGCGGCAAGGGTCTGGCCGGATTGGGTCACGCCGAACTCACTGGCCGTGTTGATCGCATTGGTGGTATCCGCGCCCGCGTTGGCCAGGGCCACGACTTCGGCGCCCGAGGCCTGGGCCTGGAGGATGAAAGAAGAGAAGTCGGGTGTCGGGAACGGATGGCGCAGCGTGCCGACGATTTCTCCGCCATTGGCCTCGACCACACGCGTGACATCGGCCTCCATGGCATGGCCGAACGCGTAGTCGGCGGTCAGGATGTACCAGGTCTTGCCCCCCTGGTTGACCACTGCGCTGGCTGTTCCGTTGGCTAGCGGATAGGTGTCGTATACGTAATGGATATGGTTCGGCGTGCAATGCTCATTGGTAATACTGGACGCCGCGGACCCGGAGACAATGCCGAGCTTGTCGTTCTCTTCGAGAATATCGCTGACCGCAATGGAAACGGAGGAGGCCACGAGTCCAGCGACCATATCCACATTGTCGTTCTCTACCCAGCGTCTGACCGTGCTGGAAGCAATATCGGGACTGTTGCGATCGTCGGCGCTGACAATCTCGATCTTGGCTCCGTTAACTTCGCCGCCGAAGTCAGCGATGGCCATTTCAAGCGCTTTCAAGCCGTTTGGCCCCGCCAGATCACGATATGTACCGGACATGTCGGCTAGATAGCCGATCTTTACCGTGTCGTCGGCTATTTCCGCGTGCGCTGAGCCTGCCAAGACAGCCAATGCCGCAGCTGTCGCTACAATTTTATTGCTGGTCTTCATGATCTGTATCTCCGTTATTGTTCTGTTCTTAGAGTTCTAACTTTAACCGCCGGGTGTTTTGATACTTATCCCTTTGCACCAGACTTGCGAAAAAAAGTGTCGTCTGGAGCCAAACGTCATTTGAGATCGAAGCCGACAGTGCAGCCGCTTGCTGTGCTGGCAGGACAGCAAGGCTTGTGGTGCGATGCAGAGAACCAGGTCGAACCCGTTGTATGTATTTTGAGCGCTATATGCCAGATGCGAACCAGTCATGAAGAAAACCTCGTGTCAGACGCCTAGATAATCGTTAATGAGTGACTGCTTGGCGCTCAGGTCCGCCGCCGCGATCTCTTCGACTATCTGCCCGTGCTCGACGATATAATGGCGATCCGCCAGTGGCGCGACGAAATGAAAGTTCTGTTCGACCAGCACAATAGTCAGGCCCTTGGTCTTGAGCATCACCAGCACTTCGCCCAGTTTTTCGACGATGACAGGCGCAAGGCCTTCAGTGATTTCGTCCAGGAGCAGCATGGTCGCACCGGTGCGAAGGATGCGGGCGACCGCCAGCATTTGCTGCTCGCCACCGGAGAGCTTGGTGCCCATGCTCAGCCTGCGTTCGTACAGATTCGGGAACAGGGCGTAGATCTCTTCGAGGCTCATACCGCCTTGTTGCACAATCGGGAGTATGGTGAGATTTTCTTCAACGGTGAGCGCCGAGAAGATGCCTCTGTGCTCCGGGCAATAGCCGACGCCCATCCTCGCGATGTGATGCGGGGCGCGTGCAATAGCCTCCTCACCATTGATCATGATCGAGCCCGTGCGACGTCCCACCATGTTCATGATCGATTTGAGCGTGGTGCTGCGCCCGGAGCCGTTACGACCCAGCAAGGTCACCAGTTCTCCACGGTTCACCACCATGTCGATGCCGTGCAGGATGTGGGACTCGCCGTAGAAGGCATGAAGCCCGGAAATACGCAGCTGTTCTTCTACAGGAGCGGGTCCAGTTGTCACTGGACGATGCTCGTCTGATCTGCAGGTGCCCGGGCGTCGCGCTCGCCGCTTGCGGCGCGCCCCATATAGACTTCGCGAACACGCGGATCGACGGAAACGGTGGTGTAGTCTCCCTCGGTAAGCACCGTGCCCTGGGCCAGCACCGTAATACGGTTGCAGAGCTTGCTGACCACGCCGAGGTTGTGCTCGACCATGAGTATGGTTCGACCTGCCGCTGCTTTGCGTATCAGTTGTACGACGCCGTCCACGTCCTCGGCACCCATGCCCTGGGTTGGCTCGTCCAGCAACAGCAGTTCTGGCTCCATGGCCAGGGTCGTTGCCAGTTCCAGCGCTCTTTTTCGACCGTAGGCCAACTCGATCGTCATGGTGTTGGCATATTCAGCAAGGTCCACTGAATCCAGCAGTTCCATGCATCGATCATTGAGCCTGTTGAGGGTGGTGCCCGATTTCCAGAAGCTGAAGGTCGTTCCCTCAGAACGCTGCAGAGCAACCCGGATGTTTTCAAGCGCGGTCATATGCGGGAATACCGCCGATATCTGAAAAGAGCGTATGACGCCCTTGCGAGCAATAGCGGCCGGCTTCAAGGCGGTGATGTCTTCGCCGTTGAACAGTATCTGGCCTGTCGTAGGTGCCAGAAATTTGGTCAGCAAGTTGAATACCGTCGTTTTGCCCGCGCCGTTGGGGCCAATCAGAGCATGGATATGGCCTTTCTTGATCTTCAGATTGACGTCGTCGACCGCAATGAAGCCCTTGAAGCTTTTCACCAGGCGACGAGTTTCTAGAACGAAAGACTCGCCCATGGGCAGAGTTACCTCGATTTCTCTAAAATAATTGAGCTTTTCGAGCTTAGATTTTTGACTATGACGAGTCAATGAAAACTCTATGAAAAATCGCGTTATTCGCCTAGTTAAAAAGTCTTATAGAAGCATATCTAGTAGCGATAAATATTTGGAAAAATGTGGATTCGGATGTTGCACGGATCTGGCTGTATACGAAAGGTCTCAGCCGATAAAGCATGCTGCATGCATGTTTTATGGCCCATCAAATCCGATCGCTTCAATTAACCTCTGATATCAGATGTTTCTTGTGCAAGTTTGACCTTGGCCCATGCTCACGGGCACGACCTGCTCGATGATTAAGGATGCAGGCCAAGTGATTGGCGATGGGGTCGATCACGGGCACGCCAAGCCATCGACGCTGACTTATGAATAGCGCCCAAAAAAAAAGACCAGGAGCCATTGGCTTCTGGTCTTTTTATAATGGTGCGCCCGGAGAGAGTCGAACTCCCGACTGCGGTTCGTAGCCGTATTTAACGGCATGGTTTCCGACGCCGTTATTTTTTCTCCATCGCCCCCGTATGGCGTCAATCGCCTATAGTTACAGTCGTTTCTGCCGATACTTTTGCGTAGCGGCGTTCACATGCCGCCGATTAGAACCGCTTTCAGTTGAAGATCCGACTACGCAAATGGCTTCGCGATGGGCTCAACCAAACCAGCCTTCCATGACCGTATAGCTGCTTTCGCTCTTAAAGAGCGGATCAAGATCGTGTCGAGCGCGACCGCTGTCCGGATTGGACGTCTCCCACGCCCTTCACTTGCCGTCCTTGACTCCGGCGGCATACCGCTAGGTACCGAAGCATCCAGTGCCGTTATTCAATGCTTAAACGGCCTACGCCCGTTCTATAGCGCTCACGAACTCACACGCATTGAACAGTTAGCGCACGTTGCGCAAGAGTTCGGCGTGGACTTCAAACGCGACCCAAGTTCCGCGAAAGGCCTCTTCCATCCGTTAGCCGGCGTCTTGGGCCGCTCCTATTTTTATGGCGCATTCATACCTCGACGAGCAGAATCCGAGGCGCTGGGCATTCTCCGGTCGTTGCTGTTACGAGTGATCACTCGCCGCACGCTGAACCAAGACGTAACCGAGGCGGCCAAGACAATACGCGACGTTCTGACTGTCCAACCCACATATACGTTTGACGGCACGGCTTCTTCAAGCCTCGCCGAGCAGTGGCATCCGGCCATCGAACCCACCGCCCTAACGGCTCTGCTACGGCCCTATTTTGAGGACGACGCGAAGCTCGCAACCGCATTTGCCGCCCAATCGCTTGCTACAAAATACAGATCTACAGATCCGCCGGCCGCGCCAGAGCCGCCCAGTAGCGACGATCCCGATAAGTCTCGCTCTCCCCCAAGCCCGGGGCGGCCATTGCCACGAGTATCACCCGGGGGTCTCACGAGCGTTCCGACCTTCGTTCCGCCCTCCCCGGAGCTCGAGGCGCCGCCGACGGATGAAATTCCGGCTGAAGACCTAGAAGGTTTCCAGCTCGCCTTCGCGCTAGATATTTTTCAGGAGGAGGACGAGCCTCTCGAACTGCCAACTAAACGAGAGACGACGCTAGCAATATTCGAGTTCAATCAACTGACTCGTCACCATCTCGAGGGGGCTCTATTGCCGGACTCGGACCGCGTACTCAGTAGCGCCGAGAGCGCACGGGTCTGGGAATGGCTCGTGGTTCGATTTGCGTCGAGCTCTTCCAGCCCACCCTTGGAAGTCATTGCCCATATTTGTGTAGCACTCATGCTCGTAACCGGGCGGCGTCGCGACGAATGCGTTTACGCTATTCGCAATTATCTAGGCGACAACCTGGCCACCGTTGATGGAAGCCTTCGAATCACTGACACAGGCTGGACTGGGACTATTCCGGAGCTGCCTGAATTACGCGGCTTGCCTGAAATCTGGTTCGACAGACCAGTCCGTGAGATCGACCTCCCCTTTGCCGAAGCCCTTGCCGGAGCCTTAAGCAGGCTGGCCGGCATGACAAACCCGGCAATACTCGATCAGATCGGCGCAACCGAATCCTGGACACACACCTGGACGGAAGTCCGCGACGCGCTACGCAGCGAGGTGCCTCGCTTCACCGAGACGCGTCTCATGCACACGCTGCCGGTTTCGGTTTTTTTGGTGACCGGTCATCTACGCGAACCACAATGGCTAGCAGGCTCGTCCCTAGAGCATTCGCTCGCTTCAAGTCACTACTACGCAACGCCGGCGACGCGCCTTCGCACTATCTATTCCGACGCCCTCAGTTCGTTCGGGATCGAACTCACCGAGGACGTGGATTCAGCACATATCCTAGTTGGCGCGCCCCGGGCAGCGGTTCGATTTGAGCGCGCTCGAATCGCTTTCTCTGCGATTGTCTCAGGTACTGCCGGGCGCGTTCGACTGAGCAAGACGCCTCTGCCGAGCGTCGTCGACGGCGTTGCGGCGCTCGGTCTTTATCTGGCCGTACTGTTCGGCACGACCACTGCGAACCGCTTCACGGCACCCATAGCGCACATGACTCGGCGGCATTTCATCTCGCCAAAAGGCGGTGGCTCGCGATGGACGTTGGCGATCGTTGCGGACAAGACAACCCAACCGGAACTCGACGCACGCGTCTGCGTTCTCCCTGAACTATTCACCAACCAGATGGACGCATATATCCGACAGCTGGAACGTCTTCAACGCCAGATCGGAAAGAGCAAACACGGAAACACCACGCTACTAGAAGGGGTGCGGAACGCGCTCAGCGGCGATGGGCCACTCTGGTTTGCCGTAACGGGCGAGGAATCCAGCTACGCGACTCAACCGCTCACGCCACACGCGATCGCATCCGTGTGGCCGGAATGGGCTATCCCGCTACCTCTTCTGCGACACCTTTTTGCGAGCAACGCAGTTAAATTTGATCTGGCCGGATCAGATATAGCCCTACAGATGGGCCATAGCATCGGCGGCACGCCGTTCGACGAATGTGATCCCGACTCGCCTTTCGAGTTCGCTGAACGTCTTGCCGATAGCTTGCAGCGTTATCTTCATGCGCTCGGGTGCGAGCTTATCGGTACCGTTAATCGTTACGATCCGCCAGCAGACCTAGCCGCACCATCGGTGGACTCGATGGTTTCAGCCTACCGGGGGCTGGCGAAAGCCAGACGCGAGCGAAACGCGCAATCGTGTATCCGACCCAATGAGGCCGAACGAGCGCGTGGCATCGAACTCGCAGGCGCCTGCATCGCGCAAGCGGCAGATGATAACGACTGGCTACTGCCGCCCGACGCTATCCAGGCGCTGCTGGACGAAATAAAGGGAGCGCCGCTTCCAGTACAGCAGGCAACACGAGATGTCTTGAATGCCCATATCGCGAAAGCGTCACTCGAACGCGACGGCGCTCGGCAGCTGCGGCGGCCTTACGTTCCATCGCTAAGTATCCAGGATCGCGCGCATAGCGCCCTGGCGCTCGTAAACCTGGACGCCTCAAGGTGGGCGCTTGAACTGGAGAAGAATTGCCTGACAGTGCTCAATCGCGGGCTCCGGCAAAACAATGCGGATTCTACGTTGGCCGCGACCGTTCTGTTGTTGGCGCTCTACGGAGCCGGCACCACCCAAGATAGATTATTACGATTGCTGGATCCGGCTATCCCGCTACATACGTTCGAGGGGTTCGAACGCGGCGTTATAGCGGAGGTTCCGCTCAGTTCACGGACCGGCTCAGACGACGTCCCGGAATGTCAGCTGCTCACCGGCGACGTAGTTCCCCTCATTGCGTTTCAAAAACGCTGGCGAACTCGACCGCCTACTATTCGGCAACTCGAGACGGCACTGCGGGCACAGCCTGAACTTCGGCAGTCTTTTTCCAGTGCCAATGGTTCCGTCCTAGCGGATGTCGTCCTTCTAATTGGTCTTGCGCGCCAGACATTTCTGCCGGGTACGCGTAGCGCTTGGGAGCGTGGCGAGCTACAAACTGTCGGCCCTGCTTTCGAGCGCGCATGCCCACTATTCGGCACGAGGGCACCACCAGAATTCACGCCGGCGCCTCCCGCCCCGAAGCAGACTGGGCAAACCGTCGCGCGCAGCGCCGGGCTCGCCGAGTACCGACGCCTGCGCCGATTAGTTTACGAGCTGACCGATCCCGGCAAGCGGCGGGCCGCAGCCCAACGTGTAGCGCATATGCAACAGGAGTTCAGCGATCGCTTCGGTGCAACCAGTCTGATTGCGCTGTTCGCCGCACTCGTCGTCTATCTACGCGAGGAACGACAACTCGCGGACAGCACAACCTATGACTATCTCGTGGCGATCGGCCGGCGTCTGATTACACACGTGGGCGCCGGGAACATATTCGATCTCGAAAGCGAAGAAATCGAAACGGCCCTTCGCCAAGTGGCTATTGAGGAACGCTCCGGCCAGGCGCGCCGCGGCATCGGTGTTGTCGCGCCTGCGATCGTGCACTTTGCCCGGGTACTGGCGCGAATTGGGTTCGACCTCGACCTGGCCCGCGTATTCGACGGCCTCGATGTGGACACACCACGCCAACCTGGTTATGTGGCCGCGCAATCGGAAATCGATACCATTCTCGCCGATTTGGCCACGGCAACCGATCACGCACTCGACAGACTCTCGCTCGATACGTCGGCCGACACCGCCGCGCTTGCCGAAGCCGGGATCCGGATTCAGATGTCAGCCGGCCTACGGCTTCGCGAAACGGCCGGGCTCATGCGCCGCGACTGCGATCTTCAATCCGCACTATCCGTACATGTGCATCCGACAAGACGCCGCGGCCTCAAGACCACCAGTAGTCGACGCCTAGTGTCGGTACCGATCGACGTCGAGAGCACGAACCGCATACAGGCACTGCTACCGCGTTTGGGCCGGGCCTCGATCCTAGATAGCGACCTCCTGCTGGCGGCTCCCGGCATGGGCATCCCCGCGATTGCTCGCACGATTTCGACCGCGTTTCGACGACACGCCCGCGTGCATATTGCGGATCGACATGCCCGCAGCCATATCGCCCGCCACAACAATGCGACCGCAGCGATCGTGGCGACGCATCCGACGCATACTATCTCTCCGCTCCAGACACTGAAGCCAGTAGCGGGACTTGACGCGGCCCCGGCGAGACTCCACCCCGTTCGACACGTACCACGCTATCTACAGCTACGGTACCTATCCCGGCAAATGGGTCACGCGACGCCGCGAACCACGCTGATCTGGTACGCGCATAGCATTACCTTGCTCCATGCTCAGGTTCCGCCATGGGCCGGCTTGCCGCGAGGCACTGAGGCTGCGCTATTGGGCTACCCTTCGACACACATTGATCGCTGGCGTACGCATCGAGGCACTACAGATGCGACGCCGCACCTTAACCGTTGGAAAACGGAATGGTTGCCGGCCACTTTGCACCAACGCCAGTCGCCAAATAACGAAACGCCAGTAGCCGCAGTACAGAAGCTGGCCGTAGCGTTGACCGCAGAACTGGCCGGCCGAGTCGCTCTGTATGTCCGGGAGGGCGTGACCATGATCAACGGCGCTTACTACTGTGGTGTGTCACCCGAACGGTACCGACAGGTGGTCGCTCTGCTTAGTGAGCACGATCGTGGGCATCGCCTGGCCTATCTAACTGGCCGCCGTCATAGAGCCCGTTCCCGTCTACGCATCCCGCGGGCGCACGATCTGGATCGCGCACTAAAAGGTATCGACACTCTACTTACAGAGGGTCGCTTCACGCGCGACGACCTCAGACGTTGGCTGCTGTGGCAGCTTGCGCAGGGTACGGGGAACGATCTCCTATTCGATAGCAGCACGGAGGCGCTTTTCGAGCTCCTAAGAGGGCATAAGCGTATGCTGCGACAAACCGAATACGGCCTACGCCTAGTTCTGCAGAAAGCTGACCGCCGTCATTTTTTGCTAGCACTGTGCGTCATCTGCCTGCGCGCGAGTCCATAATGCGAACGCTCGAAAACTGGTCACTCCTAAACTATATGGCTTATTGACTATATACGACGCAATAACACTACATTTTTTCTATCTAGATCGGCTAAAACGCTGGAGAAGATGCGCGAAATCGGTTATTAGTTATGAGTGCCCTATTGATATAACCGCGAGTTGCACGATGAGTGATCCAACACTCGAATACAGCGCCGACTACACGTTTAGCCCCCGGCCGTACCGTCATTTCACCAAGATTCTGGACGATATTAAAAGCGCGTTCGCGCGACGCGCGGTGGAGTTCAATTTCCGCGTTTCGCAAATCTGCCCAACCTACGGTTCAGGCGAATTAGCCGATCATATTATCGGCGTTCGCGTTCTAGGCCGGCCATTCGAGTCAGCCTCGAATCCAAAATCAAAGAACCGGCCGCTACTACCGCCCGAGGATATGGTGGCGGCCCTGGTCACACGTTCGCTACAAGACCTGGTCAATCGCGAGCCGACCCGTGAGGATCGGATACGCAAAATTGAGGACTTCTCAACTAACGACGACGGCGAGGAAACGGGAGCGCGGACCGCTTTAACGCCAGATGACCCCGATATCAGCGCAAAGCAACCCCGGGCGGCGGAACCCACTGGGTTGGCTACCGTCATTGATGTATGCCGTGGGCGTCTGTCGGTGGACAATGTTTGGGTGGCGCTCGATAGCCAAGTGGCAGAGATTTTCTCTCATCATTTAAATGCGTTTAGATTTTCGCCGAATCCTGGGCAAAGGCCGTCACGCAAACATATGAATCTAGAGGAAACGAGAGCGTTTCTCGACGCGCTCGCGGGCGCCGTTAGCGCTGCGCAACGACATCTAGAAGAACCGTTCGCGACCTGAACTCAAGGCGGACTCTTCTACATCAGACGACTGCATGCCCCGATGGGAGTCGTCTGGGGTCTGGAAAGCCGATCGGATCCAGAGCCTTCTTCAAAGTGTCCGCATGAACGGGTGAGAACCCCTAGTCGCGGCTGCGTACTAACTAGATCACTCGTAAATAACAAGGAAGCATGGCCAATCATCATCGAGCGCGGAACAAGCAGCTAGGTTGAGCTAATTTCTGAGAGCTGGATTGTTTACGCAGCTGTTATTTACCGCAGCCATGTTTCAGTAATTATGGTTGGGTTAGCGTTAGTAGCGAATCGCTAATCTGCGGATTGTTTTCGCGCCAAACGACTTTATTCTTGAGATACGCTTTCTGCAAGGGCTCGGCCATGACTTTAAAAGATCAATGGTCTGACAAACGGATTACAGCTCCTGCGCGTGAACACGAAGAAGGTGATCGGCGTATTGTGAGTTTCGATATAAGAGTGTTCGCGACGGCATCGCGTGGAGTAGGTCATGGCGAAAAATCACGATCATATAGACGAATCGGCCAGCCCTGCCTCTCAGGTGCTTGAGCGCAAAGCTGCGAACGATCGACAGCGTACACGCCGTTCGCTCAAGCAAATGATCGACGAAGCCGTCGACTCCCTAGATGACAACGATATCGCTCAGCTGTACGCCACGCTCGACGAAACGCGACCGATCATGATCTTGGGACCGATGGACCGGCACACGACTGATTTCTGGATGATCGTGACTAGCGAGGATTTGCCGCAAAAGCGGGGTGTCGAGACTGATCACATAATGGAATCGACGTCTGTACCGCCGAATTCATTCGCCTACGTTGATCACTCGCCTGAAATCGATCTCAGTCGTGATTCGACGGGTTTGGGTAGCGTCAAAGTGCATGTTCGGTTCGCACAAGGAAACGTCCGGACCATGCCCGGCGCACCGGCGCCATCGGCTGAACAAGTAGCTGTGGCACGAATCATCAAGGCGAAGTGCAGCCGTGGCCCGGAAGGTTTCGGTGGCGCTAGAACGGCGGCTGAAAAAAAACCGAGTGTTGCGATCATTGGCCGGTCGCCAGAGCCTCCACTGCTGAAGCAATCGCCAGCTCCTGTCACACCCGGTGGCGAATGGAGTGGCCCGCTCTTGACGGTAGCCGAGACACTAAAGCGAATGCACCTCGATTCTGAGGAGGCGGTACGCAAGCGCGTGGAGGAACGAAGCTTGATCGGCTGGCGTGATGAGGCCAATCGAGTCGCGGTGCCGGCGGGGCAGATCGATGGCGAGGGTCGGGTGATTGACGGCGTCGTGGATATCCTTGAACTGTTTAAGGATCCCATCTCCTCGTGGAGTTGGATGAATCGGAGTAATCGCAATACGGGCGGTATTCGACCGATCGAGGCACTTATTCAGGGAAGAATTGATGAAGTGCGTAATGCGGCTCTCATGAACCGTGAGGGCGCCTTCGGGTAAATCCTGTCTCTCGTTTGAAAGCGCTGGCCATCACTCACACGATGCGTGCGATCGCGTCAGGGTTGCGGCGACGAGATGTGAGTATCAGATAAGACTTCCGACTCCCGTGAGCTGTCGCGACCGACGGATCTCGGACTCTGACTGTTAGATAGTCAGGTCGAAACGCTTGAGAGCCTCATAGTCAATAAGTGAGTGCATGCCGTGGCGGCGTTCTCAGTGGCTCCTACATGGTGGTCCTGTTACGGTCAGTGTCAAGTATCTTTTGGCTAGGTATTTGAACGCGGGTAGGCGACAGAAATATCGCCCCGCATGTTGTTCGCTCCGCCTATTCGCTGTGAGTGAATGGAAGAGATTACCCAGTTCAAGTCGGCGCGTATCGGCGCTGATACGCATTGAACGCTTCCAAAGCTATGGGCTTCGCATAGCTCCTCGCTACGATCATCCCCATGCGAATTAGAATTCTCTCCGATCTGCACCTGGAAGCTTCTCGACTTCCCGAGGAGTCTCGCATCTGCGATGACGTCGAGTGCGACCTGATCGTGCTCGCAGGTGACATCCACAACAGCACAGCGGGCATCGCCTGGGCTGCGAGGACGTTCGAGCGCCCCACGGTCTACGTTATGGGTAACCATGAGTATTACGGCCACGATGCGCCGATCCTTCTGCGAGAGGCCAGAGCATTGGCAGCGGAGCGTGGAGTCTATCTGCTCGAACGAGATGAAATACGGATTCTTGGCCAAAGATTCCTCGGTTGCACGCTCTGGACTGGCTTCGATTCGGGTTTCCTGCCCTGGACGCATGTTGCTACGAAAGCCCATCCAGTCATGGCTGACTTCTCCGAGATCCGGTGCGACGGGCGTCTGGTGTCGCCCAGTCGGATGGCCGAATGGTATGACCGAGATGTGGCTTGGCTTGAACAATCACTTCGGCCTCACGATCCAGCGGTCGTCATCACACACTTCGTGCCGACCTGGGAAGTGGTCAATCCGAAGTTCGGCGCCGGCGACGAGATGACTGCGTACTTTCATTCAAATCTCGAGCACTTGATGGGTGATGCCGTGCCGCTGTGGATCTACGGTCACAACCATTGGTCAGACGACGCCAAGGTTGAGACTGCGATGGGCAGCACTCGTGTTGTCAGTAATCAGCTAGGCTACAGAGACGAAAAGTGTGGCTTTTTGCCCGGACGATTGATCGAGCTGTGAGCGGCACGCGCCGTAATGGACACAAACAGTTTCCTATCAGGTAAGCAGTTAACGGGAATTGCCGACTTGATCCGTCATCAACGGACGCGATTAGTCAGCGCCGTACGCAGAAGGAGACTAGTCGTCTGACGTATATTCGCGTATCGCCAGCGATTCCGGTCGCCGCTGCTTATCTTTCGGTCGATCTAAAAGCCATGGCGCTCAATACAAGCGGTCCCCCACTACGATAATTGGTTGTGCCGTAAACATGCGCTCTGAAGCCTGCATGCGACCCACCTGCTCGAATGTCTCGCGGCGCCTCTAGGAGTACTCGGTGGAAGAGAGATGGCTCAGTCAATAGTTGCCGCGCCAGCTGCCTTCCCGCTGGTCGTCGATGTCGCCGGGCCGCAAACAATCGCCGTTGGCCCTCGACACCCCGCGTAGTCCAACGCCCACCACAGTCAATCCCGCACGAGCCTGGGTGACATACCGCTCGTGATGATGACCATGTACCACCATGGAGGCGCCCATGAATTCGGCCAGCTCGGTCAGCACGTCGAAGCCATACTTGTGGCAGCCCGGCGCTTCGTGAGTGATGAGCAGATCCGCACGCATAGCGGCCAGTCGCTCGTACTCACTCCACCAGATAGCGCCCCGTGTCTTCAACGGCAACCCATTGCGCCACCGATTGCCTTTACCACAGACTCGTACGAAATCCTGTGGTCGGTCGAACCTTGGCTTGGCAGGTGGATACCAGACTTTCTCCTGGAAATTTCCCGCCAGTCCTGCGACACGCAGCCCGGCAATTTCGGTGACCTTGCCGTGCAGATTGAATCCTTCGGTACGGATAAGAAGATTATCGTGGTACCTGACGTTATCAAAGTCGTGATTGCCGGCAACGAAATACATCGGACAGATGGCCAATACATCTTCGAAAGCTTCACGGTATGAGACTTCTAAACCAAAGTCCCCGACATGGATGATCGCGTCCGGATTCTCGAGAAGCGCGACGTCAGCCAAATGTTGATGCTGACCACGAGTGTCTCCAGCGAATAGCAGCATCGGTAACTCCAGGATGGCTCAAGCGGTCGACAGGGGGCTTTCAGTCGGTCGTTTGTTATCGCTGTCTGTATCTTCCGCGGAGACGCGGGTTGGTCAACAACGATAACGCTCGGTGCAATCCACTATCGACTGATCAAGAAAGGATAGCTCGTCACCGCCATGTAAAACCGTCATGTACTCCGTCAGCTGGCTTTCAATGGCATCGTTGAGTCCGTGTAGCCTTGGAGTTTCTGGACTAACGAGGCTAACCCGGCGTCGACAACAAGACCGCGCGATCGTAATTTAGTGATGTGGCTGGCACGCGAAGCCAGCGGCGCGCGCACTTTAAGTGGAGACCTGCCATGCCGATTCAAGCGATCGCGTTCGATGGATATGGGACGTTGTGTGCGGCCGAGCCCATGGGGCATCTGCTTCGATGGCACGCGAACTTGTCTGCGGCAGGAAGAGGTCGACGGCGTAATGATTGGATGTGCGGGCGCATCGACTAAGCCGAGTTGGTCGCGGCGGGCGACACGCGCTCAGCACCTCCGCCCGAAGTGCTTGAACATCAGGCTTTGGCCTCAGCTACAACAACCCGCGTGCTGGATGCGGCCAAGCCAGCACTCCACGAATTGCAGCGCCTTTGGGTTCTACCCCGTTTCCGCGGACGGTTGAGAACAGGTTAACGGATACTTTCGATCTTCGGTTGCCATGCGCTGACGAATACGCGGATTATGGAAGCGTTCGATATAGTCGAAGACGTCGGTCCGGG
>Ga0207906_1000111_pt1 | contig 65128 bp, 54 predicted proteins | sample LinPmetageLP37_FD_184050 | JGI IMG/M metagenome (GOLD analysis project Ga0207906, IMG submission 184050) | Marine viral communities from the Pacific Ocean - LP-37 (SPAdes) | ecosystem: Environmental > Aquatic > Marine > Oceanic | place: Pacific Ocean | collected 2010-06-16 | reverse complement strand
TTCGAACAATTTTTGAAGCCTTTAAAGCCCTATAGAATCAGGGAACTTAGCATAGATTTCTTATTGACTTTTATCGCTAGCATACTTTTTGATACACCACCAGAATTAGAAGTACCAAATTATTTTTATATTTTGTCCATACAATTAACAAGTACTATTTAAGTTTCTTCAACCTCTAAACCGATGACATGATTAAGATGGCCAGTTTTTAAGTATATGATTGCGCCCTCCACTCCTGCTTTTATTTGTACGCTTGTATCTATCGGTAGGCGTATCCAACTATTTTGCTGATATATCTGTCCGCCCTCTATTAGCTCACCTGCTACAACTAATATTTCTGCACCACCATGGACTGTCTCAGTGAATAGCAACTCGCCTGCATCGATACGCTGTAGACTAACGCGCTCTACCCCATCGGAAAAAAGCGGGCAGACAGTACGGTTAGCTTGTTGCTGCCAATTAGCATCATTATAAGTGTCGATAGCCACGTGCTGCGTTTCGTCAGACGACATTTGCCGTAACTTGACGAAAATGACAGCACCTTCGTCACTATAAGGCCGATGACCTGAAGACGGTGGATTACGTAGATACCAACCTGCTGGATAATGAGTATCATCTGCAGAAAAAGTGCCTGATAGTACTAAAATCTCTTCGCCGCCTGGATGCAGATGATGCGGGAAGTAAGAGTTTGGCGCGTAACGCACAAGACTGGTAGCGCGAGCCTTCTCCGCACCCACACGATCAAGCATCACACGCTCCACACCATTTTGTGGTGACTTAATCCATTGATGTGCTTCAGGGGTCAGTGAAGCACGTTGTGAAAAATCTGCATTAATTAGCATAAAATATTCCAAAAGTATTAAATGATTAGGGCGTACCCACAATATAAAGCTGAGGATACGCCCTAGACGATAAACACAAATATATGACGTTATTACCGCACTAGAATAACTGGTGATAACGTGCTAGCGATAATTTCTGTCGTTGTACTTCCGAGAAACAATTGCTGCCATTTCGAATGTCCGTACGCACCCACCACCATAATGTCGACATTGTTCTCTACCTGAAACTTTAACAATCCGTCCACCGCATCAGAAGCAGATAAGTGATGTGCTTCAACGACAAACCCAGCATCTTCTAACTGTGCGGCGGCGGCGCTCATACTTTGCTTGGCGGCGTCGTTATGATTGCCTACCATCACGATATGGCCTTTTAGACCTTTTAATAGTGGACTTTTTGACACCATTCGTGCCGCTTTAATAGAGGTCTTGCTACCGTCAAAGGCAATCATATAGGAGCTTGGCTCTTCAAATTTCTCTGAGCAAATCAATATAGGAATATCTGACCCACGAGCGACCGTCTCGATCTGACTACCAATATTAATCCGACTGTTCTTATGATCCTCTCCGCGGCGTCCCATCACAATCGCACGATTTGCTTCTTTGAAATGCTCAATACTAGGAAGCAACTTGCCGTGGCGTTGATAAACGCGAACATTGACATCAGCGAAACTGCTTTGAATGTGGCTTTTTGCATCTTGTACCAATGCATTACTATAGCTGTTGACGACTTTTGCTCTTTGCTCATCCAATTGGGACAACTCTTCTAATAAAAACTGACGGCTATTTATGCCTATAGCACCTGATAAATCCCGTCTAGTCGATGCTGGTATGTCACTGACATGCAATAATCCAACAGGTACGTTTAATTTACTGGCATACCACGCTGCATAGTCACAAACCGATTCAGTCACTGCCGAGCCGTCAATACAGGCCAAAATGTGCTGTGATGTTGTCATAATCTGTCCTTAAATTTAATTATTTAATCCTATACAGCTTGTTGGTTCTGACCAAGCTATGCTCTTTGGTTTATGTACTCTGACTGGGGTATGTTTCATTTACCTTATAATAGTTAGCTTTCAAAAATTATCTTATCAAGTAAATTTACCCATTCATTTGATAATAACCAATTTACACGGCTTCATCCAGCGATGTGTGCGACCCTTTTGCAATAATTGCAATTTGTTACCGTCAATCTTGTATAGGGCTTACCGCAGACTGATACCTAGCTATATATAAAGTCTTATCATCGTCTGACCACATGCGCTAGCAAAGTTTGCTACAATGTATTTTTTAGCATTTATGATTTCGGTATCGTTATTTAGGTGATTGGATTATGGCAAAAAATGCCCTACAGGCTCAATTATTAAAGGCTGGATTGGTTGATAGCAAAAAGGCCAAAAAAATCAGCAAACAAACGCAACATGCCAAGCGTACTGGTGACTCAGAAAGCGTCGAAGCAAAAAAAGCGTTGGCAGAGGCGCAAGCTCAAAAGCTAGAAAAGGATCAGAAGCTTAATCAAGAAAAGCAGCGCGTATTGGAAGAGAAAGCATTAAAAGCCAATATCGTGCAAATGATTAAGCAGCATCAGATTACTGAGACAGAAGGTGAGGTTAGCTATCAGTTTGTCGATGAATCCAAAGTAAAGAAAATCGCTATCACTCAGAAACTGTACGATCAAATCGTGGCTGGTCACGTGGTCATCGCACGCTTGGAAGAAAGCTACGCGCTATTACCTCGTCCATTGGCTGATCGTATTGATTCAAAAATGGAAGGCTTTATGGTTGTGTCAAACGACACTGCTGAGGAAGCATTGGCAGAAGACGATCCGTATGCTGCTTATGTGATTCCAGATGACTTGATGTGGTAAGGCATTATTTTACTGCTGTTGGCTTTACTATAGTGTTATAAGTATTCCCCCAAAAGCCCTTTATAGAATTTACGTTCTATAAAGGGCTTTTTTCGTTTATACGGGCTAGGCGAATTTTTGTAGCGCAAGATAAACGTTAAATGTGTCGACAGACTCAATCAAACGTATACAAATCGGGCTTCTTTAACCTAACATTGCTGGTTTGGTTAAAGAAAGTAACTCAGACCTATAATTGCTAGAATATGGATATAATCAACTTGAACAGTTATTCAATAACTACTACAATGCGTTTTTAGTACATTTTGTGGTAATACTTTGTTTATTTTTGAGTAATCACTCAATATTGTTCATATTTTACCTGTGTTTGTTACCTGATAGTTCGGTGCCGTCATGCCCGTTTTATTTGCTTAATTTGTTCCAATTCACTTTTACTTTTTCTCAAAAAGAGATAATTCATGCCAAAACATTTGCCACTCTCACTATTGTTTCTTCGCCTTGGTGTTTTCATCGTATTCTTCTTTTGGACACTCGACAAATTCGTAAATCCTGAGCATGCCGCCAATGTGTTTGCTAAATTCTATGCATTAGAAAACTTGGGCATCACTATTGTTTACCTGATTGGTAGCTTGCAAATTATTCTTATCTTCTCGTTTGTCATGGGTTTATTCAAAAAATGGACATACGGCATTATCTTATTACTACATGCCGCTTCTACTTTTGCATCTTTTGGTCTTTACCTAACGCCTTTTGATAACTTGTTGTTCTTTGCTGCATGGCCAATGCTGGCAGCCTGTTTGGCGCTATTCTTAATGAGAGACTATGACACCCTAACATTGGGTAAAAATACGTCTCCAGTATAAATGTCAGCGGCAATGCTTATTGCTTAAGTAGTATAAATGTCAGACAGCAAGACATAATTTATATACTATTAAGACTGCCGACTTAAACTTTTTATCGTGGTTAGGCGATTCAGACGATTCGATTTGATCGCCACCATTACTTAAACAGGGTTACTCAGGGATGAGTGTTCTACTGTTTGAGCAATAACTACGATTTTAGCCTTCGCTCCCTTATTTGGCCGGATTTTTCATGATTAAAAGAATATTTTTAATACTATTGATATTGATATTAGCGGCAAGTTTTTTTTATTTTGACCTAAATCAATTATTGACGCTTGATGGCTTAAAAGGGTCGATGGCACAATTTAATGACTATAAAGCGCAGTCACCACTATTAATTATCGGTGGATTTTTCTTACTATATGTCATCGTTACTGCCCTCTCCTTACCAGGCGCTGCGATTTTGACGCTAGCCGCTGGTGCGCTATTTGGTTTGGTTCAGGGCTTACTCGTTGCCTCATTTGCATCGAGTATTGGTGCTACCATTGCCTTCTTGGCATCGCGATATCTACTGCGTGACACCATCAAACAGCGCTTTCCTGAGCGGTTGGCAGCTATTGATGCAGGCGTCGAAAAAGAAGGTGGGTTTTATTTATTTACCTTACGTCTGGTACCCATATTTCCATTCTTTTTGATTAACCTATTGATGGGTGTGACGTCTATTAAAACATGGACTTATTACTGGGTCAGTCAAATCGGTATGCTGGCTGGGACGTTTGTTTTTGTCAATGCAGGGACACAGCTGGCACAAATAGACAGTTTATCGGGTATTTTATCTTTCAACTTAATTGTCTCGTTTGCGTTATTAGGTTTCTTCCCATTAATAGCAAAAGGAGTGTTGAACATGTTTAAAAAACGCCGTGTTTATAAAAACCACACCAAACCTAAAAGGTTCGATCGCAATATGATTGTGATTGGCGCTGGCGCTGGTGGATTGGTTACAAGCTACATTGCCGCAGCAGTAAAGGCGAAAGTCACACTGATTGAAGCAGGTGAAATGGGCGGTGATTGTCTCAATTATGGCTGTGTACCTAGTAAAGCCATCATTAAGAGCGCAAAAATCGCTGACCAAATTCGTCATGGGGAAAACTACGGTCTAGAGAACACCGTACCGCAGTTTTCGTTCAAAAAAGTGATGGCACGCGTACAGCAAGTAGTGGCTGATATCGCACCGCACGACAGTGTTGAACGTTATACCAATCTGGGCGTCGATGTGGTCAAAGGCTATGCTAAATTAGTTGACCCGTGGACAGTAGAAATCAAACTGAACGACGGCGGCATGCAGACCCTAACAGCGCGCACCATTGTCATTGCCACGGGCGCCCGTCCATTTGTACCACCTCTATCAGGTATAGAAGAAACAGGCTACGTAACCAGTGACACGCTATGGACGAAGTTTGCTGAGCTAGAAGAAGCCCCGAAAAAGCTAGTAGTACTGGGCGGTGGACCAATCGGTAGCGAGCTTGCGCAAAGCTTTGCTCGCTTAGGCTCTAATGTGACGCAAATTGAGATGAGCGATCGCATTATGGGTAAAGAAGACCTTGAAGTCTCTACCTTTGCTCACCAATCACTTACTGATAGCGGCGTCAATATTTTAACTTCGCATCAAGCGATGCGCTGCGAGATGCGTGATGGCAAAAAATACATTATCGTCAAACACAATGAAACAGAAATCGATATCGAGTATGATGAGCTACTTTGTGCGGTTGGTCGTAGCGCACGCCTTGAAGGTTATGGTTTAGAGGCGCTAGGTATCGAAACCAATCGTACTATCGTGACCAACGAATATCTCGAGACGTTATATCCCAATATCTTTGCTGCAGGCGATATCGTCGGGCCCTACCAGTTTACTCATGTCGCTGCCCATCAGGGTTGGTACGCCGCAGTGAATGGTTTATTTGGCAATCTGAAAAAGTTTAAAGTAGATTATCGCGTCATTCCTTGGGTTACATTTATCGACCCAGAAGTCGCTCGTGTTGGTATTAACGAGCAAGAAGCCATTGATAAAGGCATCGATTACGAGATTACTCGTTTTGAGTTTGAAGAGTTAGATCGTGCCATTACAGATAGCGCAGCTAAAGGCTTTATTAAAGTCATTACGCCAAAAGGTAAAGACAAAATATTGGGTGTGACGGTAGTGTCTGAACATGCAGGCGACCTAATCGCTGAATTTGTACTGGCCATGAAACATGGTCTGGGTCTTAATAAAATATTGGGCACCATTCATAGCTACCCTACTTGGGCTGAAGGCAACAAATACGCAGCTGGTGAGTGGAAACGTGCTCATGCGCCTGAGACCGTATTGAGTTGGCTAGAGAAATACCATACTTGGCGTCGCGGTTAGTTAATGGCAGTTTGCTCGTAGGCATCGTTAAATGATGCGACTGGTGGGAAAGCTCTAAAAAAAGCCGAACAAAACTGGTTTAGATTTCGTAGTATCTGTTTGGTTTGATATGACAGCCTATGAGATCTTTACCGGCTTTACTAACATTTAAATCATAACGGAAATTTGAATGCGCGTTATTACCACTTTACCGATGCTCAAACGTCTTACGCGATATAGCACCTACGCTATGGTGATGAGCATTTGTATTGGTATATCAGCAAGCACAGCATCGCCAACTACTGCCAATATTAACCAAGACTTATCACCTTGGCAGCAGATAGAAACCCAAGGCAGCAACCAAGACGTTTACTTTTATGCATGGGGCGGTGATCCACAGATTAACGCCTATCTACAATGGGTCGCCGATCAAGTCGATGATAAATACAATATCAACTTAGTCCATGTTAAATTGAGTGACACCAGTGAAGCAGTCAGTCGGGTACTCGCAGAAAAATCTGCTCATAATGACGATCAAGGCAGTGTGGATCTCATCTGGATTAATGGTGCTAACTTTGCCACTATGAGTGAAAACTCATTATTACTTAAACAATGGGCAAACAAACTGCCTAATTTTACGTTGACTGATCCGGACAATAATCCAACTGTAAATTTCGACTTTGGTGTGCCGACCAACGGCATGGAAGCACCATGGGGACAAGCCGCTCTGACGTTTTATTACGACAGCCTTTCGACCAGTAAACCGCCAACAACGCTAACTGAACTGACCACTTGGACAGCACAAAACCCTGGCCGCTTTAGCTACCCAAAGCCGCCTGATTTTTTGGGTATGAGTTTCTTAAAGTACGTCTTAGTTATGCTGCATGAGCAACAAGACGCTCAAACGGGTAAAGACATTAGTGCGCAGCTCAACTTGCCTGCCACTGAAGTAAACACCGCGCTTGTATTAGATCCGCTGTGGGCGTTTTTAGATGGCTTTCATCCAACCTTATGGCGTAAGGGCGAGCAGTTTGTACAGACAGGGGCGCAGATGCGGCGCTTGGTCGATGATACGGAGCTGAGTCTCGCGTTTACCTTTTCAGCACCAGAAGTTCCTGCAGCCGTACAGCGTTATGACTTACCCCAGAGCATTCGCAGCTTTGCCATGAGCGACGGCAGCTTAAGCAATACTCATTTTGTTGCTATCCCTTATAACGCTAGCCATCCTCAGGCGGCACAATTAGTAGCCAACTTCTTAATGAGTCCAGAAGCCCAAGCAAAAAAACAAAGCCCTTCAGTATGGGGTGACAAAAGCGTACTGGTTCAATCTACACTTAGCCCTGTACAACAAGCATTATTCAAAACCAAGCAGCCTCATCCAAGCGCCCTACCCTTTGACAGTGTCAAACGCACGGTAAGCGAGCCGCATCCAAGTTGGGTAGAGGCCATCCAGCAAGGCTGGCAAGCACGTTATGGGGTGAGTCCATGAGCCAAGGTTTTGGTAAAATAACGAAAAAAGGTGATAAACCTAGACCTATTATGATTGAGAAAAAAGATCTGTTTACGCGTATCGTGTCTTTTAGTCCTAAACTCTTAATTCTCATATTAATACTACCGGTACTCTGTGGCCTCATCTGTGTACTATTACCTGCTCTGAGCTGGCTTCCTGCCCTAGAAAAAACAACCTTGAATCTGCAAGGGTTTATAGACCTGTGGCAAACGCCTGGTATCACGCAGATGGCTGCATTAAGTCTGGCTACAGGACTTATCAGCACCTTACTTGCTTTTGTCATTGCCCTGATGATATTAGCCGCGTTTTTTAACAGTGTTTGGTTGCAGCGTATTGAGCACTTACTAAGCCCTATATTGGTCATTCCTCATGCAGCTGCAGCTATTGCCGTTGGATTTTTGATTGCGCCATCAGGCATGTTTGCACGGCTCATCTCCCCCTGGCTAACTGGTTGGGAGATGGCACCCGATGGTATGTTTCCGCATGATCCGTACGGTATTAGCATCATCTTGGGTTTAACCTTAAAAGAGCTGCCTTTTCTGTTATTAATGGCTTTAGGCGCGCTGGCTCAGCCTGAGCTTGGCAAAAAATTGCGTCAGCAATATACCGTCGCGCTCAATCTTGGTTACTACCCAATTACTGCTTTTTTTAAGGCGGTCTTGCCTCTGTTATATTCTTTTCTACGTTTGCCTATTTTGGCAGTGCTTGCCTATGCCAGTGCGAGCGTTGAGATGCCGTTGATATTGGGCCCTAACACACCGCCAACGCTTGCTGTCTCTATCATACAATGGTTCAACGATGTTGACCTGACCCTGCGTATCAAGGCATCAGCAGGCGCATTATTACAGCTCGCATTGACAGCAGGTTTAGTCGTCTTTTGGCTGGGCGGCGAAAAAGCTATCAAAACAATATTTAGTGTTTCGTCAATCAATGGCAAGCGTCATTATGCAGACGCTATCTGGCAAAAAGTCACCGCTATGCTTACCGTAGGCGTGATTGGTTTTATGCTACTGTCACTCTCTGGCCTCGTTTTATGGGCATTTGCAGGATTTTGGCGGTTTCCGGCGATGCTACCAGAGCAATTCGTATTATTACACTTTCAAAGTGCCTTTACCCAAATGAGCACACCATTGGTCAATACGCTTAGCATTGGGGCCGTCAGTACTGCCTTTGCTGTTTTTCTGACTTTGCTATGCTTGGAAGCTGAGCAACTGAGTGCTAAGCCATTGTCACACTTCACCAGTTTTATTATTTACTTACCGCTCTTGGTGCCAAGTATTGCTTTCTTGTTTGGCTTGGTATGGTTGCAGCAGTTGGCCAATCATCAATCAGAATTTTTTAATGTGGCATTTGCCCATCTTTTATTCGTGCTACCGTACGTGTTTTTATCATTGGCCAGTAGCTATCGACGCTTAGACTCACGTTTCGCTCATGTGGCCGCCAGCCTTGGCGCTGCTCCTATCAAAGTATTTTTTCAGATAAAACTGCCGCAGTTATTTGCCCCTATTTTAATTGCCATTGCGCTCGGTCTAGCGATCAGCTTCGGCCAGTACTTGCCAACTCTATTGGCGGGTGGCGGACGTATTGCCACTATCACAACAGAAGCAGTGACACTGGCGAATGGAGCCAGTAGGCGTACCAGTGCTGTTTATGCCATCATGCAAATGGCGCTACCGCTCATCGGTTTTATAGTGGCTTGGATGCTACCCAAATACTTTTTTAGAAGTGGCGCGCGGTAGCAAGCTGTTCATGAATAAGAACAGTTGTGAAAAGTATCAGGTATCGAAAACAGCCGTTATGAAAAAAATAGCCGCTAAAAATATTAAACATTCAAATAATTAGTCATGAAAAACGCAAATAAAGGGTTCCTGATGCCATCATCTCTACAGATAAAAGACTTACAGCTGTTTCGTCAAAACGAGCAGTTATTGAATATCAATGAGAACATTGTTGGTGGCGACATCCTAACCGTAATGGGCCCTTCTGGTAGTGGCAAGTCCAGTTTACTCAACTGGCTAACAGGCACTTTGGCGAGTGACTTTACCGCGACGGGTACTGTCTGGTTAAACGATAAAAATGTGACTCACCTGCCTGCGCATTTGCGCCGTATTGGTGTTCTGTATCAAGACGCACTGCTGTTTTCGCACCTATCAGTCGCAGGCAATATTGCTTTTGCCATGCCAAAAGGAAACAAAAAACAGCGAGTTAAAAAAATAGCGCAGTCTTTAGCGCAAGTGGGTTTAGAGGGGATGGGAGATCGTCATCCTGATAATCTATCAGGTGGTCAACAAGCACGTGTCGCCCTACTGCGCACGCTGCTGAGTGAGCCCAAAGCGATACTACTTGATGAGCCGTTTAGCAAACTTGATACTCAATTGAGAATGGATACGCGACAATTGGTATTCGATCAGATTCGTACTCATAAGTTGCCTGCTATTATGGTCACGCACGACCAAAGTGACGCTGAAGCAGCCAATGGCAAAGTTATTTATGTAGGACGATAATTTTAGATATCAGAGTCAAATATCAACGCTAAATACCCAGTCAAAGTATCAAAACAAGCAAAATATAAAAGGCAGCTCGCATGCTAGACAAATTTATTACGCCCGTCATCAAGCCGCTGCTAACCCCGATAGTAGCGACATTGCATAAGTTCGGTATTACGGCTGATCAGCTTACAGTAGCTGGATTCTTGGTTGGTATGTTGGCATTGCCACTCCTCGCGTTTGAGCTATGGTATGGCGCACTGGCAGTGATTATATTGAATCGTATTTTTGATGGGCTGGATGGCGCAATGGCACGCTATGCCCAGCAAAGCTCAAACGCAGGCGGTTATTTAGATATCACCCTCGATTTTTTGTTTTATGCCGCTGTGCCACTAGGGTTTATTTTGGCCAACCCTGCACAAAACGCTATTGCAGGTGCCTTGTTATTAGCAGCATTTATCGGGACAGGTTCGAGCTTTTTGGCCTTTGCGATTTCTGCAGAAAAGTTTCAATTAGACAAGCCACAGTTTAAATATAAGAGCTTTTATTATCTTAATGGTCTTACAGAAGGCACCGAGACTATTGCTCTTTTTATTGCCCTCTGTATTTGGCCTCAGCATTTCGTGCTATTTGCTGGCATCTTTGCTACTGCCTGCGCTATTACTATTTTTACTCGTATACATGGTGGGTATCATACCCTCAAACAGCTCGAATCTATCAAGTAAGCGTCTAGAGATATACGCCGTATCAAAACCCAACCATCATACCGCTAAACATTTACCGAATCGTCCAGTCGCAGTGCTTCTATAGATAAAGCCATATCTTCAGCAAGGGCGTGTACCGTCGAGCTCTCTATGTCACGCTGTGCAAAGGCACGCAGTCCCATGACTTCTGCCTGTAAGCGGCGTCCAAGTCTAACCGGATCAAGCTCACTATCCATCTCACCGACACTCTGCGCTTCCTTAAAGCATTCTATGAATCGCGTCTCCATACCTGCCAGCAGCATCTCCACCTTGGTTAACGCTGTCTGCTCACGCGCACCCAGCTCTAGTAAGCTCTTGACCAACATACAGGCTCGGCTAGGTAACGCCTTATCACGAATCCCGCCAAGCTGACGTATATAAGCGGCAAGTCCTAATAAAGGCGTTTTATGATGGCTCAACACTCGCTCAAGCTCAGTCAACCCTAGACGTGCATAGTATTCTAGCGCCTCTTGAAACAGGCCTTCTTTATTACCAAAAGCGGCATAGATACTGCCTGGGCGCATATCGAGTGCTTGCTCGATGTCTTTTAGAGACGTGGCATGAAAGCCCTTTTGCCAAAAAAGCTGTAGCGCACGCTCCAAGGCGTCATGACGGTTGTAAAGTGCGGTGCGTGACATAATGTGCCCCATTTAAAAAGCCGTGACCTCATATAAAAATGGGCACGGCTATAAAACTTGAATGATTGCTCAATTTTATCCTGAATGGGTGCGACAGTAAAGTTAATATAAGAAACGGTCTGGTAAACAAACGTAATGCTAGAGCGTGACCTAGCTATCAATAATCACTCTACAATAATTCAACAGGCATGCTGATAGCTAGTAAATGGTCTCTACAGTGGCTAGTGATAATCTAATTGGAATCCAATTAATCGGTTAGTAATACGTGTTTGCTCTTTTGATAAGCGGACAAACCATCACCGCCCAACTCACGGCCGATACCGCTTTGTTTAAATCCGCCCCAGCCTGCTTCTGGCAGTACGATTTGTTGCCCGTTAATCCAGATATGTCCGGCTTTTATTTGTAGCGCCATCTCGAGTGCGGCAGTCTCATCAGCGCTCACGATGGTTGCTGCTAGAGCAAACTTGCTATCATTAGCTAGGCGAATAGCCTCTGCGTCGTCAGTAAAGGTTGCACAGACTAATACAGGGCCAAACACTTCCTCCATCCATAATTGGCTGGTCGTTGGCACATCCGTATAGATAGTAGGCATCGCAAAATAGCCAGATGCTTCTAATAGCTCACCGCCAGTTAAGCAATTCAGATTTTCAGCTGTCGCAATATCAAAGAATTTCTTAACTTGATTCAGCTGCTGCTCGCTCACCAATGGACCCATTTGCGTTTCTGTCGCAAAACCATCACCAATTTGCAAACTTTCCGTTTTAACTTTTAACGTATCAAACAGTTGTGTAGCGACATTTTGATGGACAATCAGACGCGACGTGGCCGAGCATATCTGACCTGCATTGGTAAATATACCACCAATGATTAAATCGCAAGCGTAATCAATATCAGCATCTGCGCAGACCACAATAGCAGACTTGCCACCTAGCTCTAAACTGATGTCTTTGATGCCTTTTGCTGCTTGAATCATGACCTTTTCGCCGACTACATTACTACCTGTAAACGATACTTTGTCAATCAGCGGATGACTGGTCATAGCAGTGCCCACTTCAGCAGCACCCGGTAAGATATTAACCACTCCTTTTGGCAAGCCAATCTCAGATAAGATATTACCTAGCATAAGCTCTGGTAATAGTGTCACTTCAGACGGTTTCAATAGCACGGTACATCCTGCCGCTAGCGCAGGAGCCAACTTCCAAGAGGTCGTCACCATTGGGAAATTCCAAGGGGTAATCAGCGCACAAACACCCACTGGCGAGTATGTCTTTAACAAGCGTATGCCTGACTCAAGCGTTGAGACCTTAGACCACGTTGCCTGCTCTGTGATGAGATTGGCATAGTAGCGATAGCAGGCAATGGCGTCCCCTACGTCTATCTTTGCTTCTTCAATTGGCTTGCCGTTGTTTAATACAGACAGCCCAACCAAGGTATCAAATTGCTGTTCCATAGACTCTGCAATCGCATTTAGATAGCGGGCACGCTCGCTTACCGTGGTCTGTGACCAGCCAGCAAACGCTTCATCAGCCGCTGCAACTGCCTGCTCTACATGGGCACTGGTGCATAAGCGCATCGTTGCAATTACATTGCCTGAATTTGGATCATACAACGCATGGTTATTTGTATTATCAAAGCTTGCATTACCAGAATCAGTCGCGAGCGCTTCAATCGTAACCCAGTCACCATTGATATAAGCGGCATTGAGTACAACTTCGGTTTGAGCCGTTTGTATGGCAGTTTCTCTGGTTAAATCTGTAGAGTTCAGCATTTCCATAATGGTCAATCGCCTTATATTTTTGATCAAATTGTCTTTATGTGCGTAACGTCCGTAACGTCATTGGCTAAATGGTCGGTTTAACTGACTACAGAAAAACCGACCATTTGTATATTATCGTCAGGCTAGATGCCTTGTGAATACTAGACACGCCACTAATACAGTAGATGCGCCACTGATGTGATGACTACCAAACTAATAAGCGTACGAAGGATAAAGATTAAAAATAGCTCTAATACATTTAGCTTAATATTTGACTTCAAAATCAGCGCACCGACTTCAGACATATAGATAATCTGAGTGATTGAGGCAGCTCCAACGATGAATCGTGTCATCTCACTTTCAATGCTTTTGCCAACCAATGCTGGCAAGTACATATCTGCAAAGCCCATAATCATGGCAGGTGCAGCTTTTGCCGCTTCTGGAATCTGCAACCATTCAAGTACTGGTACAAGCGGTGTCGCAATCCAATTAAAGACAGGCGTGTACTCTGCTAAACCAAGGCCAATCGTACCGATAGCGAAGGTTACTGGAATTAGTCCCAAATAGATATCAAACAGATTGTGTAAGCTGCGTTTGAACACTTTACCTAAGCTTGGCATAGAATGCGCGCGAGTCACCGCACGATTGACCGCCCATTGGTACGTTGTATATTCTGCAGGAATGCCTTCATCTAGCATGCTTTTGCCAGAATGATACGTATCAGGCTTAAGTGACAATGGTGGTATACGCGGCATGATAATCGCAGCGATGAAACCAGTTAGCGCAATGGTTAGATAAAAGAAAACGAAGTTATTGTCTACGCCGATGGTTTTGGCAACCACATAGGTAAAGGCGATAGAAGTGACGGAAAATGTGGTCGCGATAATGGCAGCTTCACGCTGACTATAGAAGCTTTTGTCATACTCTTGCATAGTGACTAGCAGGCCGATAGACGCGGCACCAAACCAAGAAGACATCGCATCGACAGCAGAACGACCAGGCAGTTTGAAAAGCTTGATAAATACTTTACTGGCTAAAGTACCCAAAAACTCCATCAAGCCGAAATCAGTCAAAAATGGCAGCGATAAAATGGCAAAGAAGAACAACGGAATCAAAACAGGAATCAAATCCTCAAAAATGACACCGCCTGTATTACGATTGATAATAAACTCAGGGCCAACTTGTAGAAAAATCATCCAAACAAATGCCATTCCTAAAAACCGGATAGCAAGCCAAAACCACTCAACATCAAAGAGTTTTTTAGCAAGCGAACCTTCATTTAGATTTGGCTTTAACGCTTTGACGGCCAGCGCACCAAAAAAGGATATCGTCACGAGCGCCATCGTGATATAGGTCACAAAACCACCTAAGGCTGATTGTAGCGTATCGGTCAATACACCTAATAAAATCGTGACTTTACCATCCCACTCGAACGGTATGATAAATAACGCAATACCCAATGCTGAAAACAACAAAAACTTCCACATTGCTGCTCGCCACTGACCTGCTTTTGGCGTTTCTGGATCGACCATATTATTCCCTAAAATCGGCTGCTGCGACTTATCCATATAACTCGTCATTTAACTTCTCCTTGATGGGCGATGATTGCCAGTTTTTCCATTTCTCTGTCTGACCAATACCTGGGTTAAGCGAATTGGTTGGATCCAGTTTTTTATAAAAATAATGTAGCTCAGTTTTAGCAGGATACACATGCCCCACATTGTGCTCAGCAGGATACTCAATATGACGTTGGTCATAAAATACCAGCAGCTCATCCTTGAATTGCTTGGCATTGGTCTTAGGTTTCAATAAATAGTCTTGGTGCATGACATAACAGAAAAAATGCCCCAAATAAAAAGTTTTGCTGACTTGTTTTTGTAAATGTTCAGGTAGAGTCTCGTCCCAATCTACGGCATTTCTAGGTAAAGCAATATCGGTCGATAGCAGCTCGCCAAATTTATCTTGATTTAAATTATGATAACGGAACATGGCAGCGGTCGCGGCACTGCGAAATACCAATAACGATTGCGATTCAAGCTCTGTGCATACATGCAGCGCACCTTGATATTGCTGTAGATGATTTTGCAAAAAATCCTGCGCAGTGGCGATATTGTTGCCATCATTTTTATTAGAATCTTTATTAATGCCTTTATCAGAATTTCTATTAATGCCATGTTCAAAGTCGTTATCAAAACCATCTGCGACTTTTATAATCAAATGGTATTTATATGAGAGTGCCTGCGTGGTCAAAGTGGCTGGTAATGACGGCGGCATAAACCTAGATGTTAGTTGCAGTATCCGATCTGGCAGCGTCTTTGGAAGATGCCATTTATCTAGATAGTAGCCAATCTTTGCTTGCAGTCGATATAACGTCCCTATCTGACTAGCAGGAAGCTTACGCATACTCAGACAAGTGTCTCGACCATAGTGCATGGTAATGTCGTTATAGTCTTTATGCATATACTCAGCCAACACGGGCAATTTCAACTCGCTTTTTAACCATTGTTTTCTGAGTGTGGTCAAGGTATCAGCGTCGTTGGTCGAGATATAAAATGTTTGCTCGTGTTTAGGCTTGGCAAAGGTCGCTACCCTCACCGCAAATACAATGACCTTGCCAGCTGAGCCAGATGCTTCATACAGACCGTTGGGATCATTGTTAAATCTAGCAGGTGTCTCTGCCTCACAATCACGGACTTTGTATTGATAATGATGGTTGGTACAGGCTTTACTGTTACTCGTACTATTTGAGACCTTATTAAACGTACCAGCTTGCAGGTTCTCTAGCATTTCCTCTGGCTGCGACCCCAAATCCAGTCCCAGATGATTGATTAACTCAAACGCTCCTGAGGTATTGCGTCTGGCAAATAACGCCATCTCAGTATAAGCAGGTCCACGCTGCACCAACATCCCGCCCGAGCTGTTGCAGATGCCGCCTATCACTGATGCACCCACACAACTAGAGCCCAGTACTGAATGCGGCTCACGTCCTAGTGGCGCAAGGGTGGACTCTAATTGCTGCAAAGTAGCGGCTGGCAAAGCAACCAGTTCTGCTGCATCGTTGAGTAAATGCACACCGGCTAGTAACTGCATAGAGATTACGACTAATGGACGATCATAATCTCCATTCGGAGTTGAACCACCTGTCAGGCCTGTATTGGCCGCTTGAGCAATTATAATCACATCGGCAGCAGCACAGATATTAATGACGCGCCATAGTGCCACAAGAGAGTGCGGTATCACAACTGCTACGGTCGCGTCTGTGATAGTCTCAATTGCACCTTGTACATAAGACTGCTGTTGGCTAGGTTTTGTCAATACATTGGTCGTACCAACGACAGCAGCAAGCGCCGTTAACAAACGCGGTATGTGTTTATGTCTACTTTCTGACATTTCTATAGCATTGGGCGTCATGAACGTGCTTCCTTGCGTAATCAGCGTTTGTCATTTTTTTGTCGTTTTTTAGACCTGTGACTATCGGTCTCGTGATTATCCGTAGCATTAAAGACCGTATTACTGTTAATTAAAATAAGTCACTGTCTTAGCCATTTCTTTTAGAAAATCGTCCGCTTCATCAATCTCATAAATGATTGGTTGTTTACCCTTCGTGTCTACCTTTAATGCGTCTAGCAATTGCTGCTTATTGGTGATTCTGCGATAGCCAGCGCCAAACCCTGCTGCTAATGGCTCAAAGTTTGGCGTTTTGATGTTGACGCCAATCAGTGGTAAACCGCCCTCTTCCATATAGCGACGAATCTCACCGTAGCCTTGGTTGTTCCATAACAAGACGATCAATGGTAGCTCAAGCTCGGCTGCGCAGATAAGCTCGGCAATCGTAAATTGAATACCACCATCACCCATTAGACTGACGACAGGTAGGTTTGAGCCAACCATGGCGCCAATAGCAGCAGGCAAACCATAGCCTAATGTGCCAAAACCCGTCGATGAATTAAACCATTTACGCGTCGCCAAGGCTTCTAGGCCAAGGTTGCCACTGTAGACAGGCTGCGTTGAATCACCAACGAAAATGACATCTTCTACTTCATCTCTAATCAGCTGTAGTAATGCATTTTGACCCGCAAAGTCTGTCGTTACATCCTTCAAGATAGCTTGCTTTGCCTCATTGACACGTGATAATGCTTGATGATCGAATGTCTGACCTTCTAAGCGACTACATAAACCACTAATCGCCATTTGCGCGTCAGACAGTACCGCAATATCTGCTCTAAACGGACGCTGCAATTGCTGGGCATCACAGTCGATACGTACCAGCGTGCCGTTGATTTTGAACTCACCATTAAAGAACACATCATAGTCAGTCTCGCCAAGCTCAGTACCAATCGCTAACACCCAATCCGCCTCGGTAATCACGGCTCGGCCTGCTTCTAATGACTGGTTGCTACCTAAACTTAATGGATGACCAGGTGGCAGCAAGCCTTTTGCATTAATCGTCAAAAACGTTGGCGCATCTATCAGCTCTGCCAATCGTTGTGCATCTTGATCGACATCGACACAGCCGCCTCCATAAAGTATTACAGGGTTTTTCGCGGTTTGTAATGACTGCACGATTAGGTCTAATTGCGTAGGATTCGGCAATGGTCTTGTGACCTGTGGTAGGCTCAAATTATTTGTACTAGCTTCGCTATTTGCTACAGCATTTAACTTAGGCGGCTTAGCAACGTGGCTGGCATCAGCAGTGATGACATCGATAGGCAGCTGAATATGTACAGGGCCAGGACGTGCACCGTTAAATAAGGCAAAAGCTTCTGCAATGACTTTTGGTAGCGATTCAGGTTGCCAAATGGTCTTACTAGTCAAGGCTACTTTACTAATCATGCCTTGCTGATCATGCAACTCATGCAAATGCCCTTCACCACTACCCGTGTCTTTAACTTTATTGACACTAGAAATCACTAGCATCGGTATCGAATCAGCCAGTGCTTGCGCCATTGCCGTCATAATATTGGTCATACCAGGGCCAGTGATGATAAAGCATACACCAACCTTGCCAGAGGCACGGTAGTAACCATCTGCCATAAACCCAGCGCCTTGCTCATGGCGCGGTGTCACATGACGAATATTGGTATTTGGAAGGCCGCGATACAGCTCTACCGTATGTACACCAGGGATACCAAAAACGGTCTCTACACCATAGTACTCTAGCCACTGCACCAATAGCTCACCGCAGGTCAATGATGAAGTTTCAATCAAAGGAGAAGGCGTTTGCGTCAATTTGGTCATGGGTCAGTCATCCTAAAAAATTTCGCTGAATATTCAGATAATTATCAATACCTCAAAACAACCTTTGTATTTTTTCTTTCATACCGATTATTAGTCACTAATTACTGGCTGCAAAGGCTGCTCATTATAGAGGTAATAAATGATGGTGATTAGTAAACCGCTTTAACCTTGTCGTCATAGCGTACGCCCGGCAGGATGCATAGCATCTCGAACAATAAGTTCGCCGCCAATACCGAGGTGTTACCGAATGGATCATACGGTGGTGATACTTCGACCAAATCACCGCCCACCACGTCTAGGCCACGCATACCGCGTATGATTTCGATACCTTGAGTAGAGGTCAAGCCGCCGATTTCAGCAGTGCCCGTACCTGGGGCAAATGCAGGATCAATACCGTCGATATCAAAGCTCAAATAGACAGGACCATCACCTAGCTTTTCACGTACTTCAGCCATAAGCGGTGTTAGCGACTTATACCAGCACTCCTCAGCAGGTACCACGCGGAATCCTTGCTCAGTTGACCAGTCAAACTCTTCAGCGCTATAGCCTGTACCACGTAGACCAATCTGTACCACACGATTGCCATCAATTAGGTTTTCTTCGACAGCGCGGCGGAACGGCGTACCATGCGCGATTTTTTCGCCAAACATATCATCATTGATATCAGCATGAGCATCGATATGTACCATACCGACAGGGCCATGTTTTTTGGCAAGGGCACGCAGGATAGGTAACGCGATAGTATGATCGCCGCCTAGTGTTAGAGGAATCGCGCCGTGTTTGACGATTTTATCGGTATAGAATTTTTCGATGATATCAACGCTTTTTAGCAGGTTGAATGTATTGATAGGCACATCGCCAATGTCAGCGACTTGTAATGACTCAAAAGGTGCAGCGCGAGTGGCCACATTGTAGGGACGAATCATTCTTGACTCATCACGAATTTGTCTAGGACCCAATCTTGCACCGCTACGGTTGGATGCACCAATATCTAAAGGTACGCCAACGAACGCCACATCTAACCCTTCAGCATCAGCCTGAGTTGGCAGACGCATCATAGAAGCGAAACCGCCAAATCTTGGCATATCATTGCCGCTTAATGGTTGATTGAATGTCATAAGTTACTTCCTTGTTCTATTTGGTTTAAGTACACAATTTGCTACATGCCATTGACAATACATAAATATAAGAGAAGGAACCATGGTAAAATTTAGAAGTAAACTTCTATTTTTTCGTAGTAAAGTGCGCTTATAGGTCACTATCAGAAGTTTATGAGAGGCAGTATCGATTAAAAAAAGATGATATTGATTTAATAAATGAGGAGCCGCTTTTGATATTGGATGAACTGATAAAGATAGACATCAAAACACTACGCAGCTTTATGGCTATCGTAGAGTGCCAAGGCGTGACGGCCGCTCAGTCACGCTTGAATGTCACTACTTCTGTGATCAGTGGACACTTAACCCACTTAGAAGATCGCTTAGGCATGACGCTGTGCCATCGTGGTCGAGCAGGATTTAAGCTGACAGAGGACGGTGCCGCTGTTTACGAGGCATGTTTGGGCTTTACCGAATCAGTCGCCAGCTTTCAACATCAGCTGCACTATATTAAGCAATTAGACTCAGTTCACGGCGGGCACATCAGGCTTTGCTTGATTGATCAGATGCCCAAGTTTTTTTATGATGCACTTAGACAACGTCTAGCCAATAGCTACCGTAATAACCCGTTAATACACTTTTCTATCGACGTACAAAGCCCTGAAAGCATGTTAGAAAAGCTCTTAAGTAACGAGAGTGACATTGGTGTGGGTTATTTTGGCAGCTTTCCACCTTTACTGACCTTTAAGCCAGCATTTGTTGAAAAACAAGTGGTCTGCTGTGGACGCGAGCATAGATTATTTTACAACTCAGAAGGATTAACTTTTGAGGATTTAGAACAGAACTATCCGTGGATAAAAAGAGGCTATGTAGTAGAGCATCATATCAATCATATTCGCCCCAAGACGTTAAGCGCGACTACTTATCATATGGAGGCGACAGCGCAGCTTATCCTTGCAGGCCACCATGTTGGCTACTTGCCGCGTGATTTAGCGAAGCGTTATGAGGGTATGGGACTGATGAAAATACTGCTGCCTGATGAGGCAAGCTATGATGTCGAGCACCATTGGGCATATAGAGAAAATCAGCCTAAACAAGCGGCTGACTTTTTGAATAAGATGATGAACTTGTTATAAGATACCACTAGGTTTATTACACTATTGCAGACGGTTGTTGGTACTTTAGGCCAATGGTTCTTAGCTTCCCTTTATCACCCACTTCCTTAATGACCAATGACCATTCATCACTCACTACGACAGTATCGCCCGACACTGGCGCGGTACCTAAATGTGTTTTCACGTACTCGGCCACCGTCTGCTCCCACATGTTTTTTGCGCTGTCTTCATCAGACGTTTTGAGTGTTTTTACCAGAGTCTCAGATGCCATAATTCCTGTAAAAAACGGCAAATCACCAAGCTTAACACTCGGTGATAGCAACCAATCGCCATAGAAATCATCGATAGCTTTGCGATCTAGTGTAGTGTCATTAAAAATCTTGGCGATTTTACTCGCGTGATTACCTCTCATGGCATACCAGACACTGTCGCCGAATTTTAGCTTCGTATTATCATCGACTACTACGATTTGCTGATTACGGACTAGCGCAAATACACTGATTTCATCTGGATTGATACCTTTGGAGATACCCATAGGATGACGCCCAATGGCAAATGCGCCCGACTTTGCCTCAAACTCATATAGCGTGATACTGGCCTTATCGGATACCCAAACCTCATGTTCTTCTTTTGGGTCTTTATTGGTTGGAATGCGTACTTTAAATAGATTGGCCATTGTAGGAATGGTTGTGCCTTGCAAAACCAACGACAGAACCACGACACCAAAGGCAATATCAAACAGCATAAAAGCGTTATCTATCCCAGCCATGACAGGTAAAATTGCCAAGGTAATAGGCACTGCACCGCGTAAACCAACCCAAGAGATAAACCCAATCTCTCTGTCTTTAAATTTGAAAGGTTTGACACTGGTATAGACGGCAATAGGACGCGCCACAAAGATCATAAAGAGCGCGATTGCAACCGAATAATGCCAGACATTGAGGACGTTTGATGGAGTGACCAATAGTCCTAATACCACAAACAGCACCGCCTGCGACAACCAAGCAAAGCTGTCCATCACTCGCATGACATGCTCTGTCGAGCGCACTTTGTGGTTGCCGATTAACACACCAGTGAGGTATACCGCCAAAAATCCACTGCCGCCAATGAGATTGGTCGCGGCGAACACAGCCAAGCCAGCAGAGAGGATTAAGATCGCGTACATGCCTTCTGCTAAATGTACCTTGGGCAATAATCGGGATAAGAAATAACCGAACAATAAGCCCATGCCTAGCCCAAAGCTCAGCTGCTGTAGCAATAAAACTAAAAAGCCGAACACTGTCTGACCATCAGGATCAACATTTAGGGCAATCAAACCAGTGACTAACAAAATAGCCAAAGGATCGTTAGCACCAGACTCAAGTTCAAGCGTTGCTTGTACACGGTCGTTAAGCTTGACACCGCCATTACGTAATAAAGAAAATACCGCTGCTGCATCGGTTGAGCCGACAATCGCTGCCATCAGTAGACCAAAACGCCAATCGACATCGAGCAGCCAAGTGACAAAGACCCCTAGCACCATGACCGTGACCAACACGCCCCACGTGGCCAGCGTAATCGCAGGTTTTAGCCCTACTCGAAACGATTTAAAGGACGTACGTAAACCACCATCTAGCAAGATACAGGCTAAGGCTGCCTGCCCAACGAAATTGGCTAGCGCATATTGAGAGAACTCAATACCCAAGATACCCTGCTCGCCTGCCAACATACCCACTATCAAAAACAGCAACAACAATGGTACGCCTAAGCGCGCCGATAATGTACTCGCCATGATACTGGCGAAAATTAGTACTGCGCCTACGAGATACAGGATATTTAAGGTATCCATTTTTTTTGAGCCCTATTTTTTATTATTAAGAATAGTAATTGATTGCGATGGGGTTTTCGTTATCTTGCTGTTAGTAGATATTACACCAGTGAGCCTATCATAAGCGGCCGTTATTCAAAATATGAATGACAATTATTTATGATGATATTAGCATCACTATCAGCCAATACTAAATCAATAAAAATACTTCAATAAAAAAAGTTCAAATATTAAAGTGAAGCCCACAAAATGCCATTGCTAGGCTAAAAGAGTTTACGTCTTAATATCACTTAACCCTGAATGTATTGCCATGTCAGTACCAGAATCGCAGCCGCAACCGTCCAAGCGACCACCCCTAATAGCAGTGCCTTGTATAAACTCATATAACTGATGCTAAAAAACACCACAAAGGTATAAATCAAATGCGGTATGACACCAAGCATACTAAATATCAACGCGACCTTTAAATCAGCAGGACTGCGCTCAGTACCAACGATAAAGTGACTGATTAACGTAAAAGTGGGAAATAGTGGCGCGAGCGCCGCCAAATAAAAAAATCGGGTTTGGGCGAACATTTGAATCGCCAGTACCATCAAGGCGCCGATAAGCATTTTTAACCAAATCACGACGTGTCTATCTCCTGTTGACTATAAAGGCTGAACGTAGCCCAATCCGCCATGATACTAAAGTCTGCAAACTGACATAAGAGCAATCGCTGATTAATTAATCCATATGATAAAAAAATGCAAAAACCCCACTTAGCTAAGTTGCTAAATGGGGCTGTTACTTTTGTTCAGTAAGCTCTTACGAATTACTTAGTCCTTTTTTGGCTTTAATGCGGCGCTGATGTCTGCTAGCAATGGTGGGATATCATGCTTGTCTGCAATTACCTCAATCATTATAAGCTTATCAGTAGTCGCAGCAGCTTTGTCGAAAGCAGATTTTAGCTCGCCCGCCGTCTCTGCTTTGAGTAGTAGGCTATTCGCTTCTGTCGCGCCAAACGCTCGCGGCATGATTTGCCAATCGCATTTAGGAATATCATTATAGTATTGGTTTTCGCCATGAATCGCACGCTCTACCGTATAGCCGTCATTATTGATTAAGACGATCACAGGATTGATGCGCTCTTGAATCATGACTGCTAGCTCTTGGATCGTTAGCAATGCTGAACCATCACCAATCAATAACACACTGCGCTTATCTGGCGATGCGATTGCGGCGCCCAAGCTGGCAGGCAACGTGTAGCCAATTGATCCCCACATCGGCTGCCCATATGACGTTACCCCTTCTGGCAGGCGCACATCACTGATACCAAAATAGGCCGTCCCTTGTTCAGAAAACACCAAGTTATTGTGATCTAAACGGTCAGCGATAATGTGCCATAGGTCATCTTGGCGGATAGCCTCACTGTCTTTACCTTTTTGTTCGTGTGGCTTAACTTCTTCACAGAAAGGTTTTGGCACGATATTAATGCCAGAGGTCATCACTTCATGTAGGGCTTGCAACGCATCTTTTAACGCAATCGGTGCAAAGTTCTTACCACTGATAGAAGCACGCTCATAATGCAAGTCTACGACCACATCTTCATTGATATCTTGGCTAAACCCTGCGGTAGTAGTATCAGTATATTGCACTCCTACTTTGATGAGGCATTCGCAGTTTTCTACCGCATCTTTCACAATTGGACGTGAGGCAACACCCGCATAAGTGCCTGCCCAACGATCGCTATTTTCATCAAGTAGCGTCTTGCCCCAAGATAGCGTGGTATAAGGAATATCGGTATCAGCGATCAATGCTTTGAGCTGTGACTGTAATCCCAAACGATGCACCATCAAATCTGCCATCAGTGTCGTGGTCTTATTTGGCAAAAACTCGGTTAGTGCTTGCTTAAAATCTGATAATGCCGCTTGGCTAGTAATATCTTCTTGGCTATCGATCAGTTTGGTCGTTGGTGGATAGATAGGCTGGCGCGCAACGTCTGGTGATAACAGTAAGTAACCTGGGCGATGCTTTTTGAGAATCAAGCGAATCACTCTATCGATTTCTGAAGCAGCATTTTCAGGAGTAAGCTGCGCACGGGCTACCGTCACAGGCTCGACCATCTTAATAAAATGATTGAATACGCCATCGCCAAGCGAATGATGAATACGGCGCTTTGAGTCTTGTAGCGCCGTGCTTGGTGCACCTACGATATGCAATACCGGCGCATACTCAGCAAAAGAACCTGCAGTCGCGTTGATCGCTGACAGCTCGCCCACGCCAAAGGTTGTCACCATGGCGGCAAATCCACGCTCGCGTGCATAGCCATCGGCAGCATAGCCAGCATTTAGTTCATTGGTGTTGCCTACCCAGCGCAGCTTGTCAGAAGCAAGAACGTTATCCAAAAAAGTTAAGTTAAAATCACCAGGTACTCCAAATATCTCAGAAGCACCCGCTTCTGCGACACGATCAAACAAATAATCAGCGATGGTATATTGTTGACTCATTTTTTATCCTTATGACTTATCTTTGTAAGTATTGATAATTGTGAATGTTATAACGGTTAAATTATAAAGTGCGTCCCAGCTTATTTTTGTACTACAAAGCTTTTGGAATACATATTATAATAAACCGTTATAACATATATCTATGGCCAGAAGACACGCCTATTTTAATAACTTTAATTTTTTTCGTCATAGGTATTGACACCTAAAAAAAACTGCGTATAATACGCCTTCATCAACTGACGATAGTTAATTGATAATTAGCGGGAATAGCTCAGTGGTAGAGCATAACCTTGCCAAGGTTGGGGTCGAGAGTTCGAATCTCTTTTCCCGCTCCAAATACTTAAAAAGCCTCACTACTCTTTATATGAGTAGTGAGGCTTTTTTTTGTCCAATTTTCAAGGGTTACAGCATTTTTATATCTTATTGACCAATCAAACTATTAAGTTAATCTAACGAGATAAAAGTCTCGAAATCAGCACCGTGACCAAAACGTGACTATTTCGAACTAACTCTCTAAAGCGGAAATATCATTTCAATTGTCAAAGTTATAGTACTATTAGAATGGACTATCACCACCAGTCATTCTAATCAACGACATAGGTTGCGCAATATTTATGTCGTTAGTATCATGTTGGTTTAGAAGTAGCTCAACTACAATTAGGAAAATATTATGGCAAAATTAGAATCAAACATTGAGCTAGAAGCAGCGGCATTTCGTCGCTTACTAGCTCATTTAGACGAACGTAAAGATGTACAAAATATTGAGCTAATGAACCTTGCCGACTTTTGTCGTAACTGTTTATCCAAATGGTATAAAGCGGCTGGTGAAGAGCGTGGTATTGAAATCGAATACGAGGATGCGCGCGAGCTTGTTTATGGTATGCCTTATGCTGAGTGGAAAGAGAAATATCAACAGAAAGCAACGCCAGAGCAGCTAGCGCGTTTTAACGAGATTGAAACTGCTAAGAATAAAACGGATTAAAACTGACAGTGATGGCTCAAATAAAATAAGCCATCACTAGAGTGTGATATCAAAAAATCCAACATTGCCGCTAGATTAGCGGCTTTCGATAGATTTGAGTATGCTACTAAACCCTATGGTTCCTTGTTTCTGCATTTGACGGTCAAATAGGCGACCGACTAATGGCAATGGTACCATCAATCGACCCTCAGACACCCAAGTAACATGTGTGGTGCCATCGCCCAAGTCTTTTAAATCAATGACGCCTTTATCATGTTGCATTTTGATGGGCTTAGATTTTTCGATTTGGTATTGCATATGAGTAGGACGCTCAAACGCTGTAATTCGCTCCCAGAACTTAACAGGTCCTGTTTGAATGCTACGTAAAGCCCCGACACCATTGCGCTCCCCGTCACCTTCATTCACCAACTTAGCCACTCCCACCGCTTTAAATGAGCCATAACTGGCATGGTCACTCAGTGCTTCAAATACCTCATCAATCGGTTTTTTGACAATGCGCTCTACTTTTATTTTAAACATAATATTATCTCATTAAGACTAAATTTATTTAGCTTACTGCCATTTTAAAAATAAATATAGCCGTCACATTGTGAAAAATTATTACCGTGAAGAGCCTCTTCCTTTCGAAGGACGCCTGCCATTGGTAGTAGGTTTGCCATTGCCTCCGGACTTACCATTACCCCCTGATGGCTTACCACGACCAGTAGGACGTCCATCCCTACCTTTAGAACCTGCTGGTTTTCTAGCATCATCTTTGGCGTATTTGCTACGCCCCTTTGCTGCACCTGCCGGTTTTGTAGATGGTTTTGACTTTAACGAAGCATCAGCACGAGGTTTTTTTCGTGGTGCATTGCGAGATTTCTTATTTGAGTGATTGTCTTGCGAAGATGAATCTTCTACAGATTTAAGCAACACAGACAGCTCTTTTGGGGTTAAGTCTCGCCAGTCACCAACGGGAAGACCCTTGAGACTTACATTCATAATCCGCGTACGTTCAAGCTTGACGACTTCGTAGCCAAAGTGCTCACACATACGGCGAATTTGACGGTTTAGACCTTGAACGAGCGTGATATTAAACACATTAGGAGCCACTTTAGTCACTGGGCATTTTTTGGTCATCTTGCCAAGCATCGGCACACCGCCCGCCAAACCTTCTATAACGCTATCCGTTAACGGCTTATTTACTGTAACTAAATACTCTTTTTCATGGTTATTACCAGCACGTAGTACCTTATTGACCAAATCACCATTATTAGTCAAAAATATCAAACCTTGAGAATCTTTGTCCAAACGGCCAATCGGAAAAATACGCAAACTATGTCGCACAAAATCGACAATATTATTTTTCTCAGAGCTTTCCGTGGTGCTTACAATGCCTACTGGCTTATTCAACGCAATAAAAATAAAGTCATCAGGCTCTCGTGGCTCAATAAGCTGCCCGTTGACTTTTACCGCATCTCCAGCGACCACCTGATCACCGACCGACGCACGTTTGCCATTGATGTATACATTACCTTGTTCAATAAAGCGGTCAGCGTCTCGCCTAGAGCAAATACCACTTTCGCTGATGTATTTATTTAAACGAGTCGAGGAAGCGTTGAACATAAAGCACCGTTTTACCTGATAAGAAGCGTTTTTTGCTAAGAAAAAAGCCTAAATTGAATGAATCAACAATAACGAAATAGCTCACATTATATAGGAAATCGACTGACCCTTTGAGGAGAGATGGGTAAAAACCTAGAAATGTATGGCGTCATGTGATTTTGGATAATGTTGAAAGAACTTGTTTATGAGGTTAATAATTTAAAAAGCCTCACCATTCATAATACGAGCAGTGAGGCTTTTTTCTAGTTTTTTATTTTCAAATCCATTCTTTTGACGTTGGATCACTCTACTAATCTATATTCCACACTACTCAGCATCATCCAACAGTTTATTAAGCTCGTCCACCATTAGATCGTCAATAATACTGCCTTCTACATAGCTGATTATCTCATCTACAGTCGTCAGATCCATTTCACGAACACCTAAACTGGCTAGTTGCGCATTAATCGATTCTAAGCTGTCATTATCTTCAGTATCATCTAATAAATCCTCTTCAAATCTACCTCTGACAAACCAGTACATTTTTTCTAGTACGGTTTCTTTTTTGGTCAAAGTAGAATAACCGTCGCCATAAATAAATAGGTTAAAATGATAAGGTATTTCTACATCATTGATGAAAAATGTACGTTGGCACTCTAATGTATAGGCTTGAATTTCTTCGTTTTCAGTACTTTCATCACTTTTATTGTCTTCATCATATTCAATCGCCTCTTCTATCAACTCACCTAATATCTGATAGTCGCCGACTTTAATTTTGTGATTATAAATGATAGCAGAGTCTGCGATTGCATCAAAAATAATGGCACTGACATCTAAGGTATGATTATCGATATCATAGAATGCTTTTAACGCTGGCAAAAACTCGGTCAGCTCTTCTTCAGGCACTTGAATGAGAAACTGCTGCTCGTATATTTTAATCATATCTTCAGGAGCATAGGTATTAGCAGTATTGGTCTCGTTTCTACCTGTTGGCTGCAAAGGTAAAAAATTATACGGGTTATGTTTGGTCATTCAGAACTGCCTTTTTGCTTAAGTTAAATTTATTAAATGTCTGTGTTGCTCAATCTCTAAGAGCCTTTGAACGCGCTACTATTTTTTAATACCGTAAGGCTTTAGGATTTATGGGCGTATTGTCTCTTATTCAGACAATTTTAGATAGACAGTTATAAATATACAAGTTCAATCATTCTAGTTTAGACAGGCAGTCAGGATAACACAGGCTAAAAAGACGATACTAGCCAGCAGTATCTTGATATTGCCTTCAAGTGCTAATCCAACTTTCACTTTTCTCTAAGACTATTTACATACTAATTCACTTGCTGCCACCCTGATGTTGCACAATGTTCATCTTGATGTGCAAATAAAGGGTGAGCTTTGGCTTCATATAAACTCAGTACAGGGGTCACACAGACATCCGTTGCTGCAAATACACGTTGCCAATGCTCAAGCGTTTGACTGGCGAACTTTTCCGCGATTGTGTTGGTCGCAGCTTCACTCTCAGGTTTATTGGGCATGATACCAAGTTGCCAGTGTATTTCTTTAAGCGACGGTAGTTCCAATACCTCACATAGACCTTCCCAAAATTTCAGCTCCAATGCACCAACCGCCATATAGCGTAGGTCAGCGGTTTGGTACAGTCGGTAACATGGCAATGCGCCACCTAAAAAATCGTGCTGCGGCATAGGCGGCGTTGCTGAAGTATCACCTGACAAACGATTGATTAACTTGCCGGTTACCTTTGGCATGATTATATGATTATAAAGGCTATGCGTCATACTAATAGCAATATGTCGTCCTTTGCCGGTACGCTGGGCGGCAAACACAGCAGCCAGTAGCGCAATCACTGCTGTATCACTACCACCTGCCAAGTCCGCAAACTGGATATTGGGCATGGCCTGCCCGCCCTCTGCTGTTTTTAGTTGATCAAGCACACCGCTCATAGCCATGAAATTGATATCGTGACCGGCCTTGTCAGACCAATGATGAGTTACTTGAGAGTTATCTTTTAAGTGCACACCTTCTTTTCCGTGAGACTCTTCTTTTTTGTCGTTGCCTGCCACACCATAACCAGTAATCGACAACATGACTAGCTTTGGGTTGATAGTATGAAGCGTCTGAGCATCTAGTCCCATGTCCGCAAGGATACCTGGACGAAAGCTGTCTAGCATCACGTCAGCATTTTTAAGATGTGCTTTTATACTATCTATCGCTTTAGGATCATGAAAGTCATGCTGTTCGGTTGTCTTACCATGGTTTAAAGCCGCAAACAGTTCCCCAAACACGCGAGCAGGATCGCCTTGTTTAGGTTCTATTTTTAGGACGTCTGCCCCTAGATCTGCAAGCAGACGCGTGGCAAAGGGCCCTGGTAGGTTACGAGTCAAATCGACGACTCGTAACCCTTGTAGACAATCTGTCATTTGACCATGATTTGATACATGTACATCAGTCATCAGAGAACGCCTCGCCTTTGGCTGCCATATCTAACAATATCTGGGCAGGCTCGAACCGTTCACCATATTTTGCCGCCAGCTCGCGACTACGCTTGACGAACTCATCGACGCCCATCGCATTGATAAACTGTAGCGTGCCGCCGTGCTGCGGGGCAAATCCCCAGCCAAAGATAGACCCTATATTGGTATCGGCGACCGAGCGCACGACGTTTTCTTCATAGCATCTCGCAGATTCATTGGCTTGAATAAACATTAAGCGATCAACTAGGTCCTGCTGTGAGGGTTGCTCTGACTGTGGTGGATACAAGTTGATAAGCTCAGGCCATAAATGCTTATTACCGTCTCCCGGATAATCATAGAACCCTTTGCCATTTTTCTTGCCTTCGCGCCCATGCTCATTGACCAGCGTCTTTAGTATCTCGTAAGAAGGGCGCACAGCAATAGACTTGCCTTCGGCTGCCATATCCACCTGCTGCTGCTCGCTGACATGTAACGCTAGACTCAGTGACACTTCATCTTGCAATGCCAGGGGCGGCATAGGCATGCCCGTTTTTAATCCAGCAACTTCGATACTACGCGGATGGACACCTTCGCCCAGCATCGCGATGCCCTCTGATACATAGGTGCCAAATACTCTGGAAGTATAAAATCCATGGCTGTCATTGACGACGATAGGCGTTTTGCCGATTTGCAAAACATAATCAAATGCTTTGGCGAGCGTCACATCGTCGGTTTGCGCGCCTACGATGATTTCGACCAGTGGCATCTTGTCTACTGGTGAGAAAAAGTGCAGACCAATAAATTGATTTGGACGAGTGCTGGCTTTTGCCAGTCCTGTAATAGGTAACGTTGAGGTATTAGACGCATAAATAGCTGTGCTTGGAATCACTGCCTCACTCTGCTGGGTACACTTGGCTTTGATTTCTCGGTTTTCAAATACTGCTTCGATGATGAGATCACAATCAGCCAAATCATCGTAAGAGACGGTTGGCGTGATACGTGTTAAGAGGGTTTGCTTTTTCTCTTCGGTAGCGCGCTTTCGGCTGATGGCTTTATCCAAAATGTTAGCAGAATACGCTTTGCCTTTTTCAGCATTCGCAATATCTGTATCCAATAGCACGACATCTATACCTGCTTTAGCAGTGACATAAGCGATGCCTGCGCCCATCATACCAGCCCCTAAGATACCGACTTTTTTGGTCGGTGTCCGCTCAAACCCTTGAGGGCGAGACTGACCTTTCTTGATATTATTCAGCTGCGTCCATAGGGTGTTGATCATGTTTTTTGATTCAGTCGACAGCACACAAGCGGCAAAATAACGCGACTCAATTTCAAGTCCCGTATCGATATCTACCAAACAGCCCTCAAACACACAAGACATAATATGAGTAATCGCTGGATAGTTGCCGTGAGATTTTTGATTGGCCATAGCTGGGGCGATGGAGAATATAGGCACCACTTTGGGGTGTTTGCTATCACCACCAGGGATTTTAAAGCCTTTCTTATCCCATGGCTGCTGCACGCTTAGATTATTTTGAATCCAGTCCTTAGCCTGCACCAGCATATCTGCATGATCGATAGCTGTCGCATCAATCAGACCGATGTCTTTCGCCGCAGCGACGCGCAACTCTTTGCCTTGCGTCATCAGCTCCAGTGCCACTTGAATACCGACCAATCGCGGCAAGCGCTGCGTACCGCCGCCGCCCGGCAGCAAGCCCAATTTCACCTCAGGTAGACCAAGCTTAGTCTTCGGCGTATCAATGGCAATGCGATAATGACAGGCAAGCGCCAACTCTAAACCACCGCCCAGCGCCGTTCCGGTCATCGCAGCGACCACAGGCTTGCCTGAGGTTTCAAGCTGACGCAAACTCCCTTTGAGCGCTTCAGTTAATATAAATGCTTGCTCGGCTGTCTCGATCTTACCCAATTGGTCGATATCTGCGCCAACTACAAAGGTGTCTTTGGCAGAAGTGAGAATCAAGCCTTTGGCTGAGTCATCATTGATAACGCTATCGACCATTGTGGCGAACGACTCCGTAAAACCGTCACCGATGACATTCATTTTGCGTTTGCTTTGGTCAATCGTAACGGTGACGATGCCATCGTCATCACGCTGGGCGGAGAAGTTTTCTAATGCGTTAATGACTGTCACGCTATCTGTTGTCTGGTTAGCTGTCTGGTTGTTTGTCATCATTTTTATCCCTTAAATGATTCTTTATCTATTATTTTTTGCCTACTTGTTTTTCATTTTATTTGAGAAAGAAGTTAGACACGCTCGATGATGGTCGCAATGCCCATACCACCGCCCACACATAGCGTGATCATAGCGGTCTTGAGGTCACGGCGCTCTAACTCATCGAGAACGGTCGTCATTAGCATCGCACCCGTTGCCCCAAGCGGATGCCCCATAGCGATTGCACCGCCATTAACATTGACAATATCAAGCGAGATTCCAAAATCATCAGCAGTATTCATCGGGACAGCAGCGAATGCCTCGTTGATTTCCCACAGGTCTATATCAGAGGCTTGCATGCCCGCTTTATCGAGGGCTTTTTGGCAAGCTGGCGTTGGACCTGTCAGCATGATGGCAGGTTCTGAGCCAATAACTGATGCCATCGTGATTTTGGCGCGTGGTTTTAGACCTGCTTTTTGACCAGCAGCAGCACTACCGACCAAACAAATGGCTGCCCCATCAACGATGCCTGAAGAGTTGCCCGCATGATGCACATGGTTGACGGTTTCAATCGTGGTATATCGGTCCAATATCACGCTATCAAAACCCATCTTGCCTGGCATAACAAAGGAAGGTTTAAGACCCGCTAAAGTCTCGACGTTGGTATTAGGGCGGATGGTTTCATCTTTATCCAGTAGCATCATACCGTTGAGATCGGTGACAGGGACGACAGATTTGTCGTAATAACCCTTCTCCCAAGCCTGTGCAGCGCGGCGATGCGACTCGGTGGCAAAAGCATCAACATCATTACGACTAAAGCCTTTGAGCGTTGCGATGGTGTCTGCACCCACGCCTTGCGGTACGAAATGCGTTGCTTCATTGACGCGTGGATCCATGTACCAAGCGCCGCCATCAGAGCCCATTGGCACGCGGCTCATGGACTCAACGCCGCCCGCCACCACCATATCTTCCATACCTGACATGACTTTGGCAGCCGCCAGATTGATAGATTCCAGACCAGAAGCACAAAAGCGAGACAAGGTTACTCCAGCCACACTTTGTGCCCAGCCAGCATCAATCACGGCGATACGCGCAATATCAGAGCCCTGCTCGCCGACTGGCGTCACACAGCCAAGCACCACATCATCAACCAAGCTGGTATCTAAGTTGTGGCGCTGCTCCATCTCTTTTAATAAGGTACGTGTCAGCCAAATCGGTGATGCCTGATAAAGAGAGCCATCCTTTTTTCCTTTACCACGTGGCGTACGCATAGCATCATAAATATATGCATTCTCAGTCATAAAAAATCCTTTTTTATTTTTAAACAAACCATCATTTCAATCAATAAGCGACACGTCTACATGAAGCGCGAAGCCAGCTCTTTCATAATCTCATTGGTACCGCCATAGATTTTTTGTACGCGGGCATCAGCGTATAGACGTGCGATAGGATATTCTGTCATATAGCCATAGCCACCAAACAGCTGTACACATTCATCCAGCACTTCACATTGTTTTTCGGTAACCCAGTATTTGATCAATGACGCATGCGGTACAGACAGTTTGCCATCTAACATGGCATCTACTGCCGCGTCACACATGCTACTAGCAGCAAGATAATCGGCATAGCACTCTGCCATCTTAAAGCGGGTATTTTGGAACTTCCAGATGGGCTTGCCAAAAGCTTCGCGACCTTTTACATAATCTAGGGTCAAGTTGATCGCTAGCTTCATCGACCCAATACCTGATAACGCAATGATCAGACGCTCACGTGGCAACTCCTGCATCATTTGTATGAAACCCATACCTTCTACCGTACCTAAGAGGTTGGTTTGCGGCACACGTACATTACTAAAGAACAGCTCTGAGGTATCTTGCGACGTCAGACCAATCTTATCAAGATTGCGTCCACGCTCAAACCCTTCTACTTTATCGGTTTCTACGATAATAAGTGAGACACCTTGTGCGCCTTTTTCACGGTCTGTTTTGCAAGCTAATAAAATCAGATTGGCATGCTGACCGTTGGTAATAAAGGTCTTTGAACCATTAATGATGTAGTCATCACCGTCTTTTATCGCATAGGTTTTGATGTTTTGTAAATCAGACCCTGTACCAGGTTCGGTCATAGCGATAGCGCCAATGTATTCGCCTGTTGCCATCTTGGGTAGCCATTTTTGTTTTTGTTCCTCAGTACCGTGGTCTAAAATATAGGGCGCGACGATACCTGAGTGCACCATGCCGCCAAATCCTGACTGATTGGCCTCAGTCTGTGCGTAGATAAGCGCCGCCTCATGACCAAAATCACCACCGCCGCCGCCATACTCGCTTGGTATCGCCGCACACAGAAACCCCATTTCGCCCGCCTCTTCCCACGCATCGCGATCGATCATGCCATTTTTGCGCCACTGCTCGTCTTTGGAATCCCAAGATTGGAACATTTTTAGGGCACTGTCGTGCACCATCTGATGCTCTTCGGTCATCCAGTTCGGAGTGAATTTTTCGATACTCATAATGTCTATCCTTGACAAGGTTGAATGAATAATAGCTATACCTAAGCCATCTTGTAAATTATGGTAATTTATATTACCGTTATATATATCCTATAAATTCTTTGTATTTATTAATATATGAGTCTTATACTAGGCTACGAAAAACCACTTCGCAATCAATTAAATAAAAATGGTAATTTATATTACTTATTAATTTAATCACGTTAAATTATCGAGTAAATCATTTAACTGGTAGGACATATCAAATAACCAATACTTTAAGAAGCAATAAATATGAAAACCTTTAGTCAGTCAGATAGCCTCATGCAAACTCGATCTCTAGCACCCCTATCCGATATGCGGCCCGCAACTTTGGATAAAATTGAACAGGCCGTTCGCAAAGTCTTTGCAGGATTTGACGCTAATGAGGTGACGATGGCGCAGATTGCAAAGTCTGCAAACGTCTCTTTGCAAACACTCTACAAGTATTTTGGAGACAAGCAGACGCTGTTTTATACCATTATGGATATTGTGCTCGGCAGATTAGCGGCTCGGATTATGGATCATCTGCAAGGGATTGATAGCGTACAAGATCGTCTACGCAAGACGTTGTGGGTCTGCTTTGATTTTGTCGATGCGCATCCAGATGCAGTGATGGTGCTGTCTTCGGTCTCGGCATCACGGATACGTAATATCGCAATCTATGAAAACAAAGAGTTAATTGGTGCGTTTTTGGCGGTATTAGAAGATGGGCAAAATCGTGGGGTGCTAAATGACACTGTCCCACTGCACATACTCTTCGATGTGTTTATGGGGTTCATCAGTCGACTTGGTTTAATGCATACCATTCGCCAAACAGAAACACCGTTAAATGCAGAGTTTGATGCGCTGTTTGTGATTTTATGGCGCGCCATCTCTAAACCAGAAGCCTAAAGCTTAAAATGAACTTTATAAAACTGATATTTAGCAGTGTTTGACTCTTACAAGAAAACATAATGTAAAAAACCAAAAAGCCCCACGATAAAGTGAGGCTTTTTTATATTTTTTTCGGTCAATGTGATTATTCAATCAATGTAATTAACAGCTCGTGCTGCTTATACGCTCAAAACTTTTTAAATACTGCTAGATTTTGGTAATCCATACTCTGAATGGTCGATCACATGGTTATTTTGTTCAATAGTCAGTCGATAGCCTGTGATGATACCGTCGTATGGCAAACTGCCCTCATACTGCTGATAATGCTCGCAGATAATGTCTTGAATCGCTGATTTACGGGCAGCATCGTCTAATTTGGCAAAACCGCTAGGTAAATGCACTTGGGCAAAACGTGAAGCCGCGCCACGAGACATCCAATTATCAGCACTCGTAAATGTGAAATCTACTTCCGCTCGTAAGCTATATCTGGGTAGCGTATTAGAGTAATTTGCCAAGTCATATTTAATTTGAGCAATATCTTCTGCGAATGGCTGATACGGTATCTCAAGTACGGCAAACAGTTTTGCCAAAAACTCATCAGCGGTAAAGTGCTTGTCCATATAGCTACCATCAAGCCCAAGGAATTTGCTCGACAGTACATGGCGCAAGCGGTCATAGGCAGGTATGGTATGTTTAAGAGGATAGCCCATTTGCTTGACGATATCTTGCGGACGCAGCTCAAGCGACTCTATTTGGTTGATAATATATTGCGCTAGAGAATGGCGTGGGTGATAACGACGGGTATATTTAGATGGATTAGCAATGTGGCTCATGATATTGAACACCTTAGACTCCTGTAACTCCGACGAAAAAGTATGAGATACGCCCAAATAGGCAAAAAATCAGGCACAAATGAGGTTGTCGGAGTACAGGCTCATGCGCTTTACCAGAGTTGTTTTATATCGTGCTGGAAGTTGCAAGGTTTGTCACGCCGCCATTAAACTTTTGTCATGGTCGGAGATAACAAAACTGTTAAACCCACGATAGATCGTTCAACGATAATAGCACATCAGATGACAAAAAATAAATACCGATATTTGTGACCGTTTGTGAATAATTCTTTTTCACTTTAATCATTCAATCTTAGACCTTTCGATGCATCATTTATTCATGTATTAAATAAAGGCTCAACATCGAAATGTTAGTGTTGAATTGTTAAAGATTAACGTTTAACGATTGACGTCAACAACTATTCGACCACGAACCTTACCATCCAATAACTCGTTGGCTGTCGGAATGACTTCGCTTAGACCAATCTCTCTGGTGATTGCATCTAATTGCGTCATATCCAAGCTTGTGCTCAAACGCTGCCATGCTTCTACACGCTCATCATAAGGTCGTGTCACGCTATTGATACCAAGTAAACTGACACCGCGCAAAATAAATGGCGCAACAGTAGCAGGGAAATCCATGCCTTGAGCCAGTCCACAAGTAGCGACTAAACCATCTTCACACGTACTGGCACAGACATTGGCCAGCGTATGACTACCAACAGAATCAATTGCGGCAGCCCATTTTTCCTTACCAAGTGCGCGTCCTGGGCTACTTAATTCAGCACGGTCAATGATCGTCGTTGCACCAAGGCTTTTTAAGTATTCTGCTTCCTCTAAGCGACCCGTAGAGGCCGTGACAGAGTAGCCTTGGTTTGCCAAAAGTGCGATGGCAAAGCTACCAACGCCGCCATTAGCACCCGTCACCAATACTTCACCACGCTCTGGTGTGAGTCCATGACGCTCTAACGCAATTATACAAAGCATTGCGGTATATCCTGCTGTACCTATCGCCATCGCCTGACGTTCAGTCATCGATTCAGGGAGCAGGATCAGCCAGTCACCGTTTAATCGCGCTTTTTGTGACAGACCGCCCCAATACTTCTCACCCACACTCCAACCATTTAACAACACCTTGTCGCCAGCTTTGTAGCGAGGATGATTACTTGTTTCTACAGTTCCTGCTAAATCAATACCTGGAACCATAGGAAATGTACGTACCACAGGGCTACGACCCGTGATGGCCAATCCATCTTTGTAGTTGAGCGTGCTATATGCCACACGAACCGTTACATCACCCTCAGGCAATTGCGTGTCCTGTATCTCAGTCAGATTGGACTGATAAACATCGTCATTTTTTTCAATTAATATTGCTTTAAACATAGTAGCTCCTATTTAGACCAATCGTCTATAAATAAGTAAAATATAATTTAGACCAATCGTCTAAAAATATAAATAAAAAAATTACTTCTGTATCCCTGCTGCAAAACCTCGGAAAAAAGTATCTAATGGACTGACATCTTGCGTCAACTTAGCACGCAAAACCGCACCTTCCCAACCAATCCAAAAGAAAGCAGCAAGCTCATCACAATCACTATCAGAGTGTATTTGTCCCTGTTGTACTGCCAGACGCAAGCAAGCCGCTAAACGTTTTTGCCAATCAACTAATATACCTTCTAGCTCGCAACGAAAACTCTCAGGCAACACGACAATCTCTTGACCCAAGTTGCCTACCAAACAGCCGCGTCGAAATTCATGCTTGATCATTCCTGACTTTGCATCTTCAACGAAGTCACTGATACGCTGCATAGGAGACACTTGCTCGTTTAAAAAACAATGATCTAGCTTGCGAGCAAAATATAACGCGTACTGCCGTAATACTTCCTGTCCAAATGCTTCTTTGTTTTTGAAGTAATTGTAGAAAGAACCTTTAGGCACATTGATGCGTTTGAGTATGGCATCGATACCAGTGGTCGCAAAGCCTTGCTCTGTCAGCATCTCCATCCCAGATCTCAAAAGAGCTTCACGGGTATCCGTAAACTCTCGTTCAACATTGGGTGGACGCCCTCGACGGGCTTTTGGCTTAGTAATCGTCATGCACAAATATTATGACCGATCGTCTTTAATGTCAATAAATTATTTTTAGCGGTTTATTTATCCATCAGTCGCGACAGTTTTTTGACTGTCATCGCTATCAGTCTTCACCATGATATGTTGCCTCATCCATCCAAACGATGGCATCTTCACACAGATGAGTTAAGTGATACCAAATATCACTACTACGAGCGATACGATGATGACCGTCTGCAAAATAATCGACTTCCCAGCTATCAGGTAGATTTACCAAGGTTCGTCTAGCGACCGCTACGTCTAAGCTTTCATCATCGACTTCTACCATAACTCGTACCATCTCAGTATTGGTTGTGGGAAAAGATAGCTTCATATCAGCCACGTCAGGGATACGATCCACCAATACCTCACTTGGATAGATACAAGGCGCAATCAACAGTGTGCGCAAGTTGTATTTATGGGCAAAATGATTGGCAAACCAACCACCAAGAGAATGCCCTGCCAACACCACACGTGGATACTGTGCGATTCTCTCGCGAATCAATTCATCATAAATCTCAAATATTTCTGCAAAATTCTCTCGATAATTGACCGTTTGACAGTATTTTGGCTCACGCGTGATACAAGTATATTTGCTGGTCTCATTGCTTGAATCAAGACCATGAAAAAACAGTAAAAACGTATCGTTGTTTTCAATAGGAAACATCATAAGGTTCTCCTTTTTTAATTATTATTTAGGCTTATTCTTGATAACTTGGCTTATAAATTAAACTGGTTTTTGGCTAGCAACCTGCGCTTGATACAGGCTCAAAAGCTCCTCACAAGCCTGCATTGAGGTATTTTTTGCAAAACCTTCGTTAAACCAAAAATCATAAACCGCTTGAACAACGGCTTTTACCGCTTTCGCATTTTCTGGCTTTTGTTCTATTAGTTTCATCGCAATGTCTTGTGCTTGTATATCCGACTCACTATAGGGCGCGCTCCAGCCTACGCCATAACGATAAAGCACATCATTGATTGCCAATATGAATATGGCATTGGACACCCCAAATGAGCCAATAAGCCTGTCAAGCATTGTACAGCGCTCTTCATAAATATTGACCTCTATCGGCATATCAGCCTGCTCAAACAGACAGTCACAACTCACCATGTGCGAGGGTTTACTAAAATCATCCCACAGCAGTGGATAAGTTCCTCGAATCCCGCCCTTTTCCACTATATTAAATTGCCAAATCGCATAATGAGTATCTGGCCCTTTATAAGGCACATGTATGAACCACTGCATCATCGCATCACTGTCATACATGATATGAGTACTACCAATCCGCACGCCCTGCTTAGGTAGTACATCATGATATACGCTATCCATGTCATCACTATAAAGCGTCACTTTACGTAAGTTTTCATCACTGGTATCGCCCAACTTTGCTCTTGCTTCCCCTATATTTCGATAGAGCTTAAAGGGTGCTACCCATCTGAGCGTCTCATCGGTATTGTTCACGAAGTAAATATCATCCTCATAACTGTCTATAGAAACCGTTTCGAGGTAAAACAATGACTGTTTTCGTATTCGGCCTTTCTCATCATTTGCTAGTGCCGTTATACCAGATAGCTTTGAGCCATCCGACCACTTAAAGTTATCTAACCGTTTTTGCTCAAGCTGATACGCTAATGTCGTCATATTTATATCCTTATTATTTTGATTTTGGTTTGCATGTCGCTTTATTTTCATTGTCTGGTCTGAGTGCCGATTTCAAGCCAGCCGAGCCTATTCGCCATTGTTTAAATGACGTCATTATCTCTAAAGTTAAGTAAATTAATCGACTTGGTGAGGTAGTATTTTTTTAATTCTGATAGACTTTTTAGCCACAGTTTTTCGCTGTTACATTGCTAATATTTTTGCAACGCCAACGAGCTTTTTTCTGCTAAGTTTTTTGTTTATTAATAAATATGGTTTTTTAGGTTTGTACAGGCACAGAAGTTTAGGATTAAACGTAAATAACACTACTAGAAAGACTTCGCTAAAATAGCGCTTTAAAAACTCAGTTAAGAAGTGAAGCATTGCGCCCCGAGGATTAACTGTTTGCCCTGTTATTTTTGCCTTACTCAATAACTATAATATAAACCCCTATAAAAATAAAGCCGCTTAAAACCTTCTACGACAACTGGTGTCGCTTCTTTTTAAATGAATTGTAGTTTAATCGTTAGCAAGTATCCCAACACAATAAGTATCATTAGCGACAGTTTCATATTACTCAAGCATCTTCAATAAACATCCAATTAACAATCCTTATCAAAAAACACCTTTCACGATCGACGTGGACTTGCTATCTTGCCCCGCAAACCTTGTATTCTAAGCAAGCGTGCCCCACTTTGACCTATCACACGTAGTATTCGCATCTGTATTGGATTTTATGACACATAACCTTGAGGCTAGCTCAAACGCTCGCCGAACTCAGTATTTTCAAGTATTTTTGATGGGCGTTAGTGCATTTATTATGAATACCACAGAATTTGTCCCTGTGGCGCTGTTGAGCGACATTGCTCAGGACTTCTCTATTACGACGGCAGATACTGGCTGGATGCTGACACTCTATGCTTGGATTGTCGCAGCGATGTCATTGCCACTAATGCTATTGACCAGTCGATTTGAGCGCAAACGTTTACTCTTGGGTCTCTTTGCCGTATTCATTGCCAGTCACGTACTGTCGGTATTTGCCTGGAGCTTTGATGTGCTGCTCATTAGTCGGGTTGGGATTGCGTTATCGCATGCGATATTTTGGTCCATCACGGCTGCTATCGCGATACGCGTCGCGCCTGAAGGTAAGAAAGCCTTAGCGCTTAGCGTACTGGCGACTGGTACATCGTTAGCAATGGTCCTAGGTGTGCCGCTGGGGCGTTTGGTTGGGCAATGGTTTGGCTGGCGCGCGACCTTTGGCGGTATTGGCGTCATCGCCTTAATTGTATTTATTCTACAGGCGAGACTCTTACCAACGCTACCTAGTATGTTTGAAGGGTCTTTTAGAAAGATTCCAGAACTCCTTAAAAACCCTTTATTGGTTTGTCTATACCTGCTTATTTTATTGGTCTTTACAGCGCACTACACGGCTTATTCTTACATAGAACCATTTATGCGCCAAGTCGGCAACATCAGTGAAAATGCTGCGACTTTTGTACTGTTACTATTTGGTGCAGCAGGAATTGTAGGCAGTGTGATTTTTAGTCGTTGGGGCGATCGGTTCAATACCAGATTGATGCTAATATCGACAATACTGATGCTCGTGTCTATGCTTGCGCTGTTGCTAGCAGTGACCTCTGTATGGGCGCTCAGTTTTATCGCTTTGCTTTGGGGCGCGGCGCTCATGCTACTGATTATCTCCATGCAGGCCAAAGTCATCATGGTCGACGTCAATGCACAAGACATGCTGATGTCGATGTTCTCAGGTATTATTAATTTGGGAATTGGTACGGGTGCACTATTCGGCGGTTATGCCGTGACGCACATTTCACTATCTAGCATAGGATATACAGGTGCGGCTATCGCAGTTGTGGCGTTACTATTAATGCTGTTTATGATTAAACGCTTTCCTGAATTGAGTAAACGACTTGGCTAGCTAATAAGTCGATATTAAAAGATAGCCAAAAAATAGTAGTCAGGAAGGAACCGTCAGAAAATAATAAGCAGAATGCCAGCCATCTAAATGGGCTGGCATTTTTTGTTATGGTCTGTGAAAGCATTACGAGGATTGCTTATATACTCATTGAACGAACGTTCAGGTGCAGTTATACTAATTTCATTGGACATAAGTATGCTTAGGCTATAAGTATACTCAATAAAGGACTGATAGGGATTAAGCACAAAAGGATGAGTGTGAAATGAATAATATTCAAAACAAGGAAGTCATTACCTACGATCTAAATTTAGTGACGATATATATTACGAATTTTCAACTTGATGGAGATTCGTGATGTCTGATCGAATGACTCAACAAGACAGTCAAGATCAAGGAAATCAAGATAACACTGTGCCCCTTAAGCTAGGCAGGTTGCATTATGCTTGGATCGTTGCTGCGACAGGCTCTGTAGCAATGTTCTGCGGACTTGGGTTAGGACGATTCGCATTTGGCATGTTACTACCGTCCATGTCATCCTCTTTAGGATTAAATTATACCCAAAGCGGAATCTTGGGATTCACTAACCTGATAGGATATCTGGTTGCAGTGCTTCTAAGTCCTTTTATTCTACCTCGGTTGGGTACTCGAACGACTGCGACGGCAAGCATCCTCCTCATTGCTGTCTCTATGTTCGGTATGGCTTTTACCACCAGTTTTCCAATACTTTGCGCACTCTATGTACTGACAGGTATCGGTAGCGGCGGCGTGGTCTTACCAATGATGAGCGTCATGTCGCATTGGTTTTTTCCTTCGCACCGCGGGCTCGCTTTAGGACTGGTCATGGCTGGGCCTGGATTTGGTATCATTTTATCGGGCTTTGTCGTACCCAAACTCTTACCTATCTCTACTCTACTGTCTTGGCAGACAGGTTGGCTAATTTTTGCCGTGATTAATATCGCGGTAGCTTGGCTTACTTTTACTTTGATTCGCAATCATCCAGACGATGTCAGCCAAAGCCCTTTTGGGCGCGCACCCACCTTACCTGTTACAAATAAGAAAAAGCTAGAACGTAGCAATATTAAGCTACTCGTACATCTAGGTGTCATTTTTGCTATTTATGGTGCTACTTATATGGTTTACGTCACCTTCATCGTGACCACTATGGTTAGCTCGTATCAACTGAGTGAAGCGGCTGCTGGTGGTATTTGGGCATGGATTGGACTACTTAGCATGTTCTCAGGTATGTTGTTTGGCTGGATTTCTGACCATATTGGCAGACGCCTTGGTCTAGCGCTGGCTTTTTTCTTCCTTGCCATCGCTTATCTGTTGGTCGGACTTACTGATTGGAGTTTAGGGCTGTACTGGTCAATTATTCTGTTTGGCTTAGTGGTGTGGAGTGTGCCTGTCATTATGGCTGCCTCGGCGGGAGACTATTTCGGTCCTGCAGCGGCGGCAAGTGCACTTGCAGCACTGACTTTTGCCTTTTCAGGTGGACAGGCTCTCGGGCCAGTGGCAGCAGGCTATCTCGCAGAAATCACTGGGGATTTTAGTATCAGTTATATGATATCTGGTATCGCAGCTTTTGTAGCGCTTGGACTTGCCTTATTATTGCGTCCACAAAAACAAGCTTAATTTCAGTTTCCATAGTATTGATACTGCTAGCTATACTTTGCTATTGCTGGCAGTAGACATCTATATGCTCATCCGACCTAATTATCTTATTGTTGAGTGTTGAGTTTATACTATTTATGACTAGATAGTTGCTTAGGCTAAATAAGCAATTACATGAGCGAGACAGTATGATTTTTTAATACTTGAATACCTCTTTTTTATGCTCTAAAAACTTATTCAAATAAGGAGATATTCTTGCAATTTTGCAATCAAAACGATTGCTAGCTTTCTAAAAAGTGGTTACACTCGGTTGACAAACTATTACATTGATGACAAGGAAGTCGCTATGCCTCGTAATACTTCACGTTCTAAAATTAGCCATACCACTCTCAAAACTTTTACCAAAAGCATGCTGGCTGTCAGCCTATCTATCGCTGGTATTTCTCACGCAAGTGCTTATGACAGTGTCACCTTTTTCGGTGATAGCCTGACCGATGGTGGCTATTTTAGTCAAGTTGTACCAGGTCCTGCTCAGTTTACCACCAATCCTGACAACACATGGGCAACCTCATTCGCTGAGCAGCTAGGTACCACGGCTGTTCCCGTTGTATTCGGTAGTCCTCAAATTGGTAATAACTACGCTATCGGTGGTGCAAGAGCAGGCGAAGAAGCGGCCTTCCCTGGCGGTATTCCTATTGCTTCTGCCAATAGCCAAGTCGATAGTTATCTCGCTAATAACACAGTAGACCCTAACGGACTCTATGTGGTGTGGGCAGGTGCAAATGACTTGCTTGCAGCGGCTGAAGATCCTGCTAATGCCCAAGCGATCATACTTGGAGCAGTAGCTAGCCAAACCGAAACTATTAATGCATTAAAAGACAATGGTGCCAAATATATCTTGGTACCTAATATTCCTGATGTCGGTCTAACCCCTAGAGTTATTGATCAAGGGCCTGTAGCGCAGGCGCAAAGTACTGGTGCTACCAGTCTATACAATCAATTCATGCTTAGTGCCGCAGCAAATACTGGCGCTAATATCATACCGCTAGATATGTTTAGCTTAACTCAGGAGATCATTGCGTCGCCTGCTCAGTATGGTTTCACTAATGTCACCGATGAAGCTTGCGGTGACAACAATAGCTCTCTAACTTGTGGGCCTGATACGCTTGTAGAAGCAAATGCCAACGAAACCTACTTCTTCGCTGATGGTATACATCCAACAGGCGCTACCCACCAACTGATCGCCGACTATGCAAACGCTGTTGTTACTGCGCCTAGTTTAATCGGTGTACTGCCTCATATTGCAACGACAACTGGACTTGCAACCAATGAACGCTTACAGTCACACGTCAACCAAATCCAAAGCAGTGAGCAAAAACCTGCCCGCACACTATGGGCCGTCGGTGAAGTGGCCAATCAAGAAATTGCAGGGTTTGATGGTGATAATAATACTCAAGTATTGCTTGGTGTAGATTTTGCTCATCCTAACTCAGCAAATGCAGTGACAGGTTTATACGGTAACATTACCCAAAAAGACTTTGAAAACTCAGACGTTGGCACAGGTTTGAGTGATATTGATCTAGGAGAGTTCGGTTTTGGTGTCTATCATAGCAACAAGTTTGGCGGTTTACAGATCAATGGTGCTGCAGGATTTGGCAACATAGATGTCAATGTCACACGTGCTGTCACACTTGGCAGCAACCAACAACAGTTTAAGTCAAATGCTGATGGCAAGCGCTTTTATGCCAACTTGCAGGCAGGCTACCCGATGCAAGTGAGCAATATTGCCGTTACGCCTTATATCGGTGCAACAGCGAGCCGCGTAAAAATTGACGGACTCAAAGAAAAAGAGATGTCTGGCATTGCTATGCAGTTCGATGAGCAGAAATACTCTACGACATATGGCAAGCTTGGTCTTAAGGCTAATCATAGTTTGATGGAGAACCTCAACTTATTTGGTGATATTCATTACCAAAAGCAGCTGAGTGACAATCGCGAAGCGGTAACCGCACGTTTGAATACGCTACCAAATATCAGCTTTGAAACGCCTATGGTCGAAACTGATGATGATAACGTTGCTATGACACTTGGCCTATCTAGAAGCTTTGGCCTATTGAATGCCAATGCTGGTATTACCCATTCACAAGGTAATGACGATGACTCAACCAGCCTATTTGTTGGACTTAATGGCGCATTCTAAATAAGTCGTTAATACAGAATAATGGTATAGGTGATAATTAATCGCCTATACCATTCTAAATTCAAAAAAACCTCATAGCCTATTACAGCTTTTACTCTATAAGTTTTCTACTACACAACTTCTCAACGACAAAACCTAATATCATAAATTTTTTAAAAATCTACTTTACCGCGCAAAGCCTTTGTCTTACCGCGCTGGGTCTTTTTATCCACCCGTTTACGTTTGGCATTTCTGCTTGGCTTGGTCGGCCTTCTGGTTTTATTAACGTAAGTGGTTTTGGTGATAAAACTTTGCAAACGCTCAAGCGCATCTATTTTATTGCGCTCTTGCGTTCGAAACTGTTGCGCCTTGATAATTAGCACGCCTTCCTTTGTTATTCGGCTATCTTTACTATTTAGCAGTCGCTGCTTGTACTCATCGCTCAGACTTGAGTTATTAATATCAAAACGCAGGTGAATGGCAGAAGATACTTTGTTGACATTCTGCCCACCTGCGCCTTGCGCTCGTATGGCGCTGATCTCTACCTCATTATCATTGAGGCTAATATTATTATTAATAAAAATCATAGTATGCTGTTATCGAATGTGAATAGATATGATTTATGATAAAGCATTATATAGTCAAGCCTCTATAAATTAGGTACGGTGTCAGTCTCGCTTAGTATACTGCTTGTAATACTTTCACTCGGCTTTCTAGGGCGTGTCCTCATTTTAAGAATGGGGATAAAAATGAGATAAATCGCAGTCAAACAAGGAAAACAGCGCAGATAATATCGAGATATTAGTCAGCTATTTGACGCCATTTGGCAAGATTTAGCCATTTTTAACCCATTTAGATAACTATCGATTGAATTGAGGACACGCCCTAGTATCCAAGTTATATTGAATCGACTGCCTATATTTAACTAAATATGGATTGGCCTGCTACTTTGCCAACAGTTGACGACTACGCTCAATCACTGGTGCATCGACCATCTCGCCATCTATTTTGAATACTGCCTGCCCGCTCCGCTCGTACTCCTCAACCACACGCTGAGCAAAGGACAAGTCGACATCTGTCGGTTGAAATGTTTGTTGGACGACTGCCACTTGCTTGGGGTGAATACACAGCATCCCTGACATTCCCATTTTTGACCATAACTGTACTCGCTCGCTCAGTCCAACTTCGTTATTGAAATCAGGATAAATAGTATCGATAGGCGGCGATAATTGGTGTACTTTTGACGTCAGGATTAGTTGATAGCGAACTTGATTGGCGATGATATCAGCAGCAGGCGTTCCTACTTGTACCTGCAAATCATTGCAAAGATCTAAAAATCCATAACTAAACGCGGCCAGTCCGACTGCTTTTGCCATACTATCGATTTGATACAATCCTATCGCACTCTCAATCAATGCAATCACGGGTAAATTGGTAAGCTGATGTACGCTATTAATATCTTCTGCTTTCTCAGCTTTGGCCAATAACAAGCCAGCCAAATTGGGCATTTTCTGACAGAGCACTATGTCTTTGAAAAACTCTTCGCTACCTGCCTTATTAATACGCACCCAAACCGGCTGATAACCTGAACTGTCGTGATATTGCTGTAATGCTTCGCGTGCGGATGCTTTATCTTCTGGCGCAACGGCATCTTCTAAATCGACAATAACCGCATCTGCACCACTAGCAAAGGCTTTCGCCACTCTATCGATGCGAGTCGCTGGCACAAACAGCCATGTTTCATTTTGAGAAATCGTTTTTATTTTATTTTTGATAACTGAATCCATGCGTGACCCCATTATATTGTCCAAGTAGCTATTAGCACATTTATTATGCCACTATACAGCTGATGCTCATTTAAAATTAGCAATTTATTCGATAGTGCAAAACCAAGATTACTTAGACATTCTATTAAAAAATAAATCAAAAAAACCGCATGAAAATAAATCTCATGCGGCTCTTTATAGTAAGTTGTTCTTGAACTTATATGCTGTAGTTTGCTAATTAAGCCAGCATGCCACCATCGACAACGATAGTCGCGCCTGTGGTATAGCTTGAAGCGTCCGACACTAGATACAATACGGTACCAGCCATTTCATCAGGCTCAGCCACACGTCCTAGCGGAATCGAGTGTAGCGCCATTTTTAAGACTTTATCGTTAGTAGTCAAAGCCGAAGCAAACTTAGTATCGGTTAAACCTGGCAATAGCGCATTAACACGGATATTAAGTGGGCCACATTCTTTAGCAAAGGCTTTGGTCATGCTAATGACTGCCGCTTTGGTAATTGAGTAGATACCTTGCTTATCGCCTGCTACTAAGCCGTTGACCGATGCGGTATTCAAGATGACGCCGCCGCCCTGATCTTTCATCATTTTGCCAGCGGCCGTCGACATAAAGAAGTAACCACGGATATTAACTTCAACAGTCTTATCAAAGGCGGCTAAATCTGTATCTAAGATATGACCATAGTAAGGGTTGGCTGCAGCATTATTGACTAAGATATCAATTTGACCAAATTCACTTTTGATATGCTCAAAAATTGCGTCAATTTGCTCCATGTCTCCTACATGACATGCAAAAGCACTGGCCTTATGACCGTCAGCTTTAATGCTATCTGCAACTGCTTGGCAAGCATCAATTTTGCGGCTAGAGACAATCACATGTGCGCCTCTTGATGCCAATAGACGGGCAATAGACTCACCAATACCACGGCTAGCACCAGTTACTAGAGCAACCTTACCGGTTAAATCAAATAAATCTTTCATCATTATTCCTTATATTTTTATAAACTTTATATTTTCAATAATTTTTGAGCACTAAATTCATGTATCTAAAACGTGTATCTAAAATCAGATAACTAAACGCAGATAATCGCTGTCAAAACTAACAGCGATTATCGAGCACTAATGAACTGAACAAAGAGCGCTCAACGATCACGGTTACGCTAGCATACCACCATCTAAGGTGAAGGCATGGCCATTCATAAAACTGCTTTCATCGCTGGCAAGCCATGCAATTGCACTAGAGATTTCACTAACGTTTCCTAAACGGCGCAGTGGACTGGCCTTAATCGTTGCTTGCTGCGTACGCTCATCCATCGTTGCCATGGTGTTGCGAACCATTGGCGTATCAATGAAGCTTGGGCATACAGCGTTGAAACGGATATTGGCACGGGCATACTCATGGGCAGCAGATTTGGTCAGACCCATAACGCCATGTTTAGCTGCACTGTAGGCTGAAATCATAGGTGCTGAACGCAGACCTGCAATAGATGCCACGTTGATCACATGACCACCACCGTTAGGTATCATACAATTGACCGCAGCACGCATACAGTGCCAAACGCCTTTTAAATTCACTGCGATATTGCGATCAAAATCATCATCGCTTAGCTCGTGCATTGGCGAAGGCTTATGGTCGATACCAGCATTGTTTACCACAACATCTAAGCCACCAAGCGTTTCTACTGCAAAGTCGAACAACGCACGTACCTCATCACCACTGGTCACGTCTACTTTTTTAAAGACGATACTGTTGCCAGCGTCTTGACCTTGTTTGGCAACTGCTTCGCCCATTTCTTCTGCCATATCACCAATGACGACTTTTGCGCCGCGACTGGCTAGCAACAATGCGCTTGCTGCACCGATACCTGACGCACCGCCCGTGATCAAAATTCGTTTGCCAGCTACATCTGATGCAATTCCATTTGTATTCAGTGTCATGATCTATCCCTCTACCTTAAGTACTAGTTTGCCGAAGTTTTCACCGTTAAAGAGCATCATCAAAGTATCAGGGAACGTCTCGATACCTTCAACGATATGATCTTTTACTTTCATATCACCTGACTGAATCCAGCCAGCAATCTCTTTCATGGCGATTGGATACTCTTTGATATTATCGAACACCACGATGCCTTCCATGCGCGCACGATTGACCAATAGTGATAGATAGTTCGATGGGCCTTTTACTGCTGTGGTATTGTTATATTGGCTGATAGCCCCGCAAATAACGATACGCGCATGTAGATTAATCTGAGTAAGCACGTCATTTAAGATATCACCGCCTACGTTGTCAAAGTACACATCGACGCCGTCTGGACAGGTTTTCTTTAGTGCTTTTTTCACATCTTCGTTTTTGTAATCAATCGTCGCATCAAACCCAAGCTCATCGACCAAGAACTTGCATTTCTCAGCGCCGCCCGCGATACCAACGACTCGGCAGCCTTTAATTTTGGCAATCTGACCAACCAAGCTACCAACCGCACCGGCAGCTCCTGATACCACTACCGTCTCACCAGCTTTTGGCTGACCCGTTTTTAGGAGACCGAAATACCCTGTCATCCCCGGCATACCGAGTACGCCTAAGTAATAAGACAGCGGCGCTAGACTTGGATCAACTTTATGTAGACCTGTGCCATCACTGACCGCATATGACTGTACGCCGTCGTGACCTGCGACATAGTCACCTACTGCAAATTTCTCATGCTTACTTTCAATCACTTCGCCTACCGTACCAGCGCGCATCACTTCACCAATTTGTACTGGCGCGATATAAGATTTGGCATCGTTCAACCAACCACGCATTGCCGGATCGATAGAGATATATTCAACCTTAATCAGCAACTGACCATCGGTAATCGTCGGTATTTCTGTCTCGGTATAATCCCAAGTCTCAGCGCTTGGCTCGCCTACAGGTCTTGCTTTTAGTCGCCATTGTTTGTTTATCGTTGTCATGTCTCTTTCCTTAGAGTTGTCCTTAGAACCAGTCCGCTTGCATATCAGTGCAAACCGAGTTGGTGTTGGTTAATAATTCGATGTCGCGTTTAACTAATGGTAGTTCCCAATCGATGAAGTATTTGGCCGCTTGTATCTTACCTTTGTAAAAGTTTTGCTGCTCGACATCTTGCGTCGTACTTAGTAGCTGCTCGGCTTTACTGGCTTGGCGAATCCAAATCCAGCTCAGTACAATTGAGGCAAAAATATTCATGAGTGCTTGAGCATTACCAGTCAATGTCAGCGCTTCTTCTGTCTGCAACACTTTGCCCAAATGCACGAGCACTTCATGCAACTGACCCATATAAGGCATCAGCTTGCCTGCAAGTTGCGCGCTCTCAGGCGTAGTAATGCTTTCTAAATCTTTTGTAATTTCACGTTTTAGGATTTGAATGCCTAACCCACCTTTTTGCCATAACTTGCGGAATGACAAATCTAGCGCCTGCACACCATTTGTGCCTTCATGGATAGGATTTAGACGATTGTCACGCCAAAACTGCTCAGCCTGATATTCACGCGTATAGCCTGCGCCGCCCAATACTTGAATACCTAAGTCATTGGCTTTTGGACCATATTCAGATGGCCATGCTTTTAGCACTGGGGTTAGCAAATCTAATAGTTCGGTTAGCTCATTTTTTAGCGTTTCGTCTTCGCAAGTGTTGATACGGTCAATTAGGTTTGAACCATATAGACATAATGAGATGCCGCCTTCAGAGTAAGCTTTTTGCGCCAATAGCATGCGCTTTACATCACCATGCTGAATAATGGCCGTTGCATCATCTTCAGGCTTATTGTTTGGCGCAATGCGACCTTGTGTACGGTCTTTGGCATAATCTAGCGAATACTGATAGCCGCGATAACCAATCATAGAAGCACCAAAACCAACTGCGATACGTGCCTCATTCATCATTTTGAACATATAACGCAAGCCAAAATGCTCTTCGCCGATCAAATAACCATGACAATCGCCTTCATCGCCGAAGCTCAATGCCGTAGAAGTCGCACCTCTATAACCAAGCTTATGAATCAGTCCAGTCAGATGTACATCGTTACGCTCGCCAACAGACAAGTCAGCGTTCAAGCGATATTTAGGCACGGCAAGTAAAGAGATACCTTTAACACCGCCTGGGCCGCCTGGCACTTTGGCCAATACCAAATGCACGATATTGTCAGACAGCTCATGGTCACCTGCTGAGATATAAATCTTGCTGCCTTTGACACGGTACGAGCCATCATCCTGTTTTACAGCGATGGTTTTGATATCGGCAAGCGATGAACCTGCATGTGGTTCGGTCAATGCCATGGTGCCGGTGAACTCGCCTGTCAGCATGCGCGGCATAAAGGCTGCTTTGATATCATCGCTAGCAAAATGCGAGATGACGTTGATTGCCGCAGTGGTCAGAAAGGGATAGGCAGTCGTTGATGGATTGGCTGCCATAAAGTAACCTGCCACGGCTGTCATAACCGTTTCAGGTAACTGCATGCCGCCGTCTTCGAAGCTATAACGACCTGCGATAAAGCCAGACTCACGGAACGCATCAAAAGCGACTTTTACATCGTTTATCATGCTGACTTTTTTACCATCGAACTGCGGCTCGTTCTTATCTGCAATATGGTTGTGTGGTAGAAATAAATCCGTTGCAATCTTATTTGCCGTCTCTAGCACAGCATCAAATGTCTCGCGGCTATGCTCTGAGAACTTTGCGTGCTCAGTGAGTGATTCTGTGCCTAGCACATCATACAATTGGAACGGTAATTCAAAGTCATTGATAAGCGTATCTGCAGCCATAGTATTCTCGTTAACTAATTAAATGTGGTTATCAATTGATATTAGTCTAATTTGATACCTGTCCATATTGTCATTTATGACATAATTATGGTCAAATAAGACATAAACAGAGTATCTAACTGGTTAAAATCAATCAAATAATGGCTACTTTGGTCAGTACAGCAAAGGAAACGAGTGACTTATGCCCTATTTCAAACCTTTTAAAATGATTATTCTTGGCTTCGATGGAGTACTTGGCAGTGTACTCTCTGGCGCATTGGACTTGTTTTCATTCACAGGGGTCAGCTGGCAGCGCTTTTCAAATGAGTCTGTAGAGCCACGATTTAATGTGCAAATTGCAAGCTTGGGTGGCGGTGATATCAGGTGCAGTAATCGCTTAATCATGCAAGCCCACTGCGATATTCGAGACGTGACAGAGTGCGACTTATTGCTTGTGCCAACCATTGGCGACTCTATTGATAAGGTGTTGAAGCAAAACAGTGAGCTATTGCCACATTTAGTACGGCTTGCGAATACCAAGGCCGATATAGCAAGCAACTGTAGCGGTGCATTTTTCTTGGCAAAGGCAGGATTATTAGATCATAAGATAGCCACTACACATTGGGGCTATGCCAATAAGTTTAAGGCAGATTTTCCATTAGTGGACTTACAAGAGAATCAGTTTGTGACCCATTCAAGAAGCGAGTCAACAAACCAGTCGGGCAATATATTTTGTGCAGCTGGTGGCAGCGCCTTCTATGATTTGGGGCTATTATTGATTGAGCGCTACTGCGGACGTGAGATTTCTACGCAAGTGGCAAAAACCCAAATTATCGATAGCAAAAGAGGTAGTCAAAATAGCTATACCAATGTGACCTTACACAAGCCACATTCGGACCATTTGATTAAACAAGTACAAGAATATATCGAAGAGAACTTTCAACATTCTTTGCAGGTCAGTAGTTTAGCCGCTATGGTAAATATTACCCCGCGCACTTTAAACAGGCGCTTCCAGTCCTGCGTGGCGATGCGACCGATTGAATATATTCAGGCTGTTAGAATTGAACAAGCCAAACGCTTACTTGAATTAGGCGATGTATCGATAAAGTCTCTTGCCGATCAAGTAGGTTATGATGATATCTCTTCATTCACGCGTCTATTTAAACGCGCGACAGAGCTGACACCAAAAGAGTATCAAGATAAGTTTTCGCGGTTGGCTATTTAAAAAGATAGCGCTTAACTTTCAAGCATTTTGCCACAAGCCTTCTACTTGGATAGCATCAGCTTCAATAGTTGGATAATCGGTAAATGCCAACTGATAGCCGCCAACGGTATCGGCGCTAATTTGACAGGTTGCCCCCAGTGGAAAGCTGTGTTTTTTGCCGATATGACCAAAAGGCATACCACTATATATCGGCAATCCTGTTAGTTCATGCAGCTGACGAATGACTGTGGCGACATCATAACGCTTGTCATAGCTATCCTCACCTGCACCAGACAATGCCCCAAACACAATTGCTTGTTGATTCTTAAACACACCTGCGAGATATAGGTCATATAGCATGCGCTCAATACGATACGCCTGCTCGCCTACATCTTCTAAGAATACAATACCGCCATCGATACGCGGTAAATACTCACTACCTGCCAGCGCCGATACCACGCTTAGATTACCGCCCCAAATCGTACCAGTTAATGGTTTTGGCTCACCCTTTATCAATATGACAGGTAGCTGATGACTGGTTAAAGACGCGTCTGATATATTAATAACCAGATTAGGATTGGTTAGTGCTTCAACAAACTGCTGACAGCTGACTTTATCAGGCGCAGTTTTGCCAAACTCGCTATAGAGCATCGGTGCGGCAAGCGAGCTCATTGACCCTTTTGCCAATAGCGCACATTGGATAGCTGTCACATCGCTAAAGCCTGCGAGTATCGTGCCGTGCTCCTTCATAATACGTCCCAGCGTCGACCAATCAACCATAGGCAATATGCGCATGGCACCGTAACCACCGCGCACACCTAACAGCAGCTTTGGCGCGGCTATTGCTCCAGTGGCAAGATTTTGAAAATCGCTGGCACGCTGTGAGTCCGTTCCCGCAAAGCGTAAATACTGACGATTGGTAATAGCAGGATTTTCTACTTTAAACCCAGCACAAGCCACCCGATCTAATGCCAACTGATTACGCTCATCATTACCACCAACGTTAGAGCTGGCAAAAAGTCGCGTCTCAATCGTAGGCGTGATACAACCTGTCTTCGTCAGTGATTCCTGTGAAATTTGTGATGATGATTGTCCCTCTAACAACGAAGTTGGCAGATCATCCTTGGTCAGCTGCGTACTATGATCAGAATCGATAGGACTGGCTGCAAGCGCTTGAGACATACCTTGGCTCGCTAATACTGCTGTGCCTGCACTCACACCGATTCGACGTAGAAACTGCCGACGGTTTAGCCCAGATGTTATTTCAGTTGCACGACTATTTTTATTATCTATCCATGACTGACGCTTAATCCCCATATCTTACTGCTACCTTATCGCTTTTATTTTTATGACTTGTGTTTTTAGACCTTGTGGCAGCATATTGTAGACGCTTTTCTGACACTGATGGTTGCCTAATCTTTACCGATATTTACTTTTTCGCTACTGAGACACACAATATAGGTCGATTAGATTTGTTACTGTAAATACAAATTCATTGCAAAAAATAAAAGGTAATAATTATGTTTAATAAAAAAACCGATAAAAACAAGTCACTTGACTCTAATTTAGAATACTTGCTGGGCAAAGAAGATAAGCTGAAAGAAAAGTTAGAAGATAGCGGCTACCTTGAACCGTTTAGTGATGATCTAATGCTATTTATGAGTCTTGTCAAAGACTATTATAAAGGTGACTACCGTAAGATCCCTTTTAAGACAATCTCAGCTGGCGTTATTGGTGCGCTCTATGTGCTAAATCCAATTGACCTCATTCCTGACTCTATCCCGTTTATCGGCCATATCGATGATGCGCTAGTACTTAAATTTTGTTTAAAGCAGGCCAGAAAAGATTTGCAAAAATACAAAGAGTGGAAGCAGGAACAATCAGCTACTAAGGATAAGTTAGAAGCTAAGAGCGACACGGATAAGACTGATAACGACAAGACTAGTACTGATGGGAAAGATAGCGACGAGACTAGTACTAATCTGAAGAAAGCTTCATAAGTATTAGTACTTTCAGCTATTAAAAAACTGCACTATCGAAAAAGCCACGACCGCGAATTAATACTTCGGTCGTGGCTTTTGTTATTTACAATTCATTTAATACTGTATTTTAATCAGGCACTTCATAATTAGCCTTTTCTGGATTAAGACCAAACGAGTAGACGAATGTCGCAACGAGACTATTGACAATAATGAAAGGCAAATCAATCGCAGCATGACCAAGTGCATAGCGACCAAGCAGCCACGAGACGATCAACATGATAATAAAGAATGCACCCAAATATGCCAAAATTGCAGGGTGTTTTAAATTATAAGGCTGCTCAGGCGTCGGTTGTTTGTCTAATACATATGTCCTTACCGCCCAACCAGCTGCATAAGAAAACCCGCCTAACACCACGTAACTAAAAAAATTCATATTAATTAACTCTAATGGTATGACTGTTTATAACAAAATACTGTCTATGGAAATATCATCGACCAACAATGGTATTTATCTAAAGACTATTATCAATGCTTATTTAAATACTGTCATCAACATTATCGATAACAAGATTGGCATGTGGATTGGCTAAAATATCGGTATTCACCTCATCACACTCCACGCGGTAGATCGTGTTGGCGCCTCGATAAATGTACGACAAGTATTCACTGTCTAAGAGCGGATCAATATTTGCATAGGCTGGTTTGACATGAGCCAGTACAAGCACTCGATCAGGACGACCAATAACCGCATCGACATTATCTGGATCGATAGAGAAAAACTGCGGTATATCGCTATTGTCTATCACTTCTAACGGCTCTGGAGTATCCCAGACGCGCTTAGCAGTGACGGGCTCTTTCATCTGCATTACCCAAGTGTCATTTTGCTGGCTGACCTTTATCTGAGCAGGCTCATCTTGACTCACCGTATAACAACCCTCAAAGACAGACAGATCTGCTGCAACTTCGGTATCTGCTTGAGGGCTAGTATCATTACAAGCGCTCAGAAAAATCGCGCTGCTGGCAGTCACACTGAGCATCAGATAGGTCAGTCTCTTATTCAATAAATTCGAGCGTAAGGACATAATGGGGTTATCCTGCAATCATGCATTAAAAACTTTTATTAAGTGTACTATTGTCAAAAAACCATCAAATAGCAGATACGAAAAATGCGCTTGGGCATCTTTGTAGCAAAGGCAGCTCTGTAACTAAAAACTAGAGCCTTTCAGAGAGCTTCGCTATTTTAACAGAAAACCAAGACGTTACTATTATGTTATAAGTTACCGTAAGGGTTTTATGACTTTGTGCGTCACGACTGCCCATATTTATGATAGATTTGCTATACTCACAACGTCATCATCATCGTTCGAATAGCGTAAACGAGATGCTCTAGTACTACCCTATGCTTACCACTTATCAGGTCCATACTCTTTTATGTCAGACAACCGTAATTCAATGCCAAACACTCATAAAGACAACGCGATTGATCCATTGGCTGCTAAAACAAATACCACTGTGGCCTATACTGATGGTGCTTGCAAAGGCAATCCTGGCGCTGGCGGCTGGGGCGCACATCTTATATTTAGTGATGGCGGCACGCAAGATTTGTACGGCGGTGACAAAGAAACCACCAACAACCGTATGGAGCTAATGGGTGCGATACAAGCCCTGACCCATAGCCCGCACGAGCATACTCTTGAGATTTGGACTGACTCCAGTTATGTCAAAAAAGGCATCACTGAATGGATTGAAGGTTGGAAGAAAAAAGGCTGGAAAACTGCCAGTAAAAAGCCAGTCGCCAATCAAGACCTATGGCAACAATTGGATAAGCTCTGCCAACAGCGTGATGTTAGCTGGCATTGGGTCAAGGGTCACGCTGGGCATGCTGGTAATGAAAAAGCAGACGAGCTGGCAAACTTAGGTGTCACATCAAACAGCGGCCATTCAGCTATAGTCAGTGAAGCAGATACGACTAAAAAAAAAGACCACATAGCGACTGATATTGATACTAATACTGACGCTAACACTGACACCTTGCAAAAATCATCTAGCGCTGACTGGCTAAGTTTCGATCCATTGGGTCTAGATATAATAGAAGATGAGTGTGATGAAGAGCTCTTAGAACCTGAGCCGCTAAGAGAAAATAGTCAGAGTGCTGCTGACAATCGTAATATAAATGAAGACATTGCTGTAGAATCTAACAGCCATCAAGACAATACATACAACCCGACGAGTACCAAAGCTATGCCAGACATTCAAACGCACCTAGATGATACCGTCGACAATGATATGTTGCCAAGTGTAGAATCTGATACACCTAAGTTCGATGGAGATACTAGCCGTGCCAACCCACATTTTAAGCCGCTACTACCAAAGCCGATACACCGCCATGAAGCAGATCGTCAGCTTATTATGGATACAGAAACCACAGGGCTTGATGCACTAAAAGGCGACCGTATTATCGAGGTCGGTATTGTGGAGCTAGTCGGACGTAAGTTTACTGGTGAAAAGCTGCACGTTTATATCAATCCGCAGCGCGGTATGGATGATGAAGTCATTCGTATTCATGGTATCTCTGAAGCATTTTTGACCGACAAGCCGACCTTTGATCAAGTGGCTCAGTCTTTGTATGACTTTATGGATGGCGCTGAGATTATCGCTCATAACGCTACTTTTGATATGAACTTCTTAAATATGGAGTTTGCAAAAGTTGGTCTGAATGACTTTGCCAATCGAGTGCAAGTAACCGATTCACTGGCGATGGCCAAGCAGCAATACCCTGGGCAAAAAAACACGCTAGATGCCCTCGTGCGTCGCCTAGATGTTGGTAAGCAAGACCGTACTTTTCACGGGGCATTACTTGACTCAGAGATTTTAGCTGAAGTTTATTTGGCGATGACTGGTGGACAGGTCACGCTTGCTATCGAAGAGGATACAGATACCGATGGCGGACAAACTGCTCATGCAAGTTTTGCCAATTTAGCGAATTTATTGCTGGCATCAACGGCGGATGAAACTGCTGACCAAAGCTGGTATGCCGCTTTGGCAGAAGATTATCCTACCCTAAAAGCTAGCATATAATTGTCGTTCGAATTTTTATTGAACCGACATTTGTATAATTTAGTCTTGATTATTATGATAGAAAGCGTTAAAACATCACTAGCTAATACTTTCTAAATCAACTTTACACCATTGCTATTCTCATCAGTACATTATGGAAAAATACTTATGGACCAGTCTGCGCAAATGAAGTTAACCGCCCCAACACTTAGTGTTACTGATTTTAACCTACCATCACTTCATTTATTGCATGATGAGGTTATAGCAACGCTTAAAGATACCGAGATTCATTTGAGTGAGTTCAACGATGATAGTAGTCAGGCTCCTTTGTTGTCAGACTCTATCGAAGTGCTAAAGCAGCTGTCTTGTATTTTCAAACTGATTTCTTTGGTCGGTGCAGAAGCATTGAATGATGCTATTGTTGGTGGTTTACAGAGACTTTATGACAATGGTGATAACAACGATACTGATTTGATCATGGATCTATCAGAAGCCATCATGACCTTGGATCGTTATGTCGAGTTTGTCCTCTTGACTGAATCGGTAGAGCCTACTCTACTCATACCTGTAATCAACAAGCTTAATGCGCATAGTCAAGAAGCTCCTATTACGGCAGACTATTTTTCTGCATTTGGCAGCAGTAGTGTCATCATCGCCAATCCTGAACAAAACTTTGAATCTCTAAGCACGCTTAATCTAGACACAGAGCTGCTGACCAACGCGTATCGTAGTGGCCTTGGCATTGCACTACTCAATCAAGATGGCAACATTGATTCCGCGAATCAGCAAAAGCTGGATGCCATGAGTGCAGCCTGCGCATTAATCGCTGCAAATACTGATAGCTTATTTTGGCAAGCGGCGACTGCCGCCGTGACTGATATCGCAGCAGTATTACCATTAAACCTAAGTCAAAAGCACACACTTATCTATTTAGAGCAGCAATTTCAAAGCTATTTACCAGTCATGGATACCCGCTTTGCAGATTTAGTGAGCTTTGCCTGTCAACGTGATAACGAGCAAGCGCAGCAATTACTTGAACAATATGCAAATAACCATTTAGAAGGTGCTCAGCTAGAACAAATGAAGCGCTTTTTATTCGGTCCTAACCGCGAACTTACCGATACGTTAAACACAATTATTCAAAATCAGATCAATAACATTAAAGAACACGTCGATAGTTATGCACGTGGCGATTCAATCAATCCTATTGATATGCAGACAGCGCAGATTATTAAAGAGCTGACTGAACTGAGTTCGGCATTACGTTTGTTAGGTCTGTCCAACGCAGCCAATAGTCTTAGCGAAGCAGCAGAAGCTGTTGGTCATTGGCAAGCGCCTTCTCCTGAAGATTTCGATCATTTGCTACTGGCGTTGATGCATGCAGAGAACGCCACCATTGCTATGGCAGAGATGCATACACCAGGGGCAATCTATCTGCCACTGAATAATCCGCATATCTCATTGCATCAGCTTAATACGGCCAATGATACCTTGATACAAGAGAGCCGAACTGCTATTGCTAGTGCTGAGCAAGCCATCAATGATTATTTGGCGGAGCCTGAACGCGACATGCTCAATATCCAAAATATACCTGGGATGATGCGTCAAGTAGCAGGCGCAGTACGTTTCTTACAACTGCCCACACCTGCCAGCATGCTGAGTCAGCTAGCCAACTACATTGAAAAGCGTATCGAAGGCGGACGACGTATCGAAGACAGTACGTTAGCCTGCATCGCTGATGTTATCATGGCGGTCGATCATCACTTAGATGGTTTTGAGAATAATCGCCCTGTCAGCAAGCAAGCGCTTGATGTTGGTCAACAGAGCTTGAGCCACCTACTTGCTGCTTAACTTTTCTCATTGTCATGTCATGGTCATTACCTCTTAACCATGACATCTCATTTACGTATAGATAACTCAAGATAATGTAGGTACAAGTCAGGCACGTGAAAGCGCTACAGTCATTAGGCTGAATCAACTTGACAACATATCTGCATATCTGATTTGTATAGAATTGATGATACTTTACTCTAAATAAGTCTGTGTCTACGTCGATGCGGACTTACTTTATAATGTTTGGAATTTTATATGGCTCATGCTTTTGTATTAAGTGATGACAGTATCTTATGCCGTCAAATGCCAGATGGTTGGTGGCCTTTGCAAGTTCAGCTATCGCCCGATAGTAATAACTTAAGCGAGCAAGCTTATCAGGTTGGTCACATAAGGCTTCACGAGAGCCTAGCACCAAATCATTGGTTATCAGACGATAGCAGTAGCGCTGGCAACCATGCAAAGGGTACGGTTGATGCCAATATGGCTCATAGCTTTACTGCCCAAGCGACGAGCGCCATGACTTATGATTATGCAGTTGCTCATAACGTGACGCTACCAATTATTGCTGAAAGCAGTGGTAACACTTTTGTTCCTTATCGAAAACTGATGACTCATTTGCCAGTCGCCTTGTCAGATCAGATTAGCCAAACGATACAGCTATTAAGTTGGCAAGCAGATACGCAGTTTTGTAGTCGCTGTGCTAGCCCTACTGTACATGCTGACCAAGGCGAACGTGCCATGGTTTGTCCAGTATGTCGATTGCGCCAATACCCTCGCGTACAACCGTGCGTCATTACTGCTATTACTCGTCCAAATCCAGTAACAGGTGAGATGCAAATCTTACTGGCTCACCATCATCGTCATGGACAGCAAAATCTGCCGCCAATGTATGGTTTGATCGCAGGGTTTGTAGAAGTTGGAGAGAGTCTGGAGCATGCCGTAGTACGTGAAGTTGCAGAAGAGGTCAATATCAGCGTAACAGATATCCGCTATGTGAGCAGTCAGCCATGGCCATTTCCCTCTAACTTAATGCTGGGTTTTCGTGCATCGTATGCCAGTGGCGATATTATCTTACAAGAAGATGAGCTAGCACATGCTGATTTCTTTGATCTCTCAAACCTACCCAGAATCCCACCAAAGGGTAGTATCGCTCGCGATTTGATTGACCAAGTGGCTAAAGAACAAAATATAGATTTATAATCAGTACTTATCTATAAACACCACATTACGCTATAGTGTTGTATTTTCAATCTCATCTCTTTAAAATCGCTGCTTCTGTGATAAGCGTTTTACTTCGAACTTCATTTTTAGTAAGTAACACGCCAAAATGAGTAGTGACACGCTAACATGAGCAGATGCTCTTATAAATAATGTTTTACAAAGACCGCTTTCTCAATCTTTTATCTCTATTTATACTAATACCTATTCTTACGACTGGTATTAAGGTCCTTAATTAAATGCAAAGTAGCACCAATATACGCTTAGTCAATCTACCTATCTTATTTGATACATTACACATTGATACCTTGCCCGCTGACATACAGGCAAAAATTGCACGTGTGGATGCTTGTTTGCCACAGACGCAATGCGGGCTATGTGAGCATCCAGATGGTTGCCTGCCATATGCCGCTGCGATTGTATTAGATGGCGAGCCGTATAATAAATGTGTGCCCGGTGGTCAGCCAGTCACCAATGCGATTGCTCAGACTCTCGATATAGATACTCCTGACACTATGCTGACGGCAGTGCCTTCACAGTGGCCAATAGATGCCACCTCTGAACGTCCGACCGAGGTTCGTGCGGTTATCCGTGAAGATGACTGTATCGGCTGTACCAAATGCATTCCTGCTTGTCCAGTCGATGCTATCGTTGGTACTGGCAAGCATATGCATACGATTTTCACAGATTTGTGCACGGGCTGTGAGCTATGTATCGCGCCCTGCCCTGTTGATTGCATTGACTTAGTCACGATTGAGCGAGAAATATCTGAGCCTGAGCGAATAGCAGAGCAAGAAGATTTGAGACAACGCTACCACACTCATTTAAAACGCGTCACAGAACAGCTTGCTGATACGAGCAATAGTAGACCTGTCGTTAGCATGGTAGAGGCTAAGCTCAATAATGCAGCAAGTCAGTCTCTAAACATCAGTGAATCGCAAGCGAAAAACACCATCGCAGCTGCCAAGCTCCGTACCAAAATCAAAAAACTAGAAAAGCAACTGAGTGTGCGTGTAAACGATAAGAAACAAGCAGAGCTCGATTCCTTACAAGCCGAGCTTGAGTCATTGCAAGTAGCGCTATAACGGTAATAGCTGATTACGCAGTGAATGCGTTAATAAATTAATACTTTAATCATTAACATGAATGCTAGCGCTAGCATATAATTTGGCACAATCATCCATCAATATAATAGTCAAAATGCCATGAGTAAAACGGTCAAACATAAAACAGCTGACACACCGCCCTCTAGACGAATGCCCAATCGTGACGTGCGTCCATTCTTTGAAAAGCTGGCAGCGACTATTGATGAACCTGTCACCGAACTCAATTATGACAGTAATTTTGAGTTACTTATCGCAGTAATCTTGTCCGCACAAGCGACTGATGTCAGTGTCAATATTGCTACCAAGCAATTGTGCCCAATAGCTAACACGCCTGAGGCAATACTGGCACTAGGCGAAGACGGTCTCAAATCCTATATCAAAAACATTGGTTTATATAATGCCAAAGCAAAAAATGTCATCAAAACCTGTCGTGATTTGATTGAGAAATTTGATAGCACTGTTCCTGATAACCGTAAAGACTTAGAATCACTGGCAGGTGTCGGCCGTAAAACTGCTAACGTTGTGCTAAATACGGCCTTTGGTCAGCCGACCATGGCCGTTGACACGCATATCTTTCGTGTGGGCAATCGTACTGGGCTTGCCACTGGCAAAACCGTACTCATCGTCGAAAAAAAGCTGGTCGAGCGTATCCCAGAAGACTTCATCGTAGACGCCCATCATTATCTTATCTTACACGGCCGCTATACTTGTCAGGCACGTACACCCAAATGCGGCGCCTGTCCTGTCTATGAAGAATGCATGTTCAAAGATAAAGCTGCATTTTTAGAGTTGTAACGTATTGTTCATTCCAAGCAGACGCTACTACTAGCTAATCACTCAGCTAGATAAACCACTATCCAGTAACCACCTTTGACTGCAGTGAACTGCTTGTTGAGCATTTCTTATAGTAGAGCAAGTGTTGCTCACTAGAGTTTTATAACGTTTCAAGGTAGAATAACCCTATTTTGCGTTAAGAGATTTTGGCCATTACCCTGCTTCTGATAAGGCAATCTGCACATTAGCGTTGTCTATTAGGTCAAGTATTGACCCAACTCGTTACCGCCAAGACCATATTAGAGCAAGGTAGTATCATTTTATATATTGATTGAATGATAGTCCGCTCACCCTTTGGTCATATTTATTAGCAAAGATTTTAGTCAAAACCGATTTTAAATTGAGAAATACCGATTATCTGCCGCGTAAATGCGTGGTCAAAATTAATTAGAGCAGCACCCAGATGTGCTGCTTTTCCTACCCTTATTGATTCAATTAAGCGATCCCATTATGCGTGAATACAACTTATTTACCTCAGAATCTGTGAGCGAAGGCCATCCTGACAAAATGGCTGACCAAATATCAGACGCTATCCTTGACGCTATCTTACGTGAAGATCTGCACGCACGTGTGGCATGCGAAACCTTAGTAAAAACAGGCGCAGTCATACTTGCAGGTGAAATCACCACAACCGCAAATATCGATTTAGAGCGTCTGGTCCGTGACACTGTAAATGGCATCGGCTATCACCATTCAGATCTAGGCTTTGATGGCGAGACTTGTGCAGTCATCAACATGTTAGGCAAGCAATCTCCTGAAATCGCGCAAGGCGTCGATCGTAGCGACCCAGAAGAGCAAGGTGCAGGTGACCAAGGCTTAATGTTTGGTTATGCCAGTAATGAGACCGAAGTACTTATGCCAGCGCCTATCGAGTATGCTCATCGTTTGATGGAGCGTCAGTCGGAGCTGCGCCGCGCTGGCGAGTTGCCTTGGTTGCGTCCAGACGCTAAAGCGCAGGTAACTTTGAAGTATGACGGCAATCGTCCTGTCGCTATCGATGCTGTTGTATTATCAACACAGCATGATCCAAGCATCTCGCAGTCAGACCTACAAGAAGCGGTGATGGAATCTATCATCAAGCAAGTGCTACCAGCTGACCTATTGCACGCTGGCACACGCTATCATATCAACCCAACTGGTAAGTTTGTGATTGGTGGTCCTGTTGGTGATGCTGGTCTGACTGGTCGTAAAATTATTGTTGATACTTACGGCGGCATGGCACGTCATGGTGGCGGTGCGTTCAGTGGTAAAGATCCTTCAAAAGTGGATCGCAGTGCTGCTTATGCGGTACGTTATGTTGCCAAAAACATTGTAGCAGCAGGATTAGCTGAGCGCTGCGAAGTACAAGTCAGCTACGCGATTGGTGTCGCTGAGCCAACCTCTATCTCTGTTAATACCTTTGGTACTAGCAAAATCAGTAACGATGAAATCATTCGCTTGATTCGTACTCACTTTGACCTACGTCCTTACGGCATTACCCGTATGTTGAACTTACTACAACCAATGTATCAGCAGACTGCTACCTTTGGACACTTTGGTCGTCCAGGTTCAGAGACTGCCTTTACGTGGGAAAAAACAGACAAAGCTGATATCTTAAAAGCAGACGCTGGTTTATAAGAGTCACTACTT
>Ga0207906_1000110_pt1 | contig 65364 bp, 45 predicted proteins | sample LinPmetageLP37_FD_184050 | JGI IMG/M metagenome (GOLD analysis project Ga0207906, IMG submission 184050) | Marine viral communities from the Pacific Ocean - LP-37 (SPAdes) | ecosystem: Environmental > Aquatic > Marine > Oceanic | place: Pacific Ocean | collected 2010-06-16 | reverse complement strand
CGATCATGTCGGAGTAGCATCGATCAACTCAGAGGGCACATCCCTGTATCCCTTTAAAAACCTAGCTTGTAGAAGACTACAAGTAGATCTTTCAAGTAGATCTTAAGTAAATAAATATAAATAAAAAACCAGCTAAGCTTAAAAACCAATTCTTATAAAGCGAGCTCTATAACTCACCTACTTATATCAAGCATTTCAAAATCCATAATATGGACGAATAAGCTACAAAACCTCAAATGATTGTAAATGAAAGAATCTGATTGTATATTGTGTGTTACGTACATAAAGCATTTTATTTACAATATTATGACAAGGATATGTGATGAAGATACCAACGTTGGTCCCTCTCGCTGATTTAATACATCGCCACGCTTTAATTTCTATACTAATAATTTTCCCTAATATCACCCTAGCTGACTCAACCCCAGAAATATCAAAAGATGGTAGCAATGTGTATATGCCTGATTTCTCATATGCTGGTTACCACAACAGTAATGAGTCACTGATTAAGAACAACAACTCAAAAATCATCAATGTTACAGATTACGGAGTAATAGTTAATGATGGAAAAGACGATACATCAGCAGTAATGCAAGCATTAACATATGCACATACAGTTGAAGGGCCCGTAACGGTGCTATTTCCAAAAGGCCGTCTGGTCTTAAAAGATATTTTGAAAATAGAAAGAAGTAACATCACTTTAAGTGGAAAGGGAATGGGGAAGAACGGGACTGAATTATATTTCCCGATGCCTTTGTCGATTATAGACAAAACCCCTACGCTTGATGAGCTAAGACATTATTTGAAACGCCATAATAAAAAGCAGAGAAATCCAGACATTTACATAGATACATATTTTTCTGAATATTCCTGGTCTGGTGGCGTGATATGGATCCAGAAACCTGGAACACGAGCTGTAGAGTACTTAACAGAATACGATAAGCCCGTTTCAATAATATCAGCCATTAAAAAAGGTCGTAGAGGCGAGCGTTTCCTGAAAGTAGATAACGCCGACAAACTTACCAAGGGAGATGTGCTTAGAATTGACTGGCATAACCAAAATGGTAAACAAGGAGAAATACTAAAATCTATATATGGAAATACAGAACTCGATATCGGCTCTCATCACTGGACGTTTCCCGCACGTTCGTTGGTTCTTCAAGTAACCCAAATAAAATCGATAAACAAGAATCATATAGAAATATCAGACCCTCTTTTGCACGATATTAATGAAAAAATAACCGCGCATTTTTCGCACTGGAACCATTTAGAGGAAGTCGGCATAAATGGTCTATCGATTGTTTTTCCTGATGGTGAAACATATGGACATCACGTCGAACAAGGATTTAATGGAATATATATGACAAGTGTATTTAATGGGTGGATTAAGGACGTAAGCTTTAGCAACGCTGATAGTGCGATACTGTCAGAAAATAGCGCAAATGTGACTATCTCAAATATTCATAGTTATGGATCAAGAATTGGACATTATGGTATTCATCTTGGCAGTGTACACAATTTCTTGGTTGAAGACGCGAAGATATTTAACCCTACGATACATACATTTAGTATGAATACTAAGGCAACTAAAAACGTTTTCTTAAGAGGGGAGGGCTTTGAGCAGCCCACTTTAGATCAGCATGGAGGGGCAAATCATCAAAATCTCTATGACAACATGACGTTTCACATTGACGTCCAAGTTGACGATACCGGTCCATATTATGACCTCTGGTATGGCGGAGGGGCAAAATACTGGCAACCAGGTCATGGTCGCTACAATACGACGTGGAATAGCAGAGTTATGGTGAAAAGCGGGGCAGGGGACCAAGAAATAGTTAGAATTCTAGGACGAACGGAAGGGCCTGATGCTCGAGTGGTCGGAATATATGGCAATAGAACATTTAACGTTGACTACTTTCCGTCACCTTACCTTAGCAACATAAATCAAAAGCTGAAAATACCTTCTTTGTATGAATATCAAAAAACGCAGCGTTTGAAAAACCAGAAATAAACCTGGGTTTGCACCTTTAATTTTTTCGCTTGTATATTTACCAAGCGCAAGATATGCAATTAGCCAACGCTGAGCATGTATCTCACTCATGTTGATAAGACGCATAAGACATTTAGCGTAAAGTTGGATATGACAGCGATATGGTCATGGCGCGAGAAATCAAATAGTTTAAAGGGCTTTAGCCAAGTAATAGCAACATATGGGTTATTACGGGTTTCAAAGGGGGTATGAAAAGGTGAACGTACCCCCGTTTAATAAAAGCGGCGGTACACCTCGGATGTTAATTTTTAATTAGTTGCACAGCGGGGGCGAGTGCAGAGTAGCATTAGCCCTCTTGTATCCCGATTGTTAACCTCAGCATCACCGTTAAAATCATAGCGAATGTCTATAGACTCACCATTTCTTACTGCTTTGGTGAATTGACGAACGTCATATTTATCGACATCGTTATCGAGATCAAAATCACCAAACTCTGAGATGTTTAAAAACATAGAAGCTTCGCTTTGTCTGTTATTGGAATCGACGGCGATAGCTTTTAGCTGGTAATCTCCTGCGGTCATATTCAAAAGTTCAGTAGAGTAATCATCTTTACCCCAGATAAATGGAGGCTCATATTGTTCTCTTATCAAACGGTTATCTATATATAGAGCAACACTAACAATATTACTGGCTTCAGTAGCTGCAGAAGCGTTTGCCGATATCGATAAATTGCCATAACCGGTCATAACGTTTACTTCGCTTTCGTTAAAGGTTACGGACGGTCCTGGTGCTTCTGTTACTATTAGCGACATGTTGCTTTCGCTTTCTAATCCCGCACTGTCTTTAGCTACCGCTGTAAAGGTATGGGTGCCCACGCCTAAAGGGTTGGGGTTAGGTTCATGTCGTTCTAGCCACCCCATAGCGCCAAGCTCGTAAGGCGCAAAAGAGTGCCCGAAATTCCACACCGGTCGAGTGTCAACACGCACAAGTTCACCGTTGCGATATAGAGTAACTGATTGAATTTCCCTATCAGGTACCGATGCTTCAGCGTCAAGGGTAATACTAAGCTTCTTATAACCTTCTACAACGGTAACGATGTCACTTGGCCATGTAATAACTGGCGGAGCGGGTTCACCTTTGACAGTAAGTGTCATCGAGGCTTGGGATTCAAGCCCTTCGCTATCAACAGCCAACGCGGTAAACGTGTGTATTCCGGCGGTTAATGGTGATGGATTAACTGCATGTGAGTCCAACCAACCCATAGCACCCGTTTCATGCGGTTTAGCGCTATGTCCAAAGATAAAGGGTAGGGTGGTATCTTCGCGTATTTCGTTACCATTAAGAAAAAGCGTAACAGAACGAATACTTCGTTCAGCAATAGGGCTCTGCGCATCAATGGTTAAGCTTAACTTTTCATAACCTTCTTCAAGCTCAATAGCGTCTTTGTTAAAAGAAACGGTAGGCGCATTTGATGTTACATCTAGCACCATTGTTGCCGTAGAGGATACGCCTTCACTGTCTGTCGCAATCGCTTTAAACGTATGTCTTCCGGCAGGCAGAGGCTCGGGGTTTTTAAGATGACTTTCAAGCCAGCCCATCGCGCCAGTTTCGTGAGGTTTGCTGGCATGGCCAAATAGGTAGGGCGAAGAAGTATCCGTTCTAACTAAGGTATCGTTAATGTATAAAGAAACTGATTGAATAGACCGCTCAGCTAATGGACTTTGCGCTGCAACCGAGAGAGAAAGCTTCTCAAAGCCTTCTTTTACCGACATTGAAGGCGATGGGAACGAAACAATGGGTAGATTTCCTTCGCTCTCAAGATCCAAATCGATAATTTGCAGATAAAGTGGCATCGCGTTGCCACTGGTGTGCTCCATTAAGTAATAATAAATCTTTCCGTCGTGGATATACAGGGTCCCGTGATCAAATACCGGGCCACTATCAGCTTCATAAACACGCTGGAAATCATTGGTGCCTCCCTTTGCTTTTTCGACAAAAGGTCGCCCATTTTTTAAACCGACAATATAAATATTATCGCCGGCGGTATAAATTTGGCTCGCACCGGGAAATTCGGTGGTCACAATGAATTCTTCCGCGCCAGCGGGTTTATATGAGTGAAGGTAAACTTCTTCATAATCAGGGCGGTTTCTATCTGTTGACCGCACTTTACTAATAATGTGAGTGTCGCCTTTAGCTGTCACTGTCCAATCAAAGCTGCCAACAATGTAAACCGAATTCGCTTCTGTGTGACTAATGTAGTCACCTGGCTCGAAAACCTTTATCTCATCTGAATTTATGAGCGGCCATGTGATTGGCTCTCCTTTATGATTTTTCCAATCACCGAAACCTTCCGGATGATCTGAATAAGCGTAATAAACACCATTTTGGTATTTATATTTGTCGTTATTGTCGCCGCTGCGTTGTTGAAAACCGACACGAAGCTTACCGTTAACGTACTTCATGTTCCCATAAAGCCCCCAGTTGTATGGATGCCCTTTGGTTTTTTGGTCTTTTTCATTGAAATTGGTAAACGTAGACCATCTTTCATTTTCTGCATCGTAACGATTAAACACATAAGCGCCGTTGTTGTTTCCTCCAAGACGCATGTACAACAAAAGCGTTCCGTCAACTGTGGTGAAGAACTTAGGGTAGGTGAGTCTTGCAAAGTTACTATTATCTTCTAAGTTACCCGTCATGGTTAAATGTTTATAATCGTCGTCCCCCTGACTTACCTCACTTGTATCTTTAACAAATTTATCAATAGTGAATTCTTCTTTCGATAGCTCAGCTGCGCCAGCCACACTATAGGAGTATCGGAAGTAGTCGTTCTTAAATTTTCCATCATGGTTGTTGTTGTCATACGCGTGCATATCGTAAACCATATGGATAGTACCGTTGATCGGGCTTACGGCAAGCCCGATTGTGTTGTGTGATTCACCAACTAAAGGGTCTCCTCGAAATCCGGTGTGGCGGTGAGGAAATTCAATGGTTGCCAGCTCACCGTTAAGCGTGTTGTATCTGCTTAGCATTACATTTCTCTCTGACTTTCCTCCTTTATACCAAGTCATAAAGACAAAATGCTTGTACGTTTTAACCGCGTCTCCGTGAGCTGAAATATTCGGCCCAAAAAAATAGTCGTACTTCTCGCCAGTGCTAGGCGTTGTTACGTTACTAAAATCTAGATTTTCACCATCAAAGTGGAGCCCCTCGTCGGATATCTTCACTTGTTGCTTTAATGTCACTTGCGCATGGAGCGTGAATGCGGTGAGTAGCGTTGTTGAAAACAACAACATTTTTAAACCGTTCATAAGTGTGTACTCAATGTTATAGGGTTAATTTTTGAATAATTTAAGAAGCTGCATTGAAAATTAAATTCATACATCAACAGCGGCATTAACTATGTTATTACACATTATTTACAAATTCACTTATTAATGGTCAAATGTGGTCATATATTGTCATATTCTTTCTTGAGGGAATATTTCTCATTTATTTATTGTGTAGGTAGTTGTTTATCGAGGTAGAGCGTTACGTATAGGTCTTTTCACTTGGGTCTATGTTGTTTTTCATTTGAAGTAATCATGGAACATGCAAAGCGTTAATACCTTGGATAGACATTCAAATTGGCTGGTGTGTGGAGTAAAGTTATGTTCGATAGAAGGATGTTTTTATTAGGAGGGGCATGTGCGTTCGCGGCTAGTTGCACCTTTGATACGGGAGGAATAGCAAGAAATTCTAAAAAAAGACCGAATGTTTTGATGCTTGCTATAGATGACTTAAACAGTTGGCCTGGGGCCATAAATGGTCAACCTGCCACTAAAACTCCAAATATAGATCGTCTCGCACAACGAGCAACTACATTTACTAACGCCCACGCGTCTGCACCTCTTTGTGGCCCTTCCAGAGCAAGTATAATGACGGGGTTATTACCATCTACAACAGGTATTTACGGGCATGTGAAAGATGACGATATTAAATCTGCTAATGTTAAAGCGGCACAATCGATATTTTTGAGTGAGTACTTTAAACGCCACGGTTACTACACAGCTGCGGTTGGTAAAATATTTCATTACAACGTACCCAAAGGGAGTTTCGATGTGTACGGTGGGCGTAAAAAAGGTTTCGGTCCCTATGCCCCAACGCGTTTTAAGTGGAAAGATAAAGGAACGAACACTGACTGGGGCGCGTATCCAGAAAAAGATGAACAAATGCCTGATTACGACTCTGCGAATTGGTTAATAAATCAGTTGCAGCTGGCACACGATAAACCCTTTTTTATTGCTGGCGGTTTTTTACGGCCACACGTTCCGTGGACAGTTCCACAAAAGTGGTTTGATATGAATCCCATCGACGAAATCGATTTGCCTCCCTATCTCAAAGGGGATTTGAACGATGTTCCAGAAATAGCCAAAAAAATCACTGAATTTAAAATGATGCCGACGACAGATTGGGCGATAAAAAACGGTGAATGGAAGAGTATGGTGCAGGCTTATTTAGCCAGCATTTCTTTCGTAGATCATTACGTCGGCGAAGTACTAGAGGCCTTGGAAAAGAGTCAATATGCCGACAATACAATCGTTGTGCTGTGGGGAGACCATGGTTACGATGTCGGTGAAAAAAACCGCTTTGCAAAAATGTCGTTATGGGAAACCACCACAAAAACAACCTTAATCATCAAACCTGCGAAAAATTCAGTTAAAAGTGTCAGTAATCGTCCTGTTAGCTTACTAGACTTGTATCCAACGTTAGTTAAAATGTGCGGGCTTCCAATGAATCCTGCGAATCAAGGACATGATATAACGCCTTTGTTGCACAATCCCCAAGAAAAGTGGGACAAAGTAGTCATCACCACGTTTGGCCCAAACAATCATGCAATAAGATCAGACCGCTACCGGTATATTCATTACGAGGATGGCTCAGAAGAGCTGTATGATCATACAAGCGATCCAAATGAATGGTATAACCTAGCTGGTAACCCGAGCTATCGTGCAGTTAAAAATGAACTCAAAAAGCGCTTACCTGATGTAAATGCGCCTTGGTCACCTGTTTCTCAATATACCAGTAATGACTATTTCAAAAAGTTGACTGAAAACGCAAATGCCAATTAAGCACTTGCGTTTCAATTGATCAAAGAACAGGCTTTAAGTGTTTTTGCAGTAACAAGGGTTTCAATTCATTTGGGGTGGCTGTTTTAACACCATCTTGGCCCGCTCCAGTTAACCACCAATAGACCATGCCTGCGTCTGAGCAATCGAATTTACCTGCCTGAAATGGCACTATGCCATCTTTTTCGGCATAGGAAAGCATGTCCCATATAAACGATAGTCCTGCTTGATCGCTATTCTTTGCCCAATCCCACGCTTCAATAGGGGTCTGTAGGCCAACATTTTGGTCGCCTATTTGGTATTCCTCAACCCCAAAATCTAATATTTGCTGCCACGTAAAATAGTCCCCACTGTTATCGTTAGCAGGATGATGGGAAACAACCTTTACATATTTACGCTGTTCACTATCGGCTTTAGCCAAGGCATAACCGATTAAATCAGGCTCACCAGCTTCTATTATCCAAAGAGGGGCATCTTTGGATGCCTTGTTAATCGCGTTTACTAGGTCTTGGGTTGCGGCGCCTTGTTGAGTTCTGCAATTATACAGTTGTGTAACGCTATTAAAGGGGCCAAAAAGGTCAAGCCCTTTGCTTATCGAACTTTGCAAAACTTGTTGGCGACGGCTTTCATTTTCAGCGTCAATTTGATATTTCGCTTTGTTCCGAAAAGGATCAAGATCGCAAGAGTGCGAGATGTGAACTAAGCGGTCAGCGGCATCTGCACTTTGCAACAACCTAAGCATCACGGGTGTTGCACCAATATCGTCGGGGTCTGGGGAGTTTCCATCGATGACTATCGCCAGTTGCCCCTTTGGTAATTTAACCGCAGCTAAATATGCGTCGGTGTCATATTGCTTGGTTAACTGACTCTTATGTAGTGAACTACAAGCCGCAGTTGATAATGCGGCGACCAAGACAAAAATTAGCGCTTTCATGTTTCTTTCTTCCCAAATATAAAGTCATAGAGCATAGATATTTTCTGATGCCCGGGTAACTTGAGCAAACCTTGTTATGCAAGTAAATGATTGGTTGTGATTGAACTGCTGTCAATAGTAATCATAATGTGTCATTATGTAAATCTTGTTAATTATTTAATTGACCACCGATTTCAGGTAAGAAGCATAATATGAATAAATTTAGAGATATTAAGTATAGGACGATTGGTTGTTCTACTATTTTTCTGACTATGATAGCTGGGTGTCAGACCGATACGCGTAACCTTGCTGCCTCGGACAAAAGCGATGCGATAGTAAAATCTCAGACAGGTAGTTTTGGAGACCAAGGTGATGGCACTTACATAAACCCTATTTTGAATGCAGATTACCCCGACTCAGACATTGAGCAAGTGGGTGATACCTACTACATGATCACCTCTAAACAACACATGTCGCCTGGCATGCCCATTTTAAAATCAAAAGATATGGTTAATTGGGAAAATGTTGGACACGCGTTCGCGGATTTATCTTGGGCGCCAGAATACAACTGGGATCGAATGAATGGGTACTCATTTGGTGTGTGGGCGGGTGATATCGCTTATCACGAAGGTAAGTGGTACGTGTACCAGATAGACTACCAACATGGCTTAATGGTAACGACTGCAGATAACATCGAAGGGCCCTGGAGCGAACCCATCATGATGCTCCCGAAAGCGGACGTTCTTGATGATCCCGCAGTATATTGGGATGACGATACCAAAGAAGCATATGTGATTATTAATACGGGCGCTAAACAAAAAAGCGACAGTAATAAAGTAGAAGGGAATGAAAACCGTATATACAGAATGAGCTGGGACGGAACAAAAATTCTAGATGAAGGCAAACTTGTTTACACCGGGATGGGCGCTGAAGCGGCAAAAATTTATAAGAAGGACGGTTATTGGTACATCTTTTTAGCTCAATGGACCATGGGCGACACATCTACTAAACCCGGCGTGAAAAATCCAAAGAACGACAGGAAGCAAATAGTCCTTCGCTCCAAAGAGAGTATCTATGGACCCTATGAAGTTCGTACCGTTCTAGAAAAAGGCACTGCATTTGGTGATCGTAGCGCCAGTCAAGGAGCATTGATGCAGGCACCTAACGGGAGTTGGTGGTACATGCATCAGCTAATTCAAAATGATGATATCCCGTTTCAAGGCCGGCCTCAGAACTTAGAACCTGTTTCTTGGATAAATGACTGGCCAATGATTGGCATCGATGAAGATAACGATGGGGTAGGGGAGCCAGTGAAACGTTTTGAAAAACCGATCAAAGGCTATCCAATTACAGCGCCGAAATCTGATGATTCCTTTTCAAGCGATAAGCTTGGGCCACAGTGGGAATGGAATCATAATCCACGTAATTCGCATTGGTCGCTGACAGAACGTCCCGGTTGGTTGCGACTTAAGGCCAGTAAAATATTACCGCGAGGGCCTAAATACGGCCCTAAGATAAACGAATGGACTAATAATGACGGATCTGATGGTGACTTTTGGCGCGCAAATAACACATTGAGCCAGCGCATTATGGGGATAACTACCGGAACAGCGATAGCAAAGTTTGATATCTCTGGTGTAAAGCCTGGGCAACTTGCTGGTTTTGTTCGATATGGTGGTACCTTTAATTTACTTGGTGTAGAAGGCTTAGAAAATGGTAAAACGCGTTTGTTTTACATGGATGGAATGAGTAATAAAACTCAAGGCCCTGAAATAACGAGTGACACGCTATTTGTTCGCACTTCCAATGTAAGAAATCAGGCAACGTACGAGTACAGTACCGATGGTAAAATATTCGTACCCTTTGGACCAACTTTCACTATAAGCTTCGGTAAATGGACAGGTGATAGGCTTGGGTTCTTTTCATGGAATGAGCTGCAAGACTCGGGATACATCGACGTAGATTGGTTTAAATACGACTACGATGGTCCAAAGAGTATAGAATGAAAGCTTTAAGTCAGCCTAAACAGCGAAGGCTACTTCGCTGCTTTATTAGAGAAGCGAATAGCGTACGCACTAGTACGCCAGCTCTTGAAGCGACTTGCTCTCACTGCTTAAAAAGAAAATTTCAAACTAATACCACCTACGCTCGAAGGGTGGTATCCGCCTTCAAACAAATTAAGAAAAGACCAAAGCATAACAAGGTCAGTTCAAATAAAATTGCACGCGCAATTGACTACTACATTGGCTGGGTTCACAAAGAAGGGAGACCACTTCTATGACGGGACCCCCTATGCCTGTTATGAGTGCCTTTTCGTGACGAAGGTGTTTAAACTCGTCGATTAAAACTATTTCAGACGAATAGAGGCACTATAGGAAGCTTTATATTCGAATTGCCCCTTTGGAATATCTATCTTCAATAATTTAGCTGTTTTTAACAATAAACTTCTTGTAGTTTCTAGTGGCTTGGCCGAGTATTCAATTGTGTAGTATAAAGTCATGCTTTTGAGAACGGATAATGTTGGCCTCATGACATGTTTTTGAGTTGAGTTTGCGCTGATCTCAAATGTCCTCAGTGGATTATGATTCCATTCTAATTCTAATTTATCGCTAGACCCTCTTTTTGCCTCGCTGAAAAAATCGATACTATCTAAAGTTACTTTTATTTCGAAGTTGGTAGTATTATTAATAACAAGAGGAATGCACAATTGCTGCTCTCCGCACCAATCTAATTTTTCTTCAGTAACAGTTAATATGGCTTTTGGCTTAGCATCATTGAGTATACGAATAGATCGTAAAGCAGTGTCTAAGTGATTACTATTTAACTCCTGTTCTGCTATTGCTTTAGAAAATTCGAGTTCGATTTCAGATATCTGGTGTTTGACTTCTGTATACTTTTGCTCTGTTTGAAGGAGTCTTGCTTCATACCTTCCGAGAAAGTAGTAGCCACCTAAAGTAGTTGTGAACAAATTTAAGATGGTTACACAAAGAATTACTGTACGGAATGTTTGCCCTTCCGAGTCAGAACTGTGATCGACTATAGATGACTCCATTGCCGCTCCTAATTATCTATCGATTGCTCGATTTAATCGGTCTCTTCATCGATCTAAGCGGAAACAATGTAAAAGACCCGCAAGGTGATATTCGACGTTTCTTATCAACCACAAAATAATTTAGTCAAAAACCAACTAATTAACAACACCATGCCTGATATTTCTATCTTACACGATTTGCTTAGAAAGCTATGCCACGGCGAGCAGGAAAACGGAGGGCGCTTAAAATGCTAAATGAAAGGCGATGGAATACATCGTCTTTTTCGGCCTCTGTTTGCTCAGTAATGGTTAGGCTTTCATTGTTCGCCAAGAAGAACTTTGTGGGTAAGTTCAAGCTTGGCCGTGCAACATGGCGAACGCAGCGGTTACCAAAAATTTGAAATTCACTACAGTGCCTGAACCGTAATATCTTTAAACCGCACAATATTCGCTGTGTCGCCACTGGCTTTGAACGCCTTACTTCCATGATGTTGAAAGGCTATGATGCCTTGACTGTCTTTTGTGTCTTTAACGTGCGTAGTTAGTATGTCATTGACATATATTTTGATGTCAGCTCCCTGACATACTATTTTTATCGAGTTCCATTCTAGATGTTTATAAGCCTTGCTTTGCGCAGGTGACCATTCACCAAGGTAATTTTCTTTAAAATCGTGGTCGCGGTGTGAACGGGTAGGATGAGTGGGGTAAAGCCACTTTCTTCTTCCTTGGTCAAAGAATGCACCGGTCCATTGTCGGTTGCTGGGGTCTATTTCCGCTTGGTAACCAATCACTTGTTTACCCTTTTCCGTATCCACTATTTGGCCACGAAAAATGATGCCTGAGTTGCTAAATTCTGTTGTGTCGGGCATTTTGACTTTTGCTTGCAATACGAAGTCCGAATATTCTGCTTTTGTTGATAAAAACCAATTTTTTTCGGAGATAAGGTGCAGTTCGTCGTTTATTACCTGTGCACGGCCATCAGCGTACACATTTTCAAACTGAGAAAGAGTGTTGTCTATCAAGGGCTGATCCGACATACTTTGAAATGACGGGCCGAGTAAAAGTAGGACAATAAATGATTTTCGAATTTTCATGATTGATTTCTCCTTTTTGCGTGCTAATACCTAATTGTTATTCACGTAAAATAATTCCTCGCCATCTTCCTCTGGCGAAAGCGGTTCCGCCGTTTTCGGGAATTTTACCATTGGTGACCGCTTTCGCTTCGACGCGCAGGATATCGTCGGGTTTAAGCGTCAATGGCCCTAACTGGAAGTAATTTTCTTGATAGTCGATTGAGGTTTCCTTGTTGGTAACCTGTGCTATCAACTCATTATTAAGAAAGACGCGGTACGATGACTCTCCGTCAACTTCCCCTAGCGTCACTAATGTTGCTTGATTAAATTTGCGCTCATCGGTGGGCTTTTTACCCCAAATTTCATCTGATACTTTTAGTTCAGCTGAGACCCATATGTCTCTGTACGCTTCTACACGAGCATCAATAGCAAGGGCTTCATTATTTCGGTCGTAGTAAAAAGGTATTTTGCCATCGGAGCTAAACTCTTTGTCCGCAATGAGGATAAGGCTGTACTCATTGATATTAAAAAACCTCGTCTTTTGTTTAATTGGGGCTGGAAAGTAGCGTGTCTCTTTTGGCCCTTTACCCGAAGGCACATAGGAAGGATCTTGAGTCAGAATAAGCTTATCAAGTTCGAAACCGTCTTCTCGCATCGACACTTTAAGGGTATGTAATCCTTCATTGGGGATGTCGAGCCAGATGGTGTTGGGGGTTCCACAGTGATTTTGTTGATCTCTTTGGTTCGAAGACCATGTCCAACGGTTTTTGCCTTTGCATAACTGAAGGCGTTGGCTACTCACGGGCCACTGTGCATCGATACCAATATGCACTCCATTATCTTCGCTGCCTGAGCTGTAAGCTCGAGCCCAAATGTAGTATCTACCGCTTTGTTGAAAATGAATAGGGTAGGCAATGACGGCTAACTGTCCTGGAACTGCCGAAAAATTTCGCCCTTCGACGAGCGTTTCACTATGGTGCGTTCGAGTGTCAGGTAACAGCTCAATATAACTGTTTTGACTAGCGCCTTGTACGTGCAGCGGATCATTATCAGCGAAGCCATGTAGGGCAGGGCTCGTATCGTTAAATACGATCCACCTTCTGTGGTCAGCACTACCCTGTGTCACGTAGTGTTCAGCTTCAATAACCACTAAACCTTCATTACTCTGAATTTGTGAATCTTTCAGCTTTAAAATGGTTTCTGTCACCGGGTTACTTTCCTGAGCCTCAGTGCCTGACGAAACAAGCAAAAAACACAGCATCGTCAACGTCGTTTGGCACGTGTTACGAAGCAAAATGCTTACTCCCCTTAATTGACGAGTCCGCAATGAAATGGAACTGGTAATTACCGGGAAGAAGGTTCAACGAATTGCTAATTGGCTTACTAACAGCGGATTTAGCTTCGTCTAAATTGTAACCTACAGGTATGATTATTTTTGCTGTAGAGTTATTGGGAATAACGACCTTGAGTTTGAGGGAGGACTTTTCTTTACTCCAAGACACCTTTACTTCGCCTTGGGGTGTTGGATATGAACCTTCAACAAAGTCGAGCTTTGTTGTAATTTGAGGAGCAATCGTAATCTCTTTGAAGCCCGGTTTAGCGGGCTTAATACCTAATATTCCCTCATAAAACCACTTTGATATAGTGCCGTATGCATAATGATTAAGTGAGTTCATACCCTGTGGATTGAACCCGTCTTCGGAGGAATAAGAGTTCCACCGTTCCCATGTGGTCGTTGCTCCGTTATTAATGGAGTAAAACCACGATGGATAAGTTTCTTTGAAAATAAGTTCGTAAACCAAGTCACTTCGGCCTGCGTTTTGAAGTGTTTCCGCTAACAGGGGCGTACCTAAAAACCCGGTGCGTAAATGCATATCTGATGCTTCAAGAAGGGCAATCAGCTTTTCTTGTGCTTGGGGTCTTTCATTCTCAGGAATGAGGTTATATGCCAATGATAATAGATATGCAGTTTGCGTTGACTTGCCTTTGGTCACGTTCAAACCGGAATCAAAAAAAGTATCTCGGAATGCTTTGGTTATTTTTGCATGTAATACACTCAAAGCCTTATAGTCCCGCACTTTATTCAGTTCTTTAGCTGTCTTGGCGGTCATTTCAACCGAACGCGCGAAAAATGCCGTTGATATCAGCGAGAAATCAGTGTCACCACGGTTTGCGCCTTTACCTTCAGCCTCAGGGTAAGGCTGCAACCAGTCCCCAAATGTTTTCATGTGAGACACGTAACCTTTAGCCTCACTCTTATGATACTCAACCCAGGCCTTCATAGACGCATAACTGTCTTCGAGTATTTTGACGTCTCCTGTCATGGTATAGAGTTCCCAGGGTAAAATTGTCGCCGCATCTCCCCAGCCGGATGATGTCCAATCTATCCATTTCACGTAAGGAATATAAAGAGGTACAAACCCATCTACGGTTTGTTCTTCGCGCAGACTTTTTAGCCAGGCAGACCAAAAACCATATGAGTCTGACATGTACAAAGAGGGAGTGACAAAAGCGTTGGCATCACCTGTCCAGCCAAGCCGTTCATCCCTTTGTGGGCAATCCAGAGGGATATCAAAAAAATTGCTCTTGAGTCCCCAGTTGATGTTTTCAAACAGCTTATTTAGTTTTGCATTGGAGCTTGTAAAATTCTTGTACAGTTCAATGTCAGAATGTTGGACATTGGCGGAGATCCAATTGGCATTTGGTATTTTTGTTTCATCAAAACCAGAAACTTCAACATATCGATAACCATGAAAGGTGAACGTCGGTTTGTAATTTATCACACCTGATTTCGCGGGCAGGTAATAGTCTGTTGAATGCGCAGAACGATAGTTTTCAGTATAAAACTCTCCCTTGTGTAGAGCTTCTGCAAATCGGATAGCGACTTGTTTGCCTTTTGTAACGGGTAGGCTAAGTGAGGGTACCCCCACCATATTCTGGCCAAAGTCATAAACCGCAGTACCTGGTTTGGTTTGAGTGACAGATACTGGGTTAAGGGTTTCAATCTCGCGTACGGGAAGATGACGTTTGGGGCGCAAATGAATTGATTGCAAAACGTCTTCTGTTATTACCTTGCTCCAACTGCCGTCATTATACGAGGGTGTCTTCCATCCTGGCATTTCATAGTGTTGATCATACCGTTCACCGTCATAATTGCTGGCAAAACGAATAGGACCTTCTTGGGTCGCCTTCCAGGTGCCATCTGAGGCAATGACCTCTTTGCTTCCATCAACATAAGTGATTTCTAATTGAGCTAGCAGGCGGGGGCTTTGTTTATGATCTGTATCTAATAGACCGGCTACTCTGCCTGAATACCAGCCACCCGCAATAGAAGAACTGATAACATTTTCATATAGGTTTAACTGACGGGTAACATCGTATGTGAGGGTTTCAATTCTTTGTTGATAAGGCGTCCAGCCGGGCGTAAGTACATCGGCTTTCGAAACATCTTCACCATTGATAAATACTTTAAAAACGCCCTTAGCCGTCACATAGAGTCTGGCTTTTTGTATCTCAGAGGAAATAGTAAATGGTTTTCTAAAGTATTGAGGTGTCGCAAGGACCTCTTGAGAGGGCGCTAAAAGAGTATCTGTTGTAGCTGCACCGATCCATTTAGCCACCCAATCACTGTTCTGTAAAAGCCCCATTTCAATCGTTTGAGTAGGGCTCCACTCGGACATTTCGTCTAATTGATCCCACACCCTAACACGCCAAAATACCTTTTCTCGTGAACGTAATGGGTGGCCTTTATAGGTCACCCAAGATGTTGATGACGAGACGATTTTTCCACTGTCCCATTTATCGGGAGAAGATCGCAGCTGTTTAAGGGATGTCGCCAACTGGATCTGATAGGCAGATTGCGTCAGGCTACCTGAGTCGATAGAGGGCAACTTCCATGAGAAACGAGGCTCCTTTTCATAATATCCCAACGGGTTTACAAACCCTTCTCCCACTTTTAATTTTACTGGATGAACGTTAAGCGTGTCGTTCTTTTTAGTTGAACAGCCACTTATGAGCTGAACGACTAAAAGCGTGATTGAAATAAAAATGATGAATTTCACTGGGACGTTCCATCCTTATGACTAGAGTGGTTGAGATGAAATATGTTGCTGATGCTTTTTTGAAAACCTATTCGATGTGCGTTTGCCTCAATCTCTCCTTGGTTCACGGCAATTGCTTGGGTATATGGGCGCCAACTTGAAACTGAGCCCTCATCACGTCTAATACGATATGAAATAACTGCGCCTGGAGTGTCGCTTGTTATTGTGATTTTCCCGTTGCGTTCTTTAAATACCGGCGCAGATGTCTTCGGTTGTACATCGCTACCCTTCCATAACTTTTTTATTAGTTCTCGTTCGGGCAAAAGTGGATCATCATTAATCTCAACAAGCCAGCGATCCATTTCATGCTCCAGTTGGTTGAGCACGGGTTTGTAATTCTCAATATTTGCTAAATTGGATAGCTCGTGCGGATCTCTGCAAACGTCGAATAGCTCGTTTACACGCTTTTTAGTGCGAAACCATTGTTTTTGATCGGGAGTTAGCTTGCTTGCTTTTTCAAGTGATAGAAGCTCCTGCATTGTCGGGATCTTTTCACGATAGGCTACAGGCAGGTAATAAGGCGTGTCGGGTTGATAATTTCGAATGTATTTATAGCACTTACTTCTCACTGCTCTTATTCTGTCAGTTATCGCATCAAAGCGATCTGCTGCAGCATGTATGTATTCTCGCTGTGGAGTACCTTGTGAGATAAAACTTCTACCTTGCATATAATCTGGCTGGGAGATACCGGCCATATCAAGTGCGGTGGGGGCAAAGTCAACAAATGAAATTAACTGTTCGTCAATTGTTCCTGCTTTTTCACCGTCAGGGAAACGGATCACCATAGGCACTTTTAGACCACTATCATAGATTAAGCGTTTTTGTCTTGGCAGCGGCCCCCCATGGTCTGAATAGAAAACGATAATGGTGTTGTCATACAAACCGTCTTCCTTTAATAGTTTGAGTATGGCGCCAATTTGTTTGTCTGTTTCGACGAGATTATTGTACATCTTCCAAAGGTCGTGCTGCACAACGGGCGTATCCGGCAGATACGGAGGGACAGGGAAGTGAGTATCTTTACTAATGTGGACAGGGGTGTGTTCATTATCGGTTTTAACGAGTGCTTCGGTGGGTAATTTGGCAATTTTTTCCGCGTTGTCAGAGTAGTAATGTCTTTGTTCAATTTTTCGGATGCCATAGGGTTCAAACAATCCAGACTCATGTGTAGTGGTGAAATTAAAAACAGAGAAGAAGGGCTGGTTACTGGGTCGATGACGCCAGTGTGCATATATACCATTTTCATTCCAAGCACTATCAGGCGCTGTAAATTGATAATCAGTTTTATAATTATTGGTAGTGAAGTACCCAGCTTCTCGCATTAATTGACTTAACATTTTTGCGTTAACCGGAGGGACAGCTTCATACTTTGGTAAACCAGTTTCCTGTGTATTTGAAGAGGTACGCATATTATTGGCGCCCATTGAAGTCGGATAAACTCCCGTGGCGATCGCCGCTCTGCTTGGGGCGCAAACACCTGAAGTAGAGAACACATTGGTGTAAACCACTCCTTCTTTAGCCAAACTATCAATATTGGGTGTTGTTACTGTATCGTCACCATACAAGGCCAACGTCGGACTCATATCTTCAATTACTAGCCAAATAATATTTTTAGGCTGCGATTCCACACCATCTTGCGCGAAGGATTTAGCGGGAGAGACAAATTGCCCTATTAAAATAAGTAGCGAGATAATTATTGTGGTTCGATTCATGAGTTGTCCTATCACTTACTCGTTTATGCTGGTCAGCCATAAGCTGGTGCGACATAGAATTATCACTATGTTAACACTTTTTTAATCATATGTAGTAAAATATAGTCATAATCAATCTTTTTTTCAGTGATCTCCTCCGAATATGGTGCTTATACCTGTTTTAAAATCTTTATTTCCTATACTAATATCCACGCATTATTGGGAAATAACAAACTGAAACACCCTAAATATTCTCGTATCTCGCTGCTTTAACTAAACTTATTGGCGGCTTTGGCGTTTAACTTGAATTCTGATTGGTTAATCACACTTGGTGAGCGAAAAAGATTGTAAATGACGTTTTAATTGTTTAAAATTGTTAACGCTGTATTAACGTTTAGGTATTTAGGAGTCTGAATTGAAATCTCTTTGTCGCTTGTTGAGTACGACGTTTTTGAGGGGAGTGTTGCTTACATCCAGCCTTGCTTCTGCTCAGACTTTTGATAAAAGCGCTTGCTTTGCAGTGGAAGCAATCGATCGTGTTTGGTCAGGTCACCGTGTCGCTTTTGACTTTGTGACCAAAGGCGATCGACAAATAGTTGCTTATTATGATGCAAGTAGACAAATGAGCGTTGCCTACCGTGAGTCGCCAACGGGCAATTGGTCTTTTCAAAAGTTAGATAGTTACCTTGGTTGGGACAGCCATAACAGCGTTGTTATTGGATTAGATGAGAAAGGGTATATTCATATTGTTGGAAATCTGCATGTGAATCCAATTGTCTATTTTCGAAGTGAAAACCCCTACGATGTTAGAAGTCTTAAACGCGTTGAGTTTATGGCGGATAAAATAAGTGAAAGCCGAATGACATACCCTGAGTTCTTCAATGATGCGCAAGGCCATTTGTACTTTAAGTACCGAAACGGCCGAAGCGGAAGTGGAAATGAAATCTACAACGCCTTCAATGCAGGCTCAGTTAGTTGGGATCGACTTCATCAAACCCCTCTTGTTGATGGCGAAGGAGAAAGAAATGGATATTTTTGGGGACCTGTTTTGGGGCCAGATGGCTTCTTTCATCTTTCTTGGGTGTGGCGAGAAACGCCTGTCGCATCATCGAATCACGATATCTCTTATGCGAAGAGCCGCGATCTAATCTCTTGGGAGACGTCCAATGGAAAGCCCCTTCAACTCCCTATGACACTCAATAGCGCCCAAGCGGTTGTTCCTTTGCCACAAAAATCAGGGATACTTAATGGTCATACCCCCATAGGGTTTGATCGCGAGGGGCGCCCTATTATTTCTTATCAAGCATACGATAAGGAAGGGCAGAGTCAGTTATTTATTGCTATCAACATCGACGGAGAATGGCGTCGTCACCAAGTATCTTCATGGAAGGACTCAAGGCAGGAGCTTGATATGACAGGAGCCTTACCTACCACATTAAGCGTTAAAAAGCCTGCTATGACTCTCGATAATGGTGATATCCAGGTTTATGCAACCTTTGAAAATAATCGTTTTGCTTACAACTTAGACGTCGATACTTTGAGGGTTAAATCACAGAGCATTGTGTCTGAAATACCCGAAGCTTTACAACCATTCGATAAACCAAACGATATGCCCCTTTATACGGCTCCAGCTAAACGGTTAGAGGAAAAAGGGACCTATTTTACAGGTGACAAAAAATTCTACTTAGCGTGGGAATCGCTGCCACCTAACAGAGATAAAGGCAGAACGTTTATTCCTGAACCAACTACTTTGACCATGCACTGCATTGAGTAGTGGTCGGTAGCGGTTACGCATACACATTTTTCGATACTTGATATCTCAATTTTATTAGGAACTATAATGAAAAAAATCAGGGTTAGCCTCATAGGGTTATTTGGTGCTGTTTTAACATCCTTATCCTCTAGCGTTGTTGCAGCTGATAAACCCAACATCATATTTATTTTGACTGACGATTTGGGCTTTAACCAGGTTGGTGCGTATGGCAACTCGCCCATTAAAACGCCTAATTTAGATAAGCTTGCGTCAAATGGAATTCGATTTGACCAAGCCTATGCGGGCAACACTGTTTGTTCGCCCTCAAGAGTGTCCTTGTTTACAGGGCGAGACGGGCGCTTAATGACAAACAATTCAAATACCGTTCAATTGACTGATATGGATGTGACGTTGGCGCACGTGCTCAAGCATGGTGGTTACGATACGGCTTTATTCGGTAAATACTCAATTGGGTCTCAGATGGGCGTTACCGACCCACTCGCGATGGGATTTGATACTTGGTTCGGCATGTATTCAATTCTAGAAGGCCACAGACAGTACCCACAAATTTTATGGCGTGATGGTAATAAAGTCCGTATTCGCGAAAATGAAGGCGGCAAGAAAGGCGCATACGCCCAGAAACTATTTACAGAAGAGGCCATAAAGTACATTAATGAGCCCAGAGAAAACCCATATTTTATTATGCTGGCTTATTCTTCTCCCCATGCCGAACTCGGTGTTCCAGAGAAATACAGTGACCAATACAAGTTCGACGAAACCCGCTATACAGGCATGGAGTCGGGCGTTCCCGCTGACAAATATGCCTCATATTATCCTGAGCCGATCGAAAAACCTAATGCCACTTTAGCGGGAATGGTTTCTGCGTTAGATGATTATATAGGGCAGATAGTCAAAGAGCTGGAGGCGAACGGGCAGCTTGATAATACGCTTATCTTTTTCACATCAGATAATGGTCCACACGACGAAGGCGGAGCAGATCCTGAATACTTAAAGGCGTCAGAGCCTTATCGTGGAATGAAACGCGATTTATATGACGGGGGCATTCATGTACCCATGATCGTGCATTGGCCAGAAAAAATTAAAACCTCTCGAGTCGATGAAACGCCTTGGTTGTTTGCAGATGTAATGCCTACGTTTGCTGACGTCGCAGGCGTCAATCTGAACATGGTTCCGCGAGTAAAGACTAACGGTAGGTCAATCGTAGGGTTACTCAAGTCACAGCCGAATAAAATGGACGAGCGTGTTTTGTACTGGGAGTTTTCAAAGCAAGTTGGCGATCCTAACTCGGGTGTTATTGGAGACACGTACCAAGCTGCGCGTAAAGGCCAATGGAAAGCCGTTAGATATGGCTACGATGCACCATTAGAACTTTTCAACATCGAGGCTGATCCCTCTGAATTAAAAGAAATGTCTAAGCAACATCCAAAGGTTGCAGCTGAATTTCTAAGCCTGTTTGAAGAAAACAAAGACTAACTATCTCTCGGGATACTTAAGAGCCAATAGTATGATGAATTTAAATAAAAGATTGAGAAAAAATTCGCCCAGTGGATATAAAGCGCTACTTACGTTTTCAATTATCTCCGGTCTTATGGCTACCGGTTGTGCGCATCAAGAGTCTTTGCCGAACTCAACGGCAAACTCTGTAGACAGGCAGGTTGGATACTTCGCAGATAATGGGGTAGGTAATCCGTTAGCGATTGTACAGCACCCGGCAGGAATACATAAAAACGGTATCACTTATGTTTCCTATCAGGGGCCGAAAGAAGATCCTTATATTGCGTCTTATAACCATCAAACTGGGCAATGGCAGGGGCCATTTAGAGCTGGGATCAGTGAATTAGGTAGACGCGATGGAGGAAAGAAATTCGATAATCATGGTAAGCCAACCATGTTAATTGATGATGAAGGATATATTCATATTTTTTACGGCGGACATGGCGGTCAGGCATTGAATGGAAAAAACCCTCTTGGCAATACGCACCATGGAGCGAATAAACACGCTGTTTCCAAAAGACCATATGATATCTCACAGTGGGAAGACTTAAACAATATCACTCCATTTGGTACCTATAACCAAGCAGTCAAAATGGACAATGGCGACATTTATTTATTTTTCCGCCACGGTGCTCATCGAAGTGATTGGGTATACCAAAAATCTGTTGATAACGGTCGAACGTTTGCTTCACCTGTTTCTTTCCTAAAGCACAAACGTAGAACAGATATTGACGCGGTTGATAGCTGGTACGCATGGGCTGGCAAAGGGCAAGGAGACAACATTATTGTCTCCTACGACTATCACGTTTGCTGGGACGGAGGTGCAGGTGTAAATGGTCGCGGTCACACTACTGAGCGCCACGACGTGTATTTTATGTCGTTTAATACCAAAACCGGAGAATGGAGCAATGTTGAAGGTGAAAAGCTCGTATTGCCAGTCACGCGCGAAGTCGCTGACGAGAAAACATTGGCGATGCGAACCGGTGAGCTATGGACTTTTAATGGATCAACCCATTTGGATGCACAAGGCCAACCTCATATTGCTATTAATGCTGGTATAGACAAGGGTGCTAAAACCGGCGGACCAAAACAAACTAGACATGTTCGCTGGAACGGCAATGAATGGGTCGGCGGAGATAAAGTTATTCCGCAATATGAGGGCGTATCGCGAGGCGACTTTATGGTCACAGATCCTGAAAACATTCGCTACTTAACTACATACAATCAAGACAATGATGCTGTTTTATCGTGGTGGCAGAGTCATGACGGTGGGGAACATTTTGTCGAGGAGAGAACGGTCTTAAGGAAAGACAATGCCAGTTTTGCGATATCTGCATTTATCAAAGACGCTATCCCTGACGCGCAAATGTTAGTGGCTGAAAAAGTCAGTGATGAAGGGATAAAAATGTACTTAGTGGGCGAAGAAGGCGCAGTTACTCGCTCTCTTGTAGACCTTAAAACAGCCATACCAACTTCAAAATAAAGTTTAATGAATGGCTTTTGGGCGAAGGGTTTTTATAACACGCGCCTCGAGCCAACAGTGGGAAATGATGATGAAAAAAATGACAATGAAATTATCTGCTATAGCGCTTAGCTTAACGATGGGCTTAGTCGCTTGTTCTGAGCAGACAGACACCGTGCAATCTAGCCCGAAAAAACAAGTTGTAGAGACACAGGCTCAACAAATGAGCGAAGCTGTTGATCGTGATATTCAAAACACTGCAAAAGAATTAGGAACTAAGGTTGCGAACTGGCAAATAGCGCAGTTTGGTAACTTGAGCTACATACCTGAATCTCATCGTGAAAAATCAGAAAATGCGAAGTTTTGGATCCAGGCATCATTTTACATTGGTTTAACTCGATGGATAGATGAAACAAACGACAAGTCACTGACTGAATACGTTAGTGATGTAGCGAAGAAAGAGAACTATGAACTCATACTTGAAAGACCCTACCATGCTGATGACCACGCGATAGCACAAACTTATCTGTGGTTGGCTGAGCGTACAGGTTCAGAAGACGCTTATCTTCCTACTAAAGACGTTTTTGATATGATTTTGGACAAGCCACCAACAGTCGGTTTATCTATGGCAGATACAGAAACCAGTACGGGCAAATACCACCTTGAGGGAAATTGCCAATTGCGTTGGTGTTGGGCTGATGCATTATTTATGGCACCTCGGGCTTGGGCACAAATGAGTAAAGTCACGGGCGACCCAAAATATCTAGAATACGGCGATAAAGAGTTTTGGGCTAGCGCAGACTACCTTTTCTCAGATGAATATGGACTGTTTTACCGAGATAGCCGTTACTTTGATACAAAAAGCGATAACGGCGAGCCTGTCTTCTGGGGGCGAGGAAATGGATGGGTTTTCGCTGCAATTCCACTGATTATCGAAGAATTACCAAAAGATCACCCTTCTCGGGACAAGTATATAGAGCTTTATAAAAAGCATGCTGAAGGGCTAATGGTACTGCAAAAAGATGATGGTTATTGGCCAGCTTCGCTAATGGATGCCGACAAGGTTAAAACACCTGAAGTAAGTGGTACCGGTTTCATTACGTTTGGCCTCGCTTGGGGAGTGAATAATGGCATTTTGACCGACGAACGTTCGAAGAAGGTTGTCGAAAAAGGTTGGGATGCTATTACTAAGGCGGTCACTGACGATGGACGCGTACATTGGGTGCAGCATGTCGGCAAAAGCCCAGACCCAGTTAAAGAGTCAGATTCTCAGCTTTATGGTTCAGGAGCTGTATTGCTTGCAGCATCTGAAATGTTGAATTGGCAACAGTAACTAATGTGTTCCACAGACCCTTAATTATTTAGCGATGATTAAGGGTTTTTTTATCCGATTATAAATTAAAGTCACGCACGTCCTCGCCGGAGAAACGTTTCATGCGACTCACTAAAATCCTGATTTTATCTATCACTTTACTGATTATGAGCTGCAGTTCTAAAAATCAGACAGCGACCAATACGCGTCCTGATAATTTAGCTGTGGAAGGTATTAGCGTACCGCTTAATGTACATAGCCGCGCGCCGACTCTGTCTTGGCATGCCAATGTAGATGAACAGACGCACTATCAAATTCAAGTAGCCACGAGTGTGACAGCACTTATCGAAGGTCAACCGGATTTGTGGGATTCCGGTAAAACAGAATCTAGTCGGTCGATCAATATTGGCTATAAAGGAAAGGCTTTAGCAAACAGGCAAAAAGCGCATTGGCGCGTTCGGGTTTGGTCTAGAGCTAATTGGTTAGAATCAGATTGGAGTGAAATAAGTCATTGGGAAATGGGCTTAACCACTAACTCTGCTTGGTCTGCGAAATGGATCATGGCAAATAGCCCTGAGGCATCTGCGCTTTCTCCTCAAGTATCCCAGTGGATTTGGAATGCAGCTAGCGACCAAAACCCGCAGAAGACGCGACCTGAATATATTGTAAAGAAGCTACAGGAACAGCCTACTGCCACCTTATTAAGGCGACAATTCAGTATTGATAAGAAAGTGGTAGGCGCGAGGTTACATACCACCGCTGCTGGCTATTACGAAGTATTTATAAACGGCAAAAAGGTAGATTCGCGGATTATGGATCCCGGACAAACCGATTACGAAGAACGAATTCTATATAACACTGACGCCGTTGAGAGCTTAATAACATCGGGTGACAATGTTATTGCCGCACATTTAGGTAGTGGTTGGTACAACGAAGAAATCGCTTTTTCTAAGCCAGATAAAAACTTGTCGTACGGTCAACCTAAGCTTATCGCTCAGTTAGAGATCGTCTTTGACGACGGTAGCTCAAAAACGGTTAGTACGGACAACTCATGGTATTGGCATACTTCACCAGTATTAAAAGAGGGGTTGTTTTCAGGTGAGTTATTTGACCAACGCTACGCATTAGATAACTGGATGACGAAAACGGATACAGAGCTATCCGATGCTTGGCAAAATGTAAAATCGCTGCAAAGTTGGCCAACAAAATCTTTAGAACCTCAATTACTACAGCCAGTCCGCATCGCTGATAAGCTGGTGGCTGAGCGTATCCTTTCACCAAGAAAAGATGTATGGGTATTCGATTTCGGCCAGAATTTTACAGGGATCCCTGAGCTGAACTTAGCATTGTTGGACTTAGAAGAAGGCCAAGCTGTTTATCTAAAGTATGCTGAGTGGATTGATGATGATGGCAACATCAGTCAGAAAAGTGGTGGTGCTGCCCCGAAACTTAAGCAAACCGATGCATATATTGCTGGTAAAACTAACCCCCAAAAGTGGCGACCAACGTTTACTTGGCACGGTTTTCGTTATGTTGAAGTGGTTGGTCTAAAGTCGAAGCCTGAGCTCGACGCGTTAAACGCATATCTGGTCAGAAGCGATGTGCCTGTAAGTGGTCATTTCTCAAGCTCGGATGACATGATTAATAAAGTCCATGACATGGCGTTATGGGGTTATCAAAGCAACTTAATAAGTGTTCCTTTTGATTGCCCGATTCGAGAACGGGCAGGGTGGACTGGAGACGCGCATGCCGCTTTGGTTACCGGAAACTATAACTTTAATTTAGAGAATTTTTGGTCCAAGTACTTAGGTGATTTTCGCACGTCGACTTATGTGGCTCCAACTGTTGTACCTGGCAGGAGGTCACAAGGTGGAAAGTTTGATTGGGCCGTAGCAGAAATTATCATCGCGTGGGAACACTATCGTCATCATGGTGATATTACTGTGCTTGCCGACCAATATGATAGCTTGCAGGAGTACATGAATGCGGGGCAGGTGGAATTAAACAATAACATGATAAGAACTGGATACGGCGATTGGTGTGATCCAGTTAGAGAGCCTGGTATGGCAAGAGTTGGGGGAAGATGCACGCCGCAGCATACTAGCCATGTTGTCACCAGTTCTGCTCTGTTTGCGCATGGTGCTGACCTCATGGCAAAGATATCGCAAGCGCTAGGTAAAAACACTCAGCAGGTTTTTTACAAACAACTTTTCGAGTCGGTGAAGAACCAGTTTAACGAAGAAGTATTCGATCACAATACAGGACATTATGGTAGTCAAACTGCTGATGCAATGGCGATAGCGTTTGGCTTTGTCCCTAAAGATATGCAGCAGCAGGTTGCTGATAAACTGAATGAAGACGTTGTGGTTAATTGGGGCGGGCATGCATCGGTTGGTGCCCTAGGGCAAACTTATCTTTACCGAGCACTGAGCGATTACGGGTATGTAGACACCGCTTTTAATATTTTCAAAGCCGAAGGATACCCTGGCTACCCTTATCTCATTAATGAGCTAAACGCTACCACACTGTGGGAGCGAAAAGGTGGGTTTAAGCCTAAGGATAAACTTACTTTAGAAGATGCTCCGGGCCGATCGCTAAACCACCCGTTTCACTCAGGATATGATGGGTGGTTCTATGAAGGCTTAGGCGGGATTAGACCTTTCAAGGACACAGTAGGGTTTCAAACTTTTCAGCTTAAACCTGTATTTCCATCATCTTTGAACGCCGTAGATGTTAGTTACAACACGGGGTATGGGAAAATTGAAAGCCGATGGCGCAGAGCGAATAATCAAATAATTTGGGATTTTGTGATACCTCAAAATACCAAAGCGACAGTGTTCCTGCCGAATCAAGAGCCGCGTATGTATAAACCAGGTAAGCATACAGTTGTGCTTGAAAATTAAATGGTGAACAACAGTACAGAGAAACTGTACATAGAAAGTATAGGGAACTGTTATGAAAATTAGTAAAGTATCGCTACCCGGTAAACTACTGACTGTAGGCGTCTGTGCAATGATCTGTATTATTTTGCAAGGTTGTGCAAGCAAGCCTACTGTCGAATCTGAAGAGGTGAGCATTCAAGATGAAAAACTCCCTAACATCGTACTGATACTGTCTGATGATCATGCTTGGAATGATTACAGTTTCATGGGCCACGATATTGTACAAACCCCGAACCTAGATAAACTAGCAGCTGATGGCATCACGTTCAGGCATGCGTACGTGCCCACTTCTTTGTGTAGGCCCTCACTTGCCACTATCGCTACAGGATTGTATGCGTATCAACACGGCATCACGGGGAATAATCCATCTAAAATGGTGCCAGGCGGTAAAGAGGGACAAGAATATCATCGCTTAAGAGAACGAATAATTGCGAAGATTGACAAGGTCAAAACACTTCCGCAACTGCTTAAAGACAAAGGATATGTTTCCCTTCAAACTGGGAAGTGGTGGGAAGGGAGTTATTCTAGAGCTGGCTTCGATGAAGGGATGACCCGTGGGTTCCCTCAACCTGGAGGAAGACACGGCGACGATGGCTTAAAAATAGGCAGACAAGGAATTACGCCTATTACAGATTTCATTGACCGAATGGATGAACAAAACAATCCATTTTTTGTCTGGTATGCGCCTTTCATGCCTCATGCGCCCCACACACCGCCCACTCGTATTTTAGAGAAATACGCTAGCTTAGATTTACCTGAATCCATTGCAAAATACTACGCAATGATAGAATGGTTTGATGAAACAACTGGCCAATTATTTGAACATATAGAAGGGCGCGGCCTGTCTGACAATACTCTGGTTGTTTATGTTTCGGATAATGGTTGGATTACAAACCCTACTCAAGAGGGACGATTTTTACCAAAATCGAAACAGAGTCCCAACGAAAGTGGTGTACGTACTCCCATAATCTATTCTTTGCCATCCAAGTTTAAATCTGGATTTCGAGAAGACTTAGTGAGTAGTATCGATATTGTCCCGACTATATTAGGTGCGACGGGTATAGATGTACCGCCAGAGTTACCAGGTATAAATCTGTACGACAACTTGGTTAATGGTGAGCCTCTAAACAGAGACACTGTTTTTGGAGAAGGGTATGCCCATGATATGGACATAATAGACGACCCAGAATCGACACTTTTGTATCGATGGGTAATTAAGGGAGATTGGAAGCTAATCGTGAGTTATGACGGGAAAAATGCCAGTTACCAAAAGTATCATGATCAATTTCTAGTTGGCCCTCGTCTTTACAATTTGGCAGAGGATGAACACGAAAAGATTAACTTGGCTGCTAAGTATCCTCAAAAAGTAAACCTGCTAAAAGACGAATTAGAGCAGTGGTATAAACTCGAAGAAAGAAAAATGATCAAATAAAGGACGGAATAACGAGCAGGCATTTTTCAATTTGTTTGCTCGTTATGTTTGCAATGACTAGGACCAATGTCTTTTTTCAACCTGTATATCGTAAAGCTGTTAACCACGATAACGCTCAATTCAAGCAATACTCCACCTATTGAGCCAATGTAAATATTATTCGTTAACCAAAACATTGCTCCACATATAAATAATCGGCGCATGGTAATCCCTGACGCATAAAAAATTGCATAAGTTCCGACGCAAGCCCCAAAAATGGGGAAAATATCAATCCAACGCTCAAGGTTAGATGCACCCCAGATGATATTTAACAGAATAAAGACAAGCCCAAAGCTTTTGTGATTGGATTTAATGGAAACGATTGTTCTTAAAAAATTAAGGCCGTTAGCTATCATTCCGGTTGTAGAACCTAACAGCATGAAATGAATCGTTTGCAAGGCAAACATGGCGATAAGGCTAAGTTTCAATTTAATGTCGTTTTTCTGGGTAAAAGTGAATATTGCTACTAGAAAGCCTAAAACCCCAAATATCTGGCCCAAAATCTCCAACGTCATAATAGATTTTCGCTTTATAAGTTGAGTAAAATTTACGTGGCATAGTACAAAGTTATGCACACAAACTGGTTTGCTTGCGGTGGTGCTAAGTGTTTAGTTAATATCTAAATCTCAGGTTTCTGTATTAAGTATTTGCCCTAAAGAGGCTAAGCGATGAGCCTCTTTAGGAGCAGGCTCATCAGTATTCCTAGTCGCTGAATTCTTTTATTAAACTGTTAATGGTCTCTTTTGCATCTCCTAACACCATTCTTGTATTGTCTTTAAAAAATAGTGGGTTATCGACACCGGCAAAACCTGCGTTAATGGAGCGTTTGAGTACGAAGACCGATTTCGCTCTATACGCTTCAATGACTGGCATACCGTAGATGGGGCTGCCTTTCATTTCCTTCGCTGCAGGGTTAACTACATCATTAGCTCCAATAACAATCACGACGTCGTAGTTTTCCATCCTAGGGTTTACATCATCCATTTCATACAGTTGATCATATGGTACGTCAGCTTCTGCAAGAAGCACATTCATGTGCCCTGGCATTCGCCCCGCAACAGCGTGAATAGCGTAATCAACACTGCATCCGTTATCTTCCAACAATGTTTGCAATTCTCTGACGGCATGCTGCGCTTGTGCAACAGCCATACCGTACCCAGGGATGACAAGCACAGCTTGTGCCGCTTCTAGCACGTAAAAAGCATCTTGTGGTGAAAGGATTTTCACCTCGCCCTTGATCACTTCCCCTTGCTCAATAGGCTTAGAGAAACCTGAAAGTAAGACATTCATGAGGGACCGATTCATTGCTTTACACATTATATTGGTGAGAATAAGACCCGAGGCGCCTACTAAAAGCCCTGTTACAATTAGAATGGTATTTCCGATAGCCAAGCCCGCAGCAGTTGCTGCAATCCCTGAGTAACTATTCAACAGTGCAATCACAACAGGCATGTCCGCTCCGCCAATTGAGATCGTAGCCCAAAGACCAAAACTTAATCCCAGTATAATAATTACATATAGCCACAGCCCATTGAGAGGTTCTGATATAAAGAAAATCCCCGCTATTACCATACCCACTAAATGCAATATGCTTAATTCTCTTAGGCCTTTGAATATAAAGGCTTTGGAGGACAGTTTGCCAGATAGTTTTCCCCATGCGACTACAGAGCCTGAGAATGTTATTCCACCTATTAATAGCGTTATAAGCAGCGTTACCAATAATGTATGATGACTGGATCCTGGGGGTTCTACTCCAATACTCAGAACTGTAGACCAAGCTAATAGCAAAGAAGCTGCTCCTCCGAAGCCGTTGAATAATGAGACCATTTCAGGCATTTGCGTCATTTGTACTGATCGTGCTTTCCAACCGCCATAGCATGCGCCAATAAGCATACCTGCAAAAATATATTGGTAAGTGATGATCTGATGGTCTAGCAACGTGGCGACGACTGCTATTAGCATCCCTATAGCTGAGATAAAGTTTCCTTTTCGTGCACTTGCTGGATGACTGAGCAGCTTCAAGCCAAAAATAAACAGCCCAGCGGCCACAACATAAGTAAGATTTATGATAATTTCTATAGTCATTTGGAGCGGCCTTTAATTAGAATTTTTCTTTTTGAACATGCCAAGCATTCGATCAGTCACTAAATAGCCACCCACCACGTTAATGCTCGCTAAGGTAACTGCGGCGGTGCCCAGTATGGTTGTTAGAAGGTCATGATCTGCCCCAGAGGCCACAAGAGCGCCAACTAACGTGATACCCGATATAGCGTTTGAACCAGACATTAACGGTGTGTGAAGGGTGGCAGGAACTTTTCGGATTAATTCGAAACCAAGAAATGCTGCGAGCAGCACGATGAAAAGTAGATAGATAGTTGCCACGTTAAGCTCCTTTATATGCTTCTGTTAGCATGTCGTTTGTAATAGCTCCGTTATGGGTAATAACGCAGTTTGCAAGAATGTCGTCTTCTAGATCGAGCAAGAAATTTCCGGTATCTGCATCTATAAACTCATCAAGTAGATTGAAGATATTATTGGCATACATATCAGTTGCATCGCGGGCCACGTCTTGGCTCCAGTTGCCGTTACCTACTAAAGTGATGCCATTGATTTTGATAGTTTCACCAGCCTTAGAGCCTTCTACATTGCCTCCAGATTGAGCAGCCATATCGACTACCACGCTGCCTAACCTCATCTTTTCAAGAGTGCTGCTCTTTATCAGTAAAGGGGGCTTTCGACCGAAAAGCTGAGCCGTTGTAATAACAATATCTGAATCAGCGATTGCTTTTTGCTGTGCGGCTTCTAACTTATTTTTTTGCTGTTCTGTTAGCTCTTTCGCATAACCATCTTTTGTTTCGCCGGTATCTCCGATATCAATTTTTAAAAATTTGGCTCCCAATGACTCAACTTGTTCAGCAACAACTGGTCTGGTGTCGTAAGCTAACACACTTGCACCTAACCGCTTTGCAGTGGCAATAGCTTGTAGCCCAGCCACCCCAGCCCCAATAATAAATATCTTCGCGGGTTTGATTGTTCCCGAAGGAGTCATCATCATAGGTAAAATAGAGGGTAAGTTAGCCACTGCCTTCATTACCATGACATACCCAGCCAAACTGGCTTGGGAACTAAGTGCATCCATTTTCTGAGCTCTTGACGTCCTAGGGATCATCTCGACAGATACAGTAGTAATGCCGGTCTGGCATAGTTTGGTGACCAATGATTTTTGGAAGAAGGGGTCAATATGGCCAATCACAATTGCATTATTCGCCAGTCGAAGGATGAGCTCCTCATTAGGGCTGTTAACACACAATAGGATATTAATTTGCGAGATAATGGGTTCAATTGTATCGACAACGTGAGCGCCAGCTGCTTCAAATTCTTTATCTTCGTACAGGGATAGGGCGCCCGCATCTTGCTCGATAAATACATCAATACCCTTACGGGTTAGTTTTGCTACGGTATTCGGTGACGCCGCACATCGCTTTTCTGTGTGCGAGGTTAAAAGCGCACGCTTTGCTTCATTTAAGATTAGGATTTTCAATTATCTCTCCTTTTTTGCTAACAGGAGAATGAGTAAACGACTCATTCAGTATACGTTTTCTGTCGTTTACTGATGTAGGGGTGCCGAGTAAAAGCTAGTGAAATGAGCTCGCGATTTCGATTGTTTATATTATTGTGTTGAGATCGCGCGCCTGAATATTAAGGTGAGTGGTTAAAATTACTCAAGATGAAAGACCTGCGACAACTCAGTCGTAACCGGTTCGTTATCTTCAAAGGTTTCCATAATATCTGCCATGTACGCCCACCATTTTTTTACTATGGGGTTTAGAGGGAGTGACTCCATGGTGTGGGTATCCTCGCGTTTCAATACTGCAAACAGTTTGTTAGACCTTGCTTCATAAAAAATGCTGTAGTCTGAGACGCCAGAGCTCTTAAGTTCATGCACTAACTCAGGCCAAATCTCATCATGTCGTTTTTTATACTCGACTTCAAAGCCTGGCTTGAGCGTCATTACAAATGCTATTTTTTCCATTTTTACTGCTCGAAGTTATTAAGGTAATTAGTCCACTGATCTATTGAGGTAATTTCACCAGCCCCTTCCCAGCCGAAACCTGAATAATATGTTAATTCGCCAACTTGAGAGGATTGCGTTACCAACCATATATGGCTCGTATCTTTGGTTTTTGACGGAGTGTGAATTATCTTTTTGACCTGGCTTGGTTCAATTAAAGCGCCGGTTCCAAGTCCTTGTTGGTCTATTTCCTCCCATGCGGCGATCCAGCCTTGTTGCTTGTTCTGATATACGCTGGCTTTCTCATCGTGAGTGGCAACGCCTATAGCAATAGGAAGCGAGGCAGGAGCTCCATTTAAGTAAAAAATAGAGTCGACTTTGTACAACTGAGAGCCGAGAGCTAGCGAAACTGTTTTCTCTTCTTTAACTTTACCTAATGGCGTTTCAAAGTCGTAATAGAGCGTAAATTTAACTTCGCCACCATTATTTTGATGTATTTTATACGTCGTAAAGTTATGTGCGTAATAGGGGGTGTCATCTACCCAGACTGCGCTACCACCAACACCGCGACTGATACCAGTGTGGTATGGGTCATAACCTTCTCCCCTGTCTTCGTGGTATGTCTGTCCTGCGAAGTGCATTTCGTACCACTTATCAATAATTGAGTAATCTACTTTCTTCAGCCAAGCGTCAACACCGCTTGCATGCCCGGCTAATGGTGCTGCAGGTCCATATACTCTAAATGCTACTTTGTCGTTTTCCCAAGCAAAGTCGTCACGTCTCTCTGGTACAAATGAAGCGTATGATTTTACTTTATTCGTGTTTTCATTTTGATGCGCTTGTTCATTAGATTGAATTTTTGATGAACAACCAACAAAGAACGAGGCTGCAAGTATTGTTGTAACTGGGACAAACGCCCACTTAGGTATATACATCTTAAAACTCCTACGACTATTCGAAACTAAGGAAAACACATTACTGTCAATGGGCATTTCCTATGAAGCCTGAAGCTGAGGTTCTGAGAAAGCATAGATTGACGTAACGGGTTAATTTTCGCATCGTGACCGATAATGACTGATATTGCATTATTATGAGCGTGATTGCAATGACATATTATACGAGAATGTCTAATCACCTTGCTCCTTTTACAGTCCCTTGCTTGTCAGGGGGGTATGAGGGTAGGTTTGCTCTATTTTATTCTGTTAATTTTTAATTCACTTAATCGCAACAAATTGATTGAGTATGATTAACAAGTGATTTATATTTCCCGGAAATGATCGTTTGTGATTTTTTAAGGAGAGGGAAATGCTAAAAGTAAACACAAGAAAACTCTATTTGGCTGCAGCAATATCTTCGGCTTTTGCTTGCGTGACAATGAGTTCTCAGGCGCAGGTTTCTCAAGACGAGAGTGAAGGAAACCCAGAAACAGAAGTGATTGAAGTTCGAGGAATTAGAAGTGCATTGGCGAGTGCGTTAGCAGAAAAACGTTCTGCCGATAGTATTAAAGAAGTGATTCAGGCTGAAGATATCGGCAAGCTACCAGATCAAAACCTTGCTGAGGTACTTGAAAATGTAACTGGTGTGCAAATCGACCGCACCGCAGGTGTTGGTACTGGTGTCCAGATTCGAGGAACCAGCGCCAATAGAGTTGAAATAAACGGGGTTTCTACTGTCGGTAGTGGTAGTGGGCGCTCTGGTATCAGTTTTGATGACCTGCCTGCGGCGCTAATATCCTCATTAGAAGTGATTAAGGTACCAACAGCTAAAACGATTGAAGGATCTGTCGGCGGTACGATAAACCTCAGAACGCTTAGAGCTCTAAGCTTAAACGAACAGCTGCTTTCATTTCGAGCCCAAGCTGAAAATAGTGATTTGGCAGATGCTACTTCGCCGAGAGTTTCCGGAACCTTTGGAGACAATTGGGATACAGACTTTGGACGAATTGGGATTGTGCTGACAGGAAGTTATGCCGAACAGCAGGTAGCATCGTTCGATCCACGGCTCGATCGGGATAGAGAGGTGTTACCGGGTTCTGGAAGTGGAAGTGCAGAGTCTTTTCCATTTCTAAGAACGCAGTTTCTGGAGCAAATGACAACGCGATACGAATACGAGACCAATAACTTTACTGCCTCCGTAGAATTCGAGCCTATGGATAACCTAAAGTTATACTTTGATGCGACGGTCAACAAACAAGAGCGAGCGCAGAAGACGTCTAGAGCCTACATATCGGGTACTGGAGGCGCTGCAGTGGTCGATAATACGGTAAACAATGAATTTGAAACGATTAATTTAGGGACAATAGATGGCCCTAACGGTCCTCTTGAATTGGGAGAAGTTCAAGCGGTGCTAAGTGGGACATTAGGTGTTGGCGTTGATAGTAACAATAATAATATTGATCCCAATCTACGTGTTGGCACTATTACCGGCTCGCGTATTACAGATAGTGATGTTTTCGCAACCGGATTTGAGTGGGAATCAGATCGACTTAAATTGAATTCTGAAATATCTTATTCTAGCTCAGATTCAACGTTCCCTAGATTGAATACCGATCTTGATTTTATTAATCCTTATGGGCCACAACCTTCTGCTGGGCTCAGCATTGATAATGGCGTGCCGATTGAATTCGATGCATCTGGCGGAGTGCTTCAATTTGGTATAGCGCAAGGGATGGACTCCTCACCACTTAGCGAAGATCTGCTTAATCCAGCAAATTATGCTCTACGTAGTGTAGGAGTCGGGCGAAACTCTCAGGAGAATGCCGAGACTGCTTTTAGAGTTGACGGTACATATGACATATCAGATTTAAACCCCTATTTTTCAGATATCAAAGCAGGGGTACGCTGGAACAAGAATGAAGCGCTGAGTAATAACGTAAATTCGTCATCTAATTTTTCAAACCCTAATACAACGTTTTATCGACCTACCGCGGATCTCTTCGCGGATGTAGTCGCGCCAGGTCCGAGTAATTTTAATGAAGCTGATAGTAGGCGTTTATATATTGCTGATTATCTTGGAATCGATGCAGACGTCGCATTCTCGAACCCTGAAATGGTTCTTAGCGCTTTAAACGATGCGATAATAGCTAATAACGCCACACAGATTGCCAACGGTAATATTACTGAAGGTTATGCAACTCTTTCTGAGCCTTCATTACAACTCGACTCTTTTTTTGATATAGAAGAGGAAACTACTGCACTTTATGTTCAAGGCGATTTCCATTTTTACGTAAATGATATCCCTATTCGTGGCAATTTAGGCCTTCGTTACATTGACACAGAAGTAACATCAGTTGGTAATAATATTGAAAATGGACAGGCAACTGGCCTCCGAGAAGAGACATCATCATATGACTATTTTTTGCCACGTTTTAGCCTAGCTGCAGAAGTTATCGATGACCTGGTTTTACGAGGTGGGATAGCAAAAGATATACGTAGACCCGATTTTGATAACTTGTCTACGTCGATAAACTTCCCAGGAGGAGCTGGTTCAGCTGTTCAAGTGGGTAATCCTGGGTTAACACCTGAAGAAGTTATTTCTTATGATATTTCTGCCGAATATTACTTTTCAAACTCTAGTTTTGTCAGTGTTGGGTTTTTCCATAAGAAACGCACTGATATTTTTGCCGCTGTGAGAGATAACCCAGAAGAGCCTATTGGTGAAAATGGTCAAATAGAACGTGATATTACCGACCCATGTGAAGGGGGCGGTATATGGAATCCAACGGTGACAGATCGCAATGTTTGGTCATCAGTACCCGGAACTGGAATTTGTGTACCATTGCAAACTACGATTAATTTGCCAAATGAGGAAACACAAACGGGTGTTGAGATAGCGTTTCAACATGATTTATCAGCATACGAAGATACACTTGGTTGGGCTTCAGGGTTTGGTCTTATTGCTAATTATACTTATCAAGAATCAGGGTCTAATATCGACACCTTTAGACCTGCTACCGGCGATGGGAATGCTCTGAATAACCTTTTAGGACGAACAGATACCGATCAATCGACCTCGACACTCAACGATGACATCGTAGAAGAGCGAATCGAACTAGAAGATTTATCCAAAAATGCATACAACATCACTCTGTTTTATGACAAATACGATCTTAGTATCAGAGCTCGTTACACGTGGAGATCGTCGTTCAAAACGGGCAATTTGATTAGTTTCGATATGCCAAGAATTGTTGATGATAGAGCGCAACTGAATATGAGCGTTAGCTATGATATTAACGATTCTATGAGTGTAGGTTTAGAAGGAATAAACCTTCTCAGGGAAGATCGAACACAATGGTGTGTCAATGAAGGGGCCTTGTTGTGTGAGCAGGGGTTAACAGATCGTCGAGTCATTCTTGGTGTGACGGCGAATTTTTAGCTATTTTAATTTAGCGTAACAGTAAATTTTTTAACGGTGCTCCCAATAGTCGTTGTCGACGAGTATTGGGGGCGTAATACTCTCAGCTAACTTCAGTCTTCTAAACTCATTGTATATTTCTTGAGGATTGACCAATATAGTCAAATAAAAGACATATTTTTCACTGCCTTCATCTATCAGGAGCATCAAATGTACGAAGACCTTATTTTGCTTATCCCACTGGCAATACTGGTTGTCGGCACCATGCTGGTAATTCGCTATCCTAGAAAATCATCACCTGGCAATGAATAAAAAGACTAAACCTTTATGCTTAATGGTTTGAGTCTCGCACCTAGCAGAGAATTTTGGGGATATCACTCCATTTTGTCGTGTATTGAGGGGACAGGAACTCTCGTCGCATAGCAAACTTTTGCTCGAAGCCTTTGGCGGCCATTTGAACTGTGGAACGTCCGTATTTAGCGTTAATATTATCCATACAAGACATGAGCTTAGCGTTGTCATTTGATGGGCTGAATAAGTCGTATTGAAACAGCCCCTCATCGTGCAAGTCCAATAGCCCCACACCGCATTTGTAATAACGAACACCTGATTGATAAAGCTGCACCATAGCGCTTTCAATCACGTTTACGATGTTGCGGGTGTCATTAGTCGGCACAGTAAAGCGATGAAAGTGTGAGCGGCGAAAATACCCTTCTGCATCATGAGGAGAGCTCGTCGCAAATAGCGTCATACTTCCAGTCAGACTCTTCTGCCTACGCAGCTTTATAGCGACCGTTTCAGCATGGCTGGCTAACGCACTGCGTAGCTCGTTGAATTCTGTAATGCGATTACCAAAGCTTCTCGTGCTGTATATCTCTTTTTTAGCAGCACGCACAGTATCCCAAGTATGGCGTACCTCACCGTTTAACTCTCGCACCGTATTTTCGACAATTATTGAAAACTCCTTGCGAATTTGCGACGGGTCTCGATTAGCTAGCTGCCATGCGGTATTAATTCCTAATGCGTTTAGTCGCAAACCTAATCGTTTACCAATACCCCACACTTCCGTCACACCCATTTGTGATAACACGTCTTTACGGATTGCCTGAGTATCTAATACTGCAACGCCTTTGAATCCTTCTACTTTTTTAGCTGCATGGTTCGCCACCTTGGCTAATGTGGGCGTTGGGCCGATACCCACGCAAATAGGCAGTCTAACCTCGCGCCAAACGGTTTTTCGAATCTGAGTCGCTAGGCTTGCCCAGCCCTCTTGTGGCGGCGTAGCCTCGTTACCGTAATATAAAAAACACTCATCAATGGAATATACGTTAATGTCAGGCGCGAAGCGTGCGCAGGTATCCATCATCCGCTGACTTAAATCTGCGTAGAGTTCGTAGTTGCTAGAGCGAATAACGACTCCGGCTGCCTCAAGCTCTTTCTTGACCTGAAAGTACGGTACGAACTTCTTACCCACACCTAAGCGCTTAGCAATGCCACAAGCCGCACAGATACAGCCGTCGTTGTTTGTCAGTACCACCACAGGTTTATTGCGAATTCTGGGGTCAAAGACCTTCTCGCAACTGGCATACATGCTGTTGGCATCACACAAGGCGAACATCAGAGTTGCTTCTTAAAGGGTCGATGTAAGCGAATAGAGCGCGTCACCACCCCCTCTATCTGAAAGTCGTCACCTTCTTGCAAAAAATATGGTGGAAATCGCTTACTGGAAGACAGTAAACAGCGCTGCACTTTATCGATTTTCTTGCACACGAATACACCGTTGAGGTTAGCCACCACCACGTCTTGGTCTTTAATTTCTTGAGCGCGGTCTACAATCAACAAGTCACCTGAAAAAATACCATCACCTTTCATCGACTCGCCCTGGGCAACTCCAATGTAGGTTGCTGAGGGGTGGTCAATCAGTAGCTGGTCTAAATCTAGGCTAAGTTGTGTGTATTCTGCCGCAGGTGACTCGAAACCAACGATACCCGCAGACGCTTTTATGGGGATAAACTTCAACATATACTGTAATTATATACAGTATTATTTTATTTGAAATACACTTCGTAATAACTTTTTATGTGAAAAGTAAGGTATCTATAACGTAAGGGAAGATCAGTATATTGCTATTTGAAACGCACGCCCAAAGCTTTACGGGTAAACTAATCAACCTAAATGAAAGTTCTCATAACGCTAGGATACTGACAAAGTCGGTTTTGAATTGCGTGGCCAAAAACACAATGGCGTTATGATAGTGATCTGCACTGACGAGGCGATGTGGTGAATAAAGATGGATATTGAACAACACATATTAGATAGCGTTGAAATGTGGGCTGGTGGAAAAAGTGCCGTAAAAGAGTGATACGAAACACAATATAATTCTGCTATTGATAGTACCGCTCAAATACTCGTCGATAATGGTCATCAGCAAGCAGTTATTGACTACTTAGATGGCATCACTACTCAGTGGTTATGGGTGATGGAATATAGAGTTACACGAGGCCGTGATTTGGACTCAACAATTAAATTGAGTCAGTACGCGCAGGAAACGTTTTGACAATAGTACTGAATAATGAGGCAAAAATTACACGATTTTGCCTACGGATTACGTCTAACACGTAGTTTTACTTTGCCGCTTGCGGTATGAACTAGATAAGATGAGTGATGCGATATTGACGGCATTGCGAGAGCGCAGCGATACAGACCATAAGTGCCATAGGAGCACCGCTGCACTATTTGTAATACAACTATCTGCGTTAGTATTAATGTTGTGACTTACTTCTTAAAATGGAGGTAATTAATACCCCACCTAAGACGGCCAGCCCAGTGGATTTGATAGGATTGGCTTTAACATAGCTATACGCCCCAGTTATCGTACTGATAGCTTTCTGCCGCTGACTGGATACTGCTTTGTATAACTTGCGTTTTTCCGTTTCACTAATCGTGTCCGCAATTGTTTCTGAAATGCTATTTTTATCCAACTGATTGCTCATAGAGTCCTCCGAGATATTATTGATTTCGTCGTGTTAACAGCAGCAATCTGCATGCCACTTGGACTTAACGAGCAGTTATGTAACTTAAACTAATGCTTTCTATCGCGTTCAAAACCGTGAAGCGATGGAACATGCGTTTTTAGCGGTATGCTGTTACTTAAGACGTTTGGTGACATTCATGAGATAAAACGTCACTTTATGCGGGGGCAAAAGTGTATCGCTGGTAAGGAGAGTCCTATCTAGAATTGTGAACACCATGCGCGTTATTGCGAGGTGAGTGAGTCATTAGATGTCGCCGCGGATTGGGTCGCGATAGCAATAGTCGATAGTGAATTCGCTAAATCGATAGTGGATTACTCAGAAACGGGTAATTACAGAATCAAGCGCAGAGCCAAAATAAGACTAATCAAGGCACTATTAAGCAGTCTTTTGCAAAGCCAGGAACCCTTCTCATATAGCCAACACTCTTTAACCTTCTAAACTCAGCAGACTCGTTTTTACACAAATTTTACGCGTTTTATTTGCAATTGATTGTTACATTAATTAAACCCTAAAGATTCGAGTAAATATAACGCCGTCATGCACCCTACCGCGCTTACTATTTTAATTATGCTGTTAGCAATACTCATCTGCTTTACGATGAGCAGCTGGTTTATGCCCATTGGTGGAATATTACTTATCTTACAATTTGGAGCGGCTAGCTGCGCAATATTATATTCACGCTCAAACGGATTACTCGCAGCTTTAATTGGCGCTGTCAGCTTTAATTTTTTGTTTACCCAGCCTCAATTCTCTATTCGCATGGAAAACATAGAAGATATTATCAATATGGCGACATTTGTCGTTGTGGCATTTGTGACAAGTGAATTCACTACGTTTTATCAAAAGCAACAAAAGGCGCTGCGAGTTGCTCAGATGCAAGCAGATATATTGCGCTCCGTATCACACGACCTTAGAACACCGCTCGCCTCTATTATTGGTTCGATGGAAACGCTACATGAATATTCTACAAATCTTGAGGAGCGCGAAAAAACGGGACTTATTAGTGGCGCGCTTCAAGAGAGCAAGCGCCTGCATGCATATATTGAAAACATTTTGCACGCAACTAAGATACAAAACGATCTACTTATTGCAGCACGAACTCCCACGGATATTGAGCGGATTTTTAGCGATTTAGAAAGCCGCTTTAACACATCTCGGCTTGAGATTTTTGTCCTTGTGAGCTCCCCAACTATTATTGCTAGCGAACCTCTGTTGCAACAAGCAATCTATAACGTCGTTGATAATGCGTTGAAATTTAGCCAAGACAAAGTACTTATTCATGTGACCGATACAGAGGAAAATCTTAAGATTACTGTCAAAGATAATGGCTGCGGATTACCAAATAACGATACCGAAGCACCGTTTCAACTTTTTTCTTCTTCAAGAAAGGGCGATATAGGCAAGGGCGGGATAGGCCTAGGATTAAACGTGGCACGCGGCATAATTTCTGCGCACAAGGGTACCATTCAACTTAGAAATACAAACCCCGGTTGTAAGGTCATTATTATGCTTCCCACCATCAATGAGCCAGCGTCATGAGCACAGTATTAATTATTGAAGACGAAATCAATATTCGAACAATGATTAAAATTGCTCTTTCAGTCGAAGGTTATACCTGTCTAGAAGCTTCAACGGTGCGCGACGGAATCCATATCGCAATATCTTCATTGCCAGACTTAATAGTTCTTGATCTCGGTCTACCCGATGGCGACGGTCAAAGGATATTGAAAAGGGTAAGAGAAACTAGCAAAGTTCCCATACTAGTATTATCCGCCAGACATTCAGAAACGGATAAAGTGCAACTACTGATGGCTGGGGCAAACGATTATGTGCATAAGCCATTTAGTGTTAAAGAGCTCATCGCTCGAATAAGCGTTTTGTTAAGAGATTTAACCCCCATTATTTCCGAAGCAAAGCCCCTGAGGCAAGTCGCTGGGCTGAGTATCGATATTAACTCAAATACAGTGCAGGCCTATGGCAAAAAGGTATTACTCACACCCAAAGAGTTTCAACTATTAGATATATTAACCAGAGAGCCTGGGGTATTTGTCAGCCAGCAGCGCATACTTCGTTCGATATGGGGTGTACATCGAAGTGAAGATTCCCATTACGTGCGTATCTTAATCAGCCATCTTCGCAAAAAGATCCAAGTAGCAACCAAGCCATCTTTCATAATAGAGACAGCAGCAGGACAAGGTTACCGCATTAATTGTCATCCTTCGGAGTAGCGTTATGGCACATTTTACCGTTATTGGCTTAGGTCGGTTTGGTTTGACCGCCAGTCTTGAATTAATTCATATGGGACATACCGTTACCGGAATAGATAAAGACGAAAAACTAGCAGAGCAACATGCTGGTGAATTAACTCAGACGTTGATTTGTGATGCGACTGACGAGAAAGTGCTTAAAGATCTTAATTTATCGCAAAGCGAATCGGTATTGGTCGCCATAGGTGAAGACATGCAATCCAGTCTGCTTTGCACCCTGAACCTAAAAGCACTAAATGTTAAAGATATATGGGTTAAAGCAAATACCTCCGCACATCACACTATACTTTCCAAGTTGGGTGTATCGCGGATAATTCATCCAGAAGAAGAGATGGGAGCCCGTGTAGCTCAGGCGTTGAATTATCCTATGGTGAATGATTATTTAAGCCTAGGCCATGGTCAATACATCGTTGACATAAATTTGCCTAGCTCCTTTTCAGGTCGCCCTATTCAAACTCTACTAAAAGGTTATGTGAATACAGTGTCTTGCCTTGTGTTAAAGCGAGGACAACATATCGAGCAGTCCCCCAGTTTAGAATTTGACTTGATAGCAGGTGACACCGTTATTTTGTGTGGACCACGTGAGTCTCTTATTAAAATCGCCCCAAGGCTCGAGCGATGACTAAATGGAGTTTACAGAAACGGCCATCTCACAAAAAAACCAAAAATGCCTCTAAAGTTCAAGCCGCTCCACCGCTTATTCTTTCTTTGAGTTTTTTGGGAGTGATATTCATAGGCACCTCACTCCTTATGCTCCCTGGCATGACCACACAGCCAATTTCATGGATACAAAGCCTATTTACCGCAACTTCGGCAGTGACGGTTACCGGCTTGGTAGTAGTCGACACAGGCACGGTTTTTACAACATTAGGGCTAACAGTAATCGCATTACTCATTCAAATAGGTGGGTTAGGATTAATGACATTCGCTGTTGTTACTCTTATTGCTTTGGGCGGAAAAATCAGTTTTATCCAACAATCTGCAATCAAGGAAGCGTTTAATCAGACCGACTTATCAACCTTAGTGTCAACTGCAAAGTCAGTACTAATATTCGCCTTTGTCATAGAATTGGTCGGTTTCATAATATTATCCATGTTTTGGTTACAAACAAAAACATGGAGCGAAGCATTTTTCCACGCTTTCTTTTATACCATTTCAGCTTTCAACAATGCCGGCTTTGCCTTAAATGAAGACAGCTTATCTACATATGTTGGTAGCCCCACTATCAACCTAACCATTACAGGGCTTTTTATTATTGGCGGGCTCGGGTTCTCTGTTTGGATCGAATTACTTAAAAAACGTAAATGGCAAGATCTATCGGTCTATAGCAAAGTAATGATTCTTGGAACAGTGCTAGTCAATATAATAGCGGTCGTACTTTTCTATATCATAGAAGAAGACAACCCAAATACCTTAGGTTCCCTTGATGGTGTATCTGCATTTTGGGCGACTTGGTTTCAAGCCGTAACACCAAGAACGGCCGGGTTTAACACATTAGCTATCTCAGAACTTGAAAATGCCTCTACCTTTCTCATGCTCCTGCTAATGTTTGTTGGAGGCGGGTCCATGAGCACAGCAAGTGGAATAAAACTGGTCACTTTTATCGTGCTAATTTTATCCGCTTACAGCTATCTTAAACGAGATCCTTCTCCAACCTTGTGCGGTAGAGCAATCAGTTCTGAAACCAGAAACAAAGCGCTCGCACTGACACTTATTTCCACTGGTGTATCCTGGGTGGCAATTTTTCTATTATTGATAACCGAAGACGCACCGTTCCTTGACGTAGCATTTGAAGCTATTTCAGCCCTCGGCACTGTAGGGTTATCGAGAGGATTGACAGGAGATCTATCAAATATTGGTGAGCTGATTATTATAATACTCATGTACATGGGACGTTTAGGCCCACTCACACTTGCATATTTCTTGGCCAGCCCACGTAACGTAAGAGTCTTGTATCCTAATGGAACATTAACCATCGGGTAAAACAGTAAAAAGCAGGCTCATTTAGAGCCCACTTTCTTCTTTCGTTATTTATCTATGATAGTAAGGATTTTACGTAGGCCTTCACTGATTCATCTTGACCATTCTCAAATAAGCATTGCTGGAAGCGTTCTCCAGAGACGGCGACTTTCACAAGGTTTTGATCAATCTTTTTCAAAGTATCCACATAGCTTTCGGCGGCGAGTCCTGCTTTTAGTTCGGCTAAAATGGCAGCATTTTTAACTTGAGGCTCTTTTCTTTCTACTGGATACCCATTCCCTCTCTCGCCTGTAAGAGCTTTTTCAAATATGTATCGAGCATTAAGTTCTGCACCCCATCCAAAGCCCTTTGCAAAAGGTAGGGCTAGTGCATTGCCGTTATTAACTTGATTAAATAAAAATGCATCGGACGGGTCGATACAATATCCGCAAAATACACCTGGCTGAGCATTCAGTGACATAAGAGCGCCTTGCCCTGTGCCACAACCAGCAATAACAAAATCTACTGCTTTCGAGTTTAATAAAATTCCAGCCATTATGCCTAGATGAACATATGTAAGGTGATGATCACCCTCACTGCTCATGCCAACGTTATAGACATCATGTCCCAAGGAACTTGATACAGCCTGCAATTCCCCAAGAATTATCGGATTTTTTGCTGCTTGACTATTTTCCATCATTAAAGCTATTTTCATGACTACACCTGATTGAATGTGATTAATAATGGCTATATTAACATCTTTATTAACGAGAATTAAGTACCAACTAGGTAAAATAAACCTTCTAGATGAAATGAGAAAAATCTTCTGGATACAGTAAAAAAGCGTGCTATTCCTCATGCACAAAATCGATAACGTTATAGAGCTCACCTATTAAATAGTTTTTTGCGCTCGTTTATTCAAGGACGAAGTAAGAGCAAACAATGTATAGCACTAAAAAATTCTGCTTTTCTATCCTCCATATTTGACGGATAATGATTGATTATGAGGTTGCAGCGCGAAACTGACTCTTTTGTCCACGCGTGACATTGTTACGAGTAACGTTTTGACTTTTTTAACATCTATAGACAAGGGAGCTATATGAACACGCAAGTGAGAGAAATTGAAGACCTAGGAGAAGGCATTAAGCGACAAATACTTGCTTACAACAAAGATATTATGGCGGTTAAGGTATGGTTTGATAAAGGCGCTATCGGCTACGCGCACAAACATCATCATACACAAATCACTTATGTTGAAGAAGGCGAGTTCATTTTCACTATCGCCGGTAAAGAGCGCATATTAAAAAGTGGGGACTCTTGTATTATCCCTCCTAACGTTGAACATGGAACGACGACAACTACTGGTGGATTATTAATCGATACATTTAGCCCTATGCGTGAAGATTTTTTATAGAACAAAACTTTTATCAATGTGAATCAGCTGAATAACGAGGAGTGAGTGATTCATCTTGGTCATTCTTTGTGTGGGAAAAATCGTTGGTGTTTCGCCCTTTACGCTAGTATTTCTGACTCTAAATCGGCCGCCGTTAAAGCTGCAATATTAACACAATCAAGTTCGTCTCAACTGGCCATTATGTGAATGGAAACGAAATTTTTATAATCATTAGCGCTTTCAGTTACAGGAATAATTTACCTTCCCCTTAAGCAAAATCGTGTAAAAAAGTACTCCTGATCAAGCTTTCATGCTCATACATTTTTAACTACTAAGAGCTAATAGTAATTGACGATATTGAGAATTATCTCTGAGCCAGAGTGGGCGCGGCAGTTAAGCTACTTTAGCTAATTTCATTTCAAATTGGCTTGGTCTTTGCTGAATAGGCTTGATATTAGCAACACTAATTTGCTAATGAAAAACGTCTAGGCCGCACTTACCATCTTTTGTAACGCTACAGAAAACGCATTAGGGGGAATACAATCCAAGGTAACCACTAGTATTTTACAGCTAGTTTTTAAAATACTAAATTTGCACGAAATTAAGGAGGTAGTCATGTTTGTTAACGATCCATTAGTGGACCTTTTTTTACGAGCTATTTTGTTAACCGGAATTGCAATGTTCTGGGTTGTATTGCTTGTACGCGTAAATGGTCTGAGATCGTTCTCTAAGATGACCAACTTTGATTTTGTTATGACGGTTGCCATTGGTTCTTTACTCGCAGGAGCAAGCCAATCAACCGAGTGGACTAGTTTTATACAGACAATGCTATCTATGGCGATGCTCTTCATCGTCCAATATTCCACCGCCACTCTTCGTAAAAAATCAACAACGTTCGAGTCTATAATGCAAAATAAACCTGCTTTACTGATGCAGGATGGGGTGATCTTACATGATGCCTTAAAAGCTACTCGTGTGGCTGAAAGTGACCTCATTGCGAAGCTTCGAGAAGCAAATGTTTTAGACCTCGCACAGGTTCGTGCTGTCGTACTTGAAACCACTGGCGACATTTCTGTCATTCATGGTAGCAGTTGTTCTGATAAATTATTGCAAGGTGTTAGAACGGTTAAATAAATGGGGACAATCAGCAAACGATTTGTTTATGGACGTAGAAAGCTTTTTAACCCAATACTCTTCAATGGCTTTTCGACTTCGCTGAAGATGGCAAGTTAGGTTTTTTAAGTATTTAATTGCCGTATTTTTGATCAACTTCTAGGCTCGAAAACTACCTTTTTTTTACTATTTCGGCTTAGCTATGCACGTGAAGTGGCCAACTCAGTGAATTGAAAATTAGACGAATTGACTGCTTTATTGATGAAGAAATGTAATACCCCCATAAAGTCGGAGCAGTTTTAAGTTCGCCCAAAGGGAATTCCCCAACGGGTTTTGCACTGCGTTCTCGGTACTTGAAAGGGAACAACCATTACTGCACACCGACGCGTTGTTCAAAACTCGCTGAATGAATTCTCAGAGGGTAATTATTTAATGGAATTGTTATCACAATGGTTGAGGCTATGGTTTCACTTTTGAATTCAACAACATGTTTTATAAGTCCGCTTCCTCAGTAAAATTGATCGACATCATCAATTAATAGTGTAGCTACTAAACGCTCAAATTTGCCGAGCCATACCCTTGTGCTGCAAGCCAGATAGCCCTGTAAGTTGAGTATTTGTATCAGTCGGCGAGATTAACGTGCTGAGGAAGCCGGTCAACTCGATAGCGTTCCAACATTATATTCAGGACAATAAAACATGCAGCTAGTTAATCGCTTTAGACACCCATTTTAGATGTATTTCTGCTTTAAACCTCGGCCGGTACCGTGTTGCCTTAAAGATTGTTCCAAAACAATAGTGGCAGTTGTAGTGGTTTTTTAAGCACTCTAAATGTAAGCGTTTTTGGTATTATGCAAGGTATTAAAAAATTCATATTGAAATCAAATTAAACTGCTTTAAGTACGATGAGAAGTGTTAAATTTATTGCTTGAAAGACGCTCTAATTTAGAAACTAGTGCCAGTGAATTTCAGAATTTTGCTAACGCAGCAAACAAACTACTTCACGCTATATCGCTGGGCTTGGATACGTAATTAGACGCAGTCCCACTGCCTCAACACTCGATATATTCTGACGATTACTTCGTTGAAGATGCTAAGTTTAAGTATTTAGTTGCGTGATATACTCTGAAAAAAGAGTGCGCGACTGAAGCATTTACCATCATGTAAACTACTGAATCATCGTTTTTTGGGCAAATTTTACGTGCGCAAGGTCCCGTGTGTTCGCTTTTTTTTTGCTATTTCGGCTTAGCTATGCACGTGAAGTGGCCAACTCAGTGAATTGAAAATTAGACGAATTGACTGCTTTATTGATGAAAAAAGTCGATTGAAATGCATTCTCTTAAAGCAAGTTAATAACGAAAAAGTGTTTTAAATTGACGGCCAAAAGATACTATTTAGTAGATCTTTTTTGAATCATTTCGAGCAACTTTTTTGTGATTAAATGTCGAAATTTATCTCGCTTTTTTACCTGTTTCTTTCTGCTGTTTTGTAAATTTTCGGGAAGGAAATTTGACATTTTTTATTGATTAAGTCGTAATATTTTTTGACTGAATAACATACCTTTCAACGCCGTTTAGTCTCATCTTATCTGCTCAAAATGACGATTTTGGGTCAATTTAAAAAATCGTAATTCGCAGTTTATTTTGATACTCAAAAAGCTAAAAACATTGATTTTTGTCAGTTCTGAATTGCAGAGTTTGTGTAAGACGAAAAACGGTCTTGGAGCGCAGTGAAAAAGCGTTACCCCTGAAACCGAATAATTCAATTCTGGATCCTATCCCCCCCGTTACTCCTGAAATTTTATTTCAGGGGTAACACGTTTTCGATTTCAGGGGTAACACTTCATAATTCAAACAAATCATCCTTTTTTAGGGTAATATATTTAACCATTGATTAACTGTCGTATTTGCGATTTGATTTTTACTTTAAAAACAAAATGAGCGACGAATTTTCGCTTTATCGTCAGACTTAGACATCTGTAATGTTGATGATTTTTTATCGAGCTCTTTTATTACATTATGAAGTCTCTCTTGTTAATAATTTCATAGCGCAAAGTAAGATCAGAATGATGTCAGTTAAAGTAAAAATAATTCATGATCTTTTCACTTGGCAGAGACGCATAAATATGTGTGGATTGGAAACAATCTAAAACGATTAGTTGAGTGGTTCTACTTATTAATTCTTAGAGGGTGAACAGACAAGTTAAGTGTCTACGAAACGGGGTGAAGATCAAAGGTCTTTTCTCAGTGTGGCATTAATGCCTTTTAAATTGGTATTGCCATCACTTGCTTCTTTGTTGGTGCCTATGTAGTAGGTGCCTGACAATCGCAACGTTAACCTGTGTTGGTAGCTTGCTGCCAAGCGTTTTTAAGGCAGATGCATTTCCTCTTGGATCGGTAGGATTACTAGTACAGTGCGCCGCCAACACATGTCCAGTAAACGACGCTATACCAATGACACAAACTGTTTTAATTTTTATCTAATATTTATGACCACGTTTTACACTAGCAAGGTAGTGTCCGTGATGGTTGAGAAAGAAAGCTCATTTTTGCCCTAAAAAGTCATATAGTGCGCTGCCAGCAAGTAAAAAAGCGCCAACTCCGAAAAGCTGAGAATCGTCTTTTGTCACCACGTCGGGCTTTTCATTGACGCCTTGTACCCAGCCGAATTTACCGTCGGGGTGCACGGCTGACGACAGTACTTTCCAGCCCTTCATTGCGGCAGGTAAGTAAGCTTCGCTTTCTAATAATCCGTTGTTCATTCCCCAAATTATCCCGTAAGTGAAAAATGCGGTTCCGCTTGTTTCGGGTTCTTTATAGTTTTCCCCTGCAAGTAATGACATAGGCCAGGCACCGTCGGCTTTTTGCAGCGCTACTATGGTTTTTGATAATTGAAGATACAGTGCTTCATAATAAGAACGATATTTGTGGCCAACAGGAAGACTTTCTAGCGAGTGAACGACGCCAGCGTAGACCCAGCCCATACCCCGTGACCAAAACACCTGTTCTTCGAATTTTCCCTTTTTATTGAAAAAGCGAGAATCTCTGAAGACAAGTTTGGTTTTCGGGTCTTGTAAGTAATCGATAGTGGCTTTAAATTCTTTGTGGGCATAGTTCGCGTATTTCGGGTCGCCGGTAATAGAAGACAACTCGAAGAGCGCAGGAGGAGCCATGAACAGCGCATCAGCCCAGCACCAACGCCACTGACAGTTGTGTACTTTGTCTTTATTTCTGTCCGCCACAAATTCGAGGCTATTGTCGGGGGCTTGCTCAATGAGCCAGTCAAACGTTTCTTTTACTGGCGCAAGCGCTTCTTCGTTTTTGTGCCTGCGGTAGTACCAAAGGTTAGTTTGGGCGATAACATGGTCATCAGCGAAGTATTTTACTTTCCCTAGCTTCCAATTGTGATCTTTACCAACATAACCAATCCATGTTTCATAAAAAGGATTTTCAGAGCGCTCAGCTAGCTTTGTCAAACCTTTGTAAAAGGCGCCTTGAATCCACCTTCCGTAAGCTTCAGACCCCGCTCTCGCTCGGCCAACATGCGTCATATGCTGGGTACGGGCTATTTGCCAATTCGCTACCTTTTCCATTTGGGCCATAACGCCTTCTTTGAGAGGAAGTGCCTCTTGCTGATCACCGTTTGCCAGCGATACAAACGGAAAGCATGCGAGTATGAAAGTCGTTAATAGTGGTCTAAATACTTGAGTTAAGATTTTGATTATTCTGTTTGGCATATTCACACCTTAGATGATGTTTCTTTGAAGTAATTTTGACGCGTAGTCTGCTGCGCGAGCGGTAATAGCCATGTATGTTAAGGACGGGTTCTGTGTTGCACACGAAGCCATACAAGCGCCGTCGGTTACAAACAAGTTGGGTACATCGTGTGCTTGCCCCCAGCCATTTAGTACCGATGTGTTCGGATCGCTTCCCATACATGCGCCGCCCATTTCATGTACTTGTTTGCCCATGGGAATGTGCTTGCTTTGTGGTGTGGCAGCAACTTCAATATTTGTACAACCGCCTGCTTCAAGCATTTCTTCAATGTCTTTAGCCGCCTGCTTAATCATCTTCCGTTCGTTTTCTTTTATTTCGGCATCGATATGAAGTAGGGGCATGCCCCATTCGTCTTTTTTGCTAGGATGCAGGGTGGCGACATTGTCATAATAGGGCAGTACTTCTCCGTACATAAAAGCTCTGAAGCGCCACGGACCCGGCTGCCCAACGTTTTGTTTGGCAATAATTCCGATACCTTTTTCTTTGGCCGTGGGCCGGGTAGAGGAGCGGTGTTGTGCGGTGGTTTGAAAGCCAAAACCTCTTACAAAATCAGCATCAGCGCGCTTTTCATGCCGATAATTTGGGATATAAGTAGCAATAGGGCGTCGTCCAAATGCAAATTTATCTTCACCACCCGGTACATCTGCACTCGCCACTACACCGGTGACATGTCCCAGTATGTAACGTCCCAGCATGCCGCTGGCATTTGCGATACCGTTTGGAAACGTTTCCGATTTAGAATTTAGCAGTACTTGCACGGTACCAAGAGATGATGCGCACATAAAAACAACACGGCTTTTGTATTGCCTTCTTTCTTTCGTATTTGTATCGATGACGGTAACACCCAAGGCCTTTTTACTGCTCTCATCGTAATCAACTCGTTCCACAATCGCATCGGTGACTACCGTCAAATTACCGGTTTTCTGCGCAGCAGGAAGAGTGGCTGACTGAGAACTAAAATAAGCGCCAAATGTGCACCCGCGGCGACAGTATGAACGAGCCTGGCATTTGCTTCGACCCAAAGCGGTTTGTTCCTGACTTGGTGATGTGAGGTTTGCCGCTCTGCCAATGATGAGGTGCCTATCGGTGTAGCGTTTCGCAATATTGTTGGAAATATATTGCTCGGCATAGCTCATTTCCCATGGCGTTTGAAATTCCCCATCAGGTAATGTCTCTAAGCCATCTTTATTGGCAGAAACGCCGATAAACTTTTCGACATAACTATACCAAGGTGCCAAGTCGTCGTAGCTAATAGGCCAAGGGATACCATGCCCGTCATTCGCGTTTGCCTGAAAATCCATAGGGCTCCATCGCAAAGCTTGACGCCCCCATGTTAAAGATCGTCCGCCCAGTTGGTATCCGCGAGTCCACATAAAGGGTTTATCTTTAGGAAAGCTGTAGGGGTGTTTCTTATCGTCCACAAAAAAATGCAGTGCATCTGTTTTGTATAAATGACCTTTTTTTCTTAGAGTAGCGTAGTGACCATTATCGGCGAGTTCTTCATCAGGCATTCCACGGTTTTGTAGTTCCCATGGCGCTTGAAAATCCTTGTACTCAGGCCCTCTGTGTTCTACGTTTCTGCCTCGCTCCAAAACTAGGGTATTGAAGCCTCTTTCGCAAAACTCCTTCGCTGCCCAGCCACCGGTGATCCCTGAACCAACAATAATGACATCATATTCTTTGTTCATAAGTATTTTCTCTTGTGGATTGCACTCAGCTCAGACTCTGTAAGGTTTCCCTTGTATCCGCCAGGGACTAAGAAGAAGTTGGGATTAGCTTCTTCAGAAGAGTAGTGAATATGGAAAATCAGCGCTTTTATTCGCTTATATGCCGTTGAAAATTCGTTTCTATTTTTTTCGAAAGCGTTTCCATCGACATATTCTACGAAGGCTTCACGCTCTTTTTTTGTGAGTGAAAAGTAGTTTGAGTTGTTAGCACCTTTCGCTTTTGATTGAAATTGAGCTAAGAAGTTGGTGAATTGTCGCTGAGTGGATGACGATGCCCAAGAGACCATTAACTCATCTAACACTTGCGCAGTGTGAGAATCTGAAGCTCCAGGGGTGTTTGTAGTAGGTATCATTATATTCGCAAGATCATAAACCAGCGTCATTTGATCAGCGTTAAAGAAAGCCGCATCTGACTTAAAGACGTTGAGTTTAAGCACCTTTTTTAGCTCTGATGGTAAAACAGAAGCTGAAACCACATACAGCATAGCGCCTAAGAATATCCGTCTGTTTATTTCCACATTACCCTCTTCTTCTTTTGACTCGGGAAATTTGATGACGTTGATACTACCTATAAAAACAAGCCAAAAGCAATCATTATCAATCAAAATAATTTACATTATTTTGACATTAATGTATTAGGTAGCAGGATATTAGTTGTAGGTGGGTTAATAGTTTCTGTTTAAAAATTGTCTTTGGGTAAGCCGGTGATGTTATCTAGTAGTAGCGTCTTATTAGGAGTAAGTTCTATATGGCTTTTGTACGGTAACGCTTTTGCAGATGGCTGGCTGCCGTAGTAATTCAGGCCCATCAAAACATTGTTATAGTGAAGCGCTACCATAAAAGGTGTTAGCGCAAAATCATAAAATGCCACTTCATCTATAGTCCCCGCATAGGCCTCTGCGGCGTGCCCTTGAGCGTTAGGAGAATTGCCAATATTGGCTAACCCCGCTCCACCGCTCAATACTTTTGAGCCGGGTGGGTATCGGTAAAGTGCGCCTACTTTTCCGTCGATATAAATTGCTTTTATCCCACTTTCAACGTCATAAGTTGCCGCCACATGGTGAAAGTTTCCATCTTTTAACTGCTGAAGCGTTGGACGTCCGTCTCTGCCGTCTAATGGTAGTTTGAGCTCATGGTACCCTTGACCTAAAATGTACAACCCGAAGCTTAGAGACTCTGGATAGTCTCCAGCTGGCACTACTATTGATTTGTTGCGGTCATTTTGAAAGCTAAGCAGTATTCTATGATCTTTATCACTTTGATCTTTCCTGAAAATCTCATCAATTTCACCGTATCGTGTCGTAGTTGGGCCTTCTCCACTATATAAAGGCTTAATCAATGCTTCTATAGTGACACCATCAATAACGGAGAACGAACCTGTTGCGGGCGCACTTCCACCTCCGCTACCCACGTTAATTCTTGCATGCTTTCCATTATCAAAATAGAAAGCGCCTTTTCCGACGAGTCCATCGATGCGTTGAGCTCCACTACTTGGAACACCGACTGCGCGACCTGCAAAGTCCATCACTCTGTCGCCAACATCATCGAGGTTCCAAAAGTGTTTAGGTCGCCATGTTTTAGGAAAGATTTTTGCTTTGGTGTTACCAGAGACCGAGGTTGCATCACTGTCAATGTTTACGGTTAACTTGCCCGAATGCATCTGAATATCAGAGGCGTTGGCAGAAATAGCAATAGTCTTATTTGAATGAGAGATAACGTTAACCTCACCGCTTTTTAACTCAATTTCGGTAGAGTTAAATAATTTAAAGTGCGAATGAGCAGAGAGTATTAAGCTATCACCAGAGCGTAATTCAAGCTCGACCGGTCGTTCGGTTTTGTACATACCAGGATAAACGAGAGTGTTTTGTACGTTACCATTTTCGTCAATTAACAGCTCCCCACTAACTATTTTTCCTATAAAGGGTTCGTCGGGAAGTGGTTTGAATTGAATAATTAGGTATACCACCAGCATGCACAGCACTGTGAGTCCCCCCGCTAAATAGAACTTACGTTTTGTGCTCGCGGCTCTCTTTTCAGAGGAGGCTTCATAAGGTTGGTTTTGATGAGGTAAATTTGAAGCGTGCGTGGGCCGCATAATAAGTTCGTCGACGAAGGTTTTTCGCCTGACTATTTCAAGTTTTGGAAGAGCATTCGATTTAAGATGAAAGTGAAATTCGATGTAATCAAGGTAAAACCGTTGAGCCTGCTCATCGTTACTCAACAGTGATTCAAGTTTTTGAAGCTGCATCTGTGTAACGGTACCTGCGCAAATATCATCTGCTATGGCCCGAACTTCCTCAAACCTTTCTGAGCGATTCAAGTGTCGTGCTCCACTTTTTGTTTATCAACGCAGTCGAAGAGCTTACGGCGAAGCAAGTGGATAGATTTACGAATACCAAAAATCGAGCGCCCAGTTTTGTCTGCAAGTGCCTGTGCGCTTAAATTTTCTATGAAAAAACCATAATATAATTGGTGTGCGGAAGCAGAGAGGTGAGAAACGCAATGCTGCAGCATGCCCCATTTTTGGTCTGTATTATCTTGATGGGAAGCTACTGCTGATAGCTGCTCTAGCAACTCATCACTCAAACCTGAGACGAGTTTTGTTTGTTGTCTTCGGTACGTTCTGACACAGTTAAACACAATCGTATTTGACCATTTTCTAAAACTCGTTCCTTGCTCAAAAGTCTCGAATTCTTTCCAAAGAATAACGCTTGTCTCCTGAAAAATATCATCCGCGGCCGCTTTGTCTAAAACAAAGGCATAGATGTATGCATACAAACGTTGCTTTTCTGATTCAAACATTGCCGAAAACATGTCTGAGGTTGTATCCAAAGAACCTCGATTACCCTGTGGTGATGGCACGTTTTGATACACCTTAACCTCTCTATTACGATGTGATCATCAAATTCATCGCGACAGTTCACTACTCATGTCAGCAGCGTTAGCGTCACACAATTAGTGTATGCGCAACACTGTAATAATTTACGCAAATTTAACATTTAAGACATTGTTTGACTATATTTGATTGAATTTAAATTTTAAGGGTATCAATCTCACAATTCGGCGCCTTTTCTAATTATATAAAGTCTGATTTGAGCCAAACAATGTCATATTATCGTTACTCAGTATTATGTTTATTCGCTATTTTTGTTGTTGCCTGCGAGCACGTAGGGCCTGACTCCATCAATGACAATGAGTCATCATTAATAGCTCCTCCCATTGGACTTACGGTGGGAGAAGGGGTGGTAAATCCCATCGGCCACTATGAGAGCGTGCCACGTTTTAGTTGGCAGCTTGACACCGAGTCTTCTCAGCTAGCTCAGCAAAGCTACCAACTTCAAGTTGCAAGCGACGGTGCATTCAAGCCCGAACAAATCATTTGGGATAGCGGAAGAGTAACCTCCTCTAAAAACGCTTGGATAAGACCTGAAGGCCTCACTTTGGAATCAAGGCAACGCGTGTTTTGGCGAGTTAAAACATGGGATGTACAAAGCAATAGTTCACAATGGAGTGAAATACAGACGCTCGAAACTGGCTTATTGAGAAACAGTGATTGGCACGCTCAATGGATAGGGCATCCAGACACTAATGAGCGTACAGAAGTGCTTAGTCCTAACGCTATTGAGCAACCAGATAACCAATACTACCCGCCACAGTATTTACGCAAAAACTTTGAGCTTAATAAGCCGATTAAGCGGGCTCGTCTTTATATCACTGCAAAGGGCGTTTTTAAGCCATTCATCAATGGTCAGGCTGTCAGTGAAGATGTCATGACTCCGGGATGGACGCCATATCATAAACGTATTGAGACGCTGACTTACGATGTTACTAACCTACTACAGTTAGGCGCTAATGCCATTGGTGCTGCATTGGCAGAAGGGTGGCAAGGTCGTATCTTCCATCCTACAAAGCAGGATTACGTAACACCACTGCGTCTTATTGCGCAGCTTGAGGTCACCTTTGAAGACGGCACTAGCTCGCGAATTGTAACGGATGATAGCTGGCTATCAACGGACCAAGGCCCCATTCGCACTGCGGGTAATTACGATGGTGAGCGCTATGATGCGAATTATGAGATGCCTGGTTGGAATACTCCAGAGTTTGATAGTGAGGGCTGGAAACGTGTTTACTCTGAGCCACGTGAACCTGTGGTTAAGCTGCGGCCGAAACGTCATGCGCCAGTAAGAGTAACAAAAGCAATTTCTGCTATCACACTTGTGAGCGTAAAAGATGGTGTAGCCATTTTCGACATGGGTCAAAACATGGTAGGCGTGCCCGAAGTATCGCTGCCGGTGAAAAAGGGCCAAACCATAAAAATTCGTTTTTCTGAAGCGCTGCAAGGCGAGGAATTCTATGTTAAAAATTTACGCTCGGCCAAAAGTACCGATTGGTACATTCCTAACTCTGATGGCCTAATTACCTATCAACCAACATTTACGTTTCATGGCTACCGTTACGTAGAAGTGTCGGGGTATGACAAAACAGCAACGCCAGCGCTGGATTGGATAACAGGAAAGGTGCTTCATTCTGATTTCGATGTATATGACAATTTTTCCAGCAACCATAGCAAACTTAATCAGTTATCAAGCAACGTGTCGTGGGGGCTAAGGGGTAACTTTCTTGATATTCCAACTGACTGTCCGCAGCGCGATGAGCGGTTAGGCTGGACGGGTGACGCTCAAGTTTTTGTACGCACATCCTTATACAAAGCAGACGTTTACGCATTCTGGGCATCATGGCTAGAGAGCATGCGAGAAGAGCAGGGCATTGACGGAATGATCCCCAAATTTGTGCCGTTTCGCCCGTTTCTTACTGAGGGAACCGCCGCTGCCTGGGGTGATGCGGCAACCATAGTTCCATGGGAGTTATATCAGCATACAGGTGATTTAACGATCCTTTCGGAAAATTACTCAATGATGAAGCGGTGGGTAAAATTCACCGAGTTTAATAGCTTTGATTATATTTCAAATATCGGTACGTACGGTGACTGGCTGCAGCCTTTTACAGAAAACGGGCGTGCATCAGGTGACACGCACCCAGATTTGATAGCTACAGCCTATTACGCGCGATCGGTCGACATTTTGGCCAAAACTGCACAGGCGCTAGGCTATGAATCTGACGCTCATCAATATCGACGATTATTTAATAACATTAAGCAAAAATTCAGAACGTTCTTTTTTGATGATGCCCTTAACGTTGTAAGCACAACCGCTAAGCAAATTAAGAGAGAAAAAGGGAAACGGCTTAAATCACCAAAAACTGTTGAACTTAACCTCAAAACTACTCAAACAAGTTATTTACTGCCGCTGGCGTTTGGTTTGTTTTCCGAGGACCAACAAGCCACTGCAGTTGAGAAGTTATTAGACTTGCTAGAGAAAAGCGATCGGCATTTACGTACCGGTTTTCTCGGTACGCCTATGCTCCACCAAGTGCTTCAGCAATATGGCCATAGCGAATTGATGTACGATATTTTGCTGCAGGAAACCTATCCGTCGTGGTTCTACTCAATTAACAATGGTGCAACGACCACTTGGGAGCGATGGAACTCTTACTCCATTGAAGACGGTTTTAATAAAGCTAATATGAATTCACTAAACCACTATGCTTACGGTGCCGTGGCTGAGTGGTTTTATACAGGTATGCTTGGAATTAGAACACTAGAGCCAGGGTTCAAAACCTTTCAAATCAATCCGCAGTTCACGAGTAAGCTGAATAACTTACAGGGCACTGTGCCAACTATAAATGGCGATATTAGCGTGGCTTGGTCTATTGCCGCCAATCAATTATCAATGAGTATCACTGTACCCAAAAACACCCGAGCTGAATTGAAACTTCCGTCTATTGAGAAGCTAACACTGACCCGAGATGGTAAGGCGTTGGCAGATACGGACTTATGGCTTGAGCCAGGTTCTTATCTTGTTTCGGGCGAAATTACGATATCAAAGTAACGTGCTTATGTTTCGTCAATCATGCCTATGTAAAAGCTTTAATGGATACAATTTATGCGCACAAAAGAAATAATAATTGCTAGCATTATGCTACTCGGCTCGGTTTTACCTCATTCTGCGCTTGCCGTTGAGTGGGCAGCAGAGTGGATTTGGGCAAAAGAACGATTTACCGATCCAAACACCTGGATGGCACTTCGTAAAGAAATTAGCCTAGATGAAAAGCCTCAAGAAAGCCTTGCTTATATCAGCGCAGATACCAAATATTGGTTGTGGATTAATGGTGAACTTGTGGTCTTCGAGGGAAGTTATACAGGGGGACCGTCCCCGGTAAAACCTGCGCCACGGACGGATTTCTTTCCTATTGCATCTAACAAATACTACGACCAAGTTGATATCAGCCAATACCTCACTGAAGGCACTAATACTATTGCGGCATTGGTATGGTATTACGGTGACAACGGGCAAAAGGGCACCCATATCTCGTCCAACAAAGGGGGCTTTATCTTTCAGGCTAAAGTGGGCGATACCCAGGTTATTTCTAATGACTCATGGAAAGTAAGCCCACACCCAGCTTACGCCACGAAAGTGACAAAGCAATCTCCGTATCGCGTAGCAGCATGGAACATTGACTATGATGCCAGAAATAGCATGGGAGATTGGACGGATAATGCTTGGTACATGCCTGGCTATGACGATACGTCATGGCAACAAGCAAAAAGCCTGCACCGCCCACCGCGCGCGCCTTTTAATGCACTATCCCAGAGTGAAATCCCAATTCTTAACAACTATGGATTAGCTTACTGCGAGAACTATCCAGCCAGCAAGTTTCCCTTTGTGAGTAACGGCGAAACCATTAAATGTGTACTCGATTTTAATAAAAATGTGACGCCCTATTTTGATATAGAGGCGGAACAAGGCCAAACCGTACATATCGATTCGAATATGCGACTTAACACCATTGAGACTGAGTACACGACAAAAGAAGGTCGGCAGCAGTTTGAGTCGTACTCATGGTTTAACGCCCGCACCATAGAATATAGCTTTCCAAAAGGTGTGACAGTGCATGGCTTAAAATACCGCTGGACTGGGGTTGGCTCAACGCCTGGCCATTTTGAAGCAGACGATACTTGGTTTACGCGCATTTGGCAGATGGCTGAAAATACCTTGTACATTTGTGCCCGCGATAACTTTATGGATACCCCGGATAGAGAACGTGGTTTATGGATTGGCGATGTAGCCGATCAGGCTAGCTATCTGTTTTACTCAATGGATAAGCCTGGCAGAGACTTACTTAAAAAGGCGATTAAAGTAACACTTGCCTTTAGCGATAGTGAAACCGGTATTTTCGCTGGTTTAGGGCCTGGTCGATTTAGAGAATTGCCCGCACAGAGTTTACAGTTTATTGAGCAAGGTATTTGGCACTACTACTATAATACCGGCGATCGTGAGACGCTTGAGTTTGCCTATCCGTATGTGCATAAGTACCTCACATTATGGGGAACCCGTGAAAGCGGCCTCGCCACGTTTAGAAGTGGCGCGTGGAAATGGACAGACTGGGGACCACAAGACACCATAGATTATGACGTTATTCAAAATGCACTGTATTACAGTGCGCTGGTATCTGCTCGCAAGATGGCCAGGGAGGTAGGTGACGATACTCATCTTAGTTTCTATGATAGCCGCATTGCCGCGCTAAAAAACGCGTTTAGGGCTACGTTTTGGCAAAACGGCTTTTACAGCAGTAACCCCCAACAGTTTAAAGATGACCGAGCCAATGCAGTTGCAATCTTGTTCGGTTTAGCTGACGAGTCACAATACAACTCGATAGTCGACAATGTATTAGTCCCCAACCACTTTGCCAGCCCGCATTTTGAATGGATGGTTTATAACGCCATGGCAAAGTCTGGGCGTTATGATGAAGCGCTCTCTAGAATGAAAGAACGTTATGGCAAACAGGTAGCAAACCCGGTTCGGTCTACGTTAACCGAGTACATGAACGGCGGGGGAACTGAAAATCATGCATGGAATGCACCTAGCACGGTACTGAGCAAATATATTGCCGGCATAGCGCCAACTTCTGTGGCCTGGAAGACATATCAGATTATGCCTAACATGGCGCACATGAAGCACATTAAACAACGCGTGCCTAGCGTGCAAGGCGCTATTGATTTTGTAATCAGCCGCACCTCAGAAAACCTTACGCTTGAACTCACCTCCCCAGTTAATACAGTGGCTATGGTCGGAGTGCCCAAAGAGTATTTTGATATCAGTAAAATATCCGTTAACGGCAAAGTAGTGTGGCAAAACGGGCAAGCTAGAAACAATGTGAGCGGTGTGAAGTTTGTGTCAGAGACATCAAAATACATCAATTTTGAAGTTGACCCAGGCACCTGGGAAATAAACGCAACTTAAGTTTTAGAGGTAGAAATGAGATTAGTATTTAAAAACTTAGCTGCGCTTATGCTTGTGTTTTCAGGTGTATTATTCAGCGTAATGACTCATGGCAGTCAATCTGGGCAATCTCCTAACATTGTGGTGTTCTTGATTGATGATCTTCGACCTGACTTGGGCGTTTATGGTCACAATCAGGTGCATAGCCCCAATATCGATCAGCTGGCCAGCGAGGGCGTGAAGTTTACTCGGGCCTATGCGCAACAAGCGATATGCGGCCCTTCTCGGGTAAGCATTATGACAGGCTTGAGACCAGAGACTACGGGCCTGTATACCATTAGAAAAAATGGGCGACTTAGACCTAATCAGCCAAATGTGGTGTCGATGCCCCAATTGTTTAAAGCCAATGGCTACAAAACTATTAGTATTGGTAAGGTTTACCACAGTACAGTCGACGATGCAGAAAACTGGTCTACTCATATTAAAAAGCTCGATAATTTTTACGCCATTGACGGTAATAAAGAGAAACGATTTGCTTATGAGGCTGGCGAAGTAGAAGACGACTTTTATAAAGATGGAAAAGTAGCCAGCGATGCGATACGTGCATTAAAAGAGCTGAAAGACGACAAATTTTTAATGTTCGTTGGCCTCAGTAAGCCGCATTTGCCTTTTAACGCCCCCAAACGTTATTGGGACCTCTATGACAGCGACGAGTTTGCAGTGCCAAGTCGAAATAAGCCAAAGGACATGTATCGCCTTGCGCTCACAAACTGGGGCGAGCTTCGAATGTATGGCGGTATTCCTAAAGAAGGCGATGTTGATGATGAACTCACCAAAAAGCTCAGGCATGGTTATTACGCATCGGTAAGCTACGTGGACGCGCAAATGGGCAGAGTAATGCAGGCACTTAACGAAATGGACCTGCGAGAAAATACCATGGTTGTGTTGATGAGCGATCATGGTTACAAGCTTGGCGAGTACGGTGCGTGGAACAAGCATACCAACATGGAGCTAGATACTCGGGTGCCTTTGATTGTCAGTCGAGAGCTTTCTCACAGCGCGCGTGTAGCGAATCGAACCTCGTCTGCACTGGTTGAAAATATCGATATTTTCCCGACACTCGCCGAGGCGGCAGGCCTCACTATGCCTGAAGTAGATGGCGAAAGTATGCTGACTCTTATCGACAATCCCAACCATTCATTCAAACAGGCTGCCTATAGCTTGTTTAATCGCGGCAAGATTATGGGCGTAACAGTAACAGACGGGCAGTGGCGATATACACAATGGCGAGATGCGGCCACGCAGGAAATAAAGTTTACAGAATTATACAATCACACAGTGTCTGAAATTGCACGGGTCAACGAGTCTGGAAAACCCGCTTTGCAAAAAATAGAAGAAAAGTTACGTAAACTTCTGCATGCAAAATTCCCCCTTGATGCTCCCTCTTTTTACCAACAGCGAAACGTCAATAACAAACAAATGCCGGTCACACTGGTTTCAGATTTTACGGATAATCATGCTCAAATAGGTGAAGTATATGATTTTTTCGACGTTGCGGTGAGAACAGAAAGAGGCAGCCCAAAATCTATACCCGCGACGTTCGGACGTAGGCCTAAGGTAAATACAGTTAGATTGTTAGGGGGTTGGTTTAATCAGGATTTATCGGGCGATACCTATTTATGGGACGGTGAGCAGTATATCTATAACTTTGAGGCTGCATTCGCCAAGCTTGATAGTTGGTTAAAGGGCGACTGGGACATCTTTCAGATCGTATTAGATAATCCACCCTGGGCCTTTCAGCGTGGCTATAAATTTGTAGAAGAGCCCGATGGTGAGCACTATTTATTGAAAGACAAAGTGGGCGTGTATGGAAATGGGCTACCGCCGAACGATGCAACAGCATGGAACAATTACATTCGCGCCTTTATTACCGAACTGGTTGAACGTTATGGCAAAGAGCGAGTGCTTAAATGGCGATTTAGAGTGGGATCTGAAATAGATACCCGGCCCCAGCACTGGGCGGCCACGCGAGAGGAATTTTTTGATCACTACCGCAATACAGTAGCAGCAATTAAGACTGTGCTACCTAGTGCAAAGGTAGGCGCTCACTTCAGAGAAGCCTCTCATAAAAGCCGGTATATTGATTACACTGGTAACAAAGAAGATGCCTATGCACCGCATTTTGTCTCTTGGGCAAAAGAAAATAACGTGCCCTATGACTTCTTAGCGATTTCTTACTACCCCCATATAACCCATCCTCACGAAATGGATATGGAAAGGGTTTATGCTAATCAGATAGCACCTATTTTGGAGCATGCAGATTATAACCCGGAAGCTAGCTTTGAAATTCATGAGTATAAATTCATTGTGAAAATGAAGCGGGCAGGTTTTGTGAGTGTTGCGACTTCACATAATTCAGCATTTTTTGCCATGCTCGGTAAAATGATGCTAACCCACAACATTAAAGAAGTTTTTCAGTGGGGTAACGTTCAAGAAGGGTCTTACAGTCCTGAAGCAATGACACAGCTAGCACTGTTTTCAATGGTGGGTAACACGCTCTACGAAAATACCTCAAGTGTTTCTAAAACGCTTAAGGGAAACACGGTGAACGGAATATTTACGAAAAGAGAAGCTGATGAGGGAATTGACGTGCTTACCTTCAGCTTTAATAACGAAAACATGGAAGCTCTCGAACCAGAATTACTTCAAATACATGTTCGTGTTGATAAACCTGCTGGCACACAGTTTCAATATCGTATGGCACAAATTGATAGCGAAACAAATATTGAGCAGCAATTCTTCAATGACTTTCCCAAGTCCATGGTTATCGAAAGTGAAGGCGGGTGGCGAAAAGCCGATGCTCATCCTACAGCATCTGTTCGCGATGCGTTAAACCAAACAGGGCAGGACGCGTTTCGTGTGCATAGAGAAAAATATGGAAAAGTGACCTCCTTGAAATGGAGTGGCTGGATTGAGGGACGCACTCATCAAGCAAGCAGTGAAACGTCGACAGTGTCAATTGAAGCGTCTATTTCTTCTTTCTCCGTGCAGAAGTACGAAGTGCGATGGGTGAAGGAATATATATAAGAATCGTGTCGCACGTTTTACGCACGATAATATGGAAATGTTATCAACTTCTCAATCAGTATAAATAAAGTAGCTAGTTTAATAGTTGTTAGAGAAGGGCTTGTAGTTTGAAATGGCTAAAATGGAGCTAGATAGCATGTAAAGGTTGCCGTATTTTCTTTAGAAAGCATTTTTTTGGATTGCTAATGACTTAATATGATTGTTTTTGATGAAATTGGGCGGGTTATTGTTTATCCTGTAAAACTAAATTAGTTACAACGGTATGTATTGGATGAACAAAAAACAGCAAACTATTACCTCCATTTTAGCGGCTTGCATTTTATCTGCTTGCAGCGCGACAGATGAGCAAGTTAGCGCTCCGGTAGTAAAAGAAACAGTACCTAACACAGTCACTTATTCTAAGAAAATTGATTGGCCGGAAAATAATGCTAAGTTTGCGCAGCAGTATTAGATCACGCGACTATTCAGTACGATGGTTTTAGAAAAACTTATACCGACACTAAAAATGTGCCCAGATCGTATAGCCAAGGAAAAGCAAGGCTAGAACCAATGCTAGGTTGGACTACCGGTTTTGTTGCTGGGAGTTTTTGGAATTTATATGAACATAATCAAAATCAAAGTTGGTTAGACACGGCAACTGAATGGACAACTGCGCTAGAGAAGAATCAATACAATCGCAAAACCCATGATATTGGTTTTATCATCTACGACAGTTTCGGAAATGGCCTGCGATTAACCGACAATAAAGAGTACGAGACGGTTATTGTAAACGCCGCAAAAACCTTGATGGAGCGTTACAACCCCAAAATTGGTGTTACCTATTCTTGGAGTTGGGGAACATGGGAATTCCCGGTTATTATCGACAACATGATGAATTTAGAGTTGTTGTATCGCGCATCTGAAATAACTGGTGACCCAGTTTACCGCGATGCTGCTATCAGTCATGCAGCCATCACGATGGAACACCACTTTCGTGATGACTACAGTTCATTTCACTTAGTTAATTACGACAGAGAAACGGGTAAGCCTAACTGGAAACAAACTTTCCAAGGTATTGCTGACGATTCGTCATGGTCTCGGGGACAAGGTTGGGGGCTTTATGGCTACACCATGTCATATCGATTTACTCAAGATGAAAAGTTCTTAGAACATGCAAAGGGTATCGCAAACTATATTCTTAACCACCCGAATATGCCCGATGATTTAGTGCCTTATTTTGATTACGATGCGCCAAAATACGAGGGAACAACGTTGTACCGAGATTCGTCTGCCGCTTCGTTGGTAGCGAGTGCGTTGCTTGAGCTATCAACGTTTGTTGAAGGAGCCGAGTCAGAACGTTACTACGATGCTGCTATGAAAATGCTGCGGACACTATCTTCACCTGCTTATCTTGCCAATATAGGTGAAAACGGCCACTTCTTGTTGAAACAGGCAACGGGTAATTTTCCTGCCAATGATGAGTTAAATTCAGCATTAAATTATGGAGATTACTATTATCTTCAGGCATTGAATCGTTGTAAGGCGATTTAAGACAAAGAGCTTTAATTAATGCTACTCAACCCGTGCATTTAGCACGGGTTGTACAATACCTACTTAGTTTAACCAGCCTTGATGAAAAGAGCCCTATCAAAGCTGAGCGTTCCATTAGTGCCAGTAGATGCCGTTCACGCGCTGGCATTGAAATGGCAGCAGAGTACGTATTGCAGACCTTGGCACCATGTAAAATTGATAGCGATTTTGATCGTTTGGTAGGCGTGTACAAAAATCGGTGCGAAGTGTTTAGGGATTAGTAGCGATTCAGTGAGACATTTTCCACGTTAGCACAGTGAAGATAATTTTCACCAATAATCTGTATTAGTTCCGACTAAATCTGACACTGCTTCTTGAAAAGTAGAGAGTTACCCGTTTTGATAAAGGTGTCGAATCTTTAAATCAAAACTAAAAGGTAA
>Ga0207906_1000108_pt1 | contig 66487 bp, 69 predicted proteins | sample LinPmetageLP37_FD_184050 | JGI IMG/M metagenome (GOLD analysis project Ga0207906, IMG submission 184050) | Marine viral communities from the Pacific Ocean - LP-37 (SPAdes) | ecosystem: Environmental > Aquatic > Marine > Oceanic | place: Pacific Ocean | collected 2010-06-16 | reverse complement strand
CTGCGGATCGCCCTCGCTGTCCTTATGCTCGTCGCGGATTTCCTTGAGGCTCATCATCTGCTTCTTCTTCCACTGCGCGCGTTTCCAAATGATGTCGGCAATGGCAATGGGGACGAGGAAGGTGGTTGTCACAAGAAAGATCCAGCGCACCTTTTGCAAAGTGGCATCAAGTAAAGTCTCAGGCACAAAGGCCTGCGTCTGACCCAGAGACTGCGCAATATCCCGCACAGCCCAGACGGTGATAAAGCCGATCACCAGCACCTTGGCGGTGTTCTTGGCGAATTCGACAAAGGCATCGGCGGAGAACAGGCGCTTGAAGCCCGAGAGGGGGTTTAGTTTCGATATCTTCGGTTTGATCCGCTCGGCTGAAACCACCGTCTCGCCTTGAATCAGCACTCCGAAAAGCGCTGCCAACACCATAATTCCGACTACGGGCATCATCGCCAGCCCCACCGTAAAGCCCAGCGATTTAAGGACACCGCCGGCTTCAACCAATCCGGTGCCGCCGGTGCCGATCGCTGTCACACCTGCGCCCAAAAGCGGGCGTTGCAGCGCGTCGACAATGCCGCCAATCGAACTTGGCAGCACGAAGATCAGGATCATCAGCAGGGCAAAGACCAGCATCGCCGTGCCGGTCTCACGCGATTGAGGCACGTCGCCCTTCTTGCGCGCGTCGCGGAGCTTTTTCTCCGTCGGCTCTTCGGTCTTACTGCTCTTGTCCTCTTCCGACATGGCCTAGAACCCGTAGGTGGTGAGCCATTCCGCGAATGGCTCCAAAAACCCGCGCATCATGGTCGGAACCGCCAGCACCATCAAGGCCAGCCCGGCGGCGATCAGCAAAGGCTGCGCGATAAAGAAGACCTGAAGGCTCGCCATCATGCGGTTCGCCAGACCCATCCCGACGTTCAGCACCAGACCCGCCACATAGAAAGGCGCGGCGATGGACAGCCCAAGATACAGGCTGACCTGCGTCGCGCGGGCAAACTGATCGGTAAGATCGGCCAGCATGAAGGTGCCGGGGATGAAAACCTGATAGGACATCAGAAGCGATTCAATAATCAGGTGGTGCAGGTCAGTGATGAAAATCAGCGCCGTGGCCCCGATGAGCAGCATCGTGGCCATGCTCGTTGCCCCCTCAAAGGCCCCAATGTTGGGTGCCAAGGCGTTGGCCAGCCCCGACATCAAGGCCATCTGATAGCCTGCAAATTGCAGCGCCGAGAGCAGCGTGCGCGCCACCAGCCCGATCCACAGCCCCACGGTGATTTCCGAGCCAAAGATCAACAACAGGGCACCGGGGCGATCTTCGGCCACCGGGCCAAGGCCCGTAACCGGATAAAGCGCGGCACTCAGGATCAGACCAAAGAACAGCCGATGCCGCGTCGGGACAGAGGTTTCCGCAAAACCCGGCATGAACAAAAGCGCGCTGCCGATGCGGGCAAAGACGACGAAGTATCCCATCAGCGCGTCGGTCAAAAGGGCAGAAAGGTCCATCCCTAGCCCCCGATGGTGGCGACGGTCCGCAGGGATACCTTGCGATGAATTTCGGCGTTGGAGATCACCGGCGTCATCGGGCTGACCCGCTCCAACATGGAGCGCACATAGGACCGCGCCTCGGGGTTGACCATCAGCGCGGGCCAGCTGTCCTCAGAGGCGAAGCGCTGGATTTGTTGGCGGGCCTGCAAGACGAACTCCTGCACCCGTTTGGGCGACATGACGAATGTCCGGTCATCGCCGACCATTTTGACCGCGTCAATGAACTCGGCCTCCCATGACGGCGACAGGGTGATAACCGGCACAAATCCCTGCCCATCGGCCAGACCTTGGCAAATCTGGCTCGACAGGCGGCGGCGCACGTTTTCCAGCACCAACGCGGGCTTGCTGGTCTGGCGCGTGGCTTCGGCCATCGCCTCGACGATCAGCGGCAGGTTGCGGATCGACACACGCTCCAGCAGCAGTTCCTGCAAGACCTGCTGCACCAGAATGGCGGGGGAGGGGACGGGTAGATCGTTGACCAGCTTTTGATAGTTCCGGTCCAGCCCCTCAATCGCCTCTTTTGCCGAGCCGTAGGTGAGCAGTTCGGACATGTTTTCCTTGACCACTTCGGTCAAATGCGTGGTGATCACGCTTTCGGGGTCCACCACCGTATAACCCTGGGCCTCGGCCTGATCGGCGACCTTGCTGTCGACCCAAAGCGCGTCGAGCCCAAAGGTGGGTTCGCGCGTGGCCTCACCGGGCAGTTGCAGTGGCGCGCCTTCGGGGTTGATCACCATCATCTGGTTGGCGCGGATGTCGCCCTTGGCCACATCAACGCCGTGGATTTGAAAGGAATAGCTGTTGATCGGCAGGCTCACGTCATCCTTGATCCGCACCGAGGGCATGGGGAAACCGAACTCTTCGGCGAAATGTTTGCGCAGGGATTTGATCTTGCTTGGCAGCACCGCGTCGGGACGGTTGGCCAGCGCCACCAGCCCTTCGCCCAGCACCAGCCGCAATTCGTCGAGGTGCATGGGGTTGGCATCGACCTCTGGCATGTCCTGCTGTTTCTGCGCTTCTGCATCGGCCTTTGCCTTGGCCTCTGCCGCCTCTGCCGCGCCGCGCTGGATCACCACGCCCAAGCCCACCATGGCAGCGGCCAGAAGGGCGAAGACCAGCAGCGGAAAGCCCGGCAGAAGGCCGATGCCGAACAGCAGTAAGGCCGCCATGTAAAGCGCCTTGGGGAAGTTCGAAAGCTGGTCAAAGACCGCCTCGTTCGCCGCGCCCCGGGTGCCGCCCTTGGTCACGATCAGACCGGCCGCCAGCGACACCACCAGCGCCGGGATCTGGCTGACCAGCCCGTCCCCGATGGTCAGCGAGGTAAAGACGTTAAAGGCATCGCCCACGCCCATGCCGCGCTGCACGACACCGATCAGAATGCCACCGATGACGTTGATCAGCGTGATAATCAGCCCCGCCACCGCATCGCCGCGCACGAATTTCGACGCACCGTCCATCGCGCCGAAGAACGCGCTTTCGTCTTCCAGTTCCTTACGGCGGCGCCGCGCCTCGTCTTCGTCGATCAGCCCTGCGCCCATATCGGCATCGATCGCCATTTGTTTGCCCGGCATCGCATCGAGCGAGAACCGCGCGGCAACCTCGGCGATACGGGTCGAACCCTTTGTAATCACGACGAAGTTGATGATGACGAGAATGGCAAAGATCACCACGCCAATAACGAAATTGCCCGCCACGATGAACTTGGAGAAACCCTGGATCACATCGCCCGCGGCGTGCAGACCCGCATGGCCTTCGCTGAGGATCAGCCGGGTTGAGGCCACGTTGAGCGACAGGCGCAACATGGTCGTGACCAGCAGCAGCGTCGGGAAGGAGTTGAACTGCAACGGCGAAGGGATCCAGAGCGCCACCATGAAAATCAGCACGCTCAGCGACAGTGATAGCGCGAGCCCGAAATCGAGCAAGATCGGCGGCAGCGGCAGGAACAGAACCGCCAGCACCAGCGCCATGCCGACGGCAAAGCTGACGTCTTTATTTGCGCCAAACATGCGCCATTGCGGCATTATAGAATTCGGTTTCGTGCTCATCCCGCATCCTCCGCGTGGACGGTGGTGAACTGTGGCAGGACGGGCTGCATCTCATGGGCGGAATAGAGCGACCGGCGCGCGTTCTCGGCCCCGCCGATCTGCGCACCCCAAGTGGCCTTGGCCGCCAACCTGTCATAACTGCCCGAGGTGCTGCGAGGCGTCTTGCGCGGACGCGCGGGAACGGGGCTGGCACTGGCCAGCGCCTGAAACTCCGGCAGCCGCGCATTGGCGGCAGAGATGTTCTTTTGCAGACGGTCAAGGTAGGTGTCGCGGAACTCAGGCTCAAAGGAGTGATACGACCCGGCGGCCTGCATCCAACTGCCCGTACGCCTGTGCAACCGCTTGAGGAAACGCGCGGCGTAATCGACGTTCACGCGCGGATCGAACCCTTGGGCGGGGCTGTCAAACGCATCCGGATGCCAGCGCATGTTGATCTGCATACAGCCCACGTCAATGGAGCGGATGCCACTCGCCTGCCGCTCTGCGATCCAATCAAGCGCGGCATTGCGGCTGTCAAATAGCCGCCCTTCGCCCGCCGCGTTGACCGCGTAGGGCCAGACGGTGAAATGCCCGTTGCGCCGGGTGCCCGCCTCTTGCAGTCCGATGGCCAGCAGCAGGTTATCTGGAATGCCATGCCGCGTTTGCGCCGCCAGAATTTCGCGGATGCAGACGCCTTCGGGCCCGCCTTTGGCGGCCAGCGTCCGGGCTGTCTTGGTCACCGCGTTTTTCTGCGATGGCTCATAGAACGACCCCCAGCCTTGGGCGAGGGCAGGGGTCGCAAGCACCGCCCCCAGCAGCGCCGCACGGGCCATATGCCAAAGCGCTCTCACAGCCCACCGTTCTGCACGAGGTCAAAGACCGTATCTGACAGGTTCTTCAGCGTGGCATACATGAACGGCGTCGCGGCCAGCAGGGTGACAAAGATCATCACGATCTTGGGCACGAAGGTCAGCGTCATTTCCTGAATTTGCGTCAGGGCTTGGAAAAACGCGATCACCAGACCGATCGCCAGCGCCACCCCCAGCACCGGACCCGAGGCCAAAAGCACGGCCCAGACGGTAGCAGAGATGATGTCATAGGTCTGGGTTTCGGTCATGGCCTAGATCGGCATCCGCAAGATTTCCTGATAGGCTTCGACAAAGCGGTCGCGCACCGACACGGCGACTTTGACTGTGCTTTCCATCGCCAGCATCGCTTCGACCACCTGCTGGGTATCCGCCTCACCGCGCAGCCCGGCTTGGGCCACGGCCTCGCCCTCGCGCACTGTTTCCAGCGCGTTTTCCGAGGCTTGCTGCACCATATTGGTGAAGCTATTGGCGCTGGCGCCTGCCTCTTCGGCGATAGCTTCGCCTTTTTGCGCCGTTAGCGATTGCGAGGTGCGATAGGCACCGCGAACCGCGGCGGTCGAGATCAGGGAGGCGGGATCGCTCATCTCAGGTTACCTCACTTCAACAGGTCGAGCATCTGGCCGCGCATCCGGCGACCGGACTCGAACATGTTCATGTTGGCTTCGTAGTTGCGCGATGCCTCGCGCATGTTGGCCATCTCAATGATTGGATCGACATTGGGCCGATTGACATAGCCGGTGTCATCCGCTGCTGGATGCGACGGGTCATAATCGCGGCGAAACGGCGACTGGTCGCGTCCGATGCGGTCAACCTCAACCAAAGAGCCGCCGCCGTTGCGATCAATCAACTCGGAAAAGCTGATGGTCTTGCGGCGGAACGGGTCGGCGCCCGGCGTGGTGCCCGTGGAATCTGCGTTGGCCACGTTTTCCGAGATCACCCGCAAACGCGCGGTCTGCGCGGTCATCCCGCTGGCGGCGATTTTGGCGATAGACTGAAGCGGATCCATGCGGTTTCCTTACCTATTTCCGGTGACGGCCATGGTTAGCATGTCATAGCTCTTGCGATAAAGCTGTGCGGCCAACCTGTAATGGTCACCGATCTCGGCAGCCTTCACGGCCTGTTCTTCGAGGTTCACGGTATTGCCGTCCAGCGTGGTGCCAATGGCGCTGCGATCCGTCACCTCACGCACGCCGGGCGTACCTTGGGCCACGCCAGTGAAGTGTTTGTCGTGGGTTGTCACCAGCCCTTTATCGCGCGACAGCTCTCCGCTCAGCATCGATTCAAAGGACGATACATCACGTGCTTTGAAGTTCGGTGTCGACGCATTGGCGACGTTTTCAGACACGACCTTTTGCCGGGCCGAAAGCCACTGCATCCGGTCCGAAGCGAGTCCAAGAATAGAAAGATTAGACAAGTTCATTTTTTTGCCTATAGCCTGTTTAATCCTTGTATAGTAAATATTAGCTTGCTCTCCTAGAGGAAATTTATCCATGCAGACACTCTTTTCCGAGCTGACCAGCTTTGCCCGCGAGGCGGGCGAGGCCGAGATCACCGGCGAAGTGCGCGCGATCACCGGCATTACGCTGACTGCCGTAGGGCTGGAGCGGGTGCTGGGCATCGGCGAGCGCTGCATCGTGCATGGCTCCGACGGGCCGGTCCATGCAGAGGTCGTGGGGCTGGGCACCCATGGCACCGAATTGCTCCCCTTCGGCTCATGGCGCGGGGTGGCGGCGGGCGACCGGGTGGAGGTCGCGGTTGGCCGCGATGTGATCCGCCCGGATGAAAGTTGGAAGGGCCGTGTCATCAGCGCGTCGGCGACGCCGCTCGACGGGAAGGGGCATCTGCCCGAAGGCAACCAACCGCGCCCGCTGCGCGCCGCCCCGCCGGGTGCGTTCGACCGCAAACGCATTGGCCCGAAATTGGCGACCCATGTGCGCGCGCTCGATGTGTTCACGCCGCTTTGCCAAGGCCAGCGCTTGGGCATTTTTGCGGGCTCTGGTGTCGGTAAATCGACGCTGATGGCCATGCTGGCACGCTATACGGACTGTGATGTGGTGGTCATGGCGCTGGTCGGTGAACGGGGCCGTGAGGTGCAGGATTTCATCTCGACCGACCTTGGCCCCGAGGGGATGGAGAAGGCGGTTCTCGTCGTCGCCACCGGAGATGAGCCGCCGCTCACCCGTCGCCAAGCCGCTTGGACCGCCATGGCCGTGGCCGAGCATTTTCGCGATCAGGGCCAGCATGTGCTGCTGCTGATGGACAGCGTAACCCGTTTTGCCATGGCGCAGCGCGAAATCGGACTCGCCTCGCGCGAACCGCCCACCGCCAAGGGCTATCCGCCGACGGTGTTCTCGGAGCTTCCGCAGATGTTGGAGCGCGCCGGGCCGGGGCCGGTGGGCAAGGGCGACATCACCGCGATTTTCACTGTTTTGGTGGATGGTGACGATATGAATGACCCCATCGCCGACGCTGTGCGCGGCATTACCGACGGGCATATCGTGTTGGATCGAAAGATTGCCGAAAAGGGGCGTTATCCAGCGATTGATCTGCTGGCGAGCGTCTCGCGAACGTTGCCGGATTGTCACAGTGATGTGGAGTATACGCTGCTCACTGCCGCTCATAAGGCGCTGGCAGCCCATGCGGATATGGAGGAATTGATCCGCATCGGCGCTTACCGCAGCGGCAGTAATCCCGAACTGGACCGCGCGATTGCATTCGCTGGGCCGTGCGAGACATTCCTTAGCCAGCGCAAGGCCGAGCACACCCCGCCGCAGTCCTCATTTGCTGAGGTGGCAGGGATGCTCGACCGGGCCGGAATCAGCCCCGGCTGATACCTCCTATTGCAGGCGGCGCAGCAGATCGACCGAAGGCTCGCCCGTCGCAGGTAGGCCAACGCTGGCCTGATAAGCGCTGATCGCCTTGCGGCTGTTTGGCCCGATCACCCCGTCGGTGCCATCGGTTTCAAACCCCCGCGCGGTCAGCCGCTGTTGCAGCGCCATCCTGTCGTCCTTGGTCAACCCGTTGGCATCGGGGGGGAAGCTGCCGCGCAGCGGCCCGCCCCCGGCGATGCGATCGGCCAGATGGCCCACGCCGATGGCGTAGCTGTCGGAGTTGTTGTAGCGCTTCAGCGCCCGGAAATTGCTGGTCACCACAAACTGCGGCCCGCTTGCCTGTGGCTGGATCACGGACCCGGCGCTGGCGGGGATGCTGCCCACTTCGCCGCCCCATTTCACGCCGCGCGTCCAGCCGTTGCGCGACAGATAGGCGGCGGTCGAGGCCAGCGCATCGCTGGGGTCTTCCGACCAGATGTCGCGCCGTCCGTCGCCGGTGAAATCCACCGCGAAGGCTTGATAGGAGGTGGGAATAAACTGCGTATGCCCCATGGCCCCGGCCCAAGACCCGGTGAGGCGGTCCGCGCTGATGTCGCCGTTTTGCAGGATTTTTAACGCCGCGATCAGCTGCTTTTCAAAGAACGCCCCGCGCCGCCCGTCAAAGGCCAGCGTCGAAGTGGCCGAAACGACGGGCACATTCCCGCGCCGCTCCCCGAAATAGCTCTCCAGCCCCCAAACCGCCGCGACGATCTCTGCCGCCACGCCGTAGCGGTTCTCAATCGCGCTCAGCGTGCTGCGGTGCCGTGCAAAAGCCGCGCGCCCCTTTGATACACGCTCGTCCGAGGCCGCGATCGCGAGGTAATCTTCCAAGCTGCGGCTGAATTCTGTCTGGTTACGGTCCCGCTTCACGACGCCGGGCAGGTAGCCCGCGCCGCGAAACCCTTGAGCCAAGGTGTTGGCGGAAATACCTTGTGCCGATGCACGCCCCTTAAATGCCGCGACCCAAGCGTCATATCCTGCGTTGGGCACCGGGCGCAGATCGTCCGGCACCCCAGCCGCCGCTGCGGGGCCAAGTGCGCCGCCCCCCGTAGAGCAGGCCGAGGTCAGCCCCAGAGCGGCGAGGCCGAATGCGAATGTTCTGCGTGAATGTCTCATAAATCCTGCCTGTCGCTGCATTGTTGCGTTTTTCGCAGCATATCGCAGGCAGGTCACCCGACAAGGCGGGATCGCCAAGATGGCAAGGCTTCGCCGAGGAATCCTTGGCCCTTGGGCTTATTGTCCGGGCTGGAACAAGGGCACGGTCGACATCGACATCTTGGCCGAGCCGTCCTGCACCTGCTGGCTGTGACTGATGTAGATTAATGTATTGTTCTCTTGGTCGAAAATCCGCTTCACCCGCAGCGTTTTGAAGATGATCGAGCGCCGCTCGCTAAAGACATTCTCGCCTTCATCATCCATCTCGATATCACCGATCTCAATCGGGCCGGTCTGGCGGCAAGAGATGGAGGAGTTCGACGGGTCTTCGAACCAGTTGCCCTTTTGCAGCCGGTCAATCAAACCGCGTTCGAAATAGGCCAGATGACAGGTCACGCCCTTGACCTTGGGGTCGGCCACGGCTTCGACGATGATGTCATTACCCAACCAGTCCACATCGACGTTCCCAACCTGTTCGGCAGGGGCAGCAGTGGCGAAAAGGCAGGCGGAAAGGGCGGCGGCGCGCGCGAATGTCTTGTTCATGGCAGGCAAACGCGCGACGGGCAGGGCGGTTCCCTAGGCTCCGCCGAATTTTCGACAGTCTCTACCGCCGCTCTGCCAAGGCGCAAACGGCTTCGTGCTGGCTTAGAAAGACCTCGCCGGTGAGGTCGTCCAGAAAATGACTGCGCTTCAGTCTGTCCATCACCGGACCTTTCACCTCGCTCAGATGCAGCCGGATATCGGCATCCCGCAGCCGTGTGTTGATCGCCTCAAGCGATTCAAGCGCCGACAGGTCGATCTCATTCACCGCCGGGAACATCAGGACCACATCGGTCAGTTCGGGCTTTTCGGCGGCATGGCGTGCAAGCTGGTCTTCAAGGTACCGCGCATTGGGGAAATATAGGCTTTCGTCCACCCGCAGCGACAGCACATGGGGCTGGGTCTCAACTTCATGGCGCAAGACATTGCGGAAATGCTCAGTCCCCGGCACGCGGCCCACCACGGCCATATGCGGGCGCGAGGTTTTGTAGAGATGGACAAGGATTGAGGTGATGACCCCCGCGCTCACCCCCGCTTCGACGCCGAAAATCAGCGTCAGCAGGATCGTTACGCTCACGGCGGCGAAATCGGCGTGGCTGAAGGCCCTAGCGCGTTTGAGGATCGAAAAATCAACGAGGCTCAGCACCGCGACGATGATCGTGGCGGCCAGCGTGGCTTTGGGCAGGAAATAGATCAGCGGCGTCAGAAACAGCGCCGCGAGCGCGAGCCCTACGGCGGTGAAGGCCCCCGCGGCGGGCGTCTCGGCCCCCGCGTCAAAGTTCACCACAGAGCGAGAGAAGCCCCCGGTGACCGGAAAACCCCCGGTGAAGGCCGCGCCAAGGTTCGCACTGCCCAGACCGATGAGTTCTTGATCCGGGTCGATGCGCTGGCGTTTCTTGGCGGCCAAGGTCTGCGCCACGCTGATGCTTTCCACGAAGCCAATGATCGAAATCAGCAGCGCGGGGATGAACAGCTGCGACAGCAGGTCGGGCGAGAAGGAAGGCAGCGTGAGCGGCGGCAGGCTTTGCGGCACTTCGCCCACGATGGCCACGCCGCGACTGCCCAGATCAAAGGCCCAGACCGCCAGCGTGGTGCCGACGATCGCCAGCACTGGCCCCGTTTTGGCTCCGATATCGGCCAAGCGTGGCCCCAGCCCCATACGCAAGAGCAAGGGCTTAAGCCCGCCCCGCACCCAGAACAGGAAAGCCGTCGCGGTAACGCCCAGCAGAAGGGTGATGGGGTTCACCTCCCCCAGATCCGCCCAAAGGCTGGCGAGGATTTCGACCAGCGTATGGCCTTCGCCTTCGATCCCCAGAATATGACGCAATTGGCTGGCGGCAATCAGGATGCCCGAGGCAGTGATGAACCCCGCGATCACAGGGTGAGACAGAAAATTCGCCAGAAAGCCCAGCCGGAACAGCCCGAGCGCTAACAGCATTGCGCCGGATAGAAACGCCAGCGTCAGCGCCGCCGTGACATAGCCCGCCGTGCCCGCTTCGGCGATATTGCCCACCGCCGCTGCTGTCATCAGTGACACCACGGCCACTGGCCCCACTGCCAGCGCTCGGCTGGTGCCGAAGATGGCATAAAGCACGATCGGCGCGATGGAGGCGTAGATGCCAGCCTCGGGCGGCATCCCTGCCAGCAGCGCATAGGCCAGCGATTGCGGGATCAACATGATGGTGACGATCACCGCCGCCACCATATCTCCGGTGAATTGGCCACGGTCATAGCGCCGCCCCCAGTCGAGGATCGGCAGATATTGCGCAAGGGGCCGCAGGGTCATGTTGGGCTATCCGTCAAGGGGAAGGGGCCGCCCCGAAGGGCCGCCCGGTCTGGTTTAGTCGAAACGGTTAACCGGCAGTTTCAGGTAGTGGTTGCCGTCATCCTCGGCATCGGGCAGACGCCCGCCGCGCAGGTTGATCTGCAAGGCCGCAAGGATCCGATTGGGCAGCGAAAGCGTCGCGTCTCGCTTCTGGCGGCGCTCGATATAGTCCTCGCGCTTGGTGCCGTCCTTGACGTGGATGTTCTTGGCCTTGTGCTCATCAACCGTGGCTTCCCACGTCGGTTCCTTGCGGTCATCGGTGCCATAGTCATGGCCGATGTAAAGCCGTGTGTCGCCGGGCAGGGCGAGGATGTCTTGGATCGAATCCCAAAGCTCTGCCGTTTTGCCCCCCGGAAAATCCGACCGCGAGGTGCCCGCATCGGGCTGCATCAATGTGTCATGCACGAAAGCCGCATCGCCGCAGACGTAAGTGATCGACCCCAGCGTGTGACCGGGCGACAGCATCACTTTGGCGTCCAATTCACCGATCTTAAACGTCTCGCCTTCTACGAACAGATGGTCAAAGTCGCGATCGGGGTCAAAGGCGTTCGGCAGGTTGTAGAGGTCGGCCCAAATCTTGGCGATCTCAGGCACCAGCGCGCCGATGGCATTGGGCGCGCCAGTTCGTTCTTTCAGATGGGCAGAAGCCATGACGTGGTCCGCATGGGGATGCGTATCAAGCACCCATTCCACGCTCAGGCCATGCTCTTTCACAAGGTCCAAGACCTGATCCATGCTTTCGGTGCTGAACTTGTAGTTCTTCGGGTCAAAGTTCCAAACCACATCGATCAGCGCGGCCTTCTTGGTCGCCGGATCGGCGCAGATGTATTGGATCGAGCCTGTGTCGGGCTCATAGATGCCCCAGACATCGGGGCTGCCCGCACCGGTTGAAGGGGAATGGCGCACGACGGGTGTATTCAGAGGGTCGCTCATCAGGCAGGTCCTTTCTTGGTTTTGGTCATCAAATCAGGGGTGTGGCGGGCGATCCACATGCCGCCCAGCATGAAGGGCACAAAGATCAACGTGCCGCTGGCCGCCAAGGGCAAGGCGGTCAGCGCAGGGCCGGGGCAGAAGCCGCCCAAGCCCCAGCCCACGCCAAAGATCGCAGCACCGGTCAGCAGTTTGGGCTCAAGATCGTTGCGGGTGGGGACGCGGAATGTGCTGTCGAAATAGGGGGTCTGACGGCTGCGGAACAGCCATGCAAAGCCCGGTGCGGTCACGGCGATGGCACCGCCCATGACAAAGGCGAGGCTGGGATCCCACGTGCCAAAGACATCAAGAAAGTTCAGCACCTTGGCGGGGTCTGCCATGCCAGAGACGATAAGGCCGATGCCAAAGACAAGGCCGGAGAGTAGGGCGAATATCTGTTTCATATCACGCCCCTAACACATGCCGCATGACAAACACGGTCACGAAAGCCGTTGCCATGAAGGTCACCGTTGCCACGATCGACCGCGCCGAGCCACGGCTGATGCCGCAGACCCCATGGCCCGAGGTACACCCATTGCCATAGGTCGCGCCAAAGCCGACCAGCAGCCCGGCCAGAGCCATCAAAAGCGGGTTCGACGGCACCCACTGCTGCGGCCAGCCGCCCGAGACAATCAACCAAAGCGGTGCTGCCAGCAAAAGCCCCAGCACGAAAAAGAACGAAACGCCCCGCGCTTCGGCGTCACTGCTGCGCGCGAATAGCCGTGAGGTCAGCCCGCTGATGCCCGCGATGCGCCCGTTCGTCGCCATCAGCAGCACCGCCGAGGCCCCGATCAGTGCGCCGCCGCCCAGCGACAGCCAAGGTGTGAATTCGGTTTCCATCTCTCAACTCCTTACGCGCCCGCCTTGGCGGCTGGCTTGTCTCAGACTGCTATCCAGTATATATTACCCATTCCTAATATTCAATGATGCTAATATGAAAAACTCGGACGATTTCTTGGACGGTGACATTGCCGGAGCGGCTGCCCTGATGACGATGCTCGCATCAGAGGCGCGGCTGCAGATCCTGTGCCGTCTGCTGGGCGGAGAGCGTTCGGTTGGGGATTTGGCGCAGGCCTGCGGGTTGTCGCAATCCACCATGTCACAGCAGCTCAAAAAGCTGAAAGAAGCGGAGCTTGTGGACAGTCGCCGCGCGGGGCAGACGATCTTTTACCGGGTCAAAGGGCAGGAGGCCGTGGCCGTTCTGGAAACGCTGCACGGCCTCTACTGCGCGCAAAAATAAACGCCCGGCAAAACCGGACGCCTCTTTCATGCTTTGCTATCCGCGTAGGATTTGACCAACTGGCCGATCTTCTCTTCGGTCAGGTCAATACCGCGTGATTTGCCTTCTTGCAGGGCCGTGTCACCGTCCCATCCCTTGTCTGCCGCAAGGGCCATCAGCGTCATCGCCCCGGCCCGTTTGCCCGAGGCGCAATGCAAGAACACGGGCTGCGGCAGGTCATCCAATGACTTGCGGAATTCGTCCACCGTATCGGGGCCAAGCGTATCGGGCGTGACCGGATGGTGCAGGTAGTTCAGCCCCAGCTTCTCTGCGACCAAACGTTCTTCATCCGGGGAAAGGCCGCCTTTCTCATCCGAAGCACGGAAGTTCACCACCGTTTTCATTCCGGCAGAGGCCGCCTGTTCCAGCGCTTTGGCGTCCGGCGTGAATAGGGCCACATTATGCGTGGGATCAATGGTCGCGATCTTCTGGCTGTTGTCGGTCATTCTAGCCTCCTTCTCTGCGCGGGCGATATTGCCGCGCGCGATGGTTTCAGCAGCACAACACCAGATCGACGCAACTGTTCCCTGCGCAGAAGGCGGGCAGCGAGGGATTGCCTTATCCGAGCATTAAAGTCAGGATTGTCACCGCTGACCGATTTTGCTAGGCAGCACAAAGAAATTCCGCTTGGCGTGACAGCTGCTTTGACGATTCTGCCCAGCCGTGGCAGGCGCCCCAGCAGCGCGCCGTGATCAAAGATAAATCCATCGGGAGCCACCCCCATGCCGCATTTTCGTTCCGCGTTCCTCGCGGCCCTGTCCCTGTCCTTTGGCCAAGGCGCCGCCGCCGAGACGCCTGCCGCCGTAGCGGCGACTGCGGCCCCCTCCCTCAAGGTCGAGTTGAACGCCGCCGACACGACGGAGGCCAATTGCAAGCTGACCTTTCTCATTACGAACGACCTCTCCGCGCCCTTGGACAAAGCCGTCTATGAAACCGTGCTGTTCGACCGCGAAGGCACCGTGAACCGGCTGACCCTTTTTGACTTTGGTCAATTGCCCGTAGGCCGCCCGCGCGTGCGCCAATTCGTGGTGCCGCAGACCACCTGCGAAAACCTTGGCCGTATCCTGTTTAACGGTGCGCAAAGCTGCGAAGGGGCGGGGATCGCGGCGGGCACCTGCGAAAACGCGCTGGCCCCGGCAACCCGGACCGAGATCGAGGTGCTGGGCTGATGGATCAACTGAGCGAACTGTTGACCCCTCTGCGGGGCATTGCCGAAACCGGTGGCCCGGTTGTGGTAATCCTCATGGCCGTGGCGGTGCTGACCCTCGCCGTGGCACTTTATAAAACATGGCAGTTCCGCGCCGCCGCCGTGGGCCGTCACCGGGCGCTGTCCGAAGCGGTCAATGCTTGGGAGCGCGGCGATGCCGCCGCTGCACGCTCAGCGCTGGGCCGGTCGAAAAGCTACCTCGCCCCGGTGATCGAACTGGCCATGTCTACGCCCGACGCGGGCGCTTCGCGCTTGCAGGCCGAGGCCGAGTTGCGCTTTGCCAAGCTAGAGCGTGGCTTTCGTCTGCTCGATTCCGTGGCGCAGCTTGCCCCGCTCTTGGGCCTCTTCGGCACGGTTCTGGGCATGATCGAAGCCTTCCGCGCCTTGCAAGACGCAGGGTCGCAGGTGGATCCTTCGATCCTCGCGGGGGGCATCTGGGTGGCGCTTCTGACCACTGCGGTGGGCCTCGTCGTTGCCATGCCGACCGCGCTGGTGCTCAGCTGGCTGGAGCAGCGGATGGAGACCGAGCGCGTCATCGCCGACAAGGCGATCCTCACCGTGCTGCACCCCGGCCAAAACGCGGCCCCCGCCGCCACACCTGCCGCGACCCAATTTGCCGCCGCCGCGCCCCGGCCAGCCCATGGCTAGGCCACGCCGGCGGCGCAACCGCCTCTCCATGACCTCTCTGATCGATGTGATCTTTCTGCTGTTGTTGTTCTTCATGCTAACCTCGACCTTCTCAAAATTTGCCGAGATCGAATTGGCCGCAGCGACATCCGGGGCAGGGGCCGAGACGGGGGCGAAACCCTATTTCCTGCAACTGACCACCGAGGGGCTGCGCCTCAACGGCGATGCGCTGGCGCTTGACGCGCTGACCGCCAGCCCCTTGGCCGAGGCCGAGAAGGGCACGCCGCTTCTGGTCTCGCTCGGGGCCGAGGTCGAGGCGCAGGCGCTGGCCGATCTGCTCATCGCGCTGCGCGCCCTGCCGGGGCTCAGCGTCTCGGTTCTGGAGGGCTGACCATGCGTCCTATCGCCAAGGCTAAACCGCAACGCGAACCGACCATCGCGCTGATCAACATCGTCTTTCTGATGCTGGTCTTCTTTATGGTCGCAGGCACCCTGTCGCAGCCGCTGGATTCCGATCTCAACCTCGTCGAAACCCGCGAGCTTGAGGGCCGCGCCCCGCCCAACGCGCTGGTGGTCCATGCCGATGGCCGCATGACATTCGCAGGCCAAGACCGCGCCAGCGTGGCTGAATTCATCGACGCGCTGCCCGAAGAAGATCGCGACACCGTGCGGCTGCTGCCTGACCGCGCGCTGCCCGCCCGCCGTCTTGTGGAACTGACCCGCGAGCTGCGTGGCGCGGGGGCCGCGCGCGTCATGCTTGTCACCGAAAGGGCGCTGCAATGATCCCCCGTTCTGGTCTCGCTAAAACACTTTCCATCGGCGTCGCGGCCAGCCTCGTCGTGGGCGTGTCGCAACTGGCGCAAATTGACGACAGCGCCAAGATCGCGGGCGGCGGAGCGCCCGCCGCGGCCCAGCTTGGCACCCGGTTTGAGGATATGGCCGTCGGCACTCTAGAGGCCGAACCGGTGGAAGAGATCACGCCGACCCCCGAGCCCGAACCCTTGGAGACCGCCGAGGCGCTGCCGCCGACCCCCGCGCCAACGGTTACGCCCACGCCTGCCGCCGAGCCAATGCAAGCGGTGAAGGCAGAGCCCATGCCTGTGGCCCCACCTCCCGCCACTGCGGCGCAGACACCCGTCTTGCCCGCCCTGACTCCGGTCGAAACCCCGCCCGAGACCACCAGCGCCACGCCGACCATCACAGCCGTGGCCCCGGTGCCGCCGGTCGAGACCCTCACCGCCGAGGCCGAGGATGATGCGCCGCGCCTGTCGCAGCGCCCGCAGCGCCGCGACCCCGAACGCGCCGCCGAGGCCGCCAAGAAGGCCAAGCCCAAGCCGCAGCCGAAACCCAAGCCCAAGCAGACCACGCGCGGCAATGCGAAGCGCGACAACACCAAGGGCGCGCAGACCGCCGCCCGTGCGGGCAACGCCGCGCAGTCCGGCACCCGTCAGCGGGCCGCAGCACCTGCGGGCAATGCGGCGGCCAGCAACTATCCCGGCCAAGTGATGAGCCGCATCGCCCGCGTCGGCAAACCGCGCGTCCGCTCACGCGGGACAGCCGTGATTGCCTTCTCGGTTGGCAATGGCGGGCAACTGGCAGGCGCACGGGTGGCGCGCAGTTCCGGGTCGGCGGCTTTGGATCAAGCGGCACTTGGCATCATTCGACAGGCCGCACCTTTCCCGCGCCCGCCCGCCGGGGCGCAACGCAATTTCTCGATCCAGATCAAAGGTCGGTAACCGGGCGGAGGGCTCAGCCCTCCGCGAGCACCTGATCCACTGCCGTGCCGAGCATTTCGACGGTCATCTCGATCTCATCGGGCGGCGAGGTGAAGGCCGGGGCCAGCAACACATGATCTCCCGCAGTACCATCAGCACAGCCCTGCGACGGATAGCAGATCATCCCCGCATCCATCGCCGCGCGTTGAATCTTGCCCGCAAGGTTGCGGCTCACCTCAAAGGGCGTCTTGCTGTCACGCTCGGCCACCAGTTCGATGGACCAAAACAACCCGCGCCCGCGGATGTCACCGACATGGGCGTGCTGGCCGAACCGCTCGCGCAACGCGGCTTCCAACTGCTGCCCCCGCGCGCGCACGGCCCCCAGCAGATCGCGGCTCTCGACCTCTTGCAGCACAGCCAGCGCCCCCGCCGTCGCCACTGCGTGCGACATATAGGTATGCCCGTTCCACAGATTGCCGCTGCCCGCCATGATCGCGTCGATCACGCTTTCGCGGGCCATCACCGCCGCGATGGGCTGGTAGCCCGCGCCTAGCCCCTTGGCCATGGTGGTGATGTCGGCACAGATACCTTCCTGCTCAAGTGCGAAAAGGCTGCCGGTGCGCCCCATGCCGCACATCACTTCGTCGGCGATGAGCAGCACACCGTGGCGGTCACAAATCTCGCGCACATGTTTGAAATACCTCACAGGCGCTGGCTGAGAGCCGAGCGAGGCCCCCACCACAGGCTCCGCCACGAAGGCGGCGACCGTCTCTGGCCCCAGTTCAACGATCCGCGTCTCCAACTGATCCGCCAAACGCTGCGCGAAATCCGCCTCGCTCTCGCCCTCGCGTTGCAGGCGGTAGGCATAGGCCGCGTCGATATGCTCCACATCCATCAACATCGGCGCAAAGGGCGCGCGGCGTCCGGCATGGCCGCCCACCGCCAGCGCGCCGAGCGTGTTGCCGTGATAGCTGGGCTTGCGCGCGATGATCTTCGCCCGCGCTTTGTCGCCCCGCTCCAGATGATACTGCCGCGCGAGCTTCAGCGCCGCTTCCATCGCCTCGGACCCGCTGCCCAGATACATCACCCGCCCTTCGCCGGTGCCCTCAGGTGCGCGGGCGATCAAATGGTCGGCCAGCGCCTCTGCTGGGGTGTTGGTGAAGAGGCCGGTATGCGCAAAGGCGAGCTGGTCCATCTGCGCGGCGACAGCGGCGCGCACGGCGGCGTTGTCATGTCCAAGGCTCGACACCGCAGCGCCGCCGCAGGCATCCAGATAGCGCTTCCCCTTGTCATCAATAAGGAAATTTCCCTCTCCGCGTACGATCACAGGTTGCGTGGCGCGCAAGTTACGGTGCAATACATGGCTCATCGTAGAATCCGATCCTTGGGGTCGACCCTATTTACCGCTTCGCTTGCTGACTGCCACAATAATCAGCACACCGCGCGTATTCGGAAAAGCTTGGGCTGACCTAGGGTCAGGAGAAGCTTGACAGGTAAATTATTTTATCAAACGGTAAAATGCCTAACCAACGGGGGATATAATATGACACAACGCAATCTCACACGCCGCTTCCTATTGGGCACGGCGGCCATGCTGGCCGGGGCCAGCCTTTTGCCACAGGGCGCGCTGGCTGCTGAGCCGCTTAAAGTGGCTGGCGTCTATACCGTGCCGGTTGAACAGCAATGGGTCAGCCGCATCCACAAAGCGGCCGAAGCCGCACAGGCGCGCGGCGACATCGAATATACCTTCACTGAAAACGTCTCCAACACCGACTACGCCCGCGTGCTGCGCGAATATGCCGAGGCCGGGAACCAGTTGATCGTCGGCGAAGTCTTTGGTGCCGAAGCCGAAGCGCGCGAAGTTGCTGCCGATTACCCCGAGGTCGCTTTCCTCATGGGCTCCAGCTTCAAGCAAGACGAGGCGCTGCCCAATTTCGCGGTCTTCGACAACTACATCCAAGATGCGGCGTATCTGTCGGGCATCATCGCCGGTGCCATGACTGAGAGCGGCAACATCGGCATGGTCGGCGGCTTCCCCATCCCTGAGGTCAACCGCCTGATGCATGCCTTCATGGCGGGTGCCGCGGAAATGAACCCCGATATCAAGTTCCAAGTGAGCTTCATCGGCTCTTGGTTCGATCCGCCCAAAGCCAAGGAAACCGCATTCGCCATGGTGGAGCAAGGGGCCGACGTGCTCTATGCCGAGCGTTTTGGCGTGTCGGACGCGGCGCAGGAAAAGGGCATTCTGGCCATCGGCAATGTGATCGACACGCAAGCCGAGTACCCCGAAACCGTCGTCGCCTCGGCTCTGTGGCATTTTGAGCCAACCCTTGATGCCGCCATCGCCGCCGTCAAAGCAGGCGAGTTCATGGCCGACGACTATGGCCGCTATTCCTTCATGTCTGAGGGCGGGTCTTCACTGGCTCCGCTTGGCACCTTCGAGGGCAAAGTCCCGCAAGAGGCGCTGGATCTGGTCAAGGAACGCGAGCAGGCGATCAAGGACGGCTCCTTCACCGTCGACATCAACGACGAAGAACCGAAGTCCTCTTAATGACCGATCCAAGATCCGAGGCGCAGGTTGTCCTGCGCCTCGATAATATTACCAAACGATTTGGCAAACTCACCGCCAATGACGCGATCAGCTTTGATCTGCGGCAGGGCGAAGTCATTGCCCTGCTAGGCGAAAACGGCGCAGGCAAGACCACGCTGATGAATATCCTGTTTGGACATTACACCCCCGACGAAGGCCATGTTGAGGTTTTCGGCCAACGTCTGCCTGCGGGCAATCCGCGTGCCGCGCTGGCTGCGGGCGTCGGCATGGTGCACCAGCATTTCACGCTGGCCGACAATATGACCGTGCTGGAAAATATCGTGCTCGGCACCCGTTCGATCTGGCGCCCCGGTTTCGGCCGGGCGCAGGCGCGGCAGCGGGTTGTTGCGCTAATGGAAGACTACGGGCTGAGGGTGGACCCCGATGCACAGGTCGGCAGCCTGAGCGTCGGCGAGCGGCAGCGGGTCGAGATCCTCAAAGCCCTCTACCGCGAAGCGCGTATCCTGATTTTGGACGAGCCCACCGCCGTTCTCACCCCGCAAGAAACCGACGACCTCTTCGCCACCATGCGCAAAGCCGTGGCGCTTGGCCTCTCGGTGATCTTCATCTCGCATAAACTGCATGAGGTCATGGCGATCTCGTCCCGCGTCGTGGTGCTGCGCCATGGCAAGCTGGTGGCCGAAGCCAAAACAGCCGAGACTGACCGTGCAGCGATGGCGCAGATGATGGTCGGCTCAGAAGTCGCCGCCCCCGTCGTCCGCCGTGCCGATCCGGGTGCCGCGTTGGTCACGCTGTCAGACGTCTCTACGCCTGACAGCGGCTCAGCACCCGGGCTAAAGAACGTCGATCTTGAGTTGCGTGCGGGCCAGATCACCGGCCTTGCCGGGGTCTCCGGCAACGGCCAAACCGCGCTGGCCGACCTGATCGGCGGGTTGATCCGCCCCGCGTCGGGCACGTTTCACGTGAAAGGCGACGCCCCGCGCAGTTGGTCGCCCCATGCCGCCATCAGCGCAGGCATCGCCCGCATCCCCGAAGACCGGCACAAGACCGGCACCATCGCCGATTTCGACCTCACCGAAAACGCGGTGCTTGAACTCTACTCCCGCCCCGGATTTTCGCGCCACGGCTGGATGAACTGGCGCGCCGCGCGCGACTTCGCGGCCAAGATCATCAAGGGATACGACGTGCGCTGCCCCGGTCCGGAAACCCGCATCCGGCTGCTCTCGGGCGGCAACATGCAAAAGCTGATCTTGGGGCGCGTGCTTGAGACCGCGCCTTCGGTGGTGCTGGCCAACCAGCCGGTGCGCGGCCTCGACATCGGGGCGCTGACCTACGTGCATGAACAACTGCTCGCCGCCCGCGACCGGGGGGCGGCGGTGCTGCTGATCTCCGAAGACCTTGACGAGGTCACGGCGCTGTCGGACGTGATCCACGTGATCTCCGAAGGCCGTCTCTCGCCCGGCTTCGCCCGCGGCGCGCTCACCCCCGCCGAACTGGGCGTCTGGATGGCCGGCGACGGATTTGAGGAGACGACCCATGCGGCTTGAGCCCATCGCCAACCCCACATGGACCCGCTCGCTGGGCCTGCCTGCGCTGGCACTTTTCGCCACGGTCGTCGTGGCGTCTTTGCTGGCGATGGTCGCAGGCGCGCAGCCGTTTTCAGTGCTCGGCCTGATCGTTAAGGGCGCCTTCGGCTCCAAATTCGCCACGCTGGAGACGCTCAACCGCGCCACGCCGTTGATCTTTACCGGTCTCGCCGTGGCCGTCGCCTTTCGCGCGAAACTGTGGAACATCGGGGCCGAGGCGCAACTTTACATGGGCGCGGTGGTCACTGTGGTCTTGGGCACCGGCGCGCTGGCATGGCCCGCCTTTGCCCTGCTGCCCACCATCGCCGTGGCTGCCATGCTCGGCGGTGCGCTGGTGCTGCTGGTCCCGACCTTTCTGAAAACCCGCTTCGGCGTCGATGAAGTCGTCACCACGCTTTTGCTCAATTTCGTCGTTCTGCTTTGGGTCTCTATGCTGCTCGAAGGATCGCTGAAAGACCCGATGGGCCTCGGCTGGCCCAAATCCGCGCGGCTCATTGGCGAGGCGCGGCTGCCACGCATGGTCGACGGGCTGCGCCTGCACTGGGGCTTTGGCCTCGCACTGATCTCTGCCCTTATTGTCTGGGTCATCCAGCGCCGCACCACGCTCGGCTACGAGATGCGCGCCGTGGGCCTCAACCCCGCAGCGGCACGTTTCGCGGGCATCCCGGTGAACCGCGTGCTGATCAAAACCGCACTGCTGTCGGGTGGCCTCGCGGCCCTCGCAGGGTTTTCCGAAGTGGCAGGGCTGAAGGGCAGCCTCACGTTGGATATTTCGCCGGGCTTTGGCTACACCGGCATCATCGTCGCCATGCTGGCGCTGCTAAACCCCTTGGGCGTGGTGGTTGCCGCGCTCTTCGTCGCGGGCATCTTCGTGGGCGCCGACAGCATGAGCCGCGCGGCGGGCGTGCCGACCTACCTCGCCGACATCATGCTGGCGCTGGCGCTTCTGGCGATGGTGTTGGCGATCATGCTGACCAAATTCCGGGTGAGGCGCGACTGATGGATATTCTCGACATTCTACTTCAGGCGAGCTTCTGGACCGCCGCGATCCGCATCGCCTCGCCGCTGATCTTTGCCGCTCTGGGCGAGCTCATATGCGAGCGGGCAGGGGTGTTGAACCTCGGCATCGAAGGCATCATGGTCGTCGGCGCTTTCGCCGGTTGGCTTACCGTCTATCTCGGCGGCGGGCTGTGGTTCGGCGTGGCGGTGGCGATGCTCTCGGGCATGGCCTTCGGCTTGGTGCATGGGGTGCTGACGGTGCCCTTTGGCCTCAGCCAGCATGTCGTCGGCCTTGGCATCACGCTGCTGGCGACCTCGCTCACCTACTACTGCTACCGTCTGGCGCTGCCCGAGGTCACCTCGCCGCCGAAAATCGAAGCCTTCCAACCGCTTGAAATCCCGATCCTCTCCGACATCCCCGTGATCGGCCCCGCGCTGTTTAACCAAACGCCGCTGACCTATCTCGCCTTTGTGCTGGTCGTCGCTGTGACGCTGGTCCTTTACCGCACGCCCATGGGCCTTGCCCTGCGCGCAGCGGGCGAAAACCCGGCGGCGGTCGAGGCGCAGGGCCTCAGCGTTTCCGCCATCCGCATCTGCGCAGTGATGGTCGGCAGCGGGTTCATGGCCGTGGGCGGGGCGTTTCTGACCATGTCGGCCTTCAACTCGTTTTTCTTCGAGATGGTCAACGGGCGCGGCTGGATCTGCATCGCACTGGTGGTCTTTGGCTCTTGGAAGCCGGGCAAGACGCTTTTGGGCGCGGTACTGTTCGCGGCCTTTGATGCGTTGCAAATCCGCGTGCAACAAACGCCGCTCGGGGCTGACATCCCCTACCAAATCTTCCTGATGGCGCCTTATATCCTGTCGATCCTCGCGCTGGTCGTGATGTCCCGCCGGGCGCAGGTCCCGGCGGCGCTGATGGTGCCGTTCAACAAGGGGGAGCGCTGAGTTGACGCTTCCCACCACGCCCTTCGCCGGGCCAAATCAAACACACGAGTAACCTCATGTTCGACCTCATCATCAAAGGCGGCACACTGCCCGACGGCCGCAGCACCGACATCGGCATCAAGGGCGACAAAATCACCGCCATCGAAGACCTCTCTACCGCTGAAGCGCGCGAGACCATCGACGCCAGCGGTGACCTCGTCAGCCCGCCCTTCGTCGACCCGCATTTCCACATGGATGCCACCCTCAGCTACGGCACCCCGCGGATCAACGCTTCGGGAACCCTGCTCGAAGGCATCGGCCTCTGGGGCGAACTCAAAGAGGTCATGACCCAAGACGAGGTCAAAGCCCGAGCGCTAGAATACTGCGACTGGGCCGCCTCGCTGGGCCTTCTCGCGATCCGCAGCCATGTCGACACCTGTGACGACCGGCTTCTGGGCGTCGAAGCCCTGCTCGACGTGCGCGAGGCGGTGAAGGACTACATCGACCTGCAACTCGTGGCCTTCCCGCAGGATGGGCTCTACCGCGACCCGACGGCGCATGAAAACACCATCCGCGCGCTCGACATGGGCGTCGACGTGGTCGGCGGCATCCCGCATTTTGAACGCACCATGGCCGATGGCGCTGCTTCCGTCACCGCACTTTGCGAACTCGCCGCCGAACGCGGCCTCATGGTCGACCTGCATTGTGATGAGACCGACGACCCCCATTCGCGCCACATCGAGACGCTGGCTTTTGAGACCCAACGCCTCGGGCTGCAGGGCAGGGTGGCCGGTTCGCATCTGACCTCGATGCATTCGATGGACAACCACTACGTCTCAAAACTGCTGCCGCTGATGGCCGAAGCCCAAGTCGCCGCGATCCCCAACCCGCTGATCAATATCACCCTGCAGGGCCGCCACGATACCTATCCCAAACGCCGTGGTCTGACCCGCGTGAAGGAGATGCAGGCCATGGGCATCGACGTCGGATGGGGGCAGGATTGCGTCATGGACCCGTGGTATTCCATGGGCACGGGTGACATGCTGGATGTGGCCTTCATGGGGCTGCATGTGGCGCAAATGACCTCGCCCGAGGAAATGCACCGCTGTTTCGACATGGTGACGAATGTGAACGCGCGGATTCTGGGCTTGCAGGACTATGGCCTCAAGGTCGGCGCGACCGCCTCACTGGTGGTGTTGGACGCGGGCAACCCGATTGAGGCGCTGCGCCTGCGGCCTGACCGACTCTGCGTGGTGGCCAAGGGCCGTGTCATCTCACGCCAGTCCCGCAATGACGCGCGGCTGAACCTGCCCGGGCGGCCCGACAGCGTGCGCCGCCGCCATAGCGCACATTCATAAACCTAGCGTTTACCGACACCTAGGACGGCGCCCCCCAGCGGGCGCCGTTTTCGTTTCTATGGCCGATTGAACTCCTCTGCACCTGCTGTTATGTTAGCGCTAACCGCGCCAATCTGCCCGAAACTGGGCCACCGGAGGATTCACCATGACCACAAAAATCGCCATCAACGGCTTTGGCCGCATTGGCCGCTGCGTGCTGCGCGCGCTGATCGAGAACGGCTTTGACGGGATCGAAGTCGTTGCCATCAACGACCTGACCGATGCCGAGAACCTGCTGCACTTGCTGAAATACGACTCCGTGCATGGCCGCCTGACCGCGGATGCGGAATTGAAAGACGGCAGCCTGCATGTGGCGGGTCAGACCATTCGCATGACGGCAGAGCGTGATCCGGCGAAACTGCCGTGGGGCGATGTCGATGTCGCCTATGAGTGCACCGGGTTCTTCACCACACGCGACGCGGCGGCGAAACATTTGGAAAACGGCAGCAAGCGGGTGCTGATCTCGGCCCCGGGCAAGGGCGTGGATCGCACCGTGGTCTACGGCGTGAACCATCAAGATCTGACCGCCGAAGACGTGATCGTTTCCAATGCCTCTTGCACCACCAACTGCCTCGCCCCGGTGGCCAAAGTGCTCGACGACACCTTCGGGATCGAGACTGGCTATATGACCACGATCCACGCCTATACCGGCGACCAGCCGACCCATGACAGCCCGCACCGCGACCCCTATCGCGGCCGCGCCGCTGCCTTGTCGATGGTGCCAACGTCCACCGGTGCCGCTGCCGCGATTTCCGAGGTTATCCCGCATCTTAAAGGGGTTCTTGAAGGCTCTGCCGTGCGGGTGCCGACGGCGAATGTCTCGCTCGTTGATCTCTGCGTCATGCCTAAGAACCCCGCCACGGCAGAGGCGGTGAACGCGGCGATGCAAGAGGCGGCCAACGGTGCGCTGAAGGGCGTGCTGGCCTATGAACCCGCGCCGCTGGTGTCGGCCGATTTCAACCACGATCCGCATTCCTCGACCCTCGCGCCCGAACAGACGCGGGTGACCGATGGCGGCATGATCCGCGTGGTCAGCTGGTATGACAATGAATGGGGTTTTTCGAACCGCATGAACGACACCGCGCGTGCCATTGCCGCGTTGATCTAAGCTGCATGGAACGCGGGGAGGACCTTCCCGCGTTCCACCTTACAGCGATGCCGCCGCTCGGCTCGCTTGGTCATATTGCCCCGACATTGCCCGAAGCTGCGCCGCGATCTGACGCAATTCCTCGCCCGAGATATCGGTGCGCGGCAAGCCATCCAGAAAACACGCCTGACGGATCGCGCGATAGGCCTCACACAGCTCGGCCCCGGCGGGGGAGGTGCGATAGAACACCTCTTTGCCGCGTTTTTCGGCACTCAGCAGTTCCGCTTTCACCAGCTTGCGCAGCGCATAGTTCACCGTATGCGTGTCTTCGATGTTCAGCAGGAAGCAGATATCCGTCAGCCGTTTTTCCCGGCCCCGGTGATTGGCGTTGTGCAGCACGAGGATTTCCAAAGGCGTCAGATCCCCATTGCCCGCCGCCGCCATGCAGCGCGACATCCAGCGGGTGAAAGCGTTATAGGCGATGATCATCCCGTATTCGAGTTCGGAGGCTTCCCAGCCGTCGCCCTCGGCCAAATGCCGGGACGAAACGATGCGGCGCGACGGGGTGGGGGGAATTTCTTCCGACATGCGGTGCCTCCGGCTGTTTGACCTGAATAACGTTACCAAGACGCTGGCGATTTACAAGCGTTCGGCGTGTCTTTTTCCGTGTGGCGCATGAAGATCAATTTGCAACAGATTGAAATGCCACATTCATGCCATCTTTCGCGAGGGCAGCGGCTTTGGTAGGCTGGCGTTAATAAAAATACGTGAGGCAGGCAGAGCAGCAATGAAAACGGGCTTTCGAGGCACGTTTGTTATCAGCTGGTCGCAGACAGAGATCGACGGTCTGGAGGCCGCACCGGTGCAGTCGCTCGAACTGGGCGCGGCCTGGGCGTGGCGCGGGGACACTCTCCGTGTGGATGGGCCGAACGATGTGTTGCGGCTGGATATGGCGGACGGGGCAGAGCAGCTGCGCAAGCGCGCGGCCCGCAAGGTGCAGCGCCTGATCGGCGCGGCGCTGGAGGAGGGCGGCGTGATGCCTCCCAAAGCTTTGCGTGACGACCATACTGCGCCGCCGCTCGACAACAGCTTTATGGTCACCAACGGCGCGCGGACTTACACAGTCACGTTGATTGACGCAGGCCAAGGTCGCACGCCGCTGTTGATGTTTGTCGATGAATTGCCGCCGCGTGACTGTGAACTCTGGGTGATGCACAGCACCATAAAACCGCAGCGTGATAGGCTCTTTGAGGTCGAGAGTGGCGGTGTCATCTGCTTTACCCCCGGCACCCGCATTCGCACGCCCATGGGCAGCGCCCTGATCGAAGATCTGCGCGAGGGCGATCTGATCCAGACCAAAGACAACGGCGCGCAGCCGCTGGAGTGGATCGGCAGCCGCCGGATGAGCGGCGCACGGCTCCACGCCATGCCGCATCTGCGCCCCGTGCGGTTCCGCCCCGGCGCTTTGGGGATCGCACGGCCCGATGCCCCGCTGCTGGTCTCACCGGATCACCGGATCGTGCTGCAAGGCCCGCAGGCCCGTGATCTGTTCAACTGTGATGAGGTGTTGGTCGCGGCCAAAGACCTGATTAACGGGCGCAGCGTGGCCAGCGATATGTCTCTGCGCGAAGTGACCTATATCCACGTGTTGCTGGCCGAGCATCAGGTGATGTGGGCCAATGGGGTCGAGACCGAGAGCTTTCATCCCGCCTCGGCCCCGCTCACCAGTCTTGGCGCGCAGGACCGGGCGCGTCTGCTTGCGGCGCATCCGCAGTTGGCGGCTGATCCGCACAGCTACGGTGGCTTCGCACGTCGCAATCTCAGCACGTCTGAGGCGGCGATCCTGCGGCATGTGGCGTAAGGGCCGGGCCCGGACGCCCGACCTTGCGGCTAAACTTTAGCTCTCTGCGTCTTCTTTGATCAGCGCTGCGATAATCGCCCGCGCGCTCTCAGAGTCCCATTCCGCGTCCCCCTGCAACCGAGCGATCTCACGCCCTTCACGGTCCAAGATCACGCTGATCGGCAGGCCGAAAACGCCCATCTGGCTGGCGAGCTTCTGCTTCGGGTCTTGGTGGCGGGGCAGGCTGTCGACGCCGGCTTCCTCGAAGAAACGCTTGATCCCTTCTTCAGAGTTGCGGCCCGTAGCGATGGTCAGCACCTGAAAGTCATCGCCGCCAAATTCCTTTTGCAGCGCGTTCAACTGCGGCATTTCCTTGCGGCAGGGCGCGCACCATGTGGCCCAGAAGTTCACCAACACGACCTTGCCTTCGTAATCCGCCAGCGACATCGCTTCGCCATCGTCCTCACGCTCAAAGGTCACGTCAGAGGCCGCTTGTGGCGCGTCATGGATCACAAGTTTCTTCATGTCCCCGTCGCGCAGCCCCGCGATGTCAGCCGTTCCGGCAAGGGCGGGGTTTGCACCTGCGACAAGCAGCGTATAAACGAAGCCGAGCACGAGATTTTTCATACGTCCCTCCAAGGGTATTCAACATGACCGACACGACCTCGAACAAAATGTGGGGTGGCCGTTTCGCCGCCGGACCGGACGCGATCATGGAGGCGATCAACGCCTCGATCGGGTTCGACAAACGGATGGCCGCACAAGACATCAGTGGGTCGCGTGCCCATGCCGCCATGCTGGCAGCCACGGGCATCCTGACTGATAACGACGCGCAAGCGATACGGGAAGGGCTTCTCACGATCTTGTCAGAGATCGAAGAGGGCCGGTTCGAGTTCTCGGCAGCCCTCGAAGACATCCACATGAACGTCGAGGCGCGGCTGAAAGACCTGATCGGTGAGCCCGCAGGCCGCTTGCACACGGGCCGCAGCCGGAACGACCAAGTCGCCACCGATTTCAAACTCTGGGTCCGCGATCAGTTGGACGCCGCTGATGAAGGTCTCCAAGCGCTGATCCGCGCGCTTTTGTCTCAGGCAGAGGCCGGGGCCGATTGGGTCATGCCGGGCTTTACCCATCTGCAAACCGCGCAGCCCGTGACGTGGGGCCACCACATGATGGCTTATGTCGAGATGTTTGGCCGTGATCTCTCGCGCTTCCGCGATGCGCGCAAACGGATGAACGAATGTCCCTTGGGGGCCGCGGCTCTCGCGGGCACGTCCTTCCCGATCGATCGCGAGATGACAGCCGAAGCACTCGGCTTTGACCGCCCCGCTGCGAACAGTCTCGACGCCGTCAGCGACCGCGACTTCGCGTTGGAGTTCATGGGCGCGGCCAGCATCTGTGCCATGCACCTGTCGCGCTTTGCCGAAGAGCTGGTGATCTGGTCGTCGGCACAGTTCCGTTTCGTGGCGCTGTCGGACCGCTTCTCGACCGGCTCCTCGATCATGCCGCAAAAGAAAAACCCCGACGCCGCCGAGCTGATCCGCGCCAAGGTGGGCCGTATCTTTGGTGCAAATACCGCGCTGATGATGGTGATGAAGGGCCTGCCGCTGGCCTACTCCAAGGACATGCAGGAAGATAAAGAACAGGTCTTTGACGCCGCGGACAACCTGATGCTGGCGCTGGCCGCGATGACCGGGATGGTGGGCGACATGACCGCTGAGCGCGAGAACCTCGCCGCCGCGGCGGGCTCGGGATTCTCCACCGCCACCGATCTGGCCGACTGGCTGGTCCGGGTGCCGGGTCTGCCGTTCCGCGACGCGCATCATGTGACCGGCACGCTGGTCGCCATGGCCGAGAAGCAGGGCTGCGATCTGCCGGACCTTACGCTGGAACAGATGCAATCGGTGCACGCCGAGATCACTAAGGACGTTTTCGATGTGCTTGGCGTCGAAAACTCGGTAAACTCGCGCATGTCCTATGGCGGCACCGCCCCTGCGCAGGTGCGTGCCCAAGTCGAGCGTTGGAAGGAAATCCTGAAGTGAAACGCGCCCTCGCGACCCTTGCTTTGCTGAGCCTTGCCGCCTGTGGCGCGGATGGCGAACCTGTGAAACCGACAGCTAGCAGCACGATCACCATGTCGTCTTCGGGCGTGTCGGTCGGCACCGCTGTCGGGCTGCGCCGCGGGCCGTTTTCGCTGGCGCTTGGGGTCGGGTCGTGAGGCCGCTTTTGCAGATTGCTCTGGTGGTCGGGACACTTAGCTTGGCCGCCTGCACCCCGCCGCAGCCATCGGCGCGGCAAGATGCGCCGCCGCCAGCCGAGCCGGGGATCAGCCTGTCGGGCTATGCCACCGTCGGCGTGGCAAAGACTTTCTGATGTCACCGCTGCGCATGCTCTACCTCGCCCTTGCGGTCTGGGGCACGATCCATCCGATGTATTACTTCATCACTTGGTTCAACGCCGAAGGCTGGAGCCTGAGCGCCATGGTGGACGCATGGCACGCCAATGCCGCCGCCAGCGGGCTGGTCTGGGACCTGACCATCGCCGCCGTGACTTTGACCATCTGGATTATCGCTGAGGTCGCCGTGCGCCGGAATTTCCTCAGCTTGATTGCCATTCCCGCCACGTTCTGTATTGGGGTGAGCTGTGGCCTGCCGCTCTATCTGTTTCTGCGGACAGCGCCGATCAAATAGGGCCGGGACGACATAAGGCGACGCGCAAATGGATCATTTTCTCTATAAAGACGGTGTGTTGCACGCCGAAGACGTAAGCTTGGCCGAGATCGCCGCCGCTGTCGGCACGCCGGTCTACGTCTATTCCAGCGCGACGCTGCTGCGCCATTTCCACCTGTTCGACGATGCGCTTTCGGGCATGGATCATCTGGTCTGCTACGCGATGAAGGCCAATTCCAACCAAGCCGTTTTGCGCACGCTGGCGCAGGCGGGCGCGGGGATGGATGTGGTTTCGGGCGGGGAATACCGCCGCGCCAAGGCGGCAGGGGTGCCGGGCGACAGGATCGTCTTTTCCGGCGTCGGCAAGACCCGCGAAGAGATCGAATTGGCTCTGACGGGCGGCATTCGTCAGTTCAACGTCGAGAGCGAGCCGGAGATGATCCTGCTTGATATCGTGGCGCGTGAATTGGGCAAGGTCGCGCCGATCACCATCCGCGTGAACCCCGATGTCGATGCGAAAACCCACGCCAAGATCGCCACCGGCAAAAGCGAAAACAAGTTTGGCATCCCCATCGCCCGCGCCCGCGAGGTCTATGCCATGGCGGCCAATCTGCCGGGGTTGGAGATTGTCGGCATCGACGTGCATATCGGCAGCCAACTCACCGATCTCGCCCCCTTTGAGCAGGCCTATGGCAAGGTCGCGGAACTGACCGAAGTGCTGCGCGCCGATGGTCATAACATCCGGCGGCTGGACCTTGGCGGCGGCTTGGGCATCCCTTACGAGCGCTCCAACTCTGCCCCCCCATTGCCGACAGATTACGGCGCGATGGTGCAGCGCACGCTGGGGCATCTGGGCTGCGAGGTCGAGATTGAACCGGGCCGCCTGATCGCGGGCAACGCGGGTGTCTTGGTCAGCGAAGTGATCTACCTCAAATCCGGCGAGGGCCGCGATTTCCTGATCCTTGATGCCGCGATGAACGACCTGATCCGGCCCGCCATGTATGACGCATGGCATGACATCGTGCCGCTGAATGAACCCGCTCCGGGGGCCGAGCCGCGTCCGGTGGATATCGTCGGCCCGGTTTGCGAATCCGGCGATACGTTCGCCAAACAACGCATGATGCCGGTGCTGGGGTCAGGCGATCTGGTGGCCTTCCGCTCTGCCGGAGCCTACGGCGCGGTGATGAGCAGCGAATATAATTCGCGGCCCCTGATCCCCGAGGTGCTGGTCAATGGCGATCAATTCGCGGTTATCCGCCCACGGCCAAGCTTTGACGAAATGATAAACCGCGATACCATCCCTGAATGGCTCTGACGGCATCCCGCCGCCGGGCCACCGGAGCGTGACGCATGGAAACATCTACTGACAAGGCAGACGGGCTGCGCGTATTGCGCGGGCCATTGCGGCTGACTTGGGCGGGGATGTGGGCCGAGGCGCTGGTGCAGGCACTTTGGCCGATGCTGACGCTGGTACTGGCGCTGCTGGCGCTGCTGATGATGGGGGCGCAGGACAGTCTGAGCGGTGACCTGCTTTGGGCCGTATTTGCCGTTCTCGGTATCGCATTTCTGGGCACCTTGGTGTTCGCGCTGCGGCGTTTTCGGGTGCCCTCACGCGCCGATGCGCTGGCCCGGCTGGATGCCAGCCTGCCGGGGCGGCCCATTCGGGCGCTGTTGGACGATCAGGCAATCGGCGCGGGTGATGCGGCGTCGGCGGCGGTCTGGAAGGCCCATCAGAAACGGATGGCGGCACGGGCGGCGGCAGCCAAACCGGTAAAGGGTGATCTGCGTGTGTCGCGGGCTGACCCCTATGCGCTGCGCTATCTGGCGCTGCTGGCGTTCACTGTGGCATTGGTCTTTGGTTCGGTCTGGCGGCTGGGTGAGGTGACGCAACTGACCCCCGGCGGCGCGGGCGGCGCGTTGGCCTCTGGTCCGGTTTGGGAAGGCTGGGCCGAGCCGCCGCGCCATACTGGGAAGCCAACACTTTATTTGAACGACCTTGAGGCCGGGGCGCTGTCGCTGCCTGCGGGCACGTTGATCACCCTGCGCCTTTACGGAGAGTTGGGCGCGCTGACGGTCGACGAAACCGTATCGGGCCGCGAGGGGGGCGCGACCTCTGAGCCCGCGCAGGATTTCACCCTGCGCCAAAGCGGCGAGATCAGCATTGAGGGTCCGGGCGCGCGGGCATGGCAGATCACGATGCTGCCCGACGCCGCCCCGCAGATTGAGCGGTTGGGCCCGCCCGAGGTGACTGCTTTGGGCGAGATGAGCCTGCCGTTTGCCGCGCGGGATGACTACGGCGTCGAAGCGGGCGAGGCGCGGATCAGCCTTGATCTGGCCTCTGTCGACCGGCGCTATGGGTTGACCATCGACCCTGACACACGGCCCGAGATCGTCGTGCCGCTGCCCATGCCGATCACCGGTGACCGGCGCGATTTTGAAGAAAGCTTGATCGAGAATTTCTCGAAACACCCTTGGGCCAATCTGCCGGTGTCCCTAGAGCTTTCCGTGCTCGACGCTGCCGAACAGCAAGCCGTGACCGAGGTGAGCCAATTGACCCTGCCGGGGCGGCGCTTTTTTGATCCCGCGGCGGCAGCAGTCATCGAGATGCGCCGCGATCTTTTGTGGTCGCGGGCCAATGCGCCGCGCATCGCGCAGGTGCTTCGCGCTGTGACCTATGCGCCGGGGGAGGATCTGCGCTCGGATGTGACGGTTCTGCGGCTCAAGCAGTTGATCCGCCGTCTGGAAATCCGCGCGCGCTATGGGCTGGACGAAGAGGTCCAGACCGAGATGGCCGAAGACCTCTGGGCGCTGGCGATTGAACTCGAAGAAGGCGTGTTGGCCGATGCGCTCGCGCGGATGCGCCGGGCACAGGATCGGCTGAATGAGGCGATGAAGAACGGCGCGTCGTCGGCAGAGATTGCCGAGCTGATGGAGGAATTGCGCCGCGCCACCGAAGAGTATCTGGAGCAACTCCAGCGCCAACAGGCGCAGGAGGGCGAGGGCGAAGGCCAGCAGCCCCAAGGCGAGTCCATGCAGATGACGCAAGATGATCTGCAACGCATGATGGACCGCATTCAAGAGTTGATGGAGCAGGGCCGCATGGCTGAAGCGGCTGAGGCGCTGCGTCAGTTGCAGGAAATGATGGAGAACATGCGCGTCACTCAAGGCCAGCCCGGCGAGGGCGGCAATTCACCGGGTGAGCAGGCGATGGAAGGGCTCTCGGAAACCCTGCGCGAGCAACAGGGGCTGAGCGATCAGGCCTTCCGCGACCTGCAAGAGCAGTTCAACCCCGGCACCGGGGCGGGCGAGAATGAAGGCAACGAAGGTCGCAATGGTGGTCAGAGCCATGAGGGCCAGCGGGGGCAGGGCGGCCAATCCGGCGAAGAGGGGGCGCAAGAAGGGCTGGCCGGGCGTCAGCAAGCGCTGCGCGATGAGTTGCGCCGTCAGGAAGGCCGTCTACCGGGGCAAGGCACGCCTGAAGGCGATGCCGCGCGCGAGGCGCTAGAGGGTGCGGGAGAGGCGATGGACCGCGCCAGCGACGCGCTGCGCCGCGATGAGTTGGCCGAGGCGATCGACAACCAAGCACAGGCCATGGAAGCGCTGCGCGAGGGGATGCGGTCGCTTGGCGATGCGATGGAGCAAGAACAGGGCGAGGGCCAACCCGGTCAAGGCACTGCTGAAGGCGACCGCCGGGCCGAGGCGCGCGATCCGCTGGGACGCGAGCAGGGCGGCAATGGGGCCAATAGCTCAGATGCGCCGCTGGCACAGGGGCCAGACGATCAGGGCCGCGCGCGGCGTTTGCTGGACGAAATCCGCCGCCGCTCGGGCGAGGCGGAGCGGCCCGAGATTGAGCGCGACTACCTCAACAGACTGTTGGATCGGTTTTAAGCGGGGTCAACCCTGCGATTGGGTCGCCACGGTGTCGAGCCAGACCAGCAGATCCTGCAACTGCCCATCGAGCCAAATTCGCGCGTCGTCCATCCATGCCACATAGGACGATAGGTAAGGATCGGCCTGCGGCAAGGATTGCGCGATCTGCGGCGCATAGACATAGACTGCCGCCAAAATGGCCGCCAAGGCGATCATCACGGTGAAGCCGCGCATGAACCCCCCGGATTTGCGCGGTCTTTCAGGGCGGTCGAGCGCGGCGGTGGGCGTTGGCCCTGCCTGCTGGCCCTGCGTGCGGTCGTGGCGCAGGGTTGAGTTGATCTCTTCGATATCGGGCAGCAGATCCCGGCGCGACGCGCTGCCGTAGGCGTCATTCTCGCGTTCGGGAACCGGCTCTCCACGCATTTTGGCCATGCGCAGCCGGGCCTCATGGGCGCGGCGGGCGTCTTCGTCCTCTGGCACGTGGTCATCTTCGGCGATGTCGGGACTGGGGGCTTGTTTGGGCGCGGGACGGGGCGCGTCGTCTAGACCGAGGTCCGGCTGGCTTTCCAACGGCTCTGACGGACGGCGACGGCGGGCTTCCTGCTCGGCCGCGGCCTCCTGACGCAGGATTTCCGCGATGGCAGGGTCGAGCGAGCGTCTGACAGGCGCGGCGGCGGAGGCCGGGCGCGCGTTTTCCTCCTCCGGCGCGAAGGCAGCGTTTTCGAAGGCGTCGGTATCAGAAGCGTCGTTTTCGAAGTCGCCCTCTTCAAATGCCCCCTTTTCAAATCCGTCGTCTTCGAAGCCCTCGTCTTCGTAATCCTCATAACCCTCATCCCCGAAGGGCTGCAGATCAGGCAGGCTATTGGCCGCAGACTGCTCTTCGCCGGTGTCATCCGACGCGCGTTGCTTCATATGCATCACGTCGTCATCGAAATCCGGGTCGTCGAATTCACTGTCGTCCTCTTCGGGCGCATTGTCGGGATGATGCTGAAACCACGTCTGCCCGCAGTTGGAACATTGCACGTCACGCCCTGCCACCGGCATCACCTCATCGGGGACTTCGTATTGCGCGTCGCAGTTGGGGCAGATCAGCCGCATGGTCATTCCTGGGTTCGTTCGGTGCTCTCGGATCGTAACGGACAGCATATGTCCTAGAATAACGTAGGAAAAGTGATATCTGGGCAGGGTGCTGGGGTTCTGAGTGATTGAATCCTTTCCGGTGCTGAGGCACAACAGGTCGAAGTGTTTTAAGGTGGTTGCGTGATAGAGCTCGAAAATGTGGCCTACAGCTATGGCGGGGGCGAATTGCTGTCCGACATCACGCTGAAACTCGCCCCCGGATCGTTCCATTTCCTCACCGGCCCCTCGGGCGCGGGCAAGACCACCTTGATGAAGCTCTGCTACGGGGCCTTGCTGCCCACGGCGGGACATCTGCGGATTTTCGGCACCGATGTGCGCGGGCTGGGCCGTGACGACATCGCGCTGATGCGCCGCCGGGTTGGCGTGGTGCATCAGGACGTGAAATTCCTCGACCATCTGCCGTTGACCGAGAATATCGCGCTGCCGCTGAACGTCTCTGGCCGTCAGGCCGAGGCGGGGGGCACCGATCTGGAAGAGCTGATGTCATGGGTCGGGCTCACCAACCGCGCCGACGCCCTGCCGCCTGAGCTGTCGGGCGGGGAGCGGCAGCGGGCCGCACTGGCGCGTGCGGTGATCATGTCGCCGGATGTGATCTTGGCGGATGAGCCAACGGGCAACATCGATTGGGAGATGTCGCAGCGGCTGCTGCGCCTGTTGATCGAATTGAACCGCATGGGCAAGACCGTGTTGATCGCCACCCATGATCTTGGCCTGATCCGCGCCACCAAGGCGCATGTGCAGGCCCGCGTGCTGCGCATCGCCAATCGGCGCATTCAATTGGCGGGGGCGGATTTGTGAAGCGGTTCGACATCGGCGCCCTGCGCGCGATTTTCAAAGGCGACAGGCAGGCGGATCGCGTGGTGCCGCCCTCGGGGTTTACCGCGCAGCTGACCTTGTTTGCGGCGGGCGCAATGGCGTTTTTGGCGGTCTTTGCTTTGGCGCTGTCGCTCGCCTCGGGCCGCTTGGCGCAGGTCTGGGGGCAGGAGTTGGCGCAATCAGCCACGGTGCGCATTGTGGCCCCCTTGGATCAACGCGCGGCCCAGACCGAGGCGGCGTTGAAGGTGTTGCAGACGACCAAGGGCGTGGCCTCGGCCCGCGCGCTGACAGATGCCGAACAGGAAGAACTGCTTGCCCCATGGTTTGGCCCGGAACTGGCGATGGAGAGCCTGCCGGTGCCGCGTTTAATCGAAGTGGTTGAGGAAGGCGAGGGGCTGGACCCGGTGGGCCTGCGTCTGCGCCTGTCGGCCGAGGTGCCGGGAGCGGTGCTGGATGACCACAGCCGCTGGCGCGCGCCGTTAGTGGCCGCGGCAAGCCGATTGCGCCTCTTGGGCTGGATTTCGACCCTGCTGATCGGGGCTGCGGTGGCGGCCATGGTGACGCTGGCCGCGCAGGCGGCCCTTGCGGCGAATGCGCAGGTGATCGCGGTGCTGCGGCTGGTGGGGGCGACGGATGACTATATCGCGCGGGCCTTCATTCGGCGCTTTACCCTGCGCGCGCTTTTGGGTGCGGCGGCGGGCACGGTGCTTGGCATGGTTGCGGTCGTTCTGTTGCCCGATGCCGGCGAAGCGGGCGGTTTCCTAACCGGCTTGGGCTTTCGCGGCTGGCACTGGGTGGTGCCGCTTATGGTGCCGATCTTGGTCGGGGCGGTGGCTTTTGCCGCCACCGGGGCTGCGGCCCGGCGTACGTTGAGGGAACTGACATGAAGCTGCTGCAATGGGTCCGGTCGATCCTCTATATCGTGCAGGTGACCGTGGCGATGCCGGTGCTCGGGTTGGCCTTTGCGCCTTGGGCGATGTTTTCGAAACGCGGGGCCTATCGGGCCTGCAAGACCTATGCTGCTTGGGCCATGTGGTCGGCCCGCTGGCTGATCGGCCTGCGCTGCGAGGTGCGTGGTACGGTGCCGGATGGTGAGGTTCTGGTGGCTGCGAAACACCAATCGTTTTTGGACATCCTGATGATCTTTCACGCTTTGCCGCGTGCGAAATTCATTATGAAACGTGAGGTGCTTTGGACTCCGGTGATTGGCCAATACGCCAAACGGATGGGTATGATTGCCGTCAACCGTGGCAAGCGCGGGCAGGCAATTACAAAGATGATGGCCGACGTGAACGCCGGTCGGGTCGAGCCGGGGCAGTTGGTGATCTATTCCCAAGGCACCCGCGTGGCACCGGGCCTCAGCGCGCCCTACAAGGTCGGCACGGCGGTGCTTTACGACCAGATGGGGCAGGTTTGCGTGCCGGTAGCGACCAATGCGGGCCACTTCTGGCCACGCCGGGGGCTCTACCGCAAACCGGGTTTGGCGGTGGTCGAGTTTCTTGAGCCGATTGAGCCGGGGCTGGATAAGCGAAGCTTTATGGCGCGGTTGGAAGAAGAGGTCGAGAGCCGTTCGAACGCCTTGCTGCATGAAGCTGGATGGCGGCCTGCGGTCACGGCTTAATGCTTTCGGCATGATCTGTGCCTTCTAAGCCGCTGCCCTCTGTTATCTACCAGCACAGGTAGAACCACCGCCGAAGCCAATGCTTCGCGGGCTATCGTTATTCTATACTGGGAAGCCGTTAAAGTGGCGGCGCCGCCTTGGGGAGGTGGAAAAGACAGGCGTTACCCTGCATGTCTCTACGTATCGACATGACCCGCGAGGGGCCTCGTCTTCCGTGAATGTCGCGACGGGGGAGGTTGTAGAGCAGGGGTGTTAACGCCTGATGCGCTCGCCGCGCGTGCCCTGCGCAACGAAAAAGGGCGGACCTTCGGCCCGCCCCTTCGTCTTACATGTGGATCGGCCCGTCACCGCAGGCCAGTGCGGCTTCGCGCACGGCTTCGGAGTAGGTCGGGTGCGCGTGGCAGGTCATGGCCAGATCCTGCGCCGAGGCGCCGAATTCCATCGCCACGCAGACCTCGTGGATCAGATCGCCCGCGCCGGGGCCGATGATGTGGCAGCCGAGGATGCGGTCGGTTTCCTTGTCGGCGATCAGCTTGACGAAACCGTCACCGGCAAAGACTGCCTTGGCCCGCGCGTTGCCCATGAAGGAGAACTTTCCGACTTTGTACTCGCGGCCCGCTTCCTTGAGCGTCGCCTCGGTTTCGCCGACGCTGGCGACCTCGGGGTGGGTGTAGATCACGCCGGGGATCACGCCGTAGTTCACATGGCCATGTTTGCCCGCGATCACCTCGGCGGCGGCCATGCCTTCGTCCTCGGCTTTGTGGGCCAACATCGGGCCCTCGATCACGTCGCCGATGGCATAGACGCCTTTGACGGAGGTCTCCCAATGCTCGTTCACGGCGATCTGGCCACGCTCGGTCATCTTGATGCCGAGATCGTCCAGCCCCATGCCTTTGATCACCGGCTTGCGGCCCGTGGCGACGAGAACGGTATCGGCCTCAATCTCATGCTCGCTGTCGTCCTTGCGGAGTTTGTAGCTGACCTTGGCTTTGCCCTTGGCGACTTGGGTCTTTTGCACGGCGGCACCCATGACGAAGTTGATGCCTTGTTTTTTCAGCATCCGCTGGAAGGTTTTTTGCACCTCGGGGTCCATGCCCGGAGTGATCGCATCAAGGAATTCAACGACGGTGATCTCGGTCCCCAGACGCGCGTAGACGCTGCCCAGTTCCAGCCCGATGACGCCCGCGCCGATGACGACCATCTCTTTGGGGATCTTGCCCAGCTCCAGCGCGCCGGTGGAGGTGACGACGGTTTTCTCGTCGACTTCGACGCCCGGCAGGCCCGCAGGCTCTGAACCGCTGGCGATGATGATGTTTTTGGCCTCATGGACCTCGTCACCGACCTTGACCTTGCCCGCTTCCGGCACCGATCCCCACCCCTTGAGCCAGTCGATCTTGTTCTTTTTGAACAGGAATTCGATGCCCTTGGTGTTGGTCTCGATGGTCTTGTCTTTGTAGGTCAGCATCTGCTCCCAATCGACGGTCGGCGCTTTGGCCTTCAGACCCATCTCTTCGAAGTTATGCTCGGCCTCATGCAGCATATGCGTGGCGTGCAGCAGGGCCTTGGAGGGGATGCAGCCCACGTTGAGGCAGGTGCCGCCGAGGGTTTCGCGGCCCTCGACACAGGCGGTTTTCAGGCCCAGTTGCGCGCAACGGATGGCGGCGACATAGCCGCCTGGGCCGGAGCCGATCACGATGACATCATAGCTCGACATGGGGGGTCTCCTTAGCAGTCGGGTGTTACAGGCAAGGTAGGAGGCGCGGTTTTCAGGTGCAAGCGCCGCTGCCTGCGGGTGTGGGGGAAAGGGTTAAATAAGGGCCGCCAGCAGCATCAACATGGTTGCAGCAAAGCCGATGATCCAGATGATCGAGCGGTGCGGGCGCAGGCCGAGCGCATAGGCGGGAACATAGAGGATACGCGCGATCAGATAGACCCAAGCGCAGGCGGTAGTGAAGGCGGTGTTCTGCGCCGACATCTGCACCACGCCCACGGCGATGCCGAACAGGATCAGCCCTTCGAAATGGTTATCAAGCGCGCGGCCCAGACGGGCGGTACGGTCCGACAGCTTGCGGCTCGGCTCGCGGTCGCGGGCCGACATGGTATAGCCGGGGCCGATCTCGCGGTTTGCGGGGACGGCGTAGAGCACGAATTGCAGCCCTTGCAGCAAGGCCGCGAGGGTCAGGACGGTGAGTTCGACGCTCATGCGGATTTCACGAAATAGGCGGTGGAGCCGGTCACGGTGCCCTTGTCATCGCTGCTGAGCGCGTTGGAGCGGGCGAGCCAGACGTCGGCCTTCTTACGGTCATTCATGTCCAGCAGGACGGAAGCCTTGCTGTTGCTGTCGGCGTGTTTCCAGATTTGCAGCACCGAAAGCCCCGCGTTGCGCCGCGCCTCGGCATCGGCGTCAAAGGCGTCTTTCCAAGCGGCGAAGTCGGTGACGTCGAAGTGGCAGATCATCTGCATGGGAATGCCTTTCAAAGCGCGTGGAAATAGAGAACGGCGGTGGCGGCATAGCCCGCGAGCCATGCCAGTGTGCGGATCGTCGGCACGCCAAGGGCGTAGACGATGACGTAGATAATGCGTGCGAGCAGGAAGACCTGCGCGGCCAGCAGCGTGGCGCTGTTGTTCCGGCCCAGCATCTCGATCAGCAGCACGGCAGGCGCGAAAAGCGCCATGGCCACGACGGAGTTATCAACCGCGCGGCCCAGACGGGCCGTCATGCCGGTGGTGGTCCGCGTCTCATCCCGCGAGGACATCAGGTAGCCCATCGACAACTGCCGGGTGGCGCCCAGCACTTGCAGGAGGATCGTCAGCATGACCAGAAGGCCATAGGCGGCGAGGAGGGTTGTTTCGGTCATGATCTGGCCCTTTCACTTCGGGGAAACGCCCCATCGTTCAACAGGTAGATAGGGCGGGGGTTGCCCCCCGCCCACCATATCACAAATCCATCAACAGACGGCGGGGATCTTCCAGCATCTCTTTGACGCGGACGAGGAAGGTGACAGCGCCCTTGCCGTCGATGATCCGGTGGTCGTAGCTGAGCGAGATATACATCATTGGACGGATGACCACTTCGCCGTTGATCGCCATCGGGCGGTCCTGAATTTTCGCCATGCCGAGGATACCGGACTGTGGCGGGTTCAGGATCGGCGCGGTCATCAGCGAGCCGTAGACGCCGCCGTTGGAGATGGTGAAGGTGCCGCCGGTCATGTCGGCCATGGTCAGCTTGCCGTCACGGGCCTTTTTGCCCATGGCGTTCACGGCCTTTTCGATCTCGGCAAAGGACATCGCGTCGGCGTCTTTGATCACCGGCACCACAAGGCCCGTGGGCGTGCCTGCAGCGACACCCATGTGGACGTAGTTCTTGTAGATGATGTCGGTGCCGTCGATCTCGGCGTTGACCTCGGGGATTTCCTTCAGCGCGTGACAGCAGGCCTTGGTGAAGAAGGACATGAAGCCCATGCGCACGCCGTGTTTCTTTTCGAAATCAGCCTTGTACGTGTTCCGCAGCGCCATGACCTCGGTCATGTCGACCTCGTTAAAGGTCGTCAGGATCGCGGCGGTGTTCTGGGCCTCTTTCAAACGGCGCGCCATGGTCTGCTTGAGACGGGTCATCTTGACCCGCTCTTCGCGCGACGCATCGTCGGGGGCGGAAGCGGGCCGCGGTGCGGCGGGCTTGGCCTCGGCCTTGGGCGCGGCAGAGGTGCCAGCGGCCACGGCTTTGGCCACGTCCTCCTTCATCACACGGCCATCGCGGCCCGAGCCTGTGACCTGATCGCGGCTGATGCCCGCTTCGGCCATCGCCTTTTTGGCGGAAGGCGCGTCTTCGACGTCTTTGCCGTCGGCGGGCTTGGTCTCAGGCGCAGCACCGGCACCGGATTTAGCGTCTTCGCCCTTGGGGGCCGCAGCGCCCGCGCCAGTGGTCAGAACGGCCAGCGTGGCTGAGGCTTCAACCGTGCTGCCTTCTTCGGCAAAGATTTCGGCCAAGACACCAGCGGCGGGTGCGGGGACTTCGACGCTGACTTTGTCGGTCTCCAACTCGCAGAGCATCTCATCGGCTTCGACCTTGTCGCCGACCTTTTTGAACCAAGTGCTTACGGTCGCTTCGGTTACGGACTCGCCCAAAGTAGGCACCTGTACGTCGATGCTTTCGCCTTCGCGGGCGGCGACTTCGGCGGCGCCTGCGTCGATGGCTTTGGGCGCATCGCCGCCACGGTCGGACTGGGAGGCGGCATCGGGGTCTTCTGCGGCTTCTTTGGCTTTGGGCGCGGCGGCAGAGCCGCTGTCACCTTCGCTGACATTGGCCAGCAGGGCGTCGACGCCGACGGTGTCACCCTCTTGAGCAACAATCTCGCTTAAGGTGCCAGCTACGGGGCTGGGCACTTCGACGGTGACCTTATCGGTTTCCAACTCGCAGAGCATTTCATCCACCGCGACGGTATCGCCGGGTTTCTTGAACCATGTGGCAACGGTGGCTTCGGTGACGGATTCGCCCAGCGTGGGTACGCGTACTTCGCTTGTCATGGTCTTAGTTTCCTTTGATGGTCAGCGCCTCGTCGACGAGCGCGGCTTGTTGTGCTTTGTGCTGGCTGGCCAGACCCGTGGCGGGCGAGGCCGAAGTGGCGCGGCCCACATAGGAGGCGCGGCCGTGTTTCGCGTCGATGCGGCCCAGAACCCATTCGATGTTGGGCTCGATGAAGGACCATGCACCTTGGTTCTTGGGCTCTTCCTGACACCAGATCATCTCGGCCCCTTTGAAACGCTCCAACTCTCTGACCGCGGATTGCGCGGGGAAGGGATAGAACTGTTCGAACCGCAGGATGTAGACATCGTCGATGCCGCGGGCGTCACGCTCTTCCAGCAGGTCGTAATAGACCTTGCCCGAACACATCACGACGCGCTTGATCTTGTCATCTGCCAGCAGTTTGGTGTCGGAATTGCCTTTCTCGGCGTCATCCCAGAGCACGCGGTGGAAGCTGGAGCCGGTGGTGAAATCCTCGGCCTTGCTGACGGCCAGCTTGTGGCGCAGCAGCGACTTGGGGGTCATCAACATCAGCGGCTTGCGGTAGCTGCGGTGCAGCTGGCGGCGCAGGATGTGGAAGTAGTTGGCGGGCGTGGTGCAGTTCGCCACGATCCAGTTGTCGCCGCCGCACATGGTCAGGAAACGCTCCAGACGTGCAGAGGAGTGCTCAGGCCCCTGACCCTCATAGCCATGCGGCATCAGGCAAACGAGGCCCGACATGCGCAGCCATTTGCTTTCACCTGATGAGATGAACTGGTCAAACATTATCTGCGCGCCATTGGCGAAGTCACCGAACTGCGCTTCCCAGAGCGTCAGCGCATTCGGCTCCGCCAGCGAGTAGCCATATTCAAAGCCCAGCACCGCGTATTCGCTGAGCATGGAGTCGATGACTTCATACTCGGCCTGACCCTCGCGGATATGGTTCAGCGGATAGTAGCGGTCTTCGTTGTCTTGGTTCACGAAAGCGGAGTGACGCTGGCTGAAGGTGCCGCGCGTGCTGTCCTGACCCGAGAGGCGCACTTTGTAGCCTTCGGTCAGCAAGGAACCGAAGGCCATCGCCTCAGCCGTCGCCCAGTCAAAGCCTTCACCGGATTCAAACATCTGCTTTTTCGCTTCGAGCAGACGCCCAATGGTCTTGTGCAGCGGGAATTTGTCCGGCGCGGTGGTGATCGCCTTGCCGACGTCTTGCAGGGTTTCGGGCGCGATGGCCGTCTTGCCACGCTGGTAGGACTTCTTCTTTTTGTCCATGCCGGACCACTTGCCGTCCAGCCAGTCGGCCTTGTTCGGGCGGTAGTCCTTACCGGCCTCGAACTCATCTCCCAGATGATTCTGGAAGGCGGTCTTCATGTCTTCGATCTCACCCTCGGGGATCAGACCGTCGGCCACCAGACGTTGAGTATAAAGGCTGAGCGTGGTTTTCTGTTTCTTGACGCTCTTGTACATCACCGGGTTGGTAAACATCGGCTCGTCGCCTTCGTTGTGACCAAAGCGGCGGTAGCAAAAGATGTCGATGACCACGTCCTTGTGGAACTTTTGACGGAACTCTGTCGCTACGCGGGCGGCGTGCACCACGGCTTCGGGGTCGTCGCCGTTGACGTGGAAGATCGGCGCCTCAACCACCAGCGCGTTGTCAGTGGGGTAGGGCGAGGAGCGCGAGAAATGCGGCGCGGTGGTGAAGCCGATTTGATTGTTCACCACGATATGCATGGTGCCGCCAGTCTTGTGACCCTTGAGGCCCGAAAGCGCGAAACATTCCGCCACGACGCCTTGGCCCGCAAAGGCCGCGTCACCGTGTAGCAGGATCGGCATGACGGCGGTGCGGTCCTTGTCGTTCAGCTGGTCCTGCTTGGCGCGGACCTTGCCCAAAACCACGGGGTTCACCGCTTCGAGGTGGCTGGGGTTCGCGGTCAGCGACAGGTGGACAGAATTACCATCAAACTCACGGTCCGACGAGGCGCCGAGGTGGTATTTCACATCGCCCGAACCATCCACATCGTCAGGCTTAAAGCTGCCGCCTTGGAATTCGTTGAAGATCGCCCGGTAGGGCTTTTGCATCACATTGGCCAGCACCGAGAGGCGGCCCCGGTGCGGCATGCCGATAACGATGTCCTTGACGCCCAACTGGCCGCCGCGTTTGATGATCTGCTCCATCGCGGGAACAAGGCTTTCGCCGCCATCAAGGCCGAAGCGTTTGGTGCCCATGTATTTGACATGGAGGAACTTCTCAAAGCCCTCGGCTTCGACCAATTTGCTCAGGATCGCCTTGCGGCCTTCCTTGGTGAAGTGGATTTCCTTGCCGTAGCCTTCGATCCGTTCCTTCAGCCAACCGGCCTGCTCAGGGTCGGAGATATGCATGTATTGCAGCGCGAAGGTACCGCAGTAGGTGGAGCGCACGATGTCGACGATCTGCTTCATGGTGGCCACTTCGAGGCCTAGCACCTGATCGATGAAGATCGGGCGGTCCATGTCGGCATCGGTGAAACCGTAGGATTTCGGGTCAAGCTCGGGCTGGTTGCCAGTGTCGCGCATGCCCAGCGGGTCGAGATCGGCGGCCAAGTGGCCCCGGATGCGGTAGGCGCGGATCAGCATCAGCGCGCGGATGCTGTCGAGTACGGCTTGTTTGACCTGTGCGTCGGAAACCTCAACCCCCTTCTCGGCGGCTTTGGCCTTGATCTTGTCGCCCGCGGCCTGTGCTTCGGTCGGTTCGGGCCAAACGCCGGTCAGCGCGCCCATCACCTCGCTTTGGGGGGCGGGGGGCCAATCGGGCCGCGCCCAAGAGGGGCCAGCGGCCTCGGCCTGTGCGGTTTCGGCGTCATCGCCCATCGCCGCAAAAAACGTCTGCCATGCCTCGTCGACCGTGTTGGGGTCGTTGGCATAGCGGGCGTACATCGCCTCAAGATATTCCGCGTTTTCGCCTTCCATGAAGGAAGAGGCGTGGAACTGTTCGTTGGCGGGTTGGTCGGTCATTGGGTCACCTTTGTTCGGCGGGGCAGACGGGACAGGGTCAGAATCAGGGTCGGTCTATAGTCAGGCCCGGGGCGGGGGGCCATAGGTATTGAGGGCGGGGTCACAAGGTCAGCCAAGGCCGCCGGTTCGGGCGTTTGCCCAAGGGCCAGCGCCACGCGGGGGCGGGAGGGAATGAGCGCGGTCTGAATGTGCATCTTACCCTCCTTCACAAGCGGGCGGCGCCGGGTGGTTCTTTTCAAGACCCCGCAAAACGTAGTGCTTTGCAGAGTGGGTCAATGGGCGGGCCAAGGCCCGCCCGGCGGGCATCAGCCCTTGTCGATCGCTTCCTTGACCGCTTCGCCCAGCGTCGCGGGGCTGTCAGCCACAACGATACCGGCTTCCTTCATCGCTTCGATCTTGCTCTCCGCGTCGCCTTTACCACCGGCGACAATCGCGCCTGCGTGGCCCATGCGGCGGCCGGGAGGGGCCGTGCGGCCCGCGATGAAGCCAGCGGTGGGCTTCCAACGGCCTTTTTTCTTCTCATCGGCAAGGAACTGTGCCGCTTCTTCTTCGGCGGAGCCGCCGATTTCGCCGATCATGATGATCGACTGGGTCTCGGGGTCGGCAAGGAACATTTCCAGCACGTCGATATGCTCGGTCCCTTTGATGGGGTCGCCGCCGATGCCCACGGCAGAGGATTGGCCAAGGCCCATGTCGGTGGTCTGCTTGACCGCCTCATAAGTCAGCGTGCCCGAGCGCGATACAACGCCAACCGAGCCGCGACGGTGGATGTGGCCCGGCATGATGCCGATTTTACAGGCGTCAGGCGTGATCACACCAGGGCAGTTGGGGCCGATCAGGCGCGACTTGGAACCTTCGAGCGCGCGGGCGACGCGGGCCATGTCGAGCACCGGGATGCCTTCGGTGATGCAGACGATCAGCTCCATCTCGGCGTCGATCGCCTCAAGGATCGAGTCGGCGGCGAAGGGGGGCGGGACGTAGATCACGGAGGCGTTCGCCTCGGTCACATGCTTGGCTTCGTGCACGGAGTTAAACACGGGCAGGTCGAGATGCGTCTGACCGCCTTTGCCGGGCGTGACGCCGCCAACCATCTTGGTGCCATAGGCGATGGCCTGTTCGGTGTGGAACGTCCCCTGCGAGCCGGTCAGACCCTGACAGATGACTTTGGTGTTTTCGTTGACTAGTACGGCCATGATTTCTTCCTTGGTCGGTGATATTTAATCCCGGGGGCGGGCCCCGGGGGCGTCAGACGCGGTGCGCCCGGTTGGTGGGATGCGCCGTGGTCAGCGAAGGGCCGGGCCACAGCAGGATGGCGGCGAGGAACATGACCGGGATGCCAAGCTCCCCGATCTCCTCGACGACGAAGGCGGTGCGTTCGGCATCGGCGCTGACCTCGATCCCCAAGGGGGCGAGTTTGCGGGCGATGCCGTCGAGCAGTTTGTAAAGGACGGTGAAACCGATCCCCATCAGGACGGCCCCGGCCCATGCACGACCGTGCCAGAGGGCCGAGAGATAGGGCCGGGCGTGACGCCAGAGCATGAGGAAAATCGCGGTGACGATCGACGCAAGGATCAGGGCGGCGATCAGCCGTTCGGCCAGCGGGACGCCCTCACCAGTATATTGCCGCGCTTTGAAGAGCCCGCGGGTGAAAAGGCTTTTGTCGAGGTCCAACTCGCGCGCCGCCATGACCGCCAGCACCAGCGGCAGATACCAGACCCGCAGCACCGCGCCGCGCAGCGTCCAGACCAGCGCCACAATGCAGAGCAGGTAGCCCAAGACCGAAAGGTTTTCGTAAAAACCGCCTTCGGCCAGCAGGGTGGTTTGCGTGGCAACCGGGAGGGCGTTCACGACCACCATCTGCACGGCAAAAGCCACGATAAGGGCGAGGATCAGCCACCAGCCGGCGCGAGAGGAGGAGAGCGCCCGCGTCATAGGCCCGCCTTTTGCGCAGCGCGGTCGCGCTTGGCCGCTTTGGGCATAAGGGGAGCGGACGACAGGACAGGCATCAGTAAAGCTGCTCATCTTGATCAGCCAGCAGATCCAGCAGCCGCAGGGTCAGCAGACCCGCGCCCATGATCATCAGGCTGCGCCCAATGGAGCCGGTGAGGTTCGACGGCAGGATCATCGCCAACCCGTTGCGCGACTTGCGCGCGGCGCGCCGCAGACCGCGGTCGCGGCGGTGATGGTTGGCAGGCTCAGGCAGACGCAGGGCGTCGGGGTGCCATTGCCGGATCAGAATGCCGGCCCCCAATAGCGCAATGCCCGTCAAGACGGGGGAGGATTTGGGAGATTGATCCATACTGACCTCATTGCTCATCGGGGCATCATTGGGTGGGCGCGGCGCTGCGTCGTCGCATTTGCCCCTGCCGCACGGGGGCGGCAAGAACGGTGATATCGGCCACCCCCGACCGGCGCGAAAGCCGTGCGGGGATGGCCGGGGAAGGGCTTAGCCTTTGACCGCTTTCACGATCTTCTGTGCGCCATCTTTCAGGTCGTCGGCGGCGATGACATCAAGACCGGAGTTGTTAATGATCGCTTTGCCTTCTTCGACGTTGGTGCCCTCAAGGCGAACAACCAGCGGCACTTTCAGACCGACTTCTTTCACCGCAGCGACAACGCCCTCGGCGATGACGTCACAACGCATGATGCCGCCAAAGATGTTAACCAAGATGCCTTTGACGTTCTCGTCGGAGGTGATGATCTTGAAAGCTTCGGTGACTTTCTCTTTGGTCGCACCGCCGCCCACGTCGAGGAAGTTGGCAGGCTCGGCACCGTAGAGTTTGATGATGTCCATGGTCGCCATGGCAAGGCCCGCACCGTTCACCATGCAGCCGATTTCACCGTCGAGCGCGATGTAGTTCAGGTCATACTTGGAGGCTTCGAGTTCTTTCGAGTCTTCCTCGGTCTCGTCGCGCAGGTTGGCGATGTCGGGCTGGCGGTACATGGCGTTGCCGTCAAAGCCGACTTTCGCGTCGAGCACTTTCAGGTCGTTACCGGGCATGACGATCAGCGGGTTGATCTCAAGCATCTCCATGTCTTTGTCGACGAAGGCTTGGTAAAGCTGACCCATCAGTTTGACGCACTGCTTGACGGCTGTGCCTTCAAGACCCAGCGAAAAGGCAACGCGGCGGCCGTGGTAGGGCTGGTAGCCGGTGGCCGGATCGACGGAGAAGCTGAGGATTTTTTCAGGCGTCGCTTCGGCGACCTCTTCGATGTCCATGCCGCCTTCGGTGGAGCAGACAAAGGAGATGCGGCTGGTCTGGCGATCCACCAGCAGGGCGAGGTACAATTCGCGCTCAATGTCGGAACCGTCTTCGATGTAGATGCGGTTGACCTGTTTGCCTGCGGGGCCGGTCTGGTGGGTGACCAGTGTCTTGCCCAGCATCTTTTTGGCTTCTTCAGCGGCTTCTTCCACGGATTTGGCAAGGCGCACACCGCCTTTTTCGCCAGCGGCGGCTTCTTTGAAGCTGCCTTTGCCGCGACCGCCTGCGTGGATCTGCGCTTTGACAACCCAAAGCGGTCCGTCCATTTCGCCGGCTGCGTTCTTGGCATCTTCTGCCTTCAGCACAACGCGGCCGTCGGAGACAGGGGCGCCATAGCTGCGCAGGAGGGCTTTTGCCTGATATTCGTGGATGTTCATGAAAACGGTCCCGTTTCTGTTCCAGTTGCCCCGTAGTATGGGGATGACTTTCGTTCCTGTAAGGGTTTTTTCGGAGAAAGCCGGGATTGACCAGCTAAAAATGCGTTTTGTGATCACACGATAAATACGTGTGATCACAAATGCGCTTAGCGGCTCCGAATCGGCAGATTTTTGCTTGTATTGCGGGGGATAGCTGGCCCGACCAAAGGGGCGGACCAGCGCTTTAGTGCGGCATGAGCGCCCAGTAATCGAGGTCAAGCAGAACCTCAGGGCGGTATTTACCCGCCGCGTCACGCAATTCAAACGGCGCGCCGCCTTTGGTCGCGACCAGCCGCAAACGCACAGCGCCAACACCGGGGGCTGAAGTCTCGGCCTTGTCGAGCACTTCGGACCAAGCGCGAATGGTATCACCGGCAAGGCAGGGGTTGGCATGCGCCCCGCCGTTCAGACCCACGACCATCTGCGCATTGGCCAGCCCGTTGAAGGATAGCGTCCGCGCCATTGAGATCACGTGACCGCCATAGATCAGCCGCGACCCATCCGGGCGGGCGGAGGTGTCGAAATGCACTTTGGCCGTGTTCTGCCACAGGCGCGTGGCCATCATGTGCTCGGCCTCTTCGATCGTGACGCCGTCAACGTGGTCGATCTTTTCACCCACGGCGTAGTCGCCCCAGCGGTGCGGCTCTCCGGCTTGGGCGAAGTCGTAGTTGGAGAAGTCGAGGCCCTGCGGGATGTGCAATTGATCCACGGACAGGGCGTCGGGCAGATCGGGCACGGTGGTCTCGGGCGCGGGGGCGTCGATATCGCCTTTGCGGACCATGACCCAGCGGACATAGTCGAGCACCTTTTCATCGTTTTGGTTCAGCCCCGTGGTGCGGACCCAGACGACGCCGGTCTTGCCGTTGGAGTTTTGCTTGAGGCCGACGACCTCGCTTTCCGCGCGCAGCGTGTCACCGGGCCAGACGGGCCGCAGCCAGCGGCCCTGGGCATAGCCCAGATTGGCCACTGCATTGAGCGAGACATCGGGCACGGTTTTCCCAAAAACGATGTGAAAGGCGATCATATCGTCGAGCGGGCTGGCCTTCAGCCCGCAGGACTGGGCGAAACTATCGGCAGAATAAAGCGCGTGCCGCGCGGGGTAGAGCGCGTGATAAAGCGCGCGTTCGCCCGCGCCGACGGTGCGGGGCACCGCGTGATGCAGCACCTCGCCCAGTTGGTAGTCTTCGAAAAAGCGGCCGCGGTTGGTTTTGCTCATCACTGCTCGCCCAGTTTGGTGTCGGGCGAATAGGTGCCGGGGGCGTCTTTCACCACCGCTTGGCCGCAGCGCATGACACCGGCCTTGTGGTCCCATGTCTGGGTCGGGGTGCCGTAAAGCTCCCAGCCTTTGTTCAGCGCGTCGGTGACCTTGTGGCAAAAGGCGGACGTGTCTTCTTCGGAGAGGAAGCGGTAAACTTTCATGGAAGGCTCCGGGTCAATGAGGGAAGGGAATAACGCCGAGCCATGTGTGAATGCCGGCGACGAGGACAAAGAGGATCGTGGAGATCACGATGAGACGGATATAGGTGGCGCGGCCTGCGTGGGGCGGGGGTGTCCAGCCCGGCTCGGCGCGGTTGATGAGGATCACCTCGCTCACCGCCCAGCCCAGCATGGTGCCAAAGAGCAGGATGGAGGCGAGATCACCGTTGACCAGTAGGTGTGCCGTGGCCCAGATTTTCACCGCCAGCAGTTGCGGGTGGCGGGTTTTATAGGCGGGCCACGCTTTGGCCCCCTTGGCGGCGCTTGAGCCGAAGACCCAGAAGGCTAGCAGCATCAGAAGGTTATTAAGGTGCGTCAGGAAGCTCGGCGGGTTCCAGACCGGAAGGAACTCCGCCGCGCGATAGCCCCAGATGATGAGGGCCAGCGCCACGACCAATGCGGCGGCCACCGCGCCCCGGCCCGCGGTACCCATCTGCGCCCGTTGGGCGGGCATCAAGCGTTTGAAAAGATGGGCACCGATCCAAAGGATCAGACCGAGGATAAGGATTGTCATGGCGAGGGCTCCGGGCTCATGGCTGCAATTGCCGCCAGTTTTGCCAGTGTTTCGCGGGCGGTGGCAACATGGAGATTTTCCACGATCTTGCCATCAACGACGGCCACACCTTGGCCCGCCGCCTGTGCCTCTTCATAGGCGTCAATCTGACGGCGGGCGAGGGCGGCTTCGTCTTCCGACGGGGTGAAGGCCGCGTTGGCGATGTCGAGCTGGGCGGGGTGGATCAGCGTTTTGCCGTCAAAGCCCATGTCACGGCCCTGTTGGCATTCGGACTGCAGCCCGTCGTCGTCCTTAAAGGCGTTATACACCCCATCGATGATTGCCACGCCATGCGCCTTGGCGGCCAGCAGGCAGAGGCCCAGCCCTGTGATCAGCGGCAGGCGGTCGGGGCGGAAGCGGGTTTGCAGGTCTTTCGCCAAATCATTGGTGCCCATGACCATGGCCTGCAACTGGCGGTGTCCGGCGATGGCGGCGGCGTTAAGCATGGCACCGGGGGTTTCCATCATCGCCCAGAGCGGGATGTCGCCCACAATCTCGGTCAGCGCTTCGAGATCGGCGGGGGATCCGACCTTGGGCAAGAGAATCGCATCGGGCTGCATCGCGGCGGCAGCGCGGGCGTCATCGACGCCCCATTCGGTGTCCAGCCCATTGATCCGCACCACCCGCATCCGCGCGCCGTAGCCGCCTGTGGCAAGCGCCTCGGCCAACGTCTCACGGGCGGCGACCTTTTCGTCGGGGGAGACGGCATCTTCGAGGTCGAAAATCACCGCGTCGCAGGCCAACCCCCGCGCTTTGTCGAGGGCGCGGGGCTTGGAGCCGGGGATGTAGAGAACGGAACGCAGCGGGCGGGTTGTGGCGGTCATGTAAGGCTCCTCGGGCAGGGCGGCGCATTGACCGCCTAACATTGTTGCGCACAGAGGGGCATTTTTGTGCGAAAACTTCAAGGCAAAATATGCCGCAATGCAGCGAACCCGTTGCGCTGTTTTGCGGGCGGCAGATTAACCAGTCCTTCAGGCTTGAGGCGCAGTCTCTTGCGCATCGCATCTGCTGCACCCTTTTGCAAAGCGGATGCAGTCATTTCAACCAAGGCTGCCTAAGGGCCGGTGCGAAAGACGCGCATTGTCATCCCCAAGGGTCACGCCTTTTGATGCAAAGGCAGATGCTATGTCAGGTTTTGTTAAATTTATCCACCTCGCGGCGCTCACCGCCGCCTCTGCAATCGTATTGGCCACGACAACAGAGGCGCAGACCCCGCGCAACTGCGCGCCGCGCGATCATGTGGTGCTGCGGCTGGCCGATGGGTATGGGGAGACGCGCCAGTCGATGGGGCTGGGTGGCGATAACGCGGTGATGGAGGTTTTCGCGTCAGATCAAACGGGCAGCTGGACGATCACGGTGACCGGGGTCAATGGGATCACCTGTCTGGTCGCCTCGGGGCAGGGATTTGAGGCATTGGCCGAAGCATTGCCTGCCAAGGGCGAAGACGCCTGAAAAGGGCGATATTGACTGAACGCGCGGGCGGCCATTGGCCGCCTTTCCTGTGTCTGGGCCAAGGTGGCGCGATCTATTTATTTGCGTGGCAGTGGAACTGGATAGGGCCATCCGGGTTGTGGTTCCAGAAGAGCAATTAACGCTCAATTTTGGAAGGAGTACTACAATGAAACGTTTTCTGAGCACCACAGCCATCGTACTGACAATGACCGGCGCAGCCTTTGCGGAAGCGCATTCCGAAGGCTTTGGCAACGTTGCTGTTGAACAAACAGACTTCCTTGCATCCGACCTGATCGGCATGCGCATTTACAACTCTGAAGCCGAAGTCGACGCGGCCACCCCCGTTGCCAATGGCGCAGAGCAGGAATGGGATGACATCGGCGAGATCAACGACATCATCGTGTCGAAAGACGGCGAAGTGACTGCCGTTATCCTCGGCATCGGCGGCTTCCTTGGGCTGGGCGAACGTGACGTTTCCATCTCCATGGACAAGATTCGCATCCTGAACGACGAAGACGGCGACCGTTTCCTCGTTGTGAACACCTCAAAAGAGATGTTGGAGCAAGCGCCTGAATTCGAACGTCCCATGATGGACGGCGAAGCGATGGAAGGCGAGGCGATGACCGAGACTGACGACAACGTCACCGTCGTCACCAACGGCGAAACCGAAACCGAGGAAATGGCCAACGAAGTAGAGGCCGAGACCGAGGAAATGGTTCAAGATACCGAGAACGCGGCCGAGAACCTTGAAGCCGAAACCGAAGAAATGGCCAACGAAGTAGAGGCCGAATCCGAGGAGATGGAGCAGGAAGCCGAAACCATGATGGAGAACGCCGAAGCCGAGACAGAAGAAGCTGTCAACGAAGCGGAAGCCAACACCACCGTGATCACCGGCGACGAAACTGTTGAGCGTGAACTGCTGCCGCGCCCCGAAGTTGAGCGTGAAGGCTATGCCGCTGCCGAAGCGGACATGATCCAACAGATGAGCGCTGACGACCTCGAAGGCTCCTATGTCTATGGTGCCAATGACGAAACCGTGGGTGAGATCGACACGCTGCTGATCGGCGACAACGGCCAGATCGACCGTGTTGTCATCAACGTCGGCGGTTTCCTTGGTCTGGGCGAAAAGCCAGTGGCCGTGACATTTGACGAACTGCAGGTTCTGAAAAACGTCGAAGGTGATGATGTACGTATCTACATCGACAGCACCGAAGAGCGTCTGGAATCGCAGCCTGAGTACCAAGGCGACTAATATTTCGCCTTAAGTTTCAGCAATTGGCCGCCCCACGGGGCGGCCTTTTTCGTGGCGAGGGCAGGGGTTAGCCGCTGTTCAATGCTGCAACTTGCACGGGACCGTGCATTTCGGTATCTCCGGCGCAAATGAAACCTCTGTCGGAGACATGACCATGGCCAGACCCAAGATCGCGCTTATTGGCGCGGGGCAAATCGGCGGCACTCTCGCCCATCTCGCAGCGTTGAAGGAATTGGGCGATGTCGTCCTTTTTGACATTGCCGAGGGCACACCCGAGGGCAAAGCTCTCGATATCGCGTCGTCGGGCCCTTCGGGCAAGTTCGACGCCACCATGTCGGGCACCCAAGATTACGCCGACATCGCAGGCGCGGATGTCTGTATCGTCACCGCCGGTGTTGCACGCAAGCCGGGCATGAGCCGCGATGACCTGCTGGGCATCAACCTCAAGGTTATGAAATCCGTGGGCGAGGGCATTGCCAAACACGCCCCCGACGCTTTCGTGATCTGCATCACCAACCCGCTTGATGCGATGGTCTGGGCGCTGCGTGAATTCTCCGGTCTGCCGCACAACAAGGTTTGCGGCATGGCAGGCGTGCTTGATAGCGCGCGTTTCCGTCACTTCCTCGCGACCGAGTTCAACGTCTCGATGAAAGACGTCACTGCCTTCGTTCTGGGCGGCCACGGCGACACAATGGTGCCGCTGGTGCGCTACTCCACCGTTGCAGGCATCCCGCTGCCCGATCTGGTAAAAATGGGCTGGACCACGCAAGACAAGCTCGACGCGATTGTGCAGCGCACCCGTGATGGTGGCGCCGAGATCGTTGGCCTGCTGAAGACCGGTTCGGCCTTCTATGCGCCTGCCACTTCCGCCATTGAGATGGCCGAAGCTTATCTGAAAGACCAAAAGCGCGTGCTGCCCGCAGCGGCGCATGTCGATGGTGCCTATGGTCTCAACGGCTTTTACGTCGGCGTGCCCACCGTGATCGGTGCTGGCGGTGTCGAGCGCGTCGTCGAGATTTCGATGAACAAAGACGAGCAGGCGATGTTCGACAACTCCGTCAACGCGGTCAAAGGTCTGGTTGAAGCCTGCAAAGGCATCGACGAGAGCCTCGCGTAAGCGCCAGAGCATACCAATTGGAAAGCGCGTCCCTCACGGGGCGCGCTTTTTCGTTCGGGGGATGCGAGATTTGTGATCACACGATAATCTGCTGTGATCACAAAAGCGGGCAGGACCACATCAGTCTGCCATTTTTCCACCGAAACACTGGCCAAACCCCGCAGATTCCCCGCAGTTCCCCGTGACAGTCCTGTAAAAACCGCTATCAAGATGCAAAGCACAGGACAAAGCACAGGACAAAGGACCGCGCCATGGCCGATGTGAACCGGGGTAACCGCCCGCTTTCCCCGCATTTGACGATCTACCGCCCACAATTGACCTCTATGACGTCGATTCTCACCCGGATCACCGGCAACGCGATGTTGATCACCGCGCTGTTGATCGTGTGGTGGTTCCTCGCTGCGGCGACCTCGGCGGAGTATTTCGATACCGTGAACGGGATCATGATCAGCTGGTTCGGTGATCTGGTGTTCACCCTGTCGCTCTTGGGGCTGTGGTATCACACGCTGGCCGGCATCCGGCACCTGATCTGGGACACGGGCCGCATGCTCGACGTGCCGACCGCTGAGAAGCTGGGCTGGACCGCGCTGATCGGGTCGGTCGTGCTGACCATCCTGACCATCATCATCGTTTGAGGAGCGACACCATGGCATACATGACAGATCGCAAACGCGCCCGTGGCCTTGGCTCGGCGAAAACCGGTACCGCGCATTTCTGGGCGATGAAAGTGTCGTCGCTGGCGCTTTTGGTGTTGATCCCGCTGTTCGTCTTTACCTTCGGCAGCGCGCTTGGCGGGACATATGACGAGATTCTCGCCTATTACGCGCGGCCTTTCCCGGCCATCGTGGCGGCCCTGACGCTGATCGTGGGCTTCAAACATTTCAATGACGGCGTGCAGGTTTTGATCGAGGACTATGTCCACGGGCTGGCCAACAAAGTCGCCCTCATCGTGATGACCATCATCAGCTACGGCGCAGCAGCGGTCGGCGTTTTCGCCATCGCCAAGCTCGCCCTGTAAACAATAGGCCCAAACGGGAGACCGATTAAATGGCAGCATATGAATATGAAACCCACGAATATGACGTTGTCGTGGTGGGGGCAGGCGGTGCTGGTCTGCGCGCGACTTTAGGCATGGCGGAGCAGGGGCTGCGCACGGCCTGTATCTCCAAGGTTTTCCCAACCCGTTCGCACACCGTGGCGGCGCAGGGCGGCATCGCCGCGTCCTTGAGCAACATGGGCCCGGACAACTGGCAGTGGCATATGTATGACACGGTCAAGGGGTCGGACTGGCTGGGTGACACCGACGCGATGGAATACCTCGCCCGCGAAGCGCCCAAGGCGGTTTACGAGCTTGAGCATTACGGTGTGCCGTTTTCGCGCACCGAAGAAGGCAAGATCTATCAGCGTCCCTTCGGCGGCCACACCACCGAATTCGGCGAAGGCCCGCCCGTGCAGCGCACCTGTGCCGCCGCCGACCGGACCGGCCACGCGATCCTGCACACGCTTTACGGCCAGTCGCTGAAGCAAAACGCAGAATTCTTCATCGAATATTTCGCCATCGACCTGATCATGTCGGACGACGGTGTCTGCCAAGGTGTGCTCTGCTGGAAACTTGACGACGGCACTATGCACCTGTTCAGCGCCAAGATGGTCGTGCTGGCGACGGGCGGCTATGGCCGGGCCTATTTCTCGGCCACCTCGGCGCACACCTGCACCGGCGACGGTGGCGGCATGGCGGCCCGCGCAGGTCTGCCGCTGCAAGACATGGAATTTGTTCAGTTCCACCCCACCGGCATCTACGGTGCGGGCTGCCTGATCACCGAAGGCGCACGGGGCGAAGGTGGTTACCTGACCAACTCCGAAGGCGAGCGTTTCATGGAACGCTACGCGCCGACCTACAAAGACCTCGCATCCCGCGACGTTGTCTCGCGCTGCATGACGATGGAAATCCGCGAAGGCCGCGGTGTGGGCGAAAACAAAGACCACATCCACCTGCACCTGAACCACCTGCCGCCAGAAACGCTGGACCTGCGCCTGCCGGGCATCTCGGAATCCGCGCGTATCTTTGCCGGTGTGGACCTGACGAAAGAGCCGATCCCGGTACTGCCGACGGTGCACTACAACATGGGCGGCATCCCCACGAACTATTGGGGCGAAGTGCTGAACCCGACCGCCGACAACCCCGACGCCATCGCACCCGGCCTGATGGCTGTGGGCGAGGCAGGCTGTGCTTCGGTCCACGGTGCGAACCGTCTGGGCTCCAACTCGCTCATTGACCTCGTGGTCTTTGGCCGCGCCGCCGCGATCCGCGCCGCCAAGATCGTCGACGCCGACAGCCCGGTGCCCGCGCCGAACCTTAAATCGGTGGAAAAGGCATTCGATCGTTTCGACGGTCTGCGTAATGCCAATGGCGGCACGCCCACCGCCGAGCTGCGCCTCGAGATGCAGAAAACCATGCAGGCCGATGCCGCCGTTTTCCGCACCGATAAGACGCTGGAAGAGGGCCGCGAGAAGATGATCGAAGTCGCTGACAAGCTGAACGACCTGCATGTCACCGACCGCAGTCTTGTGTGGAACTCTGACCTGATGGAAACGCTGGAGCTGACCAACCTCATGCCCAACGCCACCGCCACGATCACCGCCGCCGCTGCGCGGAAAGAGAGCCGTGGTGCACACGCCCATGAGGACTACCCGGATCGGAACGACGACGAATGGCGCAAGCACTCGCTGGCGTGGTTCGATGGCAATGACGCGAAACTCACCTACCGCGCCGTGCACCTCGATCCGCTGACCAAGGAAGACGAGGGCGGGATCGACATGAAGAAAATCGCCCCCAAGGCGCGGGTGTATTGATGGTTCGCACAGCACTCATCGCGGCCACGTTGTTCGCTCTTTCGGGCTGTGTCGAAGTCCAGCAGGCGGTGGATGACACCGCCCGCCAAGGCTCCAAAGGCGTGGTGACCGAAATCTTGGCCACCCGCTTTCCGCAGGTCCCCAAAGAGCTGATCACCCCCTTCACCGACTGCATCATCGACAATGCCGACGCGCTGGAACTGCGTGAATTGGCCCGCGCCGCCGTGGTCGGCGTGGATGACACAACAGCGGGCACCGTGCGCACGATCCTGTCGCGCCCCGAGACCCGTACCTGCCTGCTGGCCGCCGCGCCCGCAGCTGGCATGACGCTTTAGGAGACGCACAATGGTTCAACTGACGCTTCCCAAAAACTCCCGCATGACCAGCGGTAAGACATGGCCCAAACCGCAAGGCGCCGCCAACCTGCGTGAGTTCCACATCTACCGCTGGAACCCCGACGACGGCAAAAACCCGGCGCTCGACACCTATTTCGTCGACATGGACGATTGCGGGCCGATGATCCTGGATGCGCTGATCAAGATCAAAAACGAGATTGACCCCACGCTGACCTTCCGCCGCTCCTGCCGCGAGGGCATCTGTGGCTCCTGCGCGATGAATATCGACGGGATCAACACGCTGGCCTGCACCTACGGCATGGAAGAGATCAACGGCGTGGTCAAAATCTACCCGCTTCCGCATATGCCGGTGGTCAAAGACCTGATCCCCGACCTGACCCACTTCTACGCCCAGCACGCCTCAATCCAGCCCTGGCTGGAAACCGAGACGCCTGAGCCGCGCAAAGAGTGGAAACAGTCGATCGACGACCGTGCCAAGCTCGACGGGCTATATGAGTGCATCATGTGCGCCTGCTGCTCGACTTCCTGCCCCAGCTACTGGTGGAACGGCGACCGCTACCTTGGGCCAGCCGCCTTGCTGCACGCCTACCGCTGGATCATCGACAGCCGGGATGAGGCCACCGGCGAGCGACTGGACGACCTCGAAGACCCGTTCAAGCTCTACCGTTGCCACACGATCATGAACTGCGCCAAGACCTGCCCCAAGGGGCTGAACCCGGCAGCGGCGATTGCCAATATCAAGAAACTGATGGTCGAACGGACCGTCTAAAGACAACAGGGCCCGGCCAAGCGCCGGGCCTTTGGTTATCTTATGATCCTGCCCTTCATCATCGTTATCGTCTTTGTGATCGTGCTGATCTTTGCCCGCCGCAATGCGCCCATACGCGATTGCCGCTGGCGCGAAGACCGGGCGGGGGACAAGGGCGCCCTGCGCAAATACCACTGTGTCGCCTGCGGGGCCGAAGCCTACCGCAGCGAAGGCCCGCCGGACCGCTGCCTCAAAGGGCTCGACACGCCGCGCCTGTGACATTGCCTTTGCCGTGAACTCGCCGCACACTCGTTTCAAAAGGGGAGAGGTGCGATGGGCAGTGAGACTTTCAACGCAGATGTGATCGTGGTCGGCGCGGGCTTGGCTGGCATGGTGGCCGCTCACGAAGCGGTGCTGCGTGGGCGCCGGGTTCTGCTGCTGGATCAGGAAGGGCCGCAAAGCCTTGGCGGACAGGCGTTCTGGTCGCTTGGCGGGCTCTTCATGGTCGACACGCCCGAGCAGCGCCGCATGGGCATCCGCGATAGCGCGGAACTGGCCTATCGCGATTGGATGGGGTCCGCGCAATTCGATCGACCCGAAGACGCCAACCCCCGCGCGCTGGCGGCGGGTTTCCTCGACTGGGCCGCGGGCGACATGCGCGACTGGCTTCAAGGTTTCGGGATGCGCTGGTTCCCGGTCGTCGGCTGGGCCGAACGCGGCGGGGCAGGGGCCGAGGGCCACGGCAACTCCGTCCCGCGCTTCCACATCACATGGGGCACCGGTACCGGCGTCGTCGCCCCCTTTGCGCGGCTCATGCAGGAACATGCGGCCGCGGGCAAGCTGCGCCTTGCCTTCCGCCACCGGGTCACGCGGCTGAACGTGACCAATGGCGCCGTGACGGGCGTCGCGGGGGATGTCCTGGACGACAGCAGCGCTCCACGCGGCCACAGCACCTCGCGCTCCATCAAGGCCGATTTCGAACACAGCGCCGAAGCGGTGATCCTCACCACCGGCGGCATCGGCGCGAACCATGATTTGGTGCGAAAACACTGGCCAACCGACCGCCTCGGCCCCGCCCCGCGCCAGATGGTCAGCGGCGTGCCCGACTACGTCGATGGCAAAATGCACGCCATCGCCGCAAAAGCCGGAGCAGGGCTGATCAACGAAGACCGCATGTGGCACTATTGCGAGGGCGTCCAGAACTGGGACCCGATCTGGCCCAACCACGGCATCCGCATCCTGCCCGGCCCATCGTCGATGTGGTTCGACGCCACGGGCAACCGGATGGAGGCCCCCTGCCTGCCCGGTTTCGACACGCTCTCAACCCTGCGCCGCATCCTGCAAGCGGGCGAGCACAGCTGGTTCATCCTCACACAAAAGATCATCGAAAAAGAATTCGCCCTTTCGGGCTCTGAACAGAACCCCGACCTCACCTCCGGCAGCTGGCGCGAGGTGCTCAAAGCCCGCCTTGGCAAAGGCGCCACTGCGGCAGTTGAGGCGTTCAAGGACAAGGGCGCAGACTTCATCGTCGCTGACGATCTCGACACCCTTGTCACCCGAATGAACGCGCTCACACCCGACGCGCCCGTCCGCCCTGACCACATCCGCGCCCAGATCGAAGCCCGCGACGGTCAACTGGACAACCCCTTTGGAAAAGATGCCCAGATCACCGCAATCCGCGGGGCCCGTGCCTACCGCGGCGACCGGCTGATCCGGACTGCCAAACCCCACGCTATCCTCGACCCCGCCAACGGCCCGCTGATCGCCGTGCGCCTCAACATCCTCACCCGGAAATCCCTCGGCGGGCTGCACAGCGATCTCCAAGGTCGCGTGCTCACCCCCGAAGGCACGGTCCTGCCCGGCCTCTACGCCGCCGGGGAGGTCTGCGGCTTTGGCGGTGGCGGCTACCATGGCTACAACGCCCTCGAAGGCACCTTTCTGGGCGGCTGCCTCTACTCCGGGCGCCTCGCCGGTCAAAACGCCTGATACCAGCCCCACAAAAGCAAAAGGCGCGACCCCCGCCGCGCCTCTTCATCCTTTTTCAAATACCGTCCGCACTCTCAGCAGACGCGACGGTCAGGCAAAAGCCGCTTCCAGCGCAATCTCAACCATATCACCAAAGCTTTTCTCCCGGTCTTCCGACGGCAGCGCCTCACCGGTCTGCAAATGGTCGCTCACGGTCAAGACCGCCAGTGCCCGGCGCTTGTGCCGCGCGGCCAGCGTGTAAAGCTCCGCCGCTTCCATCTCGACACCCAGAATACCGTGGCGCACCATCTGCTCGTCCAGATCGGGACGTTCGGCATAAAAGACGTCCGAAGAATAGATCCCGCCGACATGGGTTTTCGCCTCCAGCTTCTCGGCCGCTTGCACGGCGGCACGCAGCAGGCCCCAATCGGCGCAGGGGGCGTAGTTTAATTCGCGGAAAATACCGGAGGAGGGCGAGGTGATGGTGCTGGCGGTCATGGCAATGATGACATCGCGGATGCCGACATGGCTCTGCATCCCCCCACAAGAGCCGATGCGAATCAGAGTTTGCGCGCCATATTCCGTCATCAGCTCATTGGCGTAGATCGACAGCGAGGGCATGCCCATGCCGGAGCCTTGGATTGTGACACGGTTGCCGCGCCATGTGCCGGTGAAGCCCAGCATGCCGCGCACTTCGTTGACCAGTTCGGCCCCTTCCAAAAAGGTCTCTGCCGCCCATTTCGCGCGGTAGGGGTCGCCGGGCATCAATACGGTTTCGGCGATATCGCCGGGTTTCGCGCCAATATGGACGGTCATCTCTCTCTCCTGATGTTTGCCGCATTTTGCCTCCCCGAAGCGGGCTTCACAAGGGCCGCGATGGGGGAGGGGGCGTGACGTAAAGCGAACAGGGGCGCGGCAATTGGTACGGTTGCCCAATTCACATTTCCGTCAAAAATAAAAAAGGCGCCGGTGAATTTCCATTCACGCGGCGCCAAATTCCCGTAATTCGGGAAATGGTTAAATCCGCATCGTTTCCGGATCGGCACCATTCTCTACTTGGGCGCGAAACCAATTCGGCTGACGGCCTTTTCCGGTCCAAGTCTGGGACGGGTCTTCGGGGTTGGAAAACTGCGGTTTCGATTTCGGGCCCGCAGCCGCTTTGCGCGGTTTCTTAGCCTTTTTGGGCGCGGGTTGTTCATCAGCTAACTCATTCAGGGAAAAGCCATATTCCGCCGCTGCCTTCTCGGCCGCCTTACGTGCCGCCCGGCGTTCGCGGGCCTGCGCGGCCTGCAATGCCTTTTTGACATCCGACAGAAGTTTCTCCAATTCCTTGCGGCTCATGGATTTCAGGTCTTTTTCCATATCTGATATTTCCTTTCCAGATTGTGCTGGTACGGGGAATTATAGAGCCAATTGATTAATTGCACGTTGTATTTTGTGTCAGCCTATTCTGCGGCCACCGCTTTGGGGTCGGCAAGCGCAATGATATCTTCCATGATCACGTTCAATTCGAAATCTTTCGGGGTATAGACCTGCGCCACTCCGGCAGCGCGCAAACGTGTTGCGTCAGCCTCGGGAATGATGCCGCCGACGATGACCGGGATATGGGTCAACCCTGCCTCGGCCATGCGCTGCATCAGGTCTTCGACCAATGGCACATGCGAGCCTGAGAGGATCGACAGGCCGACCACATGGGCGGCTTCCGTTTGCGCAGCTTCGACGATTTCCGCAGGCGTCAGGCGGATGCCTTCATAGCTGATGTCCATGCCGCAATCGCGGGCGCGGACCGCGATCTGCTCTGCTCCGTTCGAGTGGCCGTCGAGCCCCGGTTTGCCGACGAGGAATTTCAGCCTGCGGCCCAGTTTATCGCTGACCGCATCCACCGCGTCGCGCAGATCGTCCAAGCCTTCGGTCTTGTTGGACTGGCCTGCGGAAACCCCTGTAGGGCCACGATATTCCCCGTGAACGGCACGCATCTGCGCGGCCCATTCGCCGGTGGTGACGCCCGCCTTGGCGGCGGCGATGGAGGCGGGCATGATATTGTCGCCCGCGCTGGCGGCGGCACGTAGGTCGGCCAGTGCCTGTTTGACGGCGCCCTCGTCGCGTGCGCTGCGCCATGCGTCGAGCCGGGAGAGTTGGTCGGCTTCGGCACCGGGGTCTGATTGCATGATATCACCCGCGCCGGTCATCAGCGGCGAGGGCGCGCCTTGTTGCCATTTGTTCACACCAACGACGACTGTTTCGCCGCTTTCGATGCGGCGCAGCCGGTCGGCGTTGCTTTCGACCAAGCGGCCCTTCATGTAATCGATCGCGGAAATCGCACCGCCCATACCGTCGAGATTTGCCAATTCAGCGCGCGCGCCTTCTTTGAGCAATTCGACCTTGGCATCGACTGCCGGATTGCCGTCGAAAAGATCGTCGAATTCCAGAAGGTCGGTTTCATGGGCCATGATCTGCTGCATCCGCATCGACCATTGTTGGTCCCACGGGCGGGGCAGGCCGAGGGCTTCGTTCCATGCGGGCAATTGCACGGCGCGGGCGCGGGCTTTTTTAGACAGGGTCACGGCGAGCATTTCGATGAGGATACGGTAGACGTTATTCTCGGGCTGCTGTTCGGTCAGACCCAGTGAATTGACCTGGACCCCATAGCGGAAACGACGGAATTTAGGGTCTTCGACCCCATAGCGGTCGCGGCAAATCTCATCCCAAAGGTCCACAAAGGCGCGCATTTTGCACATCTCGGTGACGAAACGGATGCCCGCGTTCACGAAGAAGGAAATGCGACCCACCAATTTCGGAAAATCCTCTGCCGGGACGCGCGGTTTCAGCGCGTCGAGCACGGCGGTGGCAGTGGCAAGTGCAAAGGCCAATTCCTGTTCCGGCGTCGCACCTGCTTCTTGCAGGTGGTAGGAACAGACGTTCATCGGGTTCCATTTCGGCACGTTGGTATAGCAGTATTCGGCCACATCCGCGATCATCTTGAGCGAGGGCGCAGGCGGGCAGATATAGGTGCCGCGGCTGAGGTATTCCTTGATCAGATCGTTTTGCACCGTGCCTTGCAGGGCGGAAATATCCGCGCCCTGTTCTTCGGCCACGGCGATATAGAGCGACAGCAGCCAAGGGGCCGTCGCGTTGATCGTCATGGAAGTATTCATCTGTTCAAGCGGGATGCCATCGAAAAGCGCGCGCATGTCACCGAGGTGATTCACCGGCACGCCGACCTTCCCAACCTCGCCACGGCTGAGCACATGGTCGCTGTCATAGCCAGTCTGGGTGGGCAGGTCGAAAGCCACCGAAAGCCCGGTCTGTCCGCGCTCCAAGTTTGACCGGTAGAGCGCGTTGGACGCTGCGGCGGTGGAATGGCCCGCATAGGTGCGAATGAGCCAGGGGCGGTCTTTCTGCGGTTGGGTCATCTTGGCCTCTTGAATCTGGGTGGCAATAAAGTTGCGTCATGACGTTGATAGGGGAAAGAATATGCCCCTGTCAATTCGCTGCGTTGCGGCATCGCGCGCGCCCGGCCAGTGGGCAGAAAACAGATAATTATTGTCCTCTCGCCCCCGCACTGTAAGGGTTAACCTATGACGCAGACTGTGCAATTGCCCCTTTGGCTGTTCATCCTCATCGTGGTTTTCGCAGCCGTCACGGCGCTGAGCCATTTTCTGCTGCCTTCGGTGCGTTGGTTCTTTCGCCGACGGCTGGAACGGGCAGTGGAGCGGCTGAACAAGCGGCTGACCCGGCCCATTGAGCCCTTCAAGCTGGCCCGGCGGCACGACATGATTCAGCGCCTCATCTATGATCCGGAGGTCAGCCAAGAGATCGTAAACTACGCCCGCAGCAATGGCGTGCCCGAGAACGTCGCCTTTCAAAAGGCCCGCGAATATGCGCGCGAGATCGTGCCGCGGTTTTCCGCCTTTGCCTATTTCAGCTTTGGCATCCGGCTGGCGCGGTTGTTGACCAACACGGTCTACCGGGTCGAGACGGCCTCGAGCAACGAGTCGACATTCGCCGCGCTGCCGCGTGATGCCACGGTGGTTTTCATCATGAACCACCGGTCGAACATGGATTACATGCTCGTGACCTACCTCGCCGCGCGGTCTTCGGCGCTGAGCTATGCGGTGGGTGAATGGGCGCGGGTTTGGCCGCTGAGCACGCTGATCCGCTCCATGGGCGCCTACTTTATCCGGCGCCGTTCGCGCGGGGCGCTCTATCGCAAGGTCTTGGCGCGCTACGTGCAGATGGCCACGACGGGCGGGGTGACGCAGGCGTTTTACCCCGAGGGGGGGCTGAGCCTCACCGGGGCTTTGCAGCCGCCAAAGGTGGGCTTGCTGTCTTATGTGGTGGAGGGGTTCGACCCCGAAGGGGAGCGTGACATCATCTTTGTGCCCGTGGCGATTAACTATGACCGGATCTTGGAAGATCGCGTGTTGATCGCCGCCGGCGAGCGCGGCGACCGGCGTTTTGGCGCGCGGATCACGGTGGTGGTGGGCTTTGTGCTGCGCAAGATTTGGCGGCGGATGCGCGGGCGGGACACGCGCTTTGGCACGGCGGCGGTAACCTTTGGTGATCCGCTTTCGCTGCGCCGCACGGGGGCGGATGTGCCGGTCTCGGATCTGTCAGAGATGCTGATGGACCGGATCGCGCAGGCCATGCCTGTGTTAACCGTACCGCTGATCGCGCGGGTGATGCTGCAGGCGAAAGGGCCATTGAGCGAGGCGGAATTGCTGGCGAAAGTGGCCGCCACGCTTGAACAGATGCCGCTGCGCAACCGCGTGCCCAAGCCCGACGTACTGCCGGACCGCGTCGCCCGCGCCACGGCCCGCCTTAAGAAACGTGGCGTCATTTCCGAAGACGCGAAGGGGCTGCAAATCGCGGCGGGGCAGGAGCCTGTTTTGGCCTTCTACGCGAATTCCATTGCGCATTTCCCCAGCGAGGATGCTGCACCTGCGGCGCAAATTGCTGCAACTGCTGGGTCATAAAATTACAAAAGTGGACTTGTGGGGGTTGCAATGTTGCGCGGTGGGTCATATCCCAAAGGGGAGCCGCCGCGATTCTGCAGTGCGGCACAGACCTTGTAGACACCGATCACCGGCAGGAGGCCCACATGGCACTGGATACGAAACACGCCGACTATGACGCCCCGCAAAAAGACCTGTATGAAGTGGGTGAAATGCCCCCGATGGGTCATGTCCCGAAACAGATGTATGCTTGGGCCATCCGCCGCGAGCGGCACGGCGACCCGGATAGCGCAATGCTGCAGGAAGTCGTCGATGTGCCCCAACTCGACAGTCAGGACGTGCTGGTCTTGGTCATGGCGGCGGGCATCAACTACAACGGTGTCTGGGCCGCTCGCGGCGTGCCGATCAGCCCCTTTGACGGCCATGGTGAGCCCTATCACATCGCAGGTTCCGACGCCTCTGGCATCGTCTGGGCGGTGGGCGACAAGGTGACCCGCTGGAAAGTCGGCGACGAGGTGGTGATCCACTGCAACCAAGACGATGGCGACGATGAGGAATGCAACGGCGGCGATCCGATGTATTCGTCCAGCCAGCGCATCTGGGGCTATGAGACGCCCGATGGGTCGTTCTCTCAGTTCACCCGCGTGCAGAGCCAGCAGCTTATGCCGCGCCCCAAGCACCTGACATGGGAAGAAAGCGCCTGTTACACGCTGACGCTGGCCACTGCCTATCGGATGCTTTTCGGTCACGAGCCGCATGACCTGAAGCCCGGCCAGAACGTGCTGGTCTGGGGCGCGAGCGGCGGTCTGGGCTCCTATGCGATCCAGCTTATCAACACCGCGGGCGCCAATGCGATCGGCGTGATCTCGGACGAGAGCAAGCGCCAGTTCGTGATGGATCTGGGTGCCAAGGGCGTGTTGAACCGCAAGGACTTCAACTGCTGGGGCCAACTGCCCACGGTGAACACGCCGGAATATAACGAGTGGTTCAAAGAGGCCCGCAAGTTCGGCAAGGCGATCTGGGACATCACCGGCAAGGGCGTGAACGTCGACATGGTGTTCGAACACCCCGGCGAGGCGACTTTCCCAGTTTCGACCTTCGTGGTCAAAAAGGGCGGTATGGTGGTGATCTGTGCCGGGACAAGCGGATTCAACCTGACCTTCGACGTGCGCTATATGTGGATGCACCAGAAGCGTTTGCAGGGCAGCCACTTTGCCCATCTGAAACAGGCAAGCGCGGCGAATAAGTTGATGATGGAACGCCGTCTCGATCCCTGCATGTCCGAAGTCTTTAGCTGGGCCGATTTGCCCGAGGCGCATATGAAGATGATGCGCAACGAGCATAAGCCGGGCAACATGTCTGTTTTGGTGCAGGCGCCGACGACCGGGCTGCGCACACTCGAAGACACGGTGATGGCGCGCGACTGAGCGAGACCGATAGGCTGAGACAAGATCCCCCCCCCCCCCGTGGCCCCGGCCG